>Ga0315338_1000235_pt1 | contig 184679 bp, 158 predicted proteins | sample ASW8metaG_FD_204518 | JGI IMG/M metagenome (GOLD analysis project Ga0315338, IMG submission 204518) | Ammonia-oxidizing marine archaeal communities from Monterey Bay, California, United States - ASW #8 | ecosystem: Environmental > Aquatic > Marine > Coastal | place: USA: California | collected...
CGCCATCAGCCCCGCCGGACCGCCGCCGGCGACCAGAACATCGCAGTGGGCGAAGCGATGCTCGTAGTGGTCCGGGTCGGGTTGGGTCGGAGAGTCGCCAAACCCGGCCGCCTTGCGGATGAAGTGCTCGTAGGTCAGCCACATTTTGGCCGGCCACATGAAGGTCTTGTAGTAGAAAGCCGACGGGATCAGTTTCGACGCGATGTTGTTAAAGGCGTTGATGTCGAAGTAAACGGACGGCCAGCAATTCTGGCTTTTGGCAACCAAACCATCGAACAACTCAATTTGCGTTGCCGGAATATTGGGTTCGGTCCGTTCACCGGTCCGCAGCTGGACCATGGCATTGGATTCTTCAGGGCCGGCGCCGACGATGCCGCGGGGCCGGTGGTATTTGAAACTGCGGCCGACCAGATGGACGCCATTGGCCAACAGGGCCGAGGCCAGTGTATCCCCGGCGAATCCCTCATAGGTGCGGCCGTTGAAGGTGAAACGCATCGGCCTTGAGCGGTCAATCGCGCCGCCGTCTGTATTGCGGAAGCGTTGGCCGGTCATTCGTCGCCTCCGCTCAAGTCACCATTCGGGGGCGCAGTGTCGATGATCTCATGGGTCACGACATTGCGGCGTACCTTGAGGAACCGCCGGCAACCGGCATTGTGCTGCCACAGCTCGTCGTGGAGCCCTTTGGGGTTCTTGCGGATATAAATATAGTCGGCCCATTCCTGATCGCTGACGCTATCGGGATCGGGCCGGTTAACGGTGGCGTCGCCGCCGTAGCTGAATTCCGTCTGCGCCCGTTCGCCGCACCAGGGGCATTTGATCAAAAACATCTCATGCCTCCTTAGTGCGCGCCCGGTATGGGGCCGGCGCCTTTCTCGTCAAGCACGTATCCCTTGGCGAAGCGTTCCAGGGTGAAGCATTCGTTGAGGGCGTGAGGGCGGTCCTGGGCGATGGTATGGGCAAACACCCAGCCGGATCCCGGCGTCGCCTTGAAGCCGCCGTAACACCAGCCGCCGTTGAGGTAGAATCCGTCAACCGGCGTCTTGGCGATGATCGGGCTGCCGTCCATGGTCATGTCCATGATGCCGCCCCAGGTCCGCATCAGGCGCAGCCGGCTGAAGGCGGGGAACAGGGCGCAAACCGATGAAATGACATGCTCGATGATCGGGAAGTTGCCGCGTTGGGCGAATGAATTGTAGCCGTCCAGGTCGCCGCCGGTAACCAGATCACCTTTATCCGATTGGCTGATGTAACAATGCGCTGCCCCAGATGTGACGACCGTATCCAGGCACGGTTTGACCGGCTCGCTGACCATGGCTTGCAACACGTGTGATTCAATGGGGACATCGAACCCGGCCATCTGGCAGAGCTGCGTGGTATGGCCGGCGACGGCGATACCAACCTTGGCGGCTTTGATGGTTCCCCGGGTTGTCTCAACGCCGGTGACCTTGCCGCCGTCCCGGTTGATGCCGGTTACCTCGCAGTTTTGGATGATATCGACGCCCAGCGCATCGGCGGCGCGGGCATATCCCCAAGCGACCGCATCGTGGCGCGCCGTGCCGCCGCGCGGCTGCAGAAGGCCGCCCATAACCGGGTAGCGGGCGTTGTCGGAGCAATCCAAGAGCGGCACCATGCGCGCCACTTCGTCGCGGTTCAGGTATTCAGCGTCAATTCCGTTGAGGCGCATGGTGTTGCCGCGGCGCTGGAAACCATCAACCTGGGCGTCCGTGTGGGCCAGGTTGAGTACGCCCCGGTGGCTCATCATCACGTTAAAGTTCAATTCCTGACTCATGGTTTCCCAGAGCTTCATGGCCTTTTCGTAGAAGTGGGCGTTGCCCTCGATCTGATAGTTGGAACGCACAATGGTCGTGTTGCGGCCTGTATTGCCGCCGCCGATCCAGCCCTTTTCAAGCACGGCCACGTTGGTGACGCCGTGTTCCTTGGCCAGGTAATAGGCTGTCGCCAAGCCGTGTCCGCCGCCGCCGATGACAACTACGTCATAGGCCGGTTTAGGCTCCGGGCTGCGCCATGCCTCGGACCAATTTTGGTGACCGGACAGGGCATTTCTGGCAAGAGAGAAGATCGAATAGCGGTTCACTGATGGCATCCTTGGTGGCGTTTGGGCGCACCCTACACCGCTTCACCGGAAACTGCGATATCATAAAGCGGACAAACCATCATTTAGACTTGTTCGCCACGATAGCGGCAATGGCGGCTGCAGCAAGGCGGGCTTCCGGCGGGTCTGCACGGGATGTGAGTACGATCGGAACCTTGGTTCCCATGACCACACCGGCCGCCAATCCGCTCATGAAATAGACCATCATCTTGAACAAACCGTTGCCCGTCTCGATGTTGGGGACGACCAGGATATCGGCATTGCCGGCAACCGGACTATCCATCCCCTTGAGCGTTGCCGCGTCCGGCGAGACGGCGTTGTCAAACGCGAACGGCCCATCGATGACGGCTTCGGAACCGATCAAGTCTCCGGCCCGTTTGACCACTTCCGCCGCCTCGACGCTGGACGGCATGGACTCGATCACCGACTCGGTGCCCGACAGCAGGGCGACGCGCGGTTGCGAATTTCCCAGCGCCTGGGCCAGGTCGACGGCATTGCGGACGATATCGACTTTGGTGTCCACATCCGGGGCGACGTTGAGGGCGCCGTCGGTGATCAACAGCACGCGATCTCTGGCGGGAACGGTCATATGAAAAATATGGCTGGCCCGTCGGTCCGTACGCAGCCCGGCATCACGCTTAAGGGCGGCGCGCATGATGGCATCGGAATGGACGTGGCCTTTCATTAGGGCATTCACTTCACCGCCGCCGGCCAGGGCCGCGGCTGTCTCGGATGCTTGTGCTTCGCTCTCAGCGGTGACAATGCGGAGGTTGGAAATGTCCCATCTCAAGTCACTGGCGATGGCATTAATTGCCGCTGGGTCGCCGACCAGGACCGGCTCGATCAGACCCGCCTCCGCCGCTTGGCGGGCGCTTTCCATGGCGATGGGATGACCGGCGCCGGCCACCGCCATGGTACTTGCCGGCAGGCCTTTGCCAAGCTCGAGAAGGTAAGCCGGAATTTCGAAAGGCGTGTTGCTGAGCATGATCGGCGCTCTCTCAAAGAAAAGGTCCGGGAACCAATGGCTCCCAGACCTTTATAGCAGCCAATGCGGCACGTTCTACAGCCGTCTACGCCCGCTGTTGCGGCCGCATGTCCTTGGGGTCGATCCCCGCAACCTCGACCGGCGCCTTCATGGCGTCGCGACGGAACGGCTCGCCAAGCTCCTGATTGAGGATGATCTCGATAAAGGTGGTCACGCCTTTCTTCTGGGCCTCGCAGGATTCCTTCAAGGCGGCGGTCAACTCCGACTGGGTCGTGGCTTGTACGCCTTTTAGGCCGCAGCCCTCGGCAACCTTAGCGTAACTCAGGTTCGGGTTCAGTTCTGTACCGATGAAGTTGTTGGCGTACCACAGGATGGAGTTACGCTTCTCCGCCCCCCATTGATAGTTTCGGAACACAACCATGGTAATGGCAGGCCAGTCCTCGCGGCCGATCGAGGTCATTTCGTTCATGGAAATACCGAACGCGCCGTCACCGGCGAAACCAATCACTGGTGTGTCAGGATTGCCGATCTTGGCACCAATAATGGACGGGAAGCCGTACCCGCAGGGGCCGAACAGGCCGGGCGCCAGATACTTGCGTCCTTCCTCAAACATTGGGTAGGCGTTGCCGATGGCGCAGTTGTTGCCGATATCGCTGGAGATGATGGCATCTCCCGGCAGGCCATCCTGGATGGCGCGCCAGGCTTGGCGGGGCGACATGTGGTCGGGCTCGCGGTCGCGGCAATCGGCGTTCCAGGTGGTGCCGGGATCGTCGTCTTCGTTGTCCATGCTTGCCAATGTTTGTAGCCAGGCCGACTTGGTCTGGTGAATTGTCGCCTTGCGGTCTTCGCGGCCGGTGTCACCAGCGGTGTCGGAAAGTTGCGCGAGGATTTGCTGGGCGACCATTTTGGCGTCGCCGCAGATGCCGACAGAGACCTTTTTGGTCAGGCCAATGCGGTCGGAGTTCATATCGACCTGAATGATGGCGGCGTCCTGCGGCCAGTAGTCAATGCCGTAACCGGGCAGGGTTGAGAACGGATTGAGCCGGGTACCCAGGGCCAGGACCACGTCGGCCTTGGCGATCAGTTCCATGGCCGCTTTGGAGCCGTTGTAGCCCAGCGGGCCGGCGGCCAGAGCATGACTGCCGGGAAAGCTGTCGTTGTGTTGGTAGCCGCTACACACCGGCGCGTCCAAGCGTTCGGCCAGGGCAACGCAGTCGGCAATGGCGCCGCCGATGACGACGCCGGCGCCCGACAGGATGACCGGGAACTTGGCGTCGGACAGCAACTTGGCGGCTTCGGCGATGGCTTTGGCGCCGCCCGCCGGGCGTTCGATGCGGACGGTCTGCGGCAAGTCGATGTCGATCACCTGGGTCCAGTAGTCACGCGGTACATTGATTTGCGCCGGCGCCGAGCCACGGATCGCTTTCTCGATGACGCGGTTGAGAACTTCGGCCATGCGCGACGGGTCGCGAACCTCTTCCTGGTAGCAGACCATGTCGCGGAACAAGGCCATTTGCTCGACTTCCTGGAAGCCGCCTTGGCCGATGGTCTTATTGGCGGCTTGGGGTGTGACCAGGAGCATGGGTGTGTGGTTCCAGTACGCGGTCTTGATCGGCGTCACGAAGCCGGTGATGCCCGGCCCGTTTTGGGCAATGGCCATGGCAATCTTGCCGGTTGTCCGCGTGTAGCCGTCACAAATCAGGCCGCCGTTGGTTTCATGCGCAACATCCCAGAATTTGATGCCGGCTTTCGGGAAGTAATCGGATATGGGCATGAAGGCTGATCCGATAATCCCGAAGGCATGCTCAATCCCGTGCATTTGCAAGACCTTCACAAAGGCCTCTTCCGTGGTCATCTTCGTCATAATCTCTCTCCATCAAACCAGTCGGTTTCAGGTGCGCGGGCTCCCTTCGCTGGGGGCCGCGCAATCATTCCGTACAGTGAACCGAAGCTCTAATTTAGGCTGCGACAGCCTTGCCCGGATCAACGAACGCGTAGTCGAGATCATCAGCGACGGCTTTGTAGGTGATGTCCCCGTGATGCACGTTCAGTCCCTCCAACAGGTGCGGATCGTCCGCCAACGCCTGTTTGTAGCCCTTGTCGGCGATGGCCAGGGTGAACGGCAACGTCACGTTATTAAGTGCATGGGTCGATGTGCGCGCTACGCCGCCGGGCATATTGGCGACACAGTAATGGACCACGTCATCGACAACATAGGTCGGGTCCGCATGGGTGGTGGCCTTCGACGTCTCGAAGCATCCGCCCTGGTCAATGGCCACATCGACGACCACGGAACCGGGTTTCATGGCCTTGATGTGTTGCTTGGTCACCAGTTTCGGCGCCGCGGCGCCGGGCACCAGGACACCACCAATGACCAGATCAGCGTCCAGGACCTGCTCCTCGACACCGAGCTGGGTCGAATAGACGGTCTTGACGGATTGGCCGAAGCGCCTGACCAGGCTGCGCATGGTATCGACGTTGCGGTCGAGGATGGTTACGTCGGCGCCCAGGCCGACGGCCATATAGGCGGCGTTCTCGCCGACCACGCCGCCGCCGAGAATGACGACCTTTGCCGGCGCAACACCGGGGACGCCGCCGAGCAAAACACCCATGCCGCCCTCGGCCTTTTCCAGGCAATGGGCGCCGGCCTGTATGGACATGCGTCCGGCAACTTGTGACATCGGCGCCAGCAGCGGCAATCCGCCGAGCGGCGAGGTAACGGTTTCATAGGCGATGCAAACGGCGCCGCTTTCGACCAGGTCCTTGGTTTGCTCGGGATCGGGGGCCAGATGCAAATAGGTGAACAGGATTTGTCCGTCGCGTAGCATTTTGCGCTCAACCGCTTGCGGCTCCTTGACCTTGACGATCATATCCGCCTGGGCGAAGACTTCCTCGGCGGTGGCGAGAACGGTTGCTCCCGCCGCCTCGTAATTCGCGTCGGAGCATCCGATGCCGATGCCGGCATTGGTCTCGACGATTACGGAATGTCCATGATGAACACACTCACGAACACTGCCCGGCACCATGCCGACCCGGTATTCGTGATTTTTAATTTCTTTTGGCACGCCAACAAGCATGGCTCGGACTCCTGAACTGAAAGAAACACGCGAAAGACCACCGCGGAACGGGTTCCGGCCCGTCCGCCGCAGCAAGTTTTCACGAAGAATACCTGTGATAGGACCGAATCTGGACCTCGGGTAGGGCCAGATTCAGTGATTCCCCCATGCCAGAAATTTCACCGGCTCGGTGCGCTCAGGCGGCTGCCGAACAATGCCGGTCGATGAGGTCGGCCAGCAACCTGATTCCGGGCTCGATCTTCTCCGGCGAAATCGACGATAACCCAAGGCGCATGTAGTTCCTGGGGCCATCATCGGCGGCGAAATGTATGGAGCCGGGTTCAATGATGATGCCTTCGCGACGGGCTTCCTCGGCCAGGATATCAGCGTTCAAATTGTCGGGGCCGCGCACCCAGAAACTGGTGCCGCCGAAGGTCGGCGCCCGGGTTGAATCCGGCAAGTGTTTTTGCAGAGCGGCGTCCATTTCCCGCCAGCGCTCCCCGTAGGCCCGGTGGAGGCGGTGAATCAATGTGTCGTGATGGCCGAGGGATAAAAACAGGGCGGTCGTGCGCTGGTTGTTGTTGGGCGCGTGGCGCAGCATCAGCAACCTGAGCGCGCGGGCTTCGGCGATCAGTTCCGCCGGCGCCACCAGGTAACCAAGACGTAATCCGGGAAACAGGGTTTTCGACAGGCTGCCGACGTAAATGACCCGGCCCGCCGTATCCAGGGACTTGAGCGCCGGCGTTGGCTCGCTGACGTAGTTGGTCTCGGCTTCGTAATCGTCCTCGATGATAATAAAATCGTGGGCTTCCGCCCGCTCCAGCAACGCTTGGCGGCGTGCCAGCGGCATCGTTGGCGTGGTCGGCGATTGGTGGCTCGGGGTGACATAGACGTAGTCGCAGGGATCGAGCCGGGCGTCCACGGGGAGGCCCGCTTCATCGACGGCGATGGGTCGAACGCGGGGCGTCTTCATGGCGAAGATATTGCGCGCGTCGGGATAACCCGGATCTTCCATGGCGACCTGTGTTGAGGGAGTGAACAACAAGCTGGCCAGCAGATAGAGCGCATTTTGTGCGCCCATGGTGATGAGAACCTGATCTTCCGTCGCCATGATGCCGCGTCGCGGCAGCAGACGGGTGCGAATTTGTTCGACCAGGTCCGGGTCGTCGCTGCCGCTGGTATCGCTGGTCCAGGCATCCATGCCCCGTTTGCCTAACGATTGGCGCGAGCACTCCCGCCATGCGGCGATCGGGAATAGGGTCGGATCGACTTGGTTGGAGATGAACGGATAAAGATAAGATTGCCAATCCAGCGGTTTCCAGATGTGAGGTTGCCGGGCGGGATGGACTTGCAGCCGGTTTGACCAATCGGGGCCATCGGCGTCGGTTTGGCCCTTACGCTCGAGCCTACAGATGGCGGCGCGGCCTTCGAGGATCTCCTGGTTGACGTAGAAACCGCTCCGTTCAAGAGCCGTCAGATATCCATCGTCCACCAAGCCCTGGTAGGCCAGGACCACCGTATTTCTGGATACGCTGAGTGTTTTTGCCATCTTGCGGCTGGACGGCAGCGGAACACCCGAGGGCAACTGTCCATCAAGTATGGCGGATACCAACATTTCGCGGATCTGCGATTGAATGCTGACGTTTTCGACACGGCGCAGGTGAAACAAACTGTCGCGCATCAGGTCATGAACTCACAAATGGCGGCGAGCTGTGATCGACGGATGGCCCGTTCCGGCAGGAAGGTGTGCGAAAGCGGGGCCGTCGCCCCGGTGAGGGCGCCTGACGCACCGAAACGGGCCATCCGTCGACCCCATCGGGGCGCGGTTCTGTTGCCCGCTGGACATCGTCGCGTCGTCGGTCATGATGCTTAGGCATCATTCCCTCCTAACTCCTTGCCAGTGAACAAAATAACACGCGTCACAGTCGTCGCCATTTGTGAGTTCATGACCTAATCTGGCCTAATGGATTGCCCCAGGTTGGCCCTAGAGTAGGTCCAGATATCAGACTACGGTGTTTGGCAGATGGGGACAAGGCGCGCCCGGCGGGCGTTATGTGCGGCTGTCCTCTGATCCATACTCAAAATACTCGTGAATTGGAGTTACGCGGATGCAGTACAAGGCAAATACGTTGGAAAATCACTGGATGCCGTTCACCGGCAACCGCGATTTCAAGGCTAACCCCCGGCTCGTGGTGCGCGGCGAGGGCTGTTATTATTGGGACCACAAGGGCGGCAAGATTATTGATGCGTCGTCGGGCCTATTCTGCTGCGCCGCCGGCCATAGCCGGCCGGAGATCGCCGAGGCGGTTCATAAGCAGCTGCAAGAGGTTGCCTACACACCTCATTTTCAAATGGGCCACCCGGCGTCTTTCGAGTTGGCGCAACGCGTCTCGGCCCTGACGCCCGACGAAATCAACCACGTGTTCTTTACCAATTCCGGCTCCGAATCCGTCGATACGGCGCTCAAGATCGCCATGGCCTATCATCGGGCGCGCGGCGAAGGTCAACGCACCCGGTTTGTGTCGCGCGAACGCGCCTATCATGGCGTCAACATCGGCGGCACCAGCCTTAGCGGGTTGGTCAAGAACCGCGAGTCGTTTAGCGCGGTGATGCCGAATATTGTTCACATGCGCCACACGTTCCTGGAGGAAAACCGCTTCACCCGCGGCCAGCCTGAGCACGGCGCTCATTTGGCCGACGACCTGCAACGCGCCGTCGACAACTACGGTGCGTCGACCATCGCGGCGGTTTTTGTCGAGCCCATCGCCGGCTCCACCGGCTGTCTGGTGCCGCCGAAGGGATATCTTGAGCGGTTGCGTGAAATCTGTGACGCCACCGGAATCCTGCTGGTTTTCGACGAAGTCATTTGCGGCTTTGGCCGTACCGGCAAGGCCTTCGCCGCCCAGTCCTTCGGCGTCACGCCGGACATCATGACCATGGCCAAAGCATTGACCAACGGCGCGCAGCCCATGGGCGCGGTGGCCGTTAAGGACGACATTTACGACACCGTCGTCGATGCGGCGCCGGAAAACGCCATTGAGATGTTCCACGGCTACACCTACTCGGGCCATCCGGCAGCTTGCGCCGCCGGCCTGGCGACCATGGATATCTACGAGAAAGAGGGCCTGTTCGAAAAAGGCGCGGAACTGTCGCCCTACTTCCTCGACCACATGTTCGAACTGCAGGACATGGACGCCATTACCGACATTCGCGGCTACGGCCTACTCGCCGGTTTCGACCTCAAGGCCGATGGCGCACCCGGCGCCCGCGGCGCCCAGGCTCAGAAGGACCTGTTCTGGAAGGGCATGCACATCAAGTTCACCGGCGATACCGGCCTCGTCGCGCCGCCGCTGGTGGCCGGCAAGGAACAGATCGACGAGATCATCAAAATCATCCGTGAAACCTTCGGCTGATCGAAGTCTCCCCCGGGGCGGCGAAAGCCGTCCCGGTCTCCCTTATTGGAACGGTAACGTTCAGGCCGCGACGAATTTGTCGCGGTACTCGGCACGGAGGGTGGCGTACCAGGTCGGCTCATCCGGCCACCACCACAACTTGTCCAGCGCGTCGCCCGGATAAGCCGACTTGAAGGCCGCCTTCGAGGCGTCGTCGAGGAGGTCGGTGACACCTGAAACGGTGGCGTTGTAGCCAGAATTGAGCGCCATCTGGGCGCCCGCCTTGGCTGTATAGATGGCGTTGACGAATTCATGCGCCTGGTCACCGTTCTTGGAACCGATCGGCCGCGCGAGGCCGTCAAGCCAGGCAAAGGCGCCCTCCTTGGGCGCCATGAATTGGACCGGCTTGCTTTCCTTCATCAGTTCGATCGCCGGGCCGTCCCAGGTCTGGCCGATGGCGCAGCCATTCTCCATGAAATTGGCCTTCTGGCTCTCGTGGTCATTCCAAAACGCCTTGATCCACGGTTTGTGCTCAACGGCGAAGTCGGTAATGACCTCCCAGATGGCGCGCATGCTTTCCTCGTCCTTGTAAGCTTCGGCGAATGGGGGAACCTTGCCGATCTCGGCCAGGTAACGGCCGATGCCGGCCATGGTCGAATGGGGGCGGCCTTGAACGCTGCCCTGCACTTCCGGCCCCCAAAGATCACCGAGGCTCAGCTTTCCGTACTCGGTGGAATAGAGATCGGTGCGCCAGGCCATGGCCTCGGTTCCCCAGATATGCGGGATATGGTGCTGTCCGCCGCCCCAGGTCCAGGCCCACGAGGCCTTGATGAAAGATTGTTCAACGTTATTCAGGTTGGGAATTTTATTGAGGTTCCATGGTTGGGTTAATCCCAGGTCCTTCCACTGACCCTTGCGGTTAAGTGTCGGCGTAATGACGTCGAAGCCCCGGCCCTTGGTCGCCTTCATTTTTGAGATCAGTTCTTCGTTGGAGCCGAGCGACGAAACGTTGGGTTTGATTCCCGTCGAAGCCTCAAATTCTTTCAGAAACTGGTCCGGCAGGTAATGTGTCCAGCAGATCACGTTGACGCGGCCCGAGGACGACAAGGCATCCTCGACAATCCATGGTCCCGTGGCCGCGATGGCGCCCGTAGCCACGGCTCCCTTGAGCAGGGTCCGGCGAGTAAACGTCTTGGCCGCGCGAAGGGTGCGAGTGGAACTGGATTTTGACTTGTTTTTAATTGTTTTGGCTCTGCTTCTGACCGGCGTGCATTTCAAGTATTTCACCGTGAAACGCGTGGGTTTAAGTATGAGGCCGATGCTGGCAGGCCGTCAATAGATCATGCGCGATACAACCCCACCGCCATAGGCGCTTGCATCGCCCGAGCAAATTTGCATGGTTGTCTGAATTCAATCCAAAGCCCAAGCGGCGAAGGTTACCAGGAGCGGGAAAATGGCGGAACAGCTTACACATTTCATCGACGGAGAACGGGTCAAGGGGACAAGCGGCCGTTTTGGGGATGTTTTCAATCCGGCGACTGGCGAAGTCGCCAAGCAGGCGCCCTTGGCTTCCGCCGACGAAGTCCGCACTGCCATCGCATCATCGGCCAAGGCGCTGCCCGGCTGGGCGGCGACGCCCCCGGCGAAGCGCGCCCAGGTGCTGTTCAGTTTCCGCGACCTGCTCAAGAAAAACATGGACGAGCTGGCGGAGTTGCTGTCCTCGGAGCACGGCAAGACCCTGGATGATGCAAAAGGTTCTGTTTCACGCGGCCTCGAAGTGGTCGAGTTCGCCTGTGGTATCCCGCATCTTCTCAAGGGCGAGTACTCGGAGAGTGTTGCCGGCGGTGTTGATTCTTATTCGGTCCGCCAGCCGGTCGGCGTTTGCGCCGGCATTACGCCGTTCAATTTCCCGGCCATGGTGCCGATGTGGATGTTCCCGGTCGCCTTGGCTTGCGGCAACACCTTCGTTCTCAAGCCTTCGGAGCGTGATCCATCATGCGGCTTGAGACTGGCGGAATTATTGATCGAGGCCGGATTGCCGAAGGGATGTTTGAACGTGATCAACGGGGATAAGGAAGCGGTTGATGTCTTGCTATCCGATCCCGATATCGCCGCCGTTAGCTTCGTCGGCTCGACGCCTATCGGCGCGTACATCTATGAGACCGGCTGCAAACATGGCAAACGCGTCCAGGCACTGTGCGGCGCCAAGAACCATATGATTGTCATGCCCGATGCAGATATGGAGCAGGTTGCTGACGCGGCAATCGGCGCCGCCTACGGTTCCGCCGGCGAGCGCTGCATGGCGGTGTCGGTGGCTGTCACTGTTGGCGATGAGACAGGGGACGAATTCGTTCGCCGCGTTTCGCCCCGGGTTCGTGATCTCAAGGTCGGCCCTTATACCGACCCCGCTTCGGAAATGGGGCCGGTTGTGACTCGCGAAGCCAAGGAGCGCATTCTCGGGTGCATCGAAAGCGGTATTGAACAAGGCGCCGAGCTGGTGGTTGACGGCCGCGACGTTAATCTCCAGGGCTACGAGAACGGCTTCTTCGTCGGCGGCTGCCTGTTCGACCGGGTAACCACGGACATGGATATCTACAAAGAGGAAATTTTCGGCCCCGTGCTCAGTGTTGTCCGCGTCGAGGACTATGAGACCGCCGCGAAGATGGTTGACGACCACGAATACGGTAACGGCACGGCCATCTTTACCCGCGATGGCGACACGGCCCGGGATTTTACCAAGCGGACACAGACCGGCATGGTCGGTGTCAATGTGCCGATTCCCGTCCCCGTGGCCTATCACAGCTTCGGCGGATGGAAACGTTCGCTGTTCGGCGACCACTCGGTCCACGGCATGGAAGGCGTGCACTTCTATACCAAGCTCAAGACCATCACCGCGCGCTGGCCGTCGGGTATCAAGGAAGGCGCGGTGTTTAATTTCCACGCCGGCAGCGATACCGGGAGCAGCTAAAAGCCGTCATGTGGGGTAGGGACGCATGAAAGCGGTCCTGCAGCGCGTGACCGAAGCCCGCGCCGTGGACGCGGAGAGTGGCGAGGTTCTCGGCGAGATCGGGCCGGGTGTTTGCCTGCTGATTTGCACGGAGCCCAGAGACGGTGACGACGAGGCCGGTTACTTCGCCCGGAAAATAGCCAACATGCGGATATTCGACGACACTGAGGGCAAAATGAACCGCTCGGTGTTGGATGTCGGCGGCGAGGTCCTGGCTATCAGTCAATTCACCCTGGCCGCCCAGTGGCGCAAGGGAAACCGCCCAAGCTTCTCCGCCGCCGCCGATCCGGACGCCGCCGAGCATCTCTACGACGTATTCTGCGAGCGGTTGGCCGACGAGGGCGTGGCGCTTCAGCGCGGCCGTTTCCGCACCCACATGCGGATTGAACTCAAGAACGACGGGCCGGTCACCATCATCATGGATTCCGCCGACTAACCCGCCAGCACCAGGATCAGGATCGCGGCGATGATCAGTGCGATTCCGATATTCTCAGCACTTGTGGTCTTTTCCTTGAACAGCACGATCGAGACCGCGAAGGTAAAAACCAATTCGATTTGCCCCAACGCCCGAACGTAAGCCGCATTCTGCATGGTGAAAGCAGTGAACCAGCAAACCGACGCCAGCATACCGGCGATACCGACCTGTCCTGCCCACCGCCATTCGCGGATCACGGCGGTCAGTTGCCCGGGCTCGCGGAGGCGCAGGTAGGCGCCCATGATCACCGTTTGCATGATTACCGCCACGGTTAGGGCAAAGGCTGCGCGAATGGTCGCGTCGCCACTCTCCAGGCTGAGCGCCGCCCCTCTGTAAAACACCACCGACGCGCCCAGGAACACGCCGCTGGTCAACCCGATCAGGGTCGCTTTCTCGGTCAGGCTGGTGAACAGGTTGGAGACGGTGATTTTGGATTGGGCGACCGACAACGCCATCACGCCGACAAGACTGAGCGCGATTGCCAGGCCCGCCGTGGCCGTCACCGTATCACCCAGCAGAATAAAGCCGAAGATGGCGACTTGAACCACTTCGGTTTTTGAAAATGTCGTGCCGACGGCGAAATTGCGAAATGAAAACATCCACACCAGGAGGAAAGTGAAGAGAATTTGAGAGATGCCGCCCAGCAGGCAGTAGATTAGGAAAGCCGCGTTGGCTTCCGGTAAATCCGCACCGCCGAATTCGACCAATCCCCAACAGTAGAGGAGCGAAAAGGGCCAAGCATAAAAAAAGCGAACGTAAGAGGCTCCGGCGTCGGATAACCGCGACTTCAAATGCCTCTGCAATGCCGAGCGCAGGTTCTGGAAGAACGCGCCGGCGATGGTAATGGGAATCCAGAGTTCGATCATGACGCGGCGATTATAGTCGACCCAAGTTGATGGACAATCGTGAAAATCATTTCACAATGGTGAAAAAATCCGTTGCTTTTTCACAAGCGCAATCTTAACCTATTTTCCTGATTTCCAAGTTTCCCGGGTTGTAATAAATGGCTGTTGGTCAAGTCGCCGAAACCGTGCCGGACGATTTTTCCGGCGAGCTTGCCGTCGGCGATCAAATCCGTGATCTGCGCAAGGCCCGGGCCATGACGCTGCAAGCCCTCGCCGACGCCGTTGGCAAATCCGTGGGCTACGTTTCGCAGATCGAGCGCGGTCTTTCCGAGGTTAACATCCCGACGCTACGCGAGATTTCCGGGGCCCTGGGCGTCAATATCAATTGGTTTTTTCAGGGTAACGCCACGGCGCCGGTTGAGGAACGCGACATCGTTGTCCGCGCCGCCAACCGCCGCAGGCTGGATTTCACCGGCACCGGCATGATTGAGGAAATGCTGTCGCCGAACCTGAGCGGCGCCTTCGAGCTTGTGCTCGGCACCTTCGCGCCCGGCGCCGCCACGGGCGACAAGCCCTACGGAAGACCGGGCGAAGAAGCCGGCATCGTCATATCGGGTGAGTTGGAGCTATGGGTCGGGGATCGCCATTTTCACATTAAGGAAGGCGATGCCTTCACTTTTTCCAGCGCTGAACCGCATCGCGCGCAGAATACCAGCGACCGGGAGACCGTGGTGCTCTGGGTTCTGGCGCCACCATCTTATTAATACGGATACAAAACAAACCCAACGGAGAGAGACATGGCCAAGGAACTTCCCAAAAAAGCACGCGTCGTTATCGTCGGTGGCGGCGTCATCGGATGCTCGATTGCCTATCATTTGACCAAGATCGGCTGGGACGATGTCGTGCTTCTGGAGCGCAAGCAGCTGACCTGCGGCACGACATGGCATGCCGCCGGATTGGTCGGTCAGCTACGCGACAGCCAGAACATGACAAAGCTGGCCAAGTATACGGCCGAGCTTTATGTCGACCTGGAAGAGGAAACCGGCCAGGCCACGGGATACAAAATCAACGGCTCGCTTTCCATCGCCACAAATGAGGGCCGCTTCGAGGATCTCAAACGCCGCGCCGACATGGCCAAGGTGTTTGACCTGCCGGTCGACGTAATCGGGCCGCAAGAGTGCCGCGATCACTATCCGCTGATGAATATCGATGACGTCATCGGCGGTATTTTCATTCCTTCTGACGGGCAGGCCAATCCCATCGACATTACCCAGGCCCTGGCCAAGGGTGCACGCATGGGCGGCGCGCAAATTTTTGAGGAAACCAAAGTGACGCGCATCCTCCACGACGGCGAGCGCGCGACCGGCGTCGAGACGGCGGCCGGAGAAATCCAGGCCGACTTTGTTGTGCTGTGCGGCGGCATGTGGACGCGGGACCTGGCCGCCAGCGTCGGCGTGACGGTTCCGCTGCATGCCTGCGAGCACTTCTACATCGTCACCGAACCTTTCGAAGGGATGACTTCCGATTTGCCGGTGTTCCGCGATTACGACGCCTGCGCCTACTACAAGGAAGATGCCGGTAAACTATTGCTCGGCGCCTTCGAGCCCGAGGCCAAGCCCTGGGGCATGGACGGAATTCCCGAGGACTTCTGCTTCGACGAATTGCCCGATGATTTTGACCACTTCGAGCCGGTTCTCGAAGGCGCCATTCACCGGGTGCCGGCATTGGAGAATGCCGGAATTCAGAAATTCTTCTGCGGTCCCGAGAGCTTTACACCTGATAACCGCTACCACCTCGGCGAGGCGCCTGATCTCAAAGGCTTGTTCGTCGCCGCCGGGCTCAACTCCATCGGCATACAATCGGCCGGTGGTATCGGCCTCGTGATGTCCGAATGGATGCGCGACGGCCATCCGCCGAGCGATCTGGCCAGCGTCGACGTGCGGCGCAACATGCCGTTTCAGGGCAACAAGAAATACCTGCACGACCGGGTCACCGAAACCCTTGGGCTGCTCTATGACATCCACTGGCCTTTCTATCAGTACAGGACGGCGCGCGACGTGCGGCGCTCCCCATTACACGATCGGCTGGCTTCACACAGGGCATGTTTCGGCGAAACCGCCGGCTGGGAGCGGGCTAACTGGTTTGCCCCGGAAGGTGTCGAGCCCAAGTACGAGTATTCCTTCACCCGCCAGAACTGGTTTGACTATTGGGGCGCCGAGCACCAAGCCATGCGCGAGAACGTCGGTGTCATCGATATGACCTCGTTTGCCAAGTTCCGCCTCCAGGGCCGCGATGCGGAAAAGGTTATCAATCAGGTTTCGGCCAACAATATGAGTGTCGATCCCGGACGCATCGTCTACACCCAGTGGCTCAACGACCGGGGCGGCATTGAGGCTGACCTGACCGTGACCCGGTTGGCCGAGGATGACTACATGGTCGTCACCGCGGGCGGTGGGCAGGTGCGTGATTTCAACTGGCTGAAAAGGAATATTCCCGGCGATTCCCATGCCGTGCTGACGGATGTTACGTCTTCCATGGCCGTGCTCTCCGTGATGGGACCGCGCTCGCGCGAACTGCTCAACAAACTGACGGACACGGATCTTTCAATCGAGGCCTTTCCGTTTGGCACCAGCCGTGAAATCGAGATCGGTTACGCCCGCGTCCGTGCTTCGCGGATCACCTACGTCGGCGAATTGGGTTGGGAACTCTATGTGCCGACGGAGTTCGCCTGTCATGTCTTCGATCACCTGTTCGAAGCGGGCGCCGAGTTCGACCTCAAGCCGACCGGCCTACACGCCATGAACTCCCTGCGTACGGAGAAAGCCTACCGGCACTGGGGTCACGATATCACCGACGAGGACACACCGGTCGAGGCCGGTTTGACCTTTGCGGTGGCTTGGGACAAACCGGGCGGCTTCATTGGCCGCGACGCGTTAATGAAACAGCGCGAAGACGGCGTCAATAAGCGTTTCGTTCAGTTCCTGCTGGATGACCCCGAGGCGCTCCTCTACCACAACGAACCCATCTACCGCGATGGTGTGATTGTCGGTTACGTAACGTCAGGCATGTACGGCCACACGTTGGGCGCGGCGGTCGGTCTTGGCTACGTTGAGAACGCCGACGGTGTCGATGCCGCCTTCGTCAATGACGGCAGTTACGAGATCGAGGTTGTCGGAACTCGGGTGCCGGCCAAGGCATCCCTACGGCCCATGTATGACCCCAAGGGTGAACGCATCAAGGTATAGCCTGAGACCTATGCAGTAGCCCTTTCTCTTGGTGGGGCGTCTCCTTATGGTGTTTTGGTAGGGTGCCGGTGAAATTTCATCTCGGCGCCGAGTGGAGTTTCGTGCGTTGTCTGAGCAAGTAGCCGAAATGAAGGCGCCACCGGGGTCGGAACTCCTTAAGCGTTTGCAGATGATGGAAGGCCAGCCGACGCGCGCCTATACGGAAATGCTTCTTCTCAGCGTCGGCGTCCTGCCCCTGTCGACGGCAACCGATGAGTTCTGGCAGGATTTTGAAAAAACGCTTTTGGATTATAAAGAACGCTATCACGCCGCCCTTTACGAACTGTCCCCCGCGGATCGCGCCTTTCTCATTAAGATTACCGAAGCCAACCAGGTGCGCATCATCTCCGACCTCAAGGTCGAAATATTGCGCCTTATCCAAACCTATTTTCCTGAAAACTTTGGCATGGTCGATCAATCCAGATTGCTGCAGGTGCTCGATCTTCGGTTCAAGTTGTCTGCCGCTATTCGCGGCTTGGAAAAATTGGAGGCGCGGCCAGGCCGGACCGGCGATAAAAGCCTCAAACTGCACCCCTTGGAGCAGGAAGACATCATCAAGGTCAACCGGGTCTACAAGGAACTCGGAACAAGTGGGTTCGCCAAGGTTTTCATTCATGGCCAGAAGATCGCCATGGTGCATCCGGGCCAGCCGCCGGCGGAAGTCATGCGCGAATATTTTATCGGCATGGGAGCGTTGAAGAAGCATGTCTTTGACGAAGTTGAACTGCGCGGCAGCGGTAACCTTTTCAATCAATTGACCCTTACCCTGGACCGGGTGGTGCTAAATTGTTTTGGTGACGTCAATCCGAGCCGCGAGAAATGCTCTGTCAATCTCAATGTGGAGACGGTCTTCACCCCGGCATTCCAGAAATTTATGGGCCACGGCGATGATGACAGTTTTACCAATATCGCTTTCGAATTTCGCCAAGCCAACATTCTCCAGCATTTCGATGAGTACGAGGTTGCCAGTGAGTTGATCCGCTCAAAGGGTGGCACGATCTCTGTTGACGCAATTTTTCCCGATGCGGTGGGTGTTGTGAACATGGCGCGGCTCAACGCCAATATGGCCAAGATTTTCTGGCGTCCCGGCGCCGAAAATGTGCTGCCGAAATTCAAAAAGGAAATCGAAGATATTCAGAAGGCGGGAACCTTGTTGGTGATTGCACGGCTTGATGACGAGGCCGGCATGAAATTGGGCCAGGAGTTGGGCATCACCATGTACCAGGGATTTCATATCGATGACCTGATGGATAAGGGATAGGCCTGAGCGCCGGCCAATGGACGAACAAGATCAACAGAGGTTTGACGAAGCGCTGCAACGCCATCGGGCCGGCCGGCCGGACTTGGCCGAGCCGGTGTATCTTGACCTCATCAAGCGAGAGCCCGAGAACGCCGAGATTCACCATCTTCTCGGCGTGGTCAACTATCAGAAGGACAATCCAGATCAGGCGATGGATTGGGTGGAGAAGGCCATTGCTCTCGACGACGCGGAGGCCAAGTACGCCAACACTCTGGGCAGCATATTGTTGGGAGCGGGCCGGCTCGCCGAAGCCGAGACAGTACTGCGAACCGCCATAAAGTTGGATCCGGCGTTCGCCGAGGCTCATTTCAATGTTGGTAATGCCTTGCGCGCTCTCGGCCGAAAGGGAGACGCGGAGACGGCCTATCGTCGGTCGATCAAACTGGAACCCGGAAATGTCGATGCGCTAAACAATCTTGGTGGGCTGCTCAAGGATGCCGGACGCCGCGAAGATGCTCTTGAGTTTCTGCGCCCCGCGGTCGCGGCCGAGCCATCCAACGAGAGCGCGCTGTTCAACCTAACTGACTGCTTGGAACGGTTGAGTCTACTGGATGAGGCGTTGGCTGCGGCTGAGAAATTTCTTGCCGTGGCGCCGACGTCTCCGGCGGCCAACATTCTCATGGCCCGGCTTGAACGGAGGGCCGGTAATCTCGACGCCGCGTTAAGCCGTTTGGAAAAGGTCAGTGAGTCGGTAACCGATTCAGTGACGCTAAACCGGGTTCATTTCGCCATCGGGCAAATTCTTGACCTGCTGGATGAAACCGAGCGGGCATTCGAGGCTTTCGGCGAAGCCAACAGATTGGTAGAGGTCGACATGGGTGAACGCGTTGCGGGGCGCAATGCATACCTGCGATCGGTTGAGCGCGAGCGGGCATGGTTTACACCCGCGCGGGTGGCCAGAAGCTTACCGGCGACACCATCGGCGGACATCAATTCACCGATTTTTCTGGTCGGTTTTCCGCGCTCGGGAACGACACTGTTCGAGCAAATTCTCAATGCCCACCCTGGACTTATGACCACTGGCGAGTCCAGCCCCCTGGCGCATCTCAAGAACGAATTGCGGGCCAGTGGGAACTATCCCGACTTCCTTGAGACGGCAACTGAGGAGGATGTGGCAGGCTGGCAGGGCATGTTTCATGATTGGGTGGGCGAAACCTTCGGCGGCAAGCTCGCGGGCAAGCGGCTGGTTGATAAGTCGCCGTTGAACATTCTTGATGTCGGATTGATTGGTTTGATATTCCCCAATGCCCGGATCATCGTTTCCTTGCGCGATCCGCGGGATGTCTGCCTGAGCTGCTTTATGCAGCAGTTCCAGCCAACCGACGCCATGAGCATCTTCACGTCCTTGGCGTCGACTGTGGATTTTTATAGCCAGGTCATGGGCGGCTGGCTTGATGTCCGTGGCCATACGCCGGTGGCCTGGATGGAATACCGCTACGAGGATTTAGTTGCTGACTTTGAAGTGGTAACCCGCCGCGCGCTCGAGTTTCTAGAGGTTGACTGGGATGACGCGGTGCTTGAGTACCGGTCCGCTGCGGTCGGCCACGACATTTCCACGCCCAGCTACCAAAACGTTGTGGAGCCGTTGTATTCACGGGCGCATGGCCGGTGGCGCCGGTATCAATCTCATTTGGCCGGACACTTGGCGGTTCTTGACCCCTTTGTCAGCGAGTTCGGTTACGATATCGATCCGGCGCCGTAGGATTGAGACGCATGGAACCTGGACTCAACGCAGATAGCCCGACGGCCACCGTAAGACAGCCACAGTGTCGGGTCCGATGTTGAATCCCAGCGTCGCGAGAGTCCGGCGCAGAAATCGTCCCATATGTCTCAATCCCAGGCTCCCTGTATCCAGTGTGAATTTTTTCACCTGCGACCAGTAGAAATGATGAAAATGGCTTCGGGATGGGCGAAATGTGGCAATCGTGTGAAATAATCGAATGAGGCGGTGTTCGGAGTGATGGACGCTCAGCGACTCATGAATTCGTCGCTTTTCAGGATATCCTCGGTTGTCCTAGGCGGACCGGTCATCCTGTTCATCATATTCGCTGTTCTCGACTGGTACCTGACCGAGGTTGATATACCTACGATCCCACCGCCAAACCGCGAGCGAATACAATACCCCAGGGACCATCACTTTGCCGCTACGGCTCTGGAAGATTTCGCGCGTCTCCCGGCTTCAGAGCAGCACGCAATTCGCGAAAATCTGAAACAGGCGCTGATCACGGTACCCGAATGGCTAGCGCGGTTTCGCCAATCGGATACCCGTGTTCTGTGCTTGGGCGAGGACCATGACGACTACACCCGGCGTTACCTGGCTCGTCATCTCCTCCCCGAAATTGATGCCGACATGCTGTTGCTGGAAACGACCCGCGGCGGATTGCGGCGAATTGAGGAGCGGATCGGAAGCGGCCGGCCCTATGTACGGCTTCTCAATGCCGACATCTCCAAAGTCATTCGTACTGTGCGGCTCAAGAATCCCGACATCCTGATTGAGGGAATTGAGGAAACCGGTCGCCAACAGAAGGATCGAAGGCGCCGCGGAACGGGGTCGCGCGATGATTCGATCTTCACTAATTTCCTGCGTGTATTCAGCGCGCGGCGACGCCACGTGATCCTGTTCGGCGCATTTCACTGCGCTTACCGGTCCGATTGGCTGTTTACCCGTCTCTCGGCATCGTCTCAGGTGATCTCGGCCGGCGGCCTCAGGAATGTTCGCGTTATCGGGCAACACCAGGACGCACCGATGGAGGCTTTCGTCTACTTCCTCGACGAACTGCGTATTGCGCCCGATGATTTTGTTATCACCGCGCCCCAGTCCCTGCACCCGCTGATCAATCAGTGGTTCTCATTGCTTGTGCCGGGAACGTTCAAGCAGTTCCAGGATGTCATCGTGTTCCGGCCGCAATCGGTCACCGCCGACTGAAAACCGGATAATGGCGGATCCAACCGGTGGCAAATGCCAGGATTGAAGCGCGCCAGAATATAATCCCGGTTGTTTATGGGTGCCGAGGGCAGTATCACATCAGAACGCCCGCAATCGGCGGGCGGCGTTTGCCGATCCAAAGCCAGCCACCGGTTCTTCAAAAGCATCCTGGTGGCGAAAGGAAACGGCAATAGGACGACCGGACGCCTAATTGCGTGCTTGGGGGCGGGCCGGAAGCTGTATTGAAAAAACCTGGGACAGAACCATCGGCGATTAGGCGCCGGTGGCCGAAACACCTGGAGTACCGGGAGAGCTGTCATGACCGATCAACAGATAACGACAGAGGGCCTATGGAGCGCTCTGGACGGCCAATTGACTGAGTTCACGCAGGATTACATCGATGGCTATCATGTCGTCAAGCGAGGCCTGGAGGCATCGCCCATGGTGATCAAGAAGTTTGATATCCATTCCGATGAAGTCATGGCCTTTACAAGCGAGCAAGGCAGAAACACTGCGCTGACGGCGTTTCATTTTCATCCTGACTTCCCTGTTGGCGCCCGCCGGGCTTATATGGAGGTCCACGAAGAGGGGCATACGCTGGCCGCCGAAGCGGGGAAACGGCGCCGGGCGGAGCGGACGATGTTACGAAACCGATGGGAAGGCCGTGTGGCCCGAATTGGCAGAGGCGTGTCTATCGCCTTGAGTGCCGTGGCGATGCAGTTTGCTGCCCGCTAAGGGGACGGTGATCAATTATTATAGATGGTGCGTTGCGCTGGAAACTGGACGCTAACTGTCGTGCCTACGCCGAGCTCGCTATCGATGCCCAGCTCCCCCCCGTGAAGTTCTACCAGGGACCTCGTCAGGGGTAATCCCAATCCGGTGCCCTGGTAGCCGCGCGTATGGCTATCGCCGACCTGTCCGAACGGCTCAAGGATAATTGGGATGTCATTGGCGGCGATGCCGAGACCATTATCGGCCACGCTGATGGCGATCACACCGTTGCCGTTGATTCCCGCAATGACGGAAACTTCGCCTCCGGCGGATGTGAACTTGATAGAGTTAGAAAGCAAATTAAGCACGACTTGTTTGACGTGCCGGGCGTCAGCCCGGACTCTTGGTAGGTCATCGGGCATGTCGAGCCGCAGCTCAATCCCCGCCGCCCGGGCCCGTTCGGAAACCATATCGATGCAACTGTCGAGGGCTGTCCGGATATCTACGTTTTCTTCTTCGAGCGCTGCTCCCCCGGCCTCAATTTTCGATAAATCAAGGATATCCGTAATCAGAGACAGAAGATGCGTACCGGACGCATGGATATGGCCGGTGTATTCCAGATATTTCTCATTCTCGAGCGGGCCGAACGTCTCGGTGCGAATGGTTTCCGAGAAGCCAATGATGGAGTTGAGTGGCGTACGCAGTTCGTGGCTCATGTTGGCGAGAAATTCCGATTTCGCGCGGTTGGCATGCTCCGCCTGGGTCAGGGCCAGTTGCAGCGCCTGCTCGGCCAACTTCTGCTCGGTGATGTCCTGGAGGGTGCCGCGCGAACGAACCTGAAGGCCCTCTTGATCGAAGACAAGGGTGACCAGTTCGCGGACATGACGGACCTCGCCGTTACCACGGAGGATGCGATACTCGAGAACCTTGGTCTCGTCGGCCGTATCCATATCCCTGGATAGCTTTCCCCAACCGAGAGCCCAATCACCGTACATTTCTCCATCATCGGGATGGATCCACAACAATTGACTTTCGAAACTATCCGCTCGATTGATTGTTTCTTCGACCGTGATTCCGTAAATTCTGGCAAGTTCCTCGGACGCGTAAATCATCCTGTTCTCTATCTCGTCCCACTCCCAGTGACCCAGTTTCGCAATGTTCGCCGCGTGGCGGAACATGGTTTCGCTCTCTCGGAGTTGCTCCTCTACCTGTTTGATTTCGGTGATGTCTTGGAGAGTGCCGCGCAACCGGGTCAGTTGGCCATCTTGATCGAAAACAAGGGTGACCAGTTCACGGACATGACGAATCTCACCATCCGCCCGGAGCAAACGAAATTCGATAACCTTGGTTTCGTCAGCCGTGTCCATATCCCTGGATAGGGCGGCCCATTCATCGCCCCAATCTCTGTAGATTTGCCGATCTTCGGGATGTATCCAGTTCATTTGACTCTCAAAGCTATCGGCGCGATCGATCGATTCCGCCACTGTAAGACCGTAAATGCGGGCAAGTTCCTCGGATGCATAGATCATCCGGTTTTCTACCTGATCCCATTCCCAGAGACCCAGGTTGGCCATAGCCGCTGCCTGCGCCAGCAGTTCCTCGCTGTCCTGTAGATCCTGCTGGGCTTGTTTGATCTCGGTGATGTCGGTGAAGGTGAGGGCGATGCCGCCTTCGGGGGTGCGCACTTCCTTGACGACTTCCCATCGGCCGCCGGCCATGCGGTGAACGATCGACTGGCCGGGGTTGCGATGTTGCTCAAGTCTTTCCTGAATGAACTCTTCCTCGCGGCCGATGGCTTCCTCAATTGCGCCATCGGCGACAAAGTCCCGCACGGCCTGTTCAAACGTGAAACCTTGTTCTATGTAGCTGTCGGCTTTGGGAATGGTACGTCGGTAGACGTCGTTGACGGCGATTGTACGATCCTCGGCGTCGTAGAGAACGAAGCCTTCGTGCATGCTGTTTATGGCTCCGCTCAGGCGAGATTCACTTTTTCGAGCGACTTCTTCTACCTTTAGCCGTTCCGTGATATCGCGCATGATACCTATATATCCAATGACATTCCCGCTGCGGTCGCGAATGGGAGAGCCAACGGTTTCCGAGGGAAACACCTCACCTGATTTTCGGCGATAGTTGGTTGTGTAAGGTTTTGTAACTGCCTTGGCATCTAGATTGTAACGTTCCTTGCCTTGACGTTGCCAAATCTCGGCACTTTCATAAAAAACCGCCGTACTTTGACCGATGATTTCATCCGCTTGGTAACCGAAGGTACGGGTGAATGCCGGGTTGCACATGACAACGTCACGGTTGGTGTTGGTCAAAGCCATGGCGTCCGGCGTGTCGCGGAATATCGCTTCGAACAAAACCTGCTGACGTTCCAGTTCGGCGGATGCCTGTTTACTGTCAGTAATGTCTGTTCCGGTTCCTCGATAGCCTGTGAAGTTTCCATCCGCATCAAACACCGGGGTGCCGTTGACACGGACCCAGCGTAGTTCTTCCTGCGTTGCCGTTGACGGATACTCAAAGTCGCGAAAAGGCCGGCGCGCTTCCAAATTTGCGAGATGCGCTGCCCATTTTTCCGCCTCCTCCACCAAATATTCGGGATGGATTGTATCTTGTCGTTCCGTTCCGATCAGATTGTCGGAAATGACCCCGAATGCCTTATCGTGTTGGGCGGAAAAATAGGTAAATTGAAGATTTGCATCCATCTCCCAGAACCAATCGGACGCTGATCCTGCAAAGTCCTTGAACCGTTCCTCGCTAACTCGCAGCAAGCTCTCGGCCTGCTTTTGGCGGGTAATATCCGTCGAGACGGTGACAATCCCGCCATCGGGTAGGCGTTGTTCATGGGTCAGAAGCCAAGTATCGCCGCGCCAATGCATTTCAAACGGCGCGCCAGGATTCTTGCGCCGTTCCAGGCGTTCGCGGATGAATTCTTCCTCCCGGTTGACCGCATCCAGAATCTGGCCCCTGTCGACGGCGGCCCGAAGATGATTCTCGTAGGGAACTCCCGGCTTCAAAAGTTTCGAATTTTCGGCGTGCCGGGCTCGCATGTTCCGATTTCCCATGACGAAACAATCATTGGCGTCATAGATAGCGACACTTTCGGAAACCTCTTCAATGGCTGCGGCCAGGCGCCGTAAACTCTGCTCTGCCTGCTCCAGATCACCGATTTCCAGGATCGTCCCATGAACCACCAATGGCTTACCGCGCCAGTCGAACTGCCATTCACTGCGACTCAGGACTGTCTGTTCCGTGCCGTCTGGATGACACACTCTGTATTGCTGTGAATAGGGAACCGGGCTCTCATGATGGCGTTCAATCATGCTTACGACCATGGCGCGGTCTTCTGGGTGAATCCGCGCCAGATAGTCGTCATAGGTCGGTTTGAAGGATTGCGGCTCGTAGCCGAACATTTTGTATGTTTCGTCGGACCACCACGACTCACCGGTTTTCGGATCCCGTCGCCATGTCCCTAGTTTGGCGACTCGTTGGGCCATGGTTAGTCGCTGTACGGACTGCTCCAACTGGTCCACCAAGGGCAATTCCAGGCGCCGAAACAGAGTGGCTCCTATAAGCAAAATTATGACCGCGCCGCCGGCTGAAATCATGCCGGCCCGCATGAAGGGCGCGTGAATTTCGGCCATGTCAATTTTGGCGACAACAGCTAGGTTTGTATCCGGCACCGGCGCATACGCCGCTAAGACCTGAATGCCGTCGTAATCGGTCCCAATCATGGTTCCGGAATGGCCCATCAACCCTTGCCGCATGGGTTCAGCGAGTTCGGATACAAAAGGCACAAACGTCGGTTCTATAATTCCTGAGGAGGTACGAGTTTGTTCGAGCAGCATGATCATATTGTCGATACGCCCCCCAGTCAGGAATTCTCCCGTCCTTCCAAATTCAAGGGAGGCTTGGTTGACCCGATATACATCCTGATTCAGGGTTAACAATCTCGCCTGGTTTTGGGCCAGACTGGTCAGGAAGCTTTTCTGTTCTTCGAGGATGGTTTGATAGATAACCGTCATCGACAGAACGGCGACCGCCGTGGCGATGCCGGCCATGATCGTGAACAAGGCAAAGAGACGCTTTCGGTGGGTCAACAGTCTTCTCAAGCTAAGGTCCGTTACCGGCCATGCTCGACCACTTTACAATTACAGTTTCTTTAGCGCTCAATCTAACGTGAACACAATATTATGCAAGTATTTCCGGCAATATACCGGGTATGTGTTTCGCGCCTGACAGGGTGGAATTAATTGGCTATGGTGCGGCCCCGATTACCCAGGGGAGGGATAACCATGGCGCTGAAGACGCCCTATCTAATGTTTCTCGGCGATGCGCCGGACCAGTTGGCGGCGAAAACCGCGTCGGGCGTCGTACATTGGCGGCCCGATATCTGTATCGGCCAGCTCAAACTCGACAATTGCAATGCCGATCTCGGCCTCAAGGACATGACCCTTGAGGAAGCAGCCGAGGCTGGTTGCAAAACCATGATCGTCGGCGTTGCCAACCGGGGTGGACTGATATCGGACGCCTGGATGGCGACCATAGTTCGCGCCATTGAACTGGGCCTGGACGTCTCGAGCGGATTGCACAACAAGATCGCCGATGTGCCACAGATTGCCGAGGCTGCCGCGAAGCACGGCCGGGAACTCTCTGATGTCCGCCATCCGACGCAGACTTTCGCCGTCGCGTCCGGCGTCAAGAGGGCGGGAAAGCGGTTATTGCCAGTCGGAACGGATTGTTCCGTCGGCAAAATGTACACGGCATTGGCTATCGAGCGCGAGATGACGGACCGGGGCATGAATGCCTCGTTTCGCGCCACCGGCCAGACCGGCATCTTTATTGTCGGTGACGGGGTTTCCGTCGATGCGGTGGTCGCCGACTTCATTTCCGGCGCCACCGAATGGCTGTGTCCGGAGAATGACGAGGACCATTGGGATATTGTCGAAGGGCAGGGATCGCTGTTCCACGCGTCCTATGCCGGGGTCAGCATGGGCCTGTTGCATGGCGCCCAGGCCGACGCTTTGGTTCTGTGCCATGAGCCGACCCGCACTCATATGCGCGGCCTGCCGGAATACGGCCTTCCCGATATCGGTGACTGCATCCGGGCCAACGAGGATGCCGCTCGGTTGACCAATCCGGATGCCAAGTGCATCGGCATTGCCATCAACACCCATGCACTGGCACCCGATGAAGCCGAACGTGTGCTGAAGGAAGCCGAGGACAAGCACGGATTGCCGGCGGTCGACCCGGTGGCCACCGGTGTCAGCCGCCTTGTTGATCAACTCGCCTAATGACCCGCCAGCTTAGCGTTTCCGCCGAAGCTTGGCCGTTGGCGCGGCCATTCGCCATCTCTCGCGGCACCAAGACCGAGGCCCAGGTGGTTGTCGCTGAAATCACCGACGGAGATGCGGTCGGTCGGGCCGAATGCGTGCCCTATCCGCACTATGGTGAATCCGTCGAGAGTGTCGCCGAGCAGGCGCGCTCCATTGCGGATGACATCATCAACGGTGCCGGCCGGGAAGACGTTCTCGGTTTGCTGAGCGCTGGGGCCGCGCGCAACGCGGTTGATTGCGCGCTATGGGATCTGGAGGCAAAATTGACGGGAAAACGGGCCTGGGAGCTGGCGGGAACCCCCGCGCCGGAATCCACGACCACCGCCGAGACCATCGGCTTGGGTTCCGTTGAGGATATGGCCGCGGCCGCGCAACGTCTCAACTCGAGCCCGCTGATCAAGGTCAAACTGGACGCCGAAGACGTTATTGAGCGCATGGCGGCAATTCATGAAAATGCCCCGGACGCCCGATTGATCATCGATCCCAACGAGGGTTGGAACTTGGAACTTCTGGCTGACGTGGCGGGACAATTGGCGGAGATGGGTGTCGAAATGATCGAGCAACCCTTGCCGGCGGATGCCGACGACGGTCTCGCGGAGTTTTCTTGCCCGGTTCCCATATGCGCCGACGAAGCCTGCCACATTACGGGCGATCTGGACCGGCTCCGCGGCAAGTACGCCATGATCAATATCAAGCTCGATAAGACGGGCGGCCTGACCGAAGCCCTGACCTTGGCACAGGCCGCCACCGAGGCCGGGTTTGCGATTATGATCGGCTGTATGGTCGGAACCTCACTGGCCATGGCCCCGGCAACCTTGTTGGCGCCGTTCGCCCGCTTTGTCGATCTCGATGGGCCGCTGCTGCTCAAGCAGGATCGCGAACCGGGGCTGGCCTTCAGCGACGGATGCGTCCACCCGCCTGAGCCGGACGTCTGGGGTTGATCTAGCGGAGTCGGTCCGTCGCTGAGACGAGTTCGTGAATTATGCCCGGTTCCGAGCTGGCGTGACCGGCGTCGGGGACCAGGCGGAAATCGGCTTCCGGCCAGGCCCGGTGCAGGTCCCAGGCGGTTCGCGCCGGCGTGCACATATCATAGCGCCCTTGCACTATAACCGCCGGAATTTGACGGATTTTGTCCACGTCCCCGATCAGTTCGTCGTCACGCTCGAAGAAACCGCCGTTGACGAAGTAGTGGCATTCAATACGGGCGAAGGCGAGGGCGAAGTCGTCGCCGCCGAAGTGCGATTCACGGTCCGGGTCAGGCCATAGAGAGAGCGTGCTGCCTTCCCAGACACTCCACGCCCGGGCTGCCTCCCGGCGCACGGCGGCATCATCGGACGTCAGCCGCTTGTAATAGGCGGCCATCATATCGCCGCGCTCGTCCTCGGGGATCGGCGCCACGTATCCTTCCCAAATATCCGGAAAGACGTGGCTGGCGCCTTCCTGGTAGAACCACAACAATTCGGAGCGGCGAAGCGTGAAGATACCGCGCAGGATAAGTTCACTGACGCGGTCCGGGTGGGTTTGCGCATAAGCAAGCGCTAGGCAGCTTCCCCACGATCCGCCGAACACCTGCCACTTGTCGATGTCCAAGTGTTCACGCAGTCGTTCGATGTCGGCGACAAGGTCCCAGGTGGTGTTCTCCTCCAGGCAGGCATGCGGCGTGCTCTTGCCGCAGCCGCGCTGATCGAACAGGACAACGCGGTAGGCCTGAGGGTCGAAGTAGCGCCGGTAGACGGGCTCAATGCCGCCGCCGGGGCCGCCGTGAAGGTATACAATGGGCTTGCCATCCGGATTGCCGACCTCTTCGTAATATACTTCGTGGATGTCAGAAACCTTGAGCCGCCCGGTGGCGTAGGGGTCAATTTCGCCGTATAGGCTGCGGCGATTTGCAGTTTGATCCTGAGCCATGATGCCTCCGTGGTGTCTCGGGTTTCGTTCCTGCGTTTCGGGTCCTACAATGGCCCGAGCGGCGACAAAAGCAATGCCGAAGAACTCAGGCCAGGGAATTCGTGACGGCCATGAATGACACTCATCAAGACATCCGCGATAACGTCGCGGCGTTGTGCGCCGATTTTCCCGGTGAGTATTGGCGCGACAAGGATCGCGACCGAGTTTATCCGACGGAGTTCGTCCGCGCCCTGACCGAAGCCGGGTTCCTGGCCGTGCTGATCCCTGAGGAGTATGGCGGCAGCGGGCTGGGCATTGGCGAGGCGGCGGCGATCCTGGAGGAAATCCACAAGCAGGGCTGCAACGGCGGCGCTTGCCATGCCCAGATGTATACCATGGGCACCGTGCTCCGCCACGGCGGCGACGAACAGAAACAGGCATTGCTGCCGGGTTTGGCGTCCGGTGAGTTACGCCTACAGGCGTTTGGCGTCACCGAGCCGACCAGCGGGACAGACACCAGCCGCATCAAGACCACGGCTAAGCGGGATGGAGACGAATACATCATCAATGGGCAAAAAGTGTGGACGTCGCGGGCCGAGCACTCCGATTTCATGCTGCTGTTGGCCCGCACTGCGCCGCGTGATGCCGGCGCCAAACCACTCGACGGCATGTCTGTATTTCTGGTCGATATGCGGGACGTTTTGGACAAGGGCCTTTCCATCAAACCGCTGCGCGCCATGCTTAACCACTCGACCACCGAAGTGTTTTTCGATGACATGCGCATTCCGGCGTCAAGCCTGATCGGCGAGGAGGGGAAGGGGTTTCGCTACATCCTGGACGGCATGAATGCTGAGCGCATTTTGATTGCCGCCGAAGCTATCGGCGACGCCCGCTGGTTTATCGCCAAGGCGCGGGACTATGCGGTTGAACGCACGGTGTTTGACCGGCCCATCGGCCAGAACCAGGGCGTTCAGTTTCCCATCGCCAAGTCATATGCGCAAACCGAGGCGGCCGCTTTAATGGTGGCCAAGGCGACGGAATTGTACGACGCCGGCCAATCCTGCGGCGAGCAAGCCAATATGGCCAAACTGCTGGCGGCCGACGCGTCCTGGGCGGCGGCGGATATGTGCCTACAGACCCACGGCGGCTTTGGGTTCGCCGAGGAGTACGATATTGAGCGCAAGTTCCGCGAGACCCGGCTTTACCAAGTCGCGCCCATCTCGACCAATCTGGTGCTGTCCTACATCGCCGAGCACGTGCTCGGATTGCCCAGGTCGTTCTAACCATGCCCGTGGATATCGATCATCTGCGCCAATGGATCGGCCGCACCGAAGAAGCGGCGGAAATCATCGCGCCCGAGCCCGTGGCCAGCCTGTCCGCCACCCTGGACCGAGACGATCCCCAACTCCAGGTCGGCGACGAGATTCCGCCGGCCGGCCATTGGCTCTATTTCCTGCCCCGCCACCGGCAATCGGAGCTGGGTCCGGATGGTCACGCCGAGCGCGGCGGCTTCCTGCCGCCGGTAGATTTGCCGCGCCGTATGTGGGCCGGGGGGCGCATCAATTTTCTAACTCCGCTCCGGGTCGGCGACGAGGCGCGGCGGGTTTCCACTATCGCCGACGTATCCCATAAGGAAGGCAGGAGCGGGGAGTTGGTGTTTGTGCTGGTTCGCCATGAGATCATCGGCCCCGGCGGCCCGGCCATCGTTGAGGAACATGACATTGTCTACCGCGCCGCCGCCGATCCGGACGCGCCGCCGCGACCGGCCAGGCGCGCTCCCGCTGAGGCGGTGTGGCGGCGCACCATCGAGCCGGACCCCGTCCTGCTGTTTCGCTACTCGGCACTGATTTTTAACGCGCACCGTATTCACTACGACCATCGTTTTACCACCGAGGAAGAGGGTTACCCGGGCTTGATCGTCCACGGCCCGTTGATCGCCACCCTGCTCATGGATCTATGCCGGCGAGAATCCGGCCGCCGCATGAGCAAGTTCGATTACCGCGCCGTCAGTCCGTTATTTGACACGGCGCCGTTTACGGTTCACGGCCAACCCAGTGATAATGACGACTCGGCCCAGTTGTGGGCCGCCGGCACTGATGGCAATCTCGCCATGACAGCCGAAGCGGAGTTCACCGGACCATGAACCAGGACGACGAAAAACGGTGTGTCGGCGAAGCGGCGGCTGAAGAAGTCGAAGACGGTATGATCCTGGGTTTGGGAACCGGAAGCACGGTGAAGTTTTTTGCCAAGGCTATCGCCGCCCGTATCCGCAAGGGATTGAACCTGCGGGCCATTCCGACCTCCATGCAAAGCCGAGGCCTTGCCGAGGCCTATGGCATCCCGCTGGTTGATTGGGACGGCATCGAAGCGATTGATCTTTGCGTCGACGGCGCCGACGAAATCACCCCCGATCTTTCCATGATCAAGGGAGGCGGCGGCGCGCTGCTGTGGGAAAAGATCGTCGCCTCGGCGTCCCAGAGGCGGCTCTATATTATGGACTCGTCGAAGCTGGTGGGTGAACTGGGCGCGTTTCCGCTGCCGGTCGAAGTGGTTGAGTTTGGTCACACCCATATCGGGCGGATTCTCAACGCCATGGCCGGCGACGCACAGGTGCGACTGTCAGGTGAAGAGCCGTTCATCACCGACTCTGGAAATTTGATCTACGACTGTCATTTCGGATCCATTCCCGACCCTGCGGACCTGAACAAGCGATTGACCGCGATCCCCGGCATCGTTGAAACGGGGCTGTTTGTCGGCATGGCCAATCAGGTGCTGACCGTTCTGGATGGCCGGATCGTTTCCCGTTTTCCGGCGACGGGAAGAAAATGGGTTTGAGCGCGGCAGCGCCGCAAGCGTCCTTCGATGCGATCCTGGTTCTTGGCGCGGCTCAACTGCCGGACGGTTCACCGGGTCCGGCCATCAGGCGCCGCGTTCGCCATGCCGTATCGCTCTATCAGGAAGGCAAGGCGCCGTGCCTGGTCATGGCCGGTGGGCCGACATCCACCCCGATGCCCGAGGCGGATACCATGGCCCAACTGGCTCGGGATGAGGGCATCCCCGAGGCGGCCATTCATTGCGAGCGCCAATCTACCCGGACGCTGGAGAATGCGGTTTGCAGCCGCGATATGATGGCTGCCCAAGGCTGGCGCCGGGTGTTGCTGGTGACCGACGCCGCCCACATGCCCCGCGCGCTGTACACTTTCCGCGCCTTCGGCCTGGATGTGACGCCGGCTCCCGTCGCCATGCCGCGCTCGTTGACGACCTTGGCCCTGGTTCTGCGTGAGACCGTGGCCCGAATCTGCTATTTGTGGTCGGTGCGGCAGTTTTTGGCGAAGGGAAAATGAGCGTACTCAGCGATATCCTCGTACTCGACGTCGCGACCTTCATCGCCGCGCCTTATGCCGCGTCGATTCTGGGCGAGTTCGGCGCCGAGGTCATCAAGATCGAGCAGCCGGGCAGCGGTGATACGTTCCGCAAATTTGGCACGCCCACGTCGCGGCCTGATTCCAACCTGGCTTGGCTCAGCGAGGCCCGCAACAAGAAATCGGTTACCTTGAACTTGCGCCACCCCGAGGGCGCCGACCTGTTCAAACGCTTGGTGGCCGAGGCCGATGTTGTCTGCGAGAACTTCCGTCCCGGAACTCTGGAAAAGTGGGGCGTCGGCTGGGACGACCTCAGGGCCGTCAATCCCGGCCTGGTCATGCTGCGCGTTTCCGGCTACGGCCAAACCGGACCGTACAAGGACCGGCCCGGGTTCGCCCGCATCGCCCACGCCGTCGGCGGCCTCACCTACTTGGCCGGTCTTCCCGGTGAAACGCCGGTGACGCCGGGTTCCACATCGCTCGGCGATTATATGTCTGGCCTGTACGGCGCCATCGGCGTGCTGTTGGCGCTCCGGCATCGCGACCAAACCGGGCAGGGGCAGGTTATCGATATCGGTCTGTACGAGAGCGTGTTCCGGGTGCTCGATGAGATTGCGCCGGTCTACGCCACCCACGGAAGGATTCGCGAGCCCGAGGGAGCGGGCACGGTCAATGCCTGTCCGCACGGACATTTCCGAACCGGGGACGGGAAATGGCTGGCTATCGCGTGTAGCAACGACAAAATGTTCGAGCGCCTGTGCAGGGCCATGGGAGAGGCAGGGGAGGAACTCCTCGCGAACTACGCCGAGCAAAGCGTTCGCCTCGCCACCCGCGACCGGGTCAACGCCGCCGTGGAAACTTGGACTGGGTCCCGGGACCGCGACGCGATCATGGAAATCTGTCTCGAGCACGAAGTTCCTGCCGGCCCGATCAACTCCATCGCCGATATATTCGACGATCCGCAGTTTGAGGCGCGCGGAAATCTGGCCCGGATCAGCGAAGACGACCTCGGCGAGATTGTCATGCCGGCGCCGTTCCCGAGACTTTCCGAGACGCCGGGGGAAATCCGCAACCTGGGTCCCGGCCTGGGTAACGCCGTCGAGGAAGTTCTGGGTGACCTGTTGGGAGTGTCGCCGGAAGAAATTACCCGGCTTAAGCGAGACAAGGTGGTTTAGGGCCTTTTACTTTCCGTCATTCCGGCCGGAGCTTGGCGGAGAGCCGGAATCCACTCTTGTAGCAGTTTGGATTCCCGCCTGCGCGGGAATGACAACAGAGAGAGTGATACTGGCTAAGTATAAAAGGCGCTAGCCGTCGGTTCCAACGACCTTCAGGCGCCAGTCATTAAGTTGCTGGCGCCGTTTTTCGGCAAAGGTGCCGGCCTTGGTCAGGGCGTCGAGGCCGGCCAGTTTCTTTTTTTCGCGAAGCTTTTGTTCGGCCCGGCGCATGGCCAGGAAATGGGTCAGTCCAATATTGCGGGTCTTGGCTTCGCGCCAGGCATTCAACTCGGCGTGACGGCGGAAGGCGAATTTTTCCAAACGCGCCGCCGCGTTCTCGACCTTGCGGGTCAGTTCGCGGCGCGTCTTCATGGCGGCATTGAGTTCGGCGGTGCGGTCATGGTCTATGATGGTCGTGGTGCTTGATCTCGTCGCATACCGGTTCGCGTCGCCGCCTTGCCTGTTCCACAACTCGACCACCTTTTCAGCATAGGGGCCGGCCCTTTCCGGAGTCGTCGAGTGATAGAAACCGACCGCCTGTTTCCAGTCGCCGGTGACGTCATACATCGAGCGCAGGTAGCGCGATGCATAAGCGGCGTTGGCCGCTGGTTCGAAAGCCTTGGACAAGGTTTCGAAAGCACCGGCGTGATAGAACAGATTAATCTGCATGCAGCCGACGTCGATGTTGCGGACTCCCTCGGTCAGCAGCAATTCCACTTCCGCCAGGGCTTCCGCCTTGGTATCGAAATACATGCCCTCGCCACCCGCCGTAACAGTCCAGGGCCAGGCAAAACTTGCCCGTTTTAGCGTGTTCCAGCGACCCGTTTCGGCCAGCGAGATGGCGTTCAGGAGATGGCGGGGAATGCGGTCCCGCTGTTCCTGCTTCGCTGTCGCGTCAGAGCAGAGTTTCGCTGTCTTTTCAATAGCTTGAGCAGTCGATGCCGTAGCACTTCCGGACCAAAGAAGAGCCCCGAAGAGAGTTATGATTGGCAAATATCGCATCATTTTCATCGTTCCACGGTTCCATTCCCATCCATAACGACGCAATCGCCATGCCAAATCTGGGCTTGGCGGCGGTGAAACGGTCCGGAATTCGGGGAAATCAGTCGGAAGGAAGGGTATCGTCGCCGTCGCCCAGGGCGCGCTGCATGATGACGGAATTGACCCAATGGCCGAACTTGAAGCCGACGGAGCGGATTTCCCCCATCTGTTTGAAGCCATATTTGGCGTGCAGGTTGATGGATGGCGCATTGTCCGTGTCGCCGATCACCGCCATCATCTGGCGAAAGCCCTGTTCCGTGCAGCGCCCGATCAGATCTTCCAGCAGGCGGCCGCCGACGCCATGGCCGGTGGCGTCGTCGGAAACATATACGGAGTTTTCCACCGTGTAGCGGTAGGCGGGGCGCGGCCGGTAGCGCGACGCGTAGGCGTACCCGGCAATCCGGCCGCCGAACTCGGCAACCCGGTAGGGGTAGCCGCCGGCCAGGATGGCGAAGTAGCGCCGGGTGATCTCCGCCAAGTCAGGCGGCGTCTCCTCGAAACTGGCCAAGCCATGCAGGACGTGGTGGGCGTAGATGGCCCGGACCGCGTCCAGGTCGGCTTCCACGGCGTCGCGGATGATGATTTCCGGCGCCGCGGTCTCGTCTGTCATTCGGCTGCCTTGAGGGTGCTGGCAAGGGGTTGGAGAACAGCCGGGTCGACGGCGGTCAGTTCCTTAACCAACCGTGCCATGCGGCGGGTAAGCGTGCTCATGTTTGGTGCCCGCTGAATATTTTTCTCGTCCATGTAAAGCGACCGGCTGATCTCGACTTGCACAACGTGAACGCCGTCGTCGGGCCGCCCATAGTGGCGTGTCGTGTAGCCTCCCGCATAAGGCTTGTTGCGCGCGACCTTAAAACCCAACTCTACAAGCGTCTGCTCGGCGAGATTGGTAATCGCGGCGGCGCAAGAGCTTCCGTAACAGTCGCCGAGGACGACATCCGCGAGCGGGGTGCGGCGGCGCTTTGTCGTGTTGCCCGATGACGGCATGGAATGGCAGTCAACCAGCAGGCATCCGCCGAATTGATCCTGGGCAGCGTCAATAAGGCCGCGTAGTGCTTTGTGGTAAGGGGCGTGGCAGTCCTCAATGCGCCGGCGCGCGTCGGCGAACCGAAGTTGGTGGTCATAGATTTCCTCGCCATTGGTAACGACCTTTGCCACGGTGCCGAGCCCCGCCGCTATGCGCGCCGATTTCGTCGTCACGTAATCCGGGAGAGAGTCGGCGAACATCTCCGGGTCCAGTTCGTAAGGCTCCCGGTTGACGTCAACATAGGCGCGAGGAAAATGCGCGCGCAGCAGCGGCGCGCCGAATTCCGGCGCGGCAGCAAAAATTTCATCGATGAAGGCATCTTCGGACCGGCGCAGTTTGAGAAGCTCAAGACAGGACGATTTGACGAACTTAGGTGAATACACGCGGCCGCTATGGGGCGAGGCAAAAATCACCGGCGTTAGTTCGGATATGGGCGCCAAGACCTCCCATTCGGCATCCGAACCGGCGCGGGATTTGCGGGTTGTCGGCAAGTTAGCCTCCTGCATTACGTCGGCCCGTCAGAAGATTGAGCCGGAACTAAAACCATCGTTCCGACCCGGCATTTTGTCAACCTCCGCAGGTTGCATCCTGCCGGAGCGCGGTAGTGGCGGACGTCGCCACCAAACGAAGAACGGGGGAGTCCGCTTCACCTCCGAAAGCGGACATCGGTTAAAGAAGCGAACATTCATTGGAACCCAGGTTTCAAAAGACGAATGTCCGGAACCCTAACTGTATCGATCATGGCGGCGGCATTCATCGATACCTTATGGGGCCGCTGGCCGAAGCAACCGGTGCAATGACGGCTGGCGTCAGTCGACGGCAGTTTCCGGATTGGGGATGCGAAACATGAATGCCAGTGGAAGCACCGCCAGTGAGATCAGCGTGGCAATCAGAAAGCTATCGCTGTAGGCGATCATCTCTGCCTGGCGCGTAACCTCTCGTTCGAGAGCCGCTAGTCCCGCGATCTCGGCTCTGTCCCAAATTTCCGGCGGAGCCAGTAGCCGGAAGCGTTCACTGTATGGATTGACGTGGGCGCTGATAACAGCATGGGCAACCTGGGTCATGCGGGTCAACACGGCGACGATGCCGGCGATACCGACAGTGACGCCGACAAACATGACCGTGTAGTAGACAGCCAGTCCTTCTGTTTTCAGGCGCGGCTCCAGGGTGGAGAAGGTCAACGTGTTGAGGGCGATGAATATCGCGCCGGAGCCAGCGCCTTGCAGCAGATTAACCCAGATGATCTCTTGCGCACTAACGTCAGCGGTCCAACCGGCCATCGCATAGCCCGAGACCACCAACAAGACGACGCTGACGACCGTCACGTGTTTCTCCGGAAGTTGGTGATCAAACCGAGCTAGCAGTACCGACGCAATCACCAAACCGACGCCGCGCGGAAACAATAGTAATCCCGTATCAACGGCCGAATAGCCAACCAATTGCTCAAGCATCAGTGGCAAAATCACAAGCGGCAGCGTCGCGATTGCGCCGTTGAAGAAAGCGGTTATGACGCCAAGATTGAAATTTCGATCGCGGAACAAGCTAGGCCGGAAAAATGGCCGTTCCGTCGTCATTGTGTGGACGACAAACAGATAGAATGCCACCGCGCAGATGGCGCATTCGACGATGATCTCAGTGGAAGCGAACCAATCGAGGCGTTCGCCACGGCTAAAAACGGCCTGAAAGGCCGTCACCGCAATGATTATGGTGACGAAACCGAACCAGTCCAACCTGTTGTCGCGGTCCGGTTCGGATTCGGGCAGCACCGCCAATGCAAGGACAAAGGCCAGGATAGCGATCGGCATGTTGAGGTAGAACACCCACCGCCAGCTTAGAAAATCGACCACGGCGCCGCCGATCACCGGTCCCATGATGCCAGCGCCAATGATGCCAAGGGTCCAGATTGCCGTAGCGGCGCCATGGCGTTCCGGCGGAAAGGCGTCGACGGTGATTGCCTGGCCGAGCGGCAGCAGGGCGGCGCCGAAAATACCCTGTGCCAGGCGCCAGAGGACCTCTTCCTGCAAGGTTGTCGCCATCCCACACATCAACAGACTGATGCCAAATCCCGCGATTGAGGTTAAGTAAACACGCTTACGCCCGAACCTGGCGCTGAGCCATCCGGTGCAGGCGATGGTGACCACGGTTCCCATGATAAACGCGGTCATCACCCAAGCGATCTGATCGGGTGTCGCAGAAAACGACCCCTGCATGTGCGGCAAAGCCACGCCGGCAATTGACCAAGTGAATTCATAGACGGCACTGCCGGTGATCCCCGAGAGGATAATCAAATTGCGTTTTGCCGATGCCGGTAAGATGGCGGCCTCAGGGCTCATCATGCCCGCCGGAGGCCGCCTTAACGCGTCGAATGAAACCGTCGAGCCGGCTCTCGCGGCCAGTGTCGATGTCGACCATCGCTGTCATGCCCGCCCGCAGCGGCGGCATGCCCGGCGGTAGGCTCAGGTGCAGCTTAACTGGCACGCGCTGGACCACCTTGACCCAATTGCCAGTGGCGTTCTGGGCCGGCAGCAGCGCGAACTCAGCACCGGTCGCCGGGCTGATGCTTTCGACAACCGCCGTCCAAACATGATCCGGGTAACTATCAATCTCGATTGTTGCCGGTTGTCCGACCTCGACATAGGTCAGATGAACCTCCTTCATATTGGCCTCGACCCAGGGATCGCCGACGGCGACCAGGGGGAACAGGCTTTCACCGGCCTCGACCTGTTCGCCGGCCTCCAGGGTAATATTGCCGAGATACCCGGATACCGGCGCGTGGATCAGGGTGCGCGCCAAATCAAGGGCGGCCCGTTGATGCATCGCCTGACCCCGCATATAGCGCGGATGCTGATCCTGGGGCAGATCAGAGTTGCCGCCGAGATCGGCGATCACCATGAGTTTCCGTTGCCGGAGTGATTTGACACGCTGGCGTGCGATCTCCAATTCATGCTCCGCCGCCTCGAGGCTGGCGCGCGATCCGTGGCCCTTGGAACTCAATTCCCGTTGACGCTCCGCTTCCAGTTTCAGATACCGGATGCGTTCATTGGCGGCGCCGATTTCGGCCACGCTTTCGCGATATTCGGCGCGTAGAGACTCGATCTCCTGGCCAATCGTCGCCAACTCGGCGGTGGTCGCGGCGAGTTCAATCTGAAATGGCTCGGGATCGATCTCGAACAGCAACTGGCCCGCCGCCACGTACTGGTTGTCATTAACCAGAACCCGGGCGACACGACCGTCAATCTCGGCGCTGATGGCGACGACGTCGGCACGCACATAGGCGTTGTCGGTCGACACGTAACGGCCACCGAGCGAATAGGCGTACGCGCCGGCGGCCAGCGCTGCTACAGGTACGACGAAAAGCAGCAAGGTGCGAAGCACCCGTCGGCGGTGACGGGTCATCGTACGCGCCCCCTTGTCCCAAGGCCGTCCGTCAACTCTTCACAATATAACCAAACTGATTTCATGCTTCTTTAGGCCGATCAATCCAATAATATCTTAGTTTCGCAGTATTAATTCAGTAACCACAAACGATTAGATTTCTCGTGATGAATTATTTAAATTCATGTATAACTCCGCCATGAGCCGAAACATTCCATCGCCCGTTGCGTTGCGTGCCTTCGAGGCCGCGGCGCGCCACTTGAGCTTTACGCGCGCCGCCCATGAGCTGTCTGTGACCCAGTCGGCGGTCAGTCACCAAGTCAAGGCCCTGGAAGGGGAATTAGAAGTCCGCCTGTTCTTGCGTCTGACCCGCCAACTGCGTCTGACCAAAGCCGGCGAAGCGCTGCTCGCTGTGCTGCGCGATTCGTTCGACCGCATCGAGGAAACGATCAACGAAATGCGGTCCGGCAGCGACGCCGGTCCGTTGAATATTGGCCTGACTCCCTACTTCGCGTCGCGCTGGCTGACCCGGCGCATCGGCCGGTTCTCGGCTCAGCACCCGGATATCGAGATGCGTTTGCACCTCGCCAACGATCCCATAAACTTCGACCGAATGGATATCGATCTCGCTGTCGCCTGGGGCCGAGGTGAATGGCTGGACTTGGTTTCGGAGCTTCTAGTGCCGACGCGGGTCATTGCCGTCTGTAGCCCCGCATTGGTCAAGAAAGGCCCGCCGCTTCGTGATCTCGCCGATCTCCGACATCACACCTTGTTACACGAAACCGATCACGGTTTCTGGCATGACTGGCTGGCAGATTCCGGAGCTGGTGACGTGACCGTGGGGCCGAGCGTCACCATGAATGATCCCAATGTGGTTCATCAGGCTGCCGTCGAGGGACAGGGCGTGGCATTGGGCGCGGAGGCATTTCTCGATGACGAAATTTCACAAGGGCGGCTGGTCCAACCCTTTGACCGCGCGGTGGAATTGGACGGCGCCTATTACCTAGTTCATCCGCACGGCGCGCGGAACCGGCCAAACGTCAATGCCTTTTGCGAGTGGCTGTCAATCGAGGCGCGGACGACGGGTCCGCGGTCATCCCGCGTCGAGAGGGTGAACACAGTTCCAGCCTTGTAAATGTCGGCTTCTGGCTATTAGCAGACATATTGCCGCCCGGTGGTTTATGTCCGCTTTACCCCCGAAAGCGGACATCAGCGGGGCTTGCCAAGGCCGGTCGCAGGCAGTACAACGCCAGCGTTCCGGGACTTAGGCGTCGCGGCGCACGGGCGCGTAGCTCAGCGGGAGAGCACCTCGGTGACATCGAGGGGGTCGTAGGTTCAATCCCTACCGCGCCCACCATCAAATAACCGAGCCGGTTGTTTGATCCCCGGAGCAAAATTGTATGAGCCGACCAGAGCGAGATACCGACGAAGCGAGCCGGGATTTCATCCGCGATGTGATCCGGGATGATCTCGATGCCGGACGGACGGAGACGCTGGTCACCCGCTTTCCGCCGGAACCCAACGGATATCTTCATATTGGCCACGCCAAATCCATGTGCCTGAACTTCGGCGTGGCGCGGGAGTTCGGCGGACGTTGCCATCTGCGCTTCGACGACACCAATCCGGTCAAGGAAGAGCACGAATATATAGAAAGCATTCAGCGGGACGTCCGCTGGCTGGAGTTCGATTGGGGCGATCACCTCTATTTCGCCTCTGACCATTTCGAAACGCTCTATGAATGGGCGGAGCACCTAATTGTTGAGAGCAAGGCCTATATTGATGATCTCTCCGCCGAGGATATCCGCGAATACCGCGGCAGCCTGACGGAACCGGGCAAGGACAGCCCGTACCGGGAGCGCCCCGCGGACGAGAGCCTGGACCTGTTCCGCCGCATGCGGGCCGGGGAATTTCCCGACGGGGCGCGGGTGCTTAGGGCCAAAATCGACATGGCGTCGGGCAACATGAACATGCGCGATCCAGTGATCTACCGCATCCTCCATGCCGACCACCCACGCACCGGAGACGCCTGGTGCATCTACCCGACCTACGACTTCGCCCATGGTCAGTCGGACGCCATTGAAGGCGTGACGCATTCCATCTGTACCCTGGAGTTTGAGGACCACCGCCCGCTTTATGACTGGCTGGTGGATAACCTGCCGACGCCGAGCCGTCCCCGCCAGTACGAGTTCGCGCGCCTCAACCTGACACATACAGTGCTTTCCAAGCGGCGGTTGATCCAGCTTGTCGCGGACGGTCATGTGCGCGGATGGGATGATCCCCGCCTGCCGACGCTCTCCGGGCTCAGGCGCCGCGGCATGCCGGCGGCGGCGATCCGCGATTTTGCCGAGCGCATCGGCGTCACCAAGAGCGACAGCGTGGTCGAGATGGCGATGCTGGAGCATTGCGTGCGCGACCTGCTCAACCAGGAGGCCGAGCGCCGCATGGCGGTTCTCGATCCGCTCAAGGTAGTGATCGAGAATTACCCCGAAGGCGAGAGCGAGGACTTGGAAGCCGTCAATAATCCCAACGATGAAAGTGCCGGAACGCGCACCGTCCCATTCTCGCGCGAGCTGTTTGTCGAACGCGAAGACTTCATGGAGGACCCGCCGAAGAAGTTCTTCCGCCTGGCGCCGGGTCGCGAGGTTCGTTTGCGCTACGCCTATTTCATTACCTGCAACGAAGTGATCAAGGACGAGGCCGGTCATGTCGTCGAGTTGCGTTGTACGTATGATCCGGAAACGCGGGGCGGCAATGCCCCGGACGGCCGCAAGGTCAAGGCGACGTTGCATTGGGTCTCGGCTGCCCATGCGCGCAATGCCGAAGTGCGGGTCTATGATTACCTGTTCAATCGGCCCGACCCAGGCGCCGACGGCGATTTGCTGGACGACCTCAATGAAGATTCGTTGACGGTTCTCGGCAACTGCCAAATTGAGCCGGCGCTGGCGGATGCAGAGATAGGGATGCCGGTTCAATTTGAGCGGCAGGGATATTTCTGCGCGGATATTGATTCCACGCCGGACCGGCCGGTATTCAATCGAACCATCGCTCTTCGCGATACCTGGGCCAAGATGCAAAACAAGGCCTAGGGTTTGTTTCGCATGCGGTGATAGACAGCTAACATCGCCGCCGTTACCCTAAATTGGTCATGACATTGAATGCCCCGGATGGTCGGTGACCGGCAGCCCGGGGATATGAGGGATTGATGCCGCAGTCGGATGACCTGCGCCGCAAACGGCAACGCAAGACCAAGGCCCAGCTCATTGAAGAGCTTGAGGCGGCCGATGCTCGCCTAGCCGGTTTGCCAAAAGGCGGCTCGGGTCAGGCAAATGACTATCAGCGGACAATCCTCGAATCCATCCCGCTTCCGGTCACGGTGGTTCGCGAGTCTGACGGGACTTTCCTCTATTGCAATGAACCGGCGGCGTCGATGACCGGGCGCAAACCGGAACAGATCGTCGGTGTCAGCGCCGTCGATATGTACTGGGTTCCGGATGACCGCGAGCGGTTCCTAAAAGTCATGACCGAGCAGGGGCAGGTTGATGACCTTGAGGTTGAGTTCAAACGTGTTGATGACGAGCCCATGTGGGTTCTGCTTTCGTCGCGTTCGATCACCTACCAGGACCAAGCCTGCTTCCTCACCACGTGGACCGAAATTACCCGGCGAAAACGCGCCGAGAAAAAATTGCGGGCGGCCAACAAAACCGCCGCGGAAGCCGAAGAACGCCTTCAGAATGCGACACACATCGCCCATCTCGGCCACTGGATTTGGGATGAGGTCGAGGACAGGATGAGCTACGTGTCCGACGAGCTTGCCCGTATTTACGGACTATCGCCCGACGAGGTCGTTGATCACTTGGAGTCCTTTGAGGATTTGCTCAATTTCATTCATCCCGACGACCGGGAAACCTACCGGGAATGGGCCGACCATTGGAGCGAAACCTATAGGGATGGTGATCCGGTCGGCGAGACGATGTCGCTTGAATACAGGCTCCTCCAAGGTTCCGGCGGAGTTCGATACGTCCGAGAATTGGCAACTGTCGCCTTCGATGCCGACGGCACACTGACCCATTCGCGCGGCACCCTGCAGGATGTTACGGAGATCAAGGAGGTCGAGGCGGCTCTGCGCGAGAGCGAGGAACGTTTCAACGAAGCAGTTCAGATCGCCCATCTTGGCCACTGGGTCTGGGATGAAGTTGAAGATAAGATTGAGTATTGCTCCGACGAATGCGCCCGTATTCACGGTTATACCGTCGAAGCGTACATGGCTCGGATGAACAGCACCGATGCCGATGTCGGCCGCGTTCACCCCGATGATCACGAGAGGGTGGAGAAGGCGCTTCGCGATGCGCAACTCAATGCGGATACCTGCGACGTAGAGTACCGCATCGTTCGGCCGGATGGCGCGGTTCGTCATATCCGCGAGCTGGGGAAGCCGATCTTGGACGGCAGCGGAAAGCTTGTCCGCTCCATTGGCACCGTCCAGGACATTACCGAGCGGAAGCAAGTGGAGATGGCCCTCAGTGAGAGCGAGGAGCGTTTGGTTGCTTTGATTGATAACTCGCCCGCCGAGATTGTCCTCAAGGACGCCAATGGGCGTTATCTTCAGGTCAATCGGGTGTTTGAGGATCGGTATCAGCTGAACAAGGCGGATGTCATCGGTAAGATGGCCAGCGAATTGTTTCCGGGCGAAGGCGCCGAAATCGAGGAACAAGACCGCGAGGTCGTGGAATCCCGCAGGACAGACGATACGGAGATGGATATATTCGTCGATGGTGAACCGCGTACCCACCTGGAGACCAAATTCCCGATTCTGGACGCCAAGGGCGAAGTTATCGGCATCGGTGGCATGGCGACCGACATTACCGACCGCAAACGGGCCGATGAAGAATTGCGCGCCGCGGTAAAGGCGTCCGAGGCGGCGAACCTAGCCAAGTCCGAATTCCTGTCGGCCATGAGCCATGAGTTGCGGACACCGCTGAACGGGGTGCTCGGATTTGCCCAATTGATTGATACCGACATCGAACAGCCGCTGGCCGAGGCGCACAAAGACAGCGTTCATGAAATTATCCGGAGCGGACGGCATTTACTGGATCTGATCAATGAAATCCTTGATCTGGCAAAAATCGAGGCGGGCAAAGTCGCTCTATCCATGGAGAACGTCAGTGTCGGTCAAGTTGTCGTTGAATGCATGGCGGTGACCGGGGGCGTGGCCGAGATGCAGGAAATCACCGTAAATAATCGTATTGCCGAGGGTCCGTCTCCGGTGGTTTACGCGGATATGACCCGGTTCAAGCAAGTCATGCTGAACCTGCTGTCCAACGCGGTTAAATACAACCGCAGGGGCGGAACCGTTACGATTGATTGCGAGGAAACGGCAAGCGGCATGATCAAGGTCACTGTCGAGGATATGGGCGAGGGTATTTCCGAACAGGACCATGAGATCATCTTCGATCCGTTCAGCCGCGTTCTTGATGACCCGGCCGCCATAGAAGGGACGGGCATCGGGCTGGCCATCACCAGGCGCCTGGTCGAGGTTATGGGCGGCCGCATTGGGTTGGAAAGCACCAAGGGCGAGGGAACGACGTTCTGGGTCGAATTTCCGACCGGGTCACCGGAGACAGCCCATAAGGCTTCCGGGACGGGGGATCAGGCGGATACCGTCGAAGATGCCCACAAGGTCAGCGGCAGCGTGCTCTACGTGGAAGACAATCCGGCCAACATGAAATTGGTTGAGCGGCTGATATCCAGGCTGCCAAACGTTACCCTGATCGGGGCCCACAACGCCGAACTGGGATTGGAATTGGCGCGCGTCCATCAACCGGACCTTATCCTTATGGACATCAACCTGCCGGGCATGAATGGCATCGAGGCGCTCAAGGTCCTGGGTGAGATGGAGCAGACAGACCACATTCCCGTGGTCGCGGTTTCCGCCAACGCCATGCCGCGCGATGTGAAGGAAGGGTTGGACGCGGGATTCCTGCGCTATCTGAGCAAGCCCATCGACATTAAGGAACTGCGCGAAACCATCGCCACCGCTCTGGACGGAAACCTATAAGCGGATCGCGTCCTAGTCGAGCAGCGCTTCCAAATCGCCGATGCTGGCAAGCACGTGGTCCGCGGCGGGGGTCAGATCCGCCGCGCCGCTGGTTCCCGTGAGAACTCCGACAACCATGCCGACGCCGGCGTTGCGGCCCATTTCCAAATCGTGGGTGTTGTCGCCGACCATGCAGACTTCATTAGGCTGCAGGCCTGCTTCCCGGCAAAAGGCATGAACCATACCTGGTTCAGGCTTGTGGCCGTGTCCGCTGTCGTAACCGGTTATGAAATCAAACAGATCGAGGACGCCAAACGGCGACAACGTTTGAATGGCGCCTTCGTGACTGTCGCTGGTGGCGATGCCAAGGGCCAGACCACGCTGGTGAAGCCGCGTCAGGATAGCCGCTAGGCCGGGAACGGGGGCGGCGTACTCGTGGCCCTGGCTCTGGAAAATTTCATCAAGTCGCGCCACCAGACCGGGCAGATTACCGTCACCAGAGATGCCGGCCCACAGCGCACCAATTTCGTCGCTGTTTCCTGCCGCCAACAGCGAACCGGCCCGGACTGTGCCGGTTTTTTCGTCCTGTCCACCTGCGTCCAAGAGACGGGCCGCCAGGGCTTCATCGCCAGCCGCGATGGCAAGGGCTGCGTGGCGGTTGACCGGCACCCAGGTTGCGTTGAAATCGAGCAGCGTCCCGTCCTTGTCAAAGAGAATGCCGCGGATGGTCATGCTTGGTGCCTACCTGCCATTGCTCGGTGTATCCTCAACAGCGGTTTTGATTTCCGCGCCATTTTCAAAGTCATGGCGGCATTACGCAAGTTTCCCGTTATGGGGATGGTTTAAGTTTCGTGTCGCTTCGCAATACCTTGACCAGCGCCATTACGTGCTGCTCGCCATAACCCGCATCAATGGCTTTTTCGAATAGGCCGGCCACATAGTCGGGGAAATCGGTACTGATTCCCGCATCGCGCGCCTGTGCGCGAATACGCTGCGCCGCGGATTCCCATATGCGCAGCGTCGCTGTGCAATTTTCGAAGTCGGACGCGTGAATGACATCTGCATAGCGCCGGGAAAAGCTATCCTTCGGGTACAGGGTTGCCAATTCGTCGAGGCCGATGCCTTCGGATTCGCACATGCATGCGGCATGGGTGACGGCCATAAACCGACCGTATGACTCGCATACCGCTGCCAGATCGAGAACCGAGGCGGCACGGACATTCGTTCCCAGATAACGGATTTTGCCGCCGAGGCATGCAAGCAATCCGGAGGCCCGTTCAAAAGCCGCCTCGTCGCCGGATAAAAGAATATGAGCGTTGTCGGTGCCGATATCGCCGGGTCCGCAATGGATGGCGCCGTCCAAATAGGAGACGCCCTCGGCACTCAGCCACTCGGCGCTTTCGGTCGCTTCGCGTGGCGTGCTGGTACTGAGCTGAACAATCGTCCGTCCCGCCAAATGAGGCTTAACCTCGCCAGTGTGCAAAAGGGTATCCGCTGCTGCATTGCTGTCAATACAGACCAAAATTACCGGACTTGCCGAGACGGCGGCAACCACATCGGAAACAGCTGCCACGCCATCATCAATGAATGGCTGCATTTTGGCCGGCGAGCGGTTCCAAACCGTCAGGGCATGGCAGCCTTGCTGCAAGGCCCGGGCCAGCGCCGTACCCATTCTACCGAGTCCGATCACCGTGATGTCGCTCATGGCGAAATCTCCCACAGCATTGAAAATTAGGAATCCGTCAAGTACGCCCGGACCAGGGTGAGAGAGTTCTCGTCGCCCGCCGCCTCTTGTTCGGCGAATGCGAGAAGAGCCACTTCGTGCCGGGTCAGAAGCTTGAGGGCATGCTTGTCTTCATCTGGGCCCATGGCTTCCAGCGCTATGAATTTCTCAATGAATGCAGGATAGCGGGTTGTCATGTTTTCCATGAGATCGTTCCAATGCTTGAACGCCCGCTCCTTGACATGAGCTCTGCCTTGGGCTGCCAACGTCACGTGATCGGTCGGCTCCAGGCGGTGCCGTTCGATAACCGGCTGCAGGGTTTGCCACGTTTTCTGCTCCACCTCAGCCAATAGCATCAACTTTTCACGCTGGTCAGGTTGTGAAAAAACACCGGTCAGGGCCTTGAAGTACGTCTCACCGGCTATTTCGGCCTCATAGGCCTGCAACAGGCCATCCAAATAGGATTGATCGGCCACCTCAGGAGAAGGCATTGCTACTGAGCCCGCTCGACCCTTCGAATGATTGGGCGGCGGCACGGGTATGCGCCAGGTGCCGCTCCCGTGCTTCCTCATTGTCTTCCACTTCGGGGAAGATGTGTGTCTCGACATCGGCGATGCCGCAGTAACCGAAGATTCCCGCATCGACCAAGCGCTGAAACCCACTGTGATATCCGTATCGGCGATAATACCCCTGGTCCGTTGCGGCGGGACAAAACAAGGCAACTTTTTTGTGGGTGAGCAGACCGGACGAGTGACCGTCGATAAATTCGAAGGCAAAACCGCTGCTGAAAACCCGGTCAATCCAGCCCTTGAGGATAGCCGGCATGGACCACCACCAGAGAGGAAAGAAGAAGGCCATCGCGTCGGCATCCATAATCCGTTTCTGCTCGGCGACGATTTCATCCGACACCTCGGCTTGCCCTCCGTAAACGGCGACATCGTGCATATTGAAATTGGGATCGAACCCTTCGGCGTGCAAGTCAGCAATGACCACGGAATGGCCGGTTGATTCCGCCGACGCCACGAATTCGTCCAGCAAGGCACGGGTAAAGGAGTCGGTGTTGGGATGCGCCAGCACGGCCAAGATCTTCATCGCACTGTTTTGCCCACTAGGTTTGGGGCGCTGTCAGGTAGGGATCTTCGTCATCCCATTCCCGATATCGCGGCAAGCCGTCTGCCGTGTCGAACCAGGATATCCGTTCCGGATGGTGGAGATGGCCCTGGGGGGTGAAGGCATCTGGATTGTCCAGGGTACTGATCAAAAACTCGACGAGCGGGCCGAGTTCTCCACCATCGCCTTCCCAGGTCAACGGTGTTCCGCATTGACCGCAAAATGCGCGCCCCACGCCCGGCGAGGATTCATAGATCTTCCGTTCGCCTTTGATGAACGCGACTTGATCGGACTTGTAGCCGACGAGTGTAACCGCCGGGGCGCCGGTGTGCTTCCGACAACTGGTGCAGTGACAATACATTGTGGAAACGGGGGCGCCTGTGGCCTCATATCTTACGGCCCCGCACATACATCCACCTGCGGTCTTTTCCGGTACTTCAGTCATGTCAATTCCTTCATCATTCTCAGACTGGCGAGCATTTTCAGATCACTCGGGCATCTCATGATCGGAGGAAAGGGTTCACCCTTTTCGGGGAAGTGGCCATTGATTGCCCTGGCCTTTCGAGCGGCAAAAGCTATGGCACCATCAGAAGGTGCAGATCGAGTGGGCAGCAGACACGGGTGGGATTTAGGAATCCCACCCGCTGTAGTAAGTCTGCGTTCTACTGCATCGCTGCGTCGGCCCAAGGCTTCCAAATAGCCTCATTGGCATCGACCCAAGCGGCGACGGCGTCTTTCAGTTTCTTCTTATCGACGTCGACGGCTTTCATCAGCGGTTCCTGCTGCTCGTTGGTGAGCCTGTAGGCCTTCAGGAACTTATAAGCGCCCGGCCATTTCTTCTTCATGCCGACCCAGGCCATTTTGTCGATGTGGGCCGTATCATCCCAATCGCAGTCGTAGGTCGCGTCCTTGTTCGTTCCCCATGACGCGTCGGTATAACAGGCCGGATCATACTTGGGCAGTTCAACGATTTTCATGTCATGTAGCGCATGAACCCAATGCGGTTTCCAGAACATCAAGATCAAGGGACGCTTCGTCGCCTTGGCTGCCTTGATTTCGGAAATCAGCGCGCCTTCGCTGCCCGCAGGAATGGATTTTAGGTTGAGACCCAAGGATTTGATGCGGTCCTGGTTGGTTGTTCCCCAATCGGCCGGATAGTCGAGGAAGCGGCCTTTGGGAAGCGTATCGGCTGTTGCCAGTTTGTCGGCGCACCCGTTAATCGCTTTCCAGTCGGGCAGGCCGGGGCAAATTTCTTCCATATAAGTCGGATACATCCACGCTTCACGCGGTATAACGCCAAGGTCACCCATAACTTCGACGTTCCCGCTGTCCAATGCCTTCTGGTAGCCTTCGCCGATATTGGAACTCCAGATTTCAAGCGTCGCAGTGACGGTGCCGTCTTCCATGGCCGTCAGTTGCGGATAATATCCCGCGGTTACGTATTCAACGTTGTAGCCCATTCTTTGCAGAATGGTGCCGGCGATATGCGTCGTTACATGCTGCCCGGTCCACTCGTTGATAGCGAGCTTGATCGGGTCTTTGGATTCCGGAGCGCCAGCCTGGACACTGCCGGTGATAAGCGCCAGCGAACCAATCGCCAGCGCGCTAACTTTGAGAAATTTATTCATTTGTGGTCCTCCCCTTAGTTGATCTTACTGAGCATAAACTTGTTTTGTCCCGTATTACAAATTCACCTCGAACATCACGGGTCCATATTCAAGGCCGGATTACCGGATTGTGTCGGCGGCTCCCTCTCCCAGGTGTTGGCGCATACCCTTTGCCACAGTGTTATTATTAGGATTCTTGCGCCAGTTGGACTACCATTGAGTCAGCGCATAATTTAACATTACGCAGATTTAGGGCATATACCATATAAGGCATATACCAAACTAGATATACGAATTCTCATCTTAGCGCCGGCGGCCCGGTTTCAACCTTGTCCAGATAGCTGATATGTCGTAAGCCGGGTTAGATATTTTCACTAATTTTTGCGGATTTACGGCTGAGAAATCGTTTGACCTCGGGATGTGATTTTTAGAATGGCGGAAGATACGAACATGAAGGGGGCCGTCAAAATCACCTGTCACGACATCTGGAAGGTGTATGGCGACAATCCCGGACAATTCTTCTCCAATGCGGATTCCGCCCAGACTGAGAGCGATCTAGCGGACCATATTCGGACGCATGGCCACATCGTTGCGGCCGGCGGCGTATCATTCGAAATCCATGAGGGCGAAATTTTCGTTATCATGGGATTGTCGGGCTCCGGAAAATCCACCGTCCTGAGATGCTTGTCGCTCCTGGTTGAGCCGACGTGCGGACACGTTGTGCTTGATGGCATTGATCTTCTCGGCACATCGGCCAAAGAGATGATTGAAATTCGCCGTCACAAAATGGGAATGGTGTTTCAGAATTTCGGCCTGCTACCGCATTTGAACGTCCTCGATAACGTGGCGTTTCCCTTAAAGAACCAGGGTATCCCACGTGATGAGCGGCAAAAGCGCGCCTTGGGCGTCATTGAGCTTGTTGGATTGGACGGCCGTGAAGATGCGTACCCGCATCAACTTTCCGGCGGCCAGCAGCAGCGCGTCGGTATTGCCAGGTCATTGGCCGTGGAACCGGAAGTCTGGTTTCTTGACGAACCTTTTAGCGCTCTCGATCCTCTGATCCGCAACCAGATGCAGGATGAATTCCTGCGACTCCAGAAACAGTTGAACAAAACCATCGTGTTCGTCACGCATGACTTCCACGAAGCGCTGAAGCTTGCTGATCGCATATGTATCATGAAAGACGGCTTTATCGTTCAGACCGGGGCGCCCGAAGACATCGTGCTGCGGCCGGCCAACGAATACGTAAATAAGTTCACCGGCGATGTCCCATTTGCCAAGGTTCTTTCGGTCCGTGCCGTCATGGGGCCGCCCAACGGCCAGGGCGAAGGCCGCGCGGCGATCCGTTCCGACGCCCTTTTGGAAGAAGCAATAAAATTGTTCGATGGCGAGGACGATGAGATTGTCGTAACGGGGGGCGACGGAGAGATTGTTGGTTCCCTTACGGCGCTGCAGGTCATGCGCGGTATATCACAGAACGTTTATCCCCCGGCGAACGAATGACTTTTACTGAGGCGATATCGGGTTCAGCGGTTGGGACAGGCCAGCGGAGCCGGCACTCCATATTAGGGTGGTCGATCATTATCGTTGTGTCGGGTTTGCTGTTGACGGTCTTTCGCGACGTGTCATGGGTATACCAGTATCCGACTGCTTGGACGCTTCCCATTCCGGCTTGGATCAGTCTGTTCATGGATTGGTTTGTCGAGAACTTTCGCTGGTTGTTTCGCTCCATATCCTGGTTGCTCACGTGGCCGATGATTGGCCTGAACAGCCTCATTCATTGGCTGCCCTGGAGTGTTACGGTTGCATTGCTGACGTTGGTCGCGTGGCAGGGCGCCGGCCGCAATTTGGCGATTTTTTCAATCTTGATGTGGATGTTCATACTGATTGTCGGATATTGGACGCCGACAATGAACACCCTGGTCCTGGTCTCCGTTGCGATCCCGCTTGCCGTGGGCATTGGGTTCGCGCTGGGTGTCTGGAGCTTCCGTTCGGCCCGTGTCAACGCCGTGGTGGAGCCAACCCTTGACTTGATGCAAACCGTGCCGGCGTTTGCATATCTCATCCCCATTCTCATGCTTTTCGGCTTTGGTCCCGTTGTCGGCCTTATCGCCAGTGTCATTTTTTCGATCCCGCCGATGGTCCGCAATACCATCCTCGGGTTCCGGCTAATTCCGGAATCGATCGTTGAGTCGGGAACAATGTCCGGCTGCAGCGCCCGCCAGCAGTTCTGGCGTACAGAGGTTCCGACGGCGCTGCCGCAGATGCTGATCGGCGTGAATCAGACCACAATGTGTGCGCTTTCGATGGTAATTATCGCGGCGATTATTGGCGGATTCGATGACATCGGCTGGGCGGTCCTCAGCACCATGCGCAAGGCGCAGTTCGGCCAAAGCGTCATTTCGGGATCGGTCATTGTGCTATTGGCCGTTCTTTTCGACCGGGTTACCCATGGGTTCGCTGAACGGTCAATGCCGACAGCGGGGCATGTCGGATTTTCGCTGCGCGTGTTTTGCTATTGTGCGGTCGGTCTGCCGATTGTGCTGACCCTCGCCGCGTATGTTTTTCCGGTCTTGTGGGTTTGGCCCGAGAGCCTCGTCTTCGATTTGTCAAAGCCGATGGATGAAACGGTGGAAAGTTTGATTACGAACCACGCAGCCGCCATTGGCTCGATCAAGAACACATTGGTCTTTTATGTCCTTCTTCCGATCAAGATCGGGCTATTGAAAGCTGTCTTGCCGTTCACTTGGGGGTTTTCCCTGACCACAACACACATCGTGGTCTACTGGAGCGCCGTCGTGTTGCTCACGCTTGCGACCGGATATTTCCGCTCCATTCAACTTGCCACTGGTTTGTTGTTTGCCGGCGGGATTTTGTTCTATGGGGTCACGGGGTTGCCGTTCCCGATCGTGTTCGCAGCCATCACACTTGTCGCCTGGCAACTCGGCGGAATACGGCTCGCTTTTCTCTCGTTTTGTGGAATGCTCTTTATCCTCCTGACCGATATGTGGGAGCCGGCCATGCTTTCGGTTTACCTGTGCGGGGTGGCTGTTTTCATTTGCATTATTTTTGGTGGACTTCTCGGTGTACTTGCCGCCAATTCCGACCGCGTATCCGCCATCATTCGCCCGATCAACGACACCTTGCAGACTCTGCCGCAATTCGTTCTTTTGATCCCGGCGCTGATGTTTTTCCAGGTTGGCGAATTCACCGCGCTTTTTGCCATCATCGCCTATTCCATTGTTCCGATGATCCGATACACCGAACAAGGACTTCGCAGCGTTCCGAGCACGCTCATTGAAGCCGGCATCTCGAGCGGCTGCACGCCGTGGCAACTGTTCTGGCAGGTTCGCGCCCCATATGCCTTCCCGCAGATCATGCTCGGGATCAATCAGACGACACTTTTCGGCCTTACCATGCTTGTTATTGCCGCACTGGTTGGGACAACGGGACTCGGCCAGCAAATCTACATCGCGCTGTCGGCCGCCGACGCAGGGATCGGACTGTCCGCCGGCGCGGGTATCGCCTTTATTGCCATGATTGCCGACCGCATTCTCCGGGCCTCGGCGGGCGCGGAAATCTAACGAAAGGAATTAGACATGACCGCAATGAATGAACTCAAGAACCTAAGCGGAAAATTTTTCATCGAAGGTGAATTCCGCGGCAGTACCGCCAGCGACGGCTTCGATGTCATCGACCCGGCGACCGAGGATGTCATCGGCCGTATTCCCGATACCGCCGCGGCCGAGGTCGATGAGGCGATTGCCGTCGCCAACAAGGTTCAAAAGGAATGGAACAAGGTCAATGCCCTGACCCGCGCCGAATTGATGCACGAGGTCGCCGCCAATATGCGCGAGGCACGGGGCTTATTGGGCGAAATGGCGACCCGTGAAATGGGTAAGCCCTATAAGGAAACTACCGATGAGGTCGATTGGTCGGCGACGGCGATCGATTACTATGCCGAAGTCGCGCGCCATGACAACGGCAAGGTCATCGGGCCGGCGGTCGATAACCAATTCCATTTCACCATCAAGGAACCGATGGGCGTTGTCGTTATCATCCTGCCTTTCAACTATCCGTATTGTTTGTTTTGCTGGGAAGCCGCCGCCGCGCTTGCCAGCGGCAACGCGGTCATTCTCAAGCCGTCGGAAAACACGGCCCTATCATCGCTCAAGTTCATGGAAACCTTCGCGCCCCTGCCGGCCGGTTTGGTCCAGTGCCTACCCGGCGGCGGCGAGGTTGGGCGCCGGCTTGTTGAAAGCTCTGACACCCACATGGTTGCTTTCACCGGCGGCGTTCCGACCGGGCAAATCATCGCCAAAACCTGTGCCGAGACGTTCAAGCCTTGCCTGATTGAGGCCTCTGGCAACGATCCGTTTCTGGTCATGCCGTCGGCGCCCATCGACATGGCGGCACGCGGCGCAGCCTTTGCCGCAAACATCAATTGCGGACAGGTGTGCACCTCGGCCGAGCGGTTTTATGTCCACGACGACGTCCACGATGAATTTGTCGAGAAAATGGTCGCCAACACTCAGGCCCTTCGAATCGGTAACGGCCTGGGCAAGGTGGATATCGGACCGATGGTCACCCATAAGGAACGTGAACGCTATGAAGGGGTACTGCAGCGGGCCATCGATCAGGGCGCCAAGGTCGCTTGCGGCGGCGGCCGGCCGGCTGAGTTCAATGCCGGCTGGTTTGTCGAGCCGACGGTGCTAACCGATGTCACGCCCGATATGGACATAATGCACGCCGAAAGCTTTGGTCCCGTGGCGCCGATCTGCAGAGTGTCCAGTTTCGATGAGGGCATCGAATTGGCCAACAACTCCGATTTTGGATTGGGAGCCAACATCTATACCTCCGATCTCAACGAATCCATGCGCGCCGTTAACGAGATTGAGACCGGGATGGTATGGGTCAACGCGCCGTTGTTGGACAATGACGCCGGTCCCTTCGGCGGCAAAAAGATGACGGGTATGGGCCGGCAGCTGGGCGCCGAGGGCCTGGAAACATTCCGCCATACAAAGTTCGCGATGATCGATCCGGCCGCCAATGCACAGGATTTCTGGTGGTTCCCCTACAAGGACGAAGAGTCTTATCCCGACTCATGAGAGGCCAGTCGATCAGAGCACGAGCGGCGCGGTAATGACACCGCGTAGCGAATGGCGTTTCAACCTTACCGGCTGGCTTCTCTTTACCGGCTCGGCGGTATTCTTTGTATGGGCCAGCATGAGTGCAGGCGATTGGGTCAGTATAGCCGCAAGCCTGCTGTTCCTGATTGCCTGTCTCGTGTTCATGGTGCCTGTCTGGCGTTTGCGGCCGCCACGCGAATGAAGCCGCGTCCAAACAGGATTTGGGCGGCGGGCAAATGCGCCGGCATGGACGCGGTTTGAGCTCGATATGACCGACATCTTTCGCCGCCGGCCCGACTTGCTGCCGAGTATCGGGATTGCTTTCAGCGCCGCGCTATGGGGCCTTTTCTGGCTTCCGCTTCGGGGCATTGAGGAGGCCGGCGTTGCCGGAATCTGGACCAGCCCGACCGTGTTTGCATGTATTTCACTGGTGTTCCTGCCGGTGGCCTTGTGGCGTTGGCGCAACTTTGTCGCAGGCGGCGCCGATTTAGTTGTGGCGGGCGCGTTGGCTGGGGCCGCATTTGGTTTGTACGCCAGCAGCATTCTGCTGACCGAGGTGGTCCGCGCATTGTTGCTGTTCTATGTGACCCCACTTTGGAGCACGGCGCTCGGCCTTGCTTTCCTCGGTGAGCGCCTAACCGTCAACCGAGTGATCGCGCTGACCCTCGGAATTGCCGGCTTAGTGGTGGTCCTTGGCGCCGGCGTCCAATTCCCTTGGCCGCGCCAAATCGGAGACTGGTTGGCGTTGGCGTCCGGACTGTGCTGGTCATTCGCATCAGTCAGGCTGTTTCAGGGCGGCCCCACATTGGTGTTCGAAAAGACAGTTGTATTCGTTTTATTTGCTTTTCTTGTTACTCTTGGCCTGACCCAATTGCCGCTCGACACCGCGGGGGAGTTCCCCAGCGCGACCGCATTGGCGGGCGGCTGGCGGTGGTACGTTGTGGTCGTCATATTCCTGCTTCCCGCTACCTATATGACGATCTGGCCGACGACGGTGCTCAGTCCGGCCCGTGTCGGTATTCTGTATATGGCCGAGGTTGTGGTCGGCGTCTGTTCGGCGGCGACGTTGACGGATGAGCCGTTCGGTATACGTGAAGCCCTGGGTACGGTTTTGATCCTCAGCGCCGGAATCGTTGAGGTGCTGCGCCAGCAGGACCTGCAAGCCGGTGGCAAGACATCTGGATAACGCAAAGCCGAACCGAACCGGTAATACCGATCAGTTGACAGGCGCGTTTTGTTTTTCCGGGTACCGCTCCCGTCAGACCGTGACCAGCGTGCGTGGCAGTTTCGAGAGCACCTCAAGACCGTTTTCGGTCACCAAGAAACTCTCGATATAGGCGCAGCCACTACCGCCCGGCCAATCCTCCCAGACATCGAACTGGTTTTCCAGATTGAAGACCATGCCGGGTTGAATGGGCGGATCACCCATATCAAAGCGAGGGTTCAGCCAGTGATTGCCGCACCAATCCGGTGGCAGCGAAATCTCCTGGCCGTACCCGCCGACCCACCAGACATATTTTCGTATGCCTGCATCATCGATGTAGCGCTGCGCGACCGCGTCCACTTTGCTTATGGGGTCGCCGAGTTTTATTTCCGACTGGATGGCGTCGATGCAGCCGGCCGCCGTGGTCATCAAGTCGGTCCAGCGCGGATCCGGCTCGCCTACGGAGAAGGTCCGGTTGACGTTGACGTGATAGCGGTCATAGCAGCCACAAAAATCGACAAACACCAAATCACCTTGCTGGACCTGCCGGCGTGTCGGCGCGCTGTGATGGGTGCCGGAGCGGGGTCCGCTGCCAAGCATGGTGCGGATGCCGGGATAGCCGCCGCCGGCTTTCATCATGGTACCCATGATGACGCCCTCGATTTCTGTTTCCATGATGCCGGGGCAGATCGCATCGCGCGCGGCAGACATGGCCAAATCGCCAATTTCCGCGGCCTTGCGAACGTGCAGGACTTCGAGGTCGGACTTAACAAATCGGAGTCTTTCGACCAGTGTCCAGTGATCTTCAATCATCGCGCCACCGCCGCGTAGCGCTTCTGCCAACGCTTCCATGACCGACGCATGTGGTGCGTAACCCCACATCTCCAAACCTATGCGGCTACCACCGAGGCCTCTGTCCGCGATGCCGCCGACTATGGCTGAAATGCTCTCCTCGACTGTGCCTGAGACGGCCGCGGCATCGACATAGACGACATCGGATATCTCCGGCGTGGTGGAGATAATGTTCGTATGGGCGGAACTGTCGAAGAAGACGGTGTCGTCGGAATCGGCGCGCACCAGCACACCGGTCAGGTTCTGCAGGTGGTACCAGATCATATCGTAACCGGTAAGCCAGGTAATGTTGGCGGGCGTTGTTACCAAGATTGCATCCAAGTTCGACTCCGTCAGCGCTTTTTGCACCTTGGCGCGACGCGCGGCATATTCCTCCGCCGGGAATGGTTGCTGCCAGTCAACTTGCTCGCGTACGTAGGCTTTCATGAGTTCCTCCCCAACATTTTGAAAAATGAATCAAACAATACCCTGCATTATTCATCGATAGATTGACGTTACTCAAGTCCACCTTTCAATTCTGAAAAAAAGCCTTGAGGGCAGGAACCCCGAGTTGACTACGCTTTGCCGTCCCTTGCTGTCGAATTATTATTTTTAATTGGTCAACCAATAAAAAATAAATTGACAATTTAAAACAATAACTTATGTTTCTTCAATCTGCGGGAACTCATTGAGTTCGCAGCTCGGGGAGATTGCGGTGCCGAAAGTCGGAATGAAGCCGATTCGCCAGAAGCAGTTGATCGAGGCAGCCATCGCCGCCGTCGCGGAATTCGGTTTTGCCGACACCACGGTTTCCAAGATTGGCAAACGGGCCAATGTTTCGCCCGGGATCGTTCATCACTATTTCAATGACAAGGATGCGCTGCTTGAAGCCGCCATGCGCTCTCTGTTGGAGAAATTGCGGCAGGCCGTGGCCGGCCGGCTGCGCCAAACCCGGACGCCGTACCAGCGGGCCGAGGCCGTCATCGACGGTAATTTCGCAACTGAGCAGTTCGGCCGCGAGGCCATTACCGCCTGGCTGTCGTTCTGGACCCAGGCACTCCACAATCCGGCCTTGATGCGCCTGCGCCGGCTTAATGTGCGCCGGGCGCGCTCAAACCTACGCCACGCCTTGCGTCATCTCCTTCCCGCAACCGAGGTCGAGGAGGCGGTCACGGAACTGATCGCTCTGATCGATGGCCTGTGGCTCTACGCCGCCTTGTCCGAAGACGAAGTAGATGTACAATTCCTGAGCCGGACGGCGCACGGCTACCTTGAGCGGTTGTTGGTAAATAAGACACCGGGACAGCAGGCGACAGCGAACACACCGGGATTGAGCGGCCCGGCGGCAAATGGAGTCTACGCATGGCAGACATAGAGGAATTTGATTACATCATTGTCGGCGCTGGATCCGCCGGTTGTGTGCTTGCCAACCGGTTGACCGAAGATGCCGAGACGCGCGTGCTTCTGATTGAAGCCGGCGGAAGTGACCGCAGCATCTTTATCCAAATGCCGACGGCATTGTCCGGTCCCATGAACCGGAAGCGGAACAATTGGGGTTTCGAATCTGAGCCCGAGCCGCATCTTGACGGCCGCCAGCTCAATTGCCCGCGCGGCAAGGTGCTTGGCGGCTCATCCTCTATCAACGGCATGGTCTACGTGCGTGGTCACGCCTGCGACTTCGATGAATGGGAGGAAGCCGGTGCGCGCGGTTGGGGATACCAGAACTGCCTACCCTACTTCCGCCGCGCTGAATCGTGGCGTGACGGCGGTGATGAATATCGCGGCGACGAGGGTCCGCTATCGACCAACAACGGCAATAACATGGCTAACCCGCTTTACCGCGCCTTCATCGAGGCCGGCGAGCAGGCCGGATATTTGGAAACCAAGGACTATAACGGCTATCAGCAGGAAGGCTTCGGTCCCATGCATATGACCGTGAAGGACGGTGTCCGCGCATCGACCTCCAATGTCTATCTGAAGCCGGCGCGGTCACGGGCCAACCTGAAGGTTGTTTCCAATGCCCTGACTGAACGCGTTGTCATGGAAGGCCGCCGCGCCGTTGGCGTTGCTTACCGCCGGGGCGGCACGAGCCATGTTGCCAAGTGCCGGAGGGAAGTGATCCTGTCGGCCGGCTCCATTGGTTCACCCATGATCCTGCAACATTCCGGCATCGGCCCTGCCCTGGTGCTCCGTGATGCCGGCGTCGAGCTGGTTCACGAGCTTCCCGGTGTCGGCGGCAACCTGCAGGACCATTTGGAAGTCTACTTCCAGTTCCGCTGCAAGCAGCCGATCACCTTGAACGGCAAGCTGGGATTGGTGAGCAAATTTTTTATCGGCACCCGCTGGATCCTGTTCAAGGACGGACTCGGCGCCACCAACCACTTTGAATCCTGCGCCTTCATCCGCTCCAGGGCCGGAATCAGATGGCCGGATATCCAGTATCACTTCCTGCCCGCCGCCATGCGCTATGATGGTCAAGCCGCCTTCGACGGCCACGGTTTCCAGGTCCATGTCGGTCCCAACAAGCCGAAAAGCCGGGGCCGGGTCTGGATAACCTCTCCGGACCCGTCGGCCAAGCCCAAGGTCCTGTTCAACTACCTGCAGCACGAAGACGACCGCGAGGCATTCCGTGCCTGCATCCGGTTGACCCGGGAGATCATGGCCCAACCCGCCATGGATGAATTCCGGGAAGGCGAGATTCAGCCAGGCGAGGCGGTTGCCGAAGACGGCGCCATCGACGACTGGGTGCGGGGCGCCGTGGAAAGTGCCTACCACCCTAGTTGCAGCTGTCCCATGGGCACTGCGGACGATCCCAAGGCGGTGCTCGATTCAGAATGCCGCGTCATCGGCACCGAGGGCTTGCGCGTGGTCGATTCATCCATATTCCCGACTATCACCAACGGCAATCTGAACGGACCGACCATCATGGTCGCCGAGAAGGCCGCCGACATGATCCGCGGCCGCGAGCCCCTGGCCCCGTCCAATGCGCCGGTATGGATCGATGCCGAATGGGAAACCCGCCAGCGGCAGGGAACCGCCGTCCGGCCGCAACCTTGATACGTCGTTTGCAGAGATTTTAAATCACAAAAGTATGATTTGCTCCTGGGTTGAAAAAGGGTGTTAAATCAAAGGTATGGTCAAGGCTGTCTATACGCGTTTGGATCTCCGGACCTATGACGGGGCCGATGTTGAGAATTGTCTTGGCTATTGGAACGAACTGCGCGGCGAGCGGCAGTTTCCAAGCTGGCCCGATTTTGAATGGATGCGCGTTCCGCCCAAGCTCATTCCTTATTTTGGCGTCGTTGATATAACGCCCGAGCCCTTGGATTTCATTTACCGTTTCTGGGGTACGGGCCACGTCAATGCGCAGGGCGCCGAATATACCGGAAAATCAGCATCTCTCATGGAACCGCCTGAGGTCGGGCAGAATATTTTTGCCCAGTACCGTGAAACCTATGAGGCCGAAAAGCCGCTCCTGTTCCGTCATGTATTCAGGGAATCTGATCTGCACGTCGCCTTGGAGGAAATTTCACTCAGGTTGCCGTTCTCCAGCAATGGCGAAACGATTGACAAGATTGTCGCCTTTTCCGATATCCGAAGATCAAGTTCAGACGCGGAAGAGTTTTTCAAAGCCCAGGCGGCGGAAAAGCAGCTACAATTCGTTTCCTAAAAAGCCTTGTTGCCATGTGCACCCTGAGGCACGGTATCCGGTGGCCGGGGATGATAACAGGGCGCCGCCGATGAGTACTTCCGATCCACTTCTGCAGCCGTACCAGCTCAAGCACCTGACGCTGCGAAACCGAATCATGAGCACCAGCCATGAGCCGGCCTATTCGGACGGCGGCATGCCGACGGAGCGTTACCGGTTGTACCACGTGGAAAAAGCGAAAGGCGGTATCGCCCTCAACATGACCGCCGGCTCGGCCATTGTCGCCGAGGACAGCCCGGCGGCCTTCGGCAACCTCCACGCCTATAAGGACGAGATCATTCCCTGGCTCAGGGATCTGGCCGACGAGTGCCGCGAGCACGGCGCCGCGACGATGATCCAGATCACGCATTTGGGCCGCCGCACCAACTGGAACCACTCCGACTGGCTGCCGGTGCTGGCGCCGTCGCCGGTGCGAGAGCCGGCGCACCGGACGTTCCCCAAGCAGGCCGAGGATTGGGACATCGAGCGCATCATCAAGGCCTACGGCACGGCGACGGAGCGCATGCAGGCGGCGGGTCTCGACGGCGTTGAGATCGAGGCTTACGGCCATTTCATGGACGGCTTCTGGTCGCCGGCCACCAACCAGCGCGAAGATGGCTACGGCGGCAGCTTGGACAACCGGCTGCGTTTCACCCATCGGGTGTTAGAGGCCATGCGCGCGGCGGTCGGGCCGCAGTTCATCATCGGTGTGCGGATGGTCGCCGACGAGGATTGGGACAAGGGACTGAGCCGCGAGGACGGCGTTGAGATCGCCCGCCGTCTCGCGCAAGGCGGACAAGTCGATTTCCTCAACATCATCCGCGGCCGGGTCGAAAGCGACGTTGTGCTGTCCAAGGTCATTCCCATTGCCGGCATGGCGGCGGCGCCGCATCTGGATTTTGCCGGTGAGGTCCGCGAGGAAACCAAGTTCCCGGTGTTTCATGCCGCCAAGATCAGCGATGTGGCCACGGCGCGCCACGCTATCGCCGAGGGCAAGCTGGACATGGTCGGCATGACTCGCGCCCACATGGCTGACCCGCATATTGCGCTGAAGGTGATGGAGGGCCGCGAGCACGAAATCCGCCCCTGCGTCGGCGCCACCTATTGCCTGGACCGCATCTACGAAGGCCATGAGGCCTTGTGCATTCATAACCCAGCCACTGGGCGCGAAGCGACCATGCCGCAGGTCATCGGGAAGAGCGATGGCCCGGCGAAAAGGATCGTTATTGTCGGAGCCGGTCCGGCCGGGCTGGAGGCGGCCCGGGTGTCGGCTGAACGGGGCCATGACGTTGTCGTTTTCGAGGCTTTCGATGAGGCCGGCGGACAGTTGTTGCTGGCGGCCAAACCGAAACGCCGCGCCGATTTGATCGGTATTGTTGACTGGCGGCTGCAGCGGCTCGCCGATCTCGGTGTCGAAATCCGTTACAACACCCTGGCCGAAGCCGAAGATGTGATCGCCGAGAACCCGGATGCCGTCATCATCGCCACCGGCGGCTACGCCGATACCTCGGTGCTTGAAGCCGGCGAGGACCTGGTGGTGTCAGCGTGGGATATCATCTCCGGACGCGCCAAACCGGCGGCCGAGGTCTTGCTGTACGACGACAACGGCGCCCATTCCGGCCTGCAGGCGGCGGAGATGATTGCCGAGTCCGGATCAAACCTGGAGCTGGTGTCGCCGGAGCGGTTTTTCGCGCCGGAGATCGGTGGTCTCAACCATGTTCCCTATGCCCGCTGTTTCCAGGATCACGGTGTCAGGATCACCATCAACATGCGGTTGCTTGAGGCCCGGCGTGACGGCAACAAGCTGGTCGCCGTCCTCGGCAGTGACTATTCGAAAGTGAGGGAAGAGCGCCAGGTCGATCAGATTGTCGTCGAGCATGCCACCCTGCCGTTGGACGATCTCTACTTCGAGCTTAAGGAGCAATCCATCAACCGCGGCGAGGTCGATTATCCGGCGCTGATCGCCGGCCGTCCGCAGGAAATCGCGGCGAACGCAGAGGGTGCTTTTAGGCTCTTTCGCATCGGCGATGCCGTGGCCAGCCGCAACGTCCACGCAGCGATTTATGACGCGCTACGTCTGTGTAAGGATTTCTGAGGAGAAAACGAATGAGTACGGCATTTCAAGCGCCCGGCGTGTGGCCCAGTTTCGGGTGTAATTCGATGGGATTGGTGACTGGCGAAGGCCGCCAGGTTCTGCTCACCGGCCAGGTCGCCTGGGATGAACAGCGCCATGTGGTGGGTGTCGGCGATATGCGCACCCAGGCCCGGCAAACTTGCCGCAATGTTCAGGGGTTGCTTGCGGCGGTCGGCGGCGAAATGCGCGATGTGGTCTCCATCGTCACCTATGTGACGACACTGGAAGGCCTCAAAGACATCCACGAGGTGCGTATGGAGTTCTTTGCGAAGCCGTACCCGGCGAGCACGCTGGTCCAGGTGGCGGCGCTGGTCGAGCCGGAGCTGCTGATTGAAATCACCGCCACGGCCATCGTGCCGGAAGACCGCTACCATGAGCCCGAGGTGGCAGAGCCCGATTCTTTCGACGTCAGCGACGGTGGGTTCAATCTTTAGAGCAGCCGGTCGAGGGCTTCGAACAGCCGTCCGATATCATCCAGCTCATTGTAGAGATGCGGGCTGACGCGGATTGAATCGCCGCGCAAACTGATGTGGATGTTTTCGGCCTTGAGTTGGAGATGAATATCCACCGGCAAGGTCTGGGTCGGCTTGAAACCGATGCTGTGGCCCATGCGATTTGCCTTGGGCCAGACCGCCCAGCCGCGTTCCGATGCGTTGTCGGCGACGCGATCCGTGAGCACAGCCAGACTCTCCTGGATGTTGCCGGGTCCCCATTCGGTGAGCTGTTCGAGGGCGGCCACGGACATCGGCAAGTTGATCAGGTTGAGAGCCTCGCCCATGGTGAACCGCGTGGCGCCGGCGGCGTAGTCGTCGTCGTAGGCGGTGTCGGTCTTGTCGGCAACGGGGGTGCCGTAGTTCCAGCGGTGATGCTCCAGGGGCGTGCCGTCCTGGCGGTGTGGCGCGACATAGAGGAACGCCAGGGTGTAGGGGCAGAGCAGCCACTTGTAGGCGGAGCAGGCCAGGAAATCCGGTTGGATGGCGGCCATGTCCATATCCAGGACGCCGACGGTTTGCGTTGCATCGACGACAAAGGCGGCGCCCGCGTCGCGGCACCGGGCCCCGATGGCCACCAGATCAAGCCGGCTGCCGTCGGTCCAATGACACGGCGGCAGGGCGGCGATGGCCGTATCATTGTCGATGGCCTCAATCACGCCCGGCGTCCAATTGCCGTCGGCGGGCCAGGCAACGGTCCGCATAACGCCGCCGCTGCTCTCCGCCAACCGCCGCCAGGCATAAACGTTGGACGGAAACTGGTCCTCCAGGACGACGATGTTGTGGCCCCGCTCGAGCGGCAGGTTAGCCGCCGCCGTGGCAATGCCGTAAGCGGTCGAATTGACGATGGCGATGTCATTGGCTGCGGCCCCGATCAAGCCGCCGAATAACTCCCGCATGCGGTCGGCTTCCGGCGGCAGGATGGTCGACGAAAAATTCCACGGCTGGTTTTTGCGCTCAAGGCCGATCTCACCGGCGGCGCGCACGGTCTTGAGAAACGGCGAGTAGGCGGCGCAATTGAGATAGGTCACGTCGTCGGGGAGATCGAAAAGATGCTTCTGATTGGCGATCATTGTGAGGCTTCCAATTTTCAGGCAGAACAACCTAATCGACAGCGCGGGGCTTTCCAACTCCCTCCGTGATCCGGCAAGATAAGAGATCGTTTCCCGGGAGTGCCGATATGACCACACAGTTTCCCAATCTGGCCGAGCCGCTGGAGCTTCGCCACAAGACTTTGCGGAATCGTATTAATTTCGGCGCCCATACGGCCAACATGGCGGAGGGTGGCCTGCCCGGCGAGCGGCATATGGGCTACTACACGGAGCGCGCCCGGGGCGGCGCGGCGATGATCGTCGTCGAGCCCGTGCCGGTGCATGCCACGGGAGTCCTGACACGGGGTAATTTCTTGCATAACGATGACGCCGTCATCCCTCATTTCCGCAAGATCACCGACGCCTGCCACGACTTGGGCTCGGTGATGATCCACCAGCTCTATCATGTCGGCCAGCACGGTGACGCGGACAATTCCTTCGAGCCAAGCTGGTCGCCGTCGGGGCTTCCGTCGTATCACGATTCCGACGGCAGCCACGCCGTGTCCGAGGCCGAGATTGAGGAGTTGATCGAGTCCTTCGCGGAGGCGGCGCGCCGTGCACACGAATCCGGCTTTGACGGGATTGAGCTGTTCGCCGCCTACCACGCCGTTATTGACCAGTTTTGGACGCCCTGGTCGAATCGTCGTGACGACAAATGGGGCGGCGGTTTCGAGAACCGCATGCGGTTTTCGACGGAGATCATCAACCGTATCCGCAAGCGCGTCGGCGATGATTTCATCGTTGGCATGGCGGTCAGCATGGATCCGGACATTGAGGTTGCCCTTTCCATGGAATCCCTACAGGAAATCGTCGCCTACCACGATGAGCGCGGCCTGATCGACTATGTCACCTGCGGTACCGGCAGCTATTTCGACCACTACAAGCTCATTCCGACGGTGTTTTACGAAGACAAACTGGGAGCGTCTTTCGCCGAACAGCTCAAGAGCGTCACCAAACACGCCCGGGTGCAATGTGAAAGCCATGTGCGGACACCTGAAAACGCCAATACGGTAATCGGTTCCGGCCAAGCGGATATGGTCAGTATCGTGCGCGGCCTGATCGCCGATCCGCATCTGGTCAACAAGGCTCTGGAGGACCGGCCCGAGGACATTCGCGGCTGCATCTCATGCAATCAGATGTGTTGGGGGCGGCGCTACCGGGATTATTGGATTTCGTGTTTGATCAATCCGTCCGCCGGACGTGAGTTTGAATGGGGCGGCGACCGGTTCACGCCTGCCGAAACGCCCAGGCGGATACTGGTCGTCGGCGGCGGGCCGGCGGGGCTGGAGGCGGCGCGCGTCGCCGCCGAGCGGGGCCATCATGTCACCCTGGCCGAGGCGGGAAGTCAGTTGGGCGGCCAGTTCCGCCTGGCCGGTCAGCAGCCGCGCCGCGGCCAGATTACCGACCTGATCGGCTGGTATGAGGGACAGTTGGAGAAACTGCAGGTGGAAGTTCGCCTCAACACCTATATGGAGGCTGACGAGGTGCGCGAGACCGATGCCGACGCCGTCGTTCTGGCCACGGGTTCACTGCCCCGCGAGACCGGCTTCCAGAGAGCGTTGCCGCACCTCGACCCTATCCCCGGTATCGACAAGCCCAATGTCTGGTCTGTCGAGGACGTCATGAGCCGCAACGCCCGGCCGGGCAAGCAGGTGATTGTACTTGACGATATCGGCCACTGGCACGGCGGCGGTACCGCGTGGCATTTGGCCGAGGAAGGCCACGAGGTCACGATCGTCACGGTATGGCCGGTAGTCGGCTTCGAGCTTGCTCGCACCTCGGCTGACTGGCCCTTGCGCCGGAGACTTAAGCAGCTGGGCGCCACCTGGCACACGGAGGCGGCAATCACCGAGTGGTTTGGTGACGGCGCAAGCGTCCTCGATCTGGCCACCGGTGAGGAGCAACGCGTAGGAGCTGACGCCTTGGTCCTGGCGACGACCAACTCGTCAGCAACCTGGCTGGCTGACGGCCTGACGGGTAGCGGCCTGGAGGTTCATGCGATCGGAGACTGCGTTGCCCCGCGCCACGCCAACATGGCAATCTATGAGGGCCGCAAGCTGGGATTGATCCTCTAATCCAATCTATTTCTCCGCAATCTAGTCAACGTAAACGGCATGGTGGGTCTGGAATTCTGCTGTTAGACTCCGTGACGTCTTGTCCGTGAGGTGGCCTGAGAACCCGAGAAGATGTCAGAAGATAAATCGCCATCGGTGGTTCCGTCACAGGTCCCCATCGAAGAAGTCGAGACGCCGGAGCTGACGGCGTTTGTTGATTATTGGGAGTCGATCAAGGATGGTGCTTTCGCTCCGTCGTGGAAGAAGTTCGACATGATGTCGCTTGACTTGAAATCCGTTCCTTATGTCGTCGTCGCTGACGTGCTGTGCGACCCGCTTAATTTTATGATCCGGTTCTGGGGCACCGGCCATATGGCCAGGAAAGGCGCGGAAAAAACCGGAAAATTGCTCAATGATGCGCCGGATTTCAGAGGGCAAACCGCGTTTGATGAGTACTCCTTTGTCGTCAACGAGAAAAAGCCGCTGGCATCGCGGGACATGGTCAATCTTCAGGATTTCAGCTCAATGATGCCTTTTGAGCAAATTCTGGTGCGCCTGCCCTTATCGGACGACGGCGAGAATGTTCATCATGTTATCTCGCTGGCTGTGTGGGAAAAGATCTGACGTATTTTAACCGCAATGAATTTCTAGTATCATCGCCGCGAACTTGAGGGGGGTTTCTCGAACATGAAATATGCCTCTAGCGCCAAGTTTGGAAATTCCGCCGTCAATCGGTTGGCTGTGATCATAATCGCGGCAAGCGTTGGATTTGTCGCCGGCTGTGCACATCCACCACCGCCGACGATGCCGCCTTACGATCCGCAATCGGCCGTGGAGATTTGTGCCGGCGGGGAATGTGGGCCGGCCGGGGAGAAATTCGCCCTCGATGATATTGCCAAGGCCATGGCCGAAATGTTCAAGGCGAATGGACCGGGGACCTGGGACTTTTGCGTCGGCAACCAGGATGACCGTCGCTGCATCCAGGATCAACTTAGCTACACCGTCTATGGGGCGTTCCCGGCCACGGGAACTGTTCCCAATGGGGCGCTTCGCGCCGGCGCCAAATATGACGGCAAGCGGGGAGTGAAGTTCCGGGTCAACGTCCCGACCATCGTATTAAACACGCCCAGCGTATGTGACGACGCCCGCTCAATCCTGTCCGTGCGTTCGGCCAAAAACATTCTATGGCATAGCAACCCGTACATGTGCAGTTGGGGCGGCGGCGCCAAAACGATCAAGGCCGAAGGCCGTTACGGCATCGACTACATTGATTTTGACCGCGGCGTCATGGGCGGCGAATTCATTATTCGTGTCTCCGAAGGCGGCAACGGCTTTACGCAAGGCTATGCGGTCACCCGCCTTCCCACCGGCATGGAAGAGGTCCAACAGGCTTGGCTCAGGCCCAAGCAGGCGAAAGCGGTGGTGCTGGCGTCTCCAAGTGTGCCGTCTGTCACTGTGCCTCAGGCGCCGAGCGCACCCGCCGCGTCTCTGGCCTCGCTCGGCGATATCAACTTCGGCGCCTACCACGCCTTGGTCATCGGTAGTAATGAGTACCAGCATCTTCCCCGGCTTGAGACCGCCGTCGATGACGCTAAGGCGGTGGCGGCGGTGCTGCAGCGGGAGTACGGCTTCAAGGTCAAGCTGATGCTCAACGCCGGCGCCCTGGACATTGTCGATGCCTTCGATGAAATGCGCGAAACCCTCGGCCCCGGTGATAATCTGCTGATCTATTACGCGGGGCACGGTTGGCTGGATGAGGAAACGGGACAAGGTTATTGGCTGCCCGTTGACGCCAAGCCAAACCGCCGCAGCCGCTGGGTCTCCAACTCAACGCTCAAAGATACGCTCAAGGCGCTGACCGCCAAGCATGTCATGGTCGTTGCCGACAGCTGCTTCTCCGGAACCCTGACGCGGGGCGCGCATATCGGTATCAGGGGCACTGATTATTTGCGCAAAATGGCGGCCAAACAGGCCCGCGTCGCGATTACCTCTGGCGGGCTGGAGCCGGTTGCCGATTCCGGGGGCAGGAGCAATCACTCACCTTTCGCCAAGGCGTTCATCGAGACGCTTCAGGGTAACCAGACGGTCATGGACGGGACCACGCTGTTCAACAACTTGCGCCGCCCGGTCATGGTGGCGACGGAACAAACCCCGGCCTACTCCGATGTCCGCAACGCCGGCCACGACGGCGGCGATTTCCTGTTTGTGAAGAGGTTTTAAGGCCACGATATTTCTCACGCCTCGTCATCGGCCTGAATACTCCAATCAATGTCCGCTAAATGCCACAAACCGACATGGCGGCGGTTTCGCGGTTTGCGAGGCCAACCAGTTCCGCCTTATGTGAAGCAGTTCGCAGACCGGACATGCGAATTTTGGTAGAACCGACGCAATCGGCTTATAATCTTTCCGGACTGCACGAAGCTCATTTCCGGGGGAAATAGATGACTTCACAGCGGTATCAACGATTAATCGTCGCTTTCCTGCTCGTAACGGCAGCCGTGATTGCGGCTGCAATGCCGGCCAAGGCCGCCCAAGGCACCTACACCGATGCCCAACTCCAGCTTCTGTTCAGCGGCAGCAAGGTTGAAGGAAATATCCACCGGGAATGTTTGGAAAACACTGATCCCAGTTTCGTCACAAGCCTGGACTGGGAGTTTGAGTTCAACGCCGATGGAACACTCTCCATCAGATACATTTGTGAGGCAACCTATCAGCCCTTGGACCGATCTGAAACCGGCACTTGGCGTGTGCAAAACAACGAGCTGTGCGTCGATAGCGAAAGCGATATCTTCAGCCGTTTCATTCATGAAGACATGCAGTGCTGGCCGATAAGAAAGGGTCAATTTTTTTTCGAAGGCACGGCTCCCGACAGCAGCACTTATTGGTTTTTCAAAGTTAACAACCCGAAGTACTCATCCAACAAAACTCTGCTAGCGGCACTTGAGAATGCTGGGGACCAGCCGCTTCCTCAAATCGTTGCCGTACAGCCGCCGGTACAGCCATCGGTCCAGGCATCCGCAGCGGCACCGGCGCCCACTACTGAAAACGCCCTCGGTTTACCGCCAGCGGAGTACAAGGCGCTGCCCGTAGGCACCAAGGTCACCTATGACACGTGGTCAACGGTGGTGAAGCGAAACGAAGGATTGGAGACGGTCCATCTGACCAGGGAAAACAACTGGCGTTCTCTCTATGGCCAATTTGTCAATCTCGGATCATACAATGTGGCGATTGGTAGACCCGCCGAGCAGACCACCGATCTCAATGAAGCGTCCCGCGCAGCTGTTCAAACATTGTGGCCACTGAAGGTCGGGAATAACATTAAATTCACCATAGACGAAGAAGTGTCGGAAGGCGCATATAGATGGTCGCGGACTTGGCGAGTATTCATTCAAGTCGAGGGAACCGAGGTCCTTAATCTGAGTGGTCACCAATATTCGACCTACAAAATAACTCAGCGGCTGCAAGAAAAAAATCATCCCCAAACGGTGAACTACACCGCCACCCAATGGTATAATCCTGACTCAGGTTTGGTTCTTAAAGCCGTTATCGACGGTGAGCATGATGAGTTGTCGCAGGATCGTGGAGCATATCAACTAAGAAGCGTCAAATACCCCAAGGGAACGACGACCCACGCCCTGACGCCGCTATCGCATACCCAGGTCATCGCCTCGGCGGCAACGCAACTCGAAGCCGAAAAGAAAGCTGATGAAGCTGCCCGCAAACCAGCGGCCATCCCAACGCAGGCACCTTCGAAATCAGCAACACCGGATTTCCAGCAAAAGCTTGCCACCCTCAAACAGGTGTTCGATGCCGGCTTGCTGACCGAGACTGAGTACCAAACCAAGAAAGAGGCGTTGTTGCAGCAATTCCTTGGCCTATCCGCGTCCGCCGCACCCGAGGGTCCCGCCAAACAGGTCAATCTGGGGCCTTTATCCGGCATCGAGTTCGGCAACTACCACGCGCTGATCATCGGCAATAACGAATACCAAAACCTGACGAACTTGCGGACCGCCGCCAACGATGCCCGCTCCGTGGCGGCGCTGCTGCAAGATGAATATGGATTTAACGTAACCCTGCTGTTGAACGCCGAGCGCGACGACATCATCAATGCCCTCGACAGCCTCACGGAAACTTTGGACGCGACGGACAATCTGTTGATCTACTACGCCGGTCACGGATGGTTGGACGAGGAGGCGGGGCGCGGCTATTGGCTGCCGGTTGACGCCAAACCGAACCGGCGCACCCGCTGGCTGTCCAACGTGACCCTATCCGATACGCTGCGCACCCTGCAGGCCAAGCATGTCATGGTCGTCGCCGACAGTTGCTTTTCCGGAACCCTGACCCGCAGCGATAATGTCGGCATCCGATCCGGAGATTATTGGAAGCGCATGGCGGCCAAATGGACCCGTGTGGCGCTGGTCTCCGGCGGACTGGAGCCGGTCGCCGACGGTGCCGACCTTCACTCACCCTTCGCCAAGGCGTTCATCGGCGCGCTCAAGTCGAACGACGCGGTCATCGACGGCACCCAATTGTTCAACAACGTCCGCCGTCCGGTGATGATCGCCGCCAACCAAACCCCGCAATATTCCGACGTCCGCCAAACCGGCCACGACGGCGGCGATTTCCTGTTTGTGAAGAGGCGTTAGGCGCGTAGAACCTACAGCAGACGTATGTGTTCGCTCAGGAGGCTGTGATGACGGATAAATCACCCAAACAGAGTAGAGACCGGCTGAAAAACCGTGCCGACATCGGCAAGGTCGAATTCCCCATCGAGAAGCTCATGGAGTTTCGCGACGCCAGCGCCTCCTGCGTCCATATCGAGGCCGCCATGGACAAGGATCACGGCCTAACCAGGACTCGGAATAAAAACAGTAACTAGGCCCTTCGCTTTTTCACGCAGCATGGCGTCAGTCGGCGTAATATTCCCGGAAAAACGCAACGTGTTGCTCTCTTGGTTTGCACACGGCCTGAACTGACGGACGTTTGCGCATGGTCTCGAGCCATGCATGCAGGTTTTCCAACTGGGCGGGAATCACGACACCGCGAAATTCCTCGACGGCGGCGAACCGCTCGAAGATCGAATAAAACGTAATATCCACCAAACCGATGTCGCCCCCCATCCAGTACGGTTGAGCGTGGCCGGGGGCCGACAGGCCCCTGTTTTCCATGAATGACAGGTGATCGAGAAGCTTGGTTCGAAGATTGTCGCGCTCGCTGCCGGGCTGCGCGTCCAGAAGATCGAAGTAGGCGGGCATCAACCGGGTGTCGCAAAAATCGATCCAAAACCTTGCGTCCGCTCGCCGGGCAGGATCGGATGGCAGCAGTGCCGGTTCCGGATACGCGTCCTCCAGATACTCGTTGATCACGCTGCTTTCGAATATTTCGCTGCCGCCGTCCTTGAGGACGGGAACGCGGCCATAGGGCGAGAGATGCTCAGGGAACTCCGCCTTCCGGGTCAGGTCCATGTCCATGATCTCAAAAGCGATGCCTTTTTCCGTCAGCGCCAGTTTGCAGCGTTGGCAGAACGGGCAGTACTCGGTGGCGACAAGGATCATCGGCACTTTCAAAATTTCCCGATTGTGATCGCTGAAGACTATAGTGCTGGTGATTAATCGGGAAGTCGGTAAATTTCCATGCGTGCCGGGAGCGGCCGTAGCGCCGAGAAGAGGGGGAAACGATGACCGATCAGGTGGCAACCCATTACAGCGGCGGCGGAGATTTGGCCGATGCCATCGCGGAGAGTCTGCGGAGCGCCGGTAAAAACCTGGATGATCTAAAGACAAATGATCTGGCCACCGTTGACGAGTTTCACATCCGCGGCAGGAAGGCGACCCTGGAACTGGCCGAACGGATGAACCTCAGCACCGACTCGCACGTCCTCGACATCGGCAGCGGCCTCGGCGGGCCGGCGCGGACCCTGGCCGAGACTCACGGCTGCCGCGTCACCGGCGTCGATCTGACGCAGGCGTTCTGCGATGCCGCCGAGGTCATGTCGGGTTGGGTCGGTTTAAGTGATCGCGTCGCCTTCCAGCAGGGAGACGCCACGGACTTGCCGTTCGCCGATGACCACTTCGATGCCGCCATGACCATTCACGTGGCCATGAACATCGCGGCCAAGGACGCGGTCTATGCCCAAGCAAAGCGAGTGCTGAAATCGGGTAGCATTTTCGTTGTCTATGACGTGCTGCAAGGTGAGGGGGGTGATGTCGTGTACCCCGTGCCCTGGGCCCGAGAGCCGTCCATCAGCCATCTGGCGACGCCGGACGGAATGAAGCCGCTCCTGGCCGGCGCCGGGTTTGAAATCCTTGATGTCCATGACTCCACGGAGGAGAGCCAAATCTGGTTTGAAGCCATGAACGAGCGCATGGCAAAAGGCGAAGCGCCGGCCGTAACTTTCCAGACCTTTCTCGGCAACGACTTTCCCGACATGACCCGCAACATGCTTCGCAACGTCACCGAACGGCGGGTCCGGACTGTTATCTTCATATGCCAGGCATGAGCGGGAGGCGATCATGAGCAAGGCGGCGGCGTTGCGGGCGAAGTTTCGGGACAGAGACCTGACCCATATCATTGGCGCCCATAATCCCTTGAGCGCGCGCCTGGCTGAGAATGCCGGGTTCGACGGCATCTGGGCTAGTGGCTTTGAGCTGTCGGCGGCTTATGGCCTGCCCGACGCCAGCCTGATCACCATGACCCAGCATCTCGACATGGCCCGGGCCATCAATGACGCCATCGACATCCCCGTGGTCGCCGATATCGACACCGGCTTCGGCAACGCCGTCAACGTCATCCATGCTGTTGAGCAGTATGAGGCGGCGGGCATGGCGGCGGTGGTCATGGAAGATAAGAAATTCCCCAAGGACACCAGCCTGCTCGCCGATGGCCGCCAGGAACTGCTCTCCATTGAAGAGTTCGAGGGCAAGGTCGAGGCCGCCGTGGCGACACGCCGCGATGTGGATTTCATGGTCATCGCCCGCACCGAGGCCCTTATCGCCGGCCATGGCCAGGAAGAAGCCAAGCGGCGCGGCGAAGTCTATGCCAAGGCCGGGGCCGACGCGATCCTGGTGCATTCCAAGCAAAAGACACCGGACGAGGTGCTGGAGTTCATCGCGGGCTGGGATTTGGACACGCCCCTGGTCCTGGTGCCGACGGCTTATCCACAATTGACCGAGGCGGATATCGCGGCGCTCGGCAAGGTCAAGCTGGTGATCTACGGCAACCACGGGATTCGTGCCGCTGTCACCGGCATGGAGGATGTGTTCAAGCGCATCCGGACCGATGGCGGCATCCAGAACGTGGACGCGGATATCGTCCCTGTCACCCATGTATTCGACCTACAAGGGGTGCCCGACCAGAAGGCGCGCGAAAAGAAGTTCTTACGTTAGGGCCTGCGGCACTTTGGCGGCGCGGCCGAGGGCATGCTCGCGGTAGGCGATGAAGGCGGTCGAACCGAAGATCATGGCGCCGCCGAGCCAGACATAGAGGCCGGGTACCTCGCCGAAGGCCAGATAGCCGATGATGGCGACCCAGATCAGCTTGGTGAAGTCGGCCGGCATGACCACATGCGTGTCGGCCGATTTGAGCGATTCCGACATCGCCATCTGCCCGGCGCCACCGAGAATCCCAATCCCCACCAGCCACGCGAACTGCTCACCGCTCGGCCAGTGCCAGACGAACAGGGCAGGGATCAGCGACATGGGCGCCATGAACACCGACATGTAGGTAGTGATGGTGACGCTGGACTCCGTGCGGCCGATGACCTTGATCAGGACCAGGCAGACGCCCCAAATGATGCCTGAGCCGATGACCAGCATCTGGCCGGTGCCAATGGTCTCGAACCCAGGGCGGAGAACGACCATTGTTCCAGCGAAACCGAACAGGATCGCCGACCAGCGCCTGAGGCCGACCTTCTCGTGAAAGTAAAACATGGCGAACAGCGTCGCATAGATCGGCGACATGAAGGCCAGCGCCGTGACATCGGCCACCGGCGTGATGGAGAGCGCGGTGAAAAATGCCAGCATGGAGACGGTATTCAAGAGGCCGCGTAAGCCCAGCAGGCCGAGCTTTTGTGTCTTTAACGGTGTCAGACCGTATTTGATGAACCACGGGATCACGGCGATCAGGCCGAACAGGTTACGAAAGAAGGAAATTTCGAAGGGATGGATGTCTTGTGAGACATGGCGGATGAACACCCACATGAAGCTCATGGTTAGCGCAAACACCAGCATCCAGAAAATGCCGCGCATGTTTTGGCGGGCCAATGCAACGGGTGTGGGTGTTTCCCCCATTGCTACAAATACTCGTCAACGGAGGCTTGCAGTTGCACGGGGGCTCCTAAGGGGATCGTCTGATGGAAACGTCCCCGGTGACTATCATTCGTGGCGGAAATGCTCAAGGCTCGGTAAGGGAATTGCGGGACGCGGCCTTTTCCCTCCACGGAACACTGAATAAGATGCCGAAACGATAAACGCGACAGGTATTTCGTCGAGTATCCTAACGAACACGACGTCGCTTAGCCGACCGGTTGGTGACAATGAACAAACGGCCCATATCCGGATCGCAGCCAAACCCCGTTGGCTACGCTGCGCCCGCCGAAGAATCTCCCCACGCCCGGACCTGGATGTGCTGGCCGTCTACAGCATCTGTTTATGGTGGACCTGGCAGCTATTTTGAGAACGTTCAGGAAGCGTTGGGCCGGCTGGCGGCAGCTATAGCCGAGAACGAGCCGGTGTCCCTGTTGGCGGGCGCCGAACACCATTCCCTTGCCGGCCAACTCTGTGGTCCGAGGGTGACATTGGTCGATGTCGAAACGGACGATATGTGGGCGCGGGACAGCGGACCCGTCTTTGTCAAGAATGATAGCGGGCGCCTTGGTGCGGTCGATTTCAACTTCAACGGCTGGGGCGACAAGGAGATCCATGGGCTCGACGGTCGGGTCGCTGCCGCCATCGTGGCGGAACGAGGCTGCGATTATTTCAAGGCGAACGTCGTCGGCGAAGGCGGTGGATTGGAATACGATGGCGAGGGTACGTTGATCCTGACGGACAGTTGTTGGCTCAACGACAACCGCAATCCGGGCCAAAGCCGAGATGAAATCGAGGCGGAACTTTCCCTGGTCCTTGGCATCGAGAAGGTAATCTGGCTTCCTGGCGTGCGCGGCCAGGAAATTACCGATGGCCATATTGACGGCTCGGTCCGCTTCGTGCGGCCCGGTGTTTTGATCACTGGCAGCTATCCCGGTGACACCTCCATATGGGGACAGGTAATGGAGGAATCGCGACGGATTCTCGCCACGACCACGGACGCACGCGGGCGCTCGTTTGAGATGGCCGATATTCCCCACGCGGCGGACGTGCGCTCCACGCGGCCTGATTTTTTCAGCGGCTATGCCAACTATTATGTCGGTAACGGAGCCGTCTATACGCCACAGTTTGGCGACCGCTCCGCGGATGCCCACGCGCAAGAGACCCTCGCGCGGCTATTTCCCGACCGCGAGATCGTGGTGCTGGAAGTTGACCAAATTTACGAGAACGGTGGCGGCATCCACTGTGTAACGCAACAGGAGCCGGCGCTATGACGCCAGGAACGCGGGGCCGAATTACGCTCAGTCAGCCACGCCTTGCTTCAATCAGCAATTCGATTTGTGTCACGATCTGCTGCCAGTAGAACAAGTAGTCTTCGTCGCTCGACTCCCGCATCTGCGCGGCCATCATGTTGGCGTGCGACAGCGCGTCGTCGCCCTTGATCTTCATGAGCAGCTGGGCTTTTCCCATGACTTCGCCGGGGATTGTTTCCTGCATCAGGTTTCTCCTTGATACGAACAGCAATCGGGAATAATGGCGGCGAGTGGTTAACAAGTGGTAAGCGCGGGCGGGAATCGATGAAATCCTCCGCTGCGCCGCCCCAAGAGCCGGCATTTGCCAAAGAGTCGTATTTTCCTTGGTGGCGACGCGATGTTATATCTGCCACATAGTTGAAGACCATCCGGCGGATGATGGGTTCAGGGGGGAGAGACATGGCACGCATCGGCAAGCTGGAGAGCATCTGGCGATACCCCGTCAAAAGCATGCGCGGAGAACAGGTCGAGGATATCTTCGTCGCCTATACCGGCCTGATGGGAGACCGGGTCTATGCGGTCAAATCCTCGGTCGCGGCGGCCGAGTTCCCCTGGCACACCAATCGCGAACAAGAGGAATTCATCCTCCACGAAGCGCGCTTCAAGAACCGCGACCGGACTCTCATTCCGGAGCCGCTGGAGGCCGCGCTGGCGGAGCGGCTCAACCCGCCTTATCCGTCACGGGATGATTTCGCGGTTGAAGTCAAAACCCCCGGCGGTGCGACATACGACATCGACGACCCGGCGTTTCTCGGCACCCTGGCCGGCGCCTCCAAGGGCGAGTTGAGCCTGGTTTTCACCCACAAGAACGCGGTCGACTGCCGGCCGCTGTCACTGTTCTCCTTGCAGACTGTCGATCAACTCGGTGCCGAATACGGCATGACGCTCGACAAGCGCCGCTTTCGCGCCAATTTCTACGTTGATTGGGACGAAGGCGGCGGGTTCTATGAGAACGACCTGGTCGACCGCAAGCTGCGCATCGGTGACGGTGTCGATATTATGGTTCTCGAACTCGATCCGCGCTGCAAATCCATTATCATCGACCCGGACACCGCCGAATTGGAATCCAAGCTGCTGCGGCATGTCTACAAGAACCACGAGGGTTTCGCCGGCGTCTTCGCCGCGATCCTCCAGGAAGGCACGGTGGCGACGGGAGACGAAATCCACCTCATCGAATAGTCGGAATACTGAACTTAGGCCCCGGCTAGAACGTGATTGAGCGCGGCAGTAACCTCATCAATATTGATCGGCTTGGTCAGATCGTGTTCGAACCCTTGGTCGCGGCGCGGCCGACAAAGCACGACATCGAACGCGGTATCGTTATAGCGTTTCGTCGATGCGCCACAGGGTCGAGCGATGGCTTTTGGCGAACATTTTTCGGTTGATTTTTCAGTCAAAATGTTCTAGTTTTGTTCTATATCGTTTTACAATCCCCGGCTGTTCCGGGAGGACTACCCGGTGGGGCGCCATGCTGTTGGAAATTGTGTATAGGAAAGGCTGTCAATCGATCCTCAGGGGTTGAGAGACATTTGCCGCAAGCCAAAACCGGCCGTCATTTTCGGGCGTGTTCGCGCGTCCGGGCTGCGGGGAAGACGATAAATGACGACAAATGACGATAAATGACGATAAATGACGATAAATGACGATAAATGACGATAAATGACGACAAATGACGATGTTTTCCGTACGGAATCGGGAGTGTTTTGTTTGTTATCAGTACGTTAGAGGTGTTTGCTCTGTTTGAATACGCCTCGCAACAGGTCTTCGGAGGCCGATTTCGGCTTTTTGGTCGGGTCAATGCGGGTTTTCGCAAACTGTGTTTCCGGGTATCATGGCGCCATGGACGGGAATAAACATTGGCTGTTGGCAGCGGGGCTTTTTACGTTGGCGCTGGTGGCTTGGCCCGAACAGGCTTACTCCCTCGGCACCGCCGTTTGGGATTCCGTGTTCACCGCTTATCTGGTGTCCTATGTGGACAAAGCCAGTTGGGCCTTTACCTGCTTCTAATTCGCAGCCTTCGGAAAACTCCCTGTTGATTGCCGTGGCGGGCGTTGACAATGCCGGGGCCAGCCCCTATGGTCCGCGCCGCAAACGCACGGACCTTAAGGAATGCGGCCATGAAAGTCAGAAACTCGCTGAAGTCGGCGAAAAACCGCGATAAAAACTGCCGCATCGTACGCCGCAAGGGCCGCGTCTATGTGATCAATAAGCGCAACCCGCGTTTCAAGGCCCGCCAGGGCTGACACTGCCGAAACAGTTGTGTCTTTATGAGCCGCGCCCTGTGTGCGGCTTTTTCGTGCCCATGTGTTGGGAATTGTACCCATAACAAGTTTGGGTTTGATGGACTTGGTCGCAGAGCTTTAAAGTGCCGTCCGCCCGGAGGCCGCAATGAACCAACCCGCCGCATCCGCAACGACCTGGCGCACGCCGATGGTGATCCTGATTGGCGGCGGCGTCTGCGTGCTTATGGCCTTCGGCCTGCGTGGCAGCCTCGGGTTGTTCCTTAAACCCATGAGCCTGGACCTGGGGTGGGGGCGGGAGGTTTTCGCCCTAGCCCTGGCCCTGCAAAATTTAATATGGGGCGCTATTCAGCCGTTTGCCGCCGCGGCGGCGGAAAAATGGGGAGCCGGTCGGGTTATCGCCCTTGGTGGCATTCTCTACGGTGCCGGGCTCTACTTGATGGCCTCGGCGTCTGACCCGCTTTCATTCCATTTGACAGCGGGGCTGATGATTGGGTTGGCGCAAAGCGCTTCGGCCCTGGCTGTGGTTCTCGGCGCCGTTGGGCGTATGATGCCGGCGGAAAAACGGACGTTCGGACTTGGTATTATCACCGCCGCCGGCGCCGCCGGCCAGTTCACCGTGGTTCCCGTCGGCCAGGTGTTTCTGACGCAGTACGGCTGGGCGACGTCGCTGGTGTTGCTAGCCGCCATGGCCGTCGTCATTGTTGTCGTCTCACCGGTCATGAAAGGCCGGGTCGAAGACACCCCTAAAGGCGGCGACGGTCAGGCAACTCTGGGCGCGGCGGTTGCCGAAGCGGCCCGTCACCGCGGATTCTGGCTGCTGACGGCGGGCTTTTTCGTCTGCGGATTTCATGTCGCCTTTGTCGGCGTCCATCTGCCCGCCTATCTGGCCGACGCCGGTATGCCGCCGGAAACCGGTGCCTGGTCCCTCGCCCTGATCGGATTGTTCAACGTCATCGGCTGCTTCGCCGCCGGTTATCTTGGCGACCGGCGGCGCAAGAAATACCTGCTGAGCTGGCTCTACATTCTGCGCTCGGTGGTCTTTGTTGGGTTCATCCTGACGCCCATCTCGACCACATCCGTGATTATTTTTTCCGTCACGCTCGGGCTGCTGTGGCTAAGTACGGTGCCGCTGACGTCTGGGCTGGTCGGGCAGATCTTCGGTCCGCGTTATATGGGGACGCTGTTCGCCATTGTCTTCTTCAACCACCAGGTCGGCAGTTTCTTGGGCATTTGGCTGGGCGGCTACTACTTCGATGCGGTCGGCTCGTATATGCCCGTGTGGTGGGCAGGCGTGGTCCTGGGCCTCGCCTCGGCCTTGTTGCACTGGCCGATCAACGACAAAACCATGGTCCAGCCCGCGAATGCCTGATGACGTGGCCGGGCGGGCGTGACAAAATAGCCTCCGACCTGGGAACAAGGCGAAATCCATGGAGATGCCGAAGCCGGATGCCGGTGTCATCGCGCGCCGGGGCCAGATCATCGAAGCCATGCAGGCTATCGTCAGTGGCGAGGGCGTGATTTCCGATGCCGACGAACTGCGCGCCTACGATCACGACGGTCTGATGGCCTACAAGGCGATGCCGCTAATCGTGGTGCTACCGGAAACCACCGGGCAGGTGTCGCTTATCCTCCGCTACTGCCGTGACAATGACGTCAAAATCGTGCCGCGCGGCGCTGGTACCGGGCTGTCCGGTGGCGCGCTTCCCCTGGCCGACGCCATCACCCTGGGCCTGGGCAAGTTCAACCAAATCCTCGAGGTTGATTACGCCAACCGTTGCGTCGTCACCCAGCCGGGCGTTACCAACTTAGGCATCACCAAGGCGGTGGAGGCGGACGGCTATTACTACGCGCCGGACCCGTCGAGCCAGATTGCATGCTCCATCGGCGGCAATGTTGCCGAGAATTCCGGTGGTGTTCATAGCCTCAAATATGGTCTGACCACCAACAACGTGCTCGGCGTGGAAATGGTCATGATGGACGGCGAGATCGTGCGCCTGGGCGGCAAGCATCTGGACAGTGAAGGTTACGACCTGCTCGGCGTCGTCACCGGCTCGGAAGGGTTGCTCGGTGTCATTACCGAGGTCACGGTGCGTATCCTCAAAAGTCCGGAGACCGCGACGGCGGTGTTGCTGGGTTTTGCCGCCAGTGAGGCGGCGGGGCAGTGCGTTGCCGACATCATCGGCGCCGGCATCATCCCCGGCGGCATGGAGATGATGGACAGGCCGGCCATTCACGCCACCGAGGAGTTCGTCCATGCCGGTTACCCGCTTGATGTAGAGGCGCTCTTGATCGTCGAATTGGACGGCCCTGAGGCGGAGGTTACTTACCTCATCGACCGGGTTCGCGACATCGCCGGAAAATCCGACGCCATCTCCATCCGCGTCAGCCAGAATGAATCGGAGCGTGAAAACTTCTGGGCCGGGCGCAAGGCTGCCTTTCCCGCCGTCGGCCGCATCTCGCCTGATTATCTGTGTATGGACGGCACTATCCCCAGGGGCCGGCTGCCCGAGGTTCTGAAAGGGATCAGCACGCTTTCGGAAAAATACGGACTTAGGGTCGCCAACGTGTTCCATGCTGGCGACGGCAATCTGCATCCGCTGATCCTGTTTGATGCCAACCAGCCCGGCGAACTGGAAGCGGCGGAGAATTTTGGCGCTGATATCCTTCGGCTCTGCGTCCAGGTGGGTGGCGTCCTCACCGGCGAACACGGTGTCGGCATTGAGAAACGCGACCTGATGGGTGAAATGTTCAACGAGGACGACCTCAAGCAGCAGCAACGCCTCAAATGCGCTTTCGATCCGGGACACCTGCTCAACCCGGGTAAGGTCTTTCCGACTCTGCACCGCTGCGCCGAATTGGGACGAATGCATGTCCACCACGGCAAGTTGCCGTTTCCCGATATCCCGAGATTTTAACCGCCATGGCGGACACTCTCAGACCCGAGTCCGCGTCCGGTGTTCTCGAGGCCGTCAAATGGGCGGCGGCGGAGGAAGTTTCATTTGATGTGCGCGGCGCCGGCAGCAAGACGGCGCTCGGACGGCCTATGAGCGATGAGCACATTCTTGATCTCTCTGCTCTCTCAGGCATCGACGCCTATGAGCCCGGCGAACTCCTCCTGGTCGCCCGCCCAGGAACGCCGATTTCGGAAATCGAGCGGGTGCTGGCGGAACAGCACCAGCAACTGCAGTTCGAGCCTGCCGACTTGGGACCGCTGCTGGACGGTGAGGCCGAGCAGGGAACCCTCGGCGGCGCCATCGCATGCAATCTCGGTGGTCCCCGGCGCATCAAGTCCGGCGCGGCGCGCGACCATATTCTTGGATTCGACGCTGTCAGCGGCCGGGGCGAGGTGTTCAAGGCCGGCGGCCGGGTTGTCAAGAATGTCACCGGGTTCGATTTGTCCAAACTCATGGCCGGATCGTATGGAACTCTGGCCGTGATGACGGAGATCAACATCAAGGTCATGCCGGCGCCGGAAAAGACCCGCACCGTATTGGTTGCCTGGCCACCCAGCGGCGTTCACGATCACGGCGCCATGGCGGCCATGAGCGAAGCCATGAACTCGTCGCACGAAGTTTCCGCCGCCGCGCATTTGCCAGGCGCGGTCGCCATGCGTTCAAACGTCGACTATGTCAGCGGTGCCGGCGGCGCCGTGACGGCCATCCGCGTTGAGGGGCCGGGGCCTTCCGTTGACCACCGCTGCCGGGAACTGAAAAGCCTGCTCGGTATACATGGCGAGGTTGAGGAACTGCACTCCAAGAATTCAGACACGTTGTGGCGCGAGGTTCGCGACGCAGCCTATTTTACCAACATCGCGGACCGGCAAATTTGGCGAGTGTCGGTTGCGCCTGCGTCCGGTTCGCAAGTGGCTTTGCGAATTTTGGACGGCCACCCGGGCGAGGTTTTCTATGATTGCGGCGGCGGCCTGATTTGGGCGGCCCTGAACCCCGCGGAAGACGCCTGTGAGACCGTCGTTCGTGCCGCCGCGGCGTCGGTCAGCGGCCATGCCACTTTGATCCGCGCTGATGCCAAGGTGCGCGCCCGTGTCCCCGTGTTCCAGCCCCAGCCTGCGCCGTTGGCCAAGCTGAGCCGCCAGGTCAAGGAAGCCTTTGATCCGCGCGGCATCCTCAACCCCGGCCGCATGTACGAGGAAGCGTGATGCAAACCGACTTCACCCTCGCCCAATTGGCTGACCCGGAACTGGACGCCGTCAATGCGATCCTGCGTAAATGCGTCCACTGCGGATTCTGCACGGCGACCTGCCCGACCTATGTGCTTCTCGGCGACGAACTGGACAGTCCGCGCGGCCGCATCTACATGCTCAAAAATATGCTGGAAAAGGACGAGCCGGCGCCGGCCCGCGTGGTCAAACACGTTGACCGCTGCCTCAGTTGCCTGTCTTGCATGACCACTTGCCCGGCTTCGGTCAATTACATGCATCTGGTCGACCGGGGCCGCACCCATATCGAGCAAACTTATGAGCGGCCCCTTGTCGAGCGCATGATGCGGGGGCTTCTGGCCATGGTGCTTCCCTATCCGGGCCGGTTCCGCCTGGCGCTTCTGGGCGCCTGGTTCGCCAAGCCGTTCAAGGGGCTGCTGCCCGGCCGCCTCAAGGGCATGTTGGCTCTGGCGCCAGCGAAAATTCCGTCACCTTCGCCGATGGACCGGCCGCAGGTATTTCCGGCGGCGGGAGCCCGGCGGAAGCGCGTGGCCATGTTGACCGGTTGCGCGCAAAAAGTTCTCAAACCGGACATCAACGAAGCCACCGTGCGCCTGCTGACCCGCCACGGCTGCGAGGTCGTTGTCGCCGAGGGAATCGGTTGCTGCGGCGCGCTCACACATCACATGGGCCGCGAAGCGGACGCACACAATTCGCTCAAGGCGAACATAACCGCCTGGGAGAAAGTGGCGGCGCAAGACGGCGGGCTGGACGCCGTCGTCGTCAATGCCTCCGGCTGTGGCACCATGGTTAAGGATTATGGCTACATGCTGCGTAACGACCCGGCCTGGGCGGAACGGGCGGCATGGCTCTCCGGCATCACCCGTGACGTATCCGAAGTTGTCGACGAGTTGAATATCGACGGTCAGCAACCACAGGGCGCGCCGACTGTGACCTACCATTCCGCCTGCTCCCTGCAACACGGGCAGAAAATCAAACAGTTGCCTGTGAGCTTGCTCGAGGCGGCGGGATTTGAGGTGCGCGAACCGGCCGAAGGGCATCTCTGCTGCGGATCCGCCGGAACTTACAACATTCTTCAATCCGAGATCGCCGACCGATTGCGGGACCGTAAGATCGGCCACATCCGCAACACCGACCCGGGTGTCGTCGCCGCGGGTAATATCGGCTGCATCATGCAGCTGGAAAACGGATTGGCCGGCCCGGGTGCGGTTCCGGTGGTTCACACGGTCGAGCTGTTGGATTGGGCCACCGGCGGCCCAAAACCAGCGGCCCTGAAATAGCCGGCCACCGCCAATCCCTCACACAATGGTGATGGGCCGTCCGCGTCGATTTCTTGGAAATAACGGAGCCCCGGCGTAAGCTTTCACCATGAAGAAACTTATTACGTTTGTCGTTCTGCTTTGTGTCTTAGCTTCGCCGGGCGCCGTGCGGGCCGATCAGAACGATGCCAAGCTGAACGATTTGTTCTCACGGCTGCTGGCCACGGCGGACTTTGCCGAAGCGGCGGCCATCGAGCACGAAATCTGGAAAATCTGGATTGCCCGCGATGATGCCGAGGTCGACAAACGCATGTCCGTCGGCATCAAGGCCATGAGCGGCGGCGCGCTGAAAATTTCGCTGATGGCGTTCAACGAGATCGTCGAAATGGATCCGGCATTTGCCGAGGGCTGGAACAAGCGGGCCACGGTTTACTACCTGATGGGCGAGTTCGACGCATCGGTGCGCGATATCCAGGAAACGCTAGCCCTGGAGCCCCGCCACTTCGGCGCGTTATCCGGCATGGGATTGATCTATTCCGCCATCGGCAAGGATGCGGCGGCCCTCAACGTGTGGGAAAAGGCATTGACCATCAATCCGCATATGCCGGGCATCAAGGTCCGGGTCGAGGAACTGCGCAAGAAGCTCAAGGGCGAGCCGACTTAAACAACCGTTTCGAAGCCGCAAAACCCCGTCAAAACCCATCAAAAGGCCGGTTTAGACGGGCTAACCTGTTGATAACAAATAAAACACGTCCTAATCCAAACGAAAAATATCGTCTTTTATCGTCATTTGTCGTCATTTGTCGTCTTCGCTATGGTCCGGCCGAGCAAATACGCCCGGACAACACAACGGGTTCCGCTTTGATGGCCCTAGTCTCACAGCCCCACCGGGGTCGATCGACAGCCTAACCTATTCACAATGTCCAACAGCATGGCCACCCACTGGGTAACCCTCCCGGAGTAACCGGGGAGTTTTCGAGAGAGAACAAATATAGAACATTCTGAGGAAATGTCAAGGCTCTGAATGTCCGCGAATTACTAAAATCGGACATCGCAATACCGCTGTCCAAGGTCTGGCCACCGCTTCGGGAACCATCGTCCCAATGGACCAAAAACTGATCATGCCCTAATGTTTAAACCGGACCACGCAAGCGGGCCTGTTCATTGGATCGAAATGATTGAAATCGGGATTGATTGACGATGACCTACGCATCGGTACCCATGACGCGGCATCAAATCGATACCTTTCTTTCCGAGGTACGCAATGCCGTCGTTGCCACGAACCGTCGCGATGGCGCCCCTCAGTTAAGCACCGTCTGGTATCTCTATGATCAAGGTATGATTTACGTAGGATTTGATGCGAACTCAGCCAAGCATCGAAATATCAAGCGTGATCAGCGGGTCAGTGTTTGTGTCGGTGGCGAGCACCCGGATTCACGCACGGTGACGATCTATGGCATCGCTGAGTTTGTAGAAAAAGGAGATCCACGCTTCAAAGACGCATCGAACCGGATAGACTTACGCTATTCCAGTTCCGAAGATTTCCAAAGCAATACCGAACATAGGCTCATAGCCATCAAACCTGAGAAAATCCTGGCATGGGATTACAACTGATTTAGCCGCTTGCTTCGTTGAAATCTTACGAAGATTCTTTGTGTGCCGGGGAGTTGTTTTGAACAGGGACCGATCACGGATAAAAAAGGACACAAATTCATATGCCTTGAAATGTCCGTTAATAGCCAAAAGCGGACATTGTCCGAGATGCTCAGCTTGTCGCGATTGATCCAAAGAATCGTCAACAGCCATTCACAGACGAGCAACGTGAGTGTATTTTTGCCAAAGAGTTATTCGTTTACAATTTCCTGGGATCGGGGGGACTCATGCGGGCATATTGGCTGGTCACCTTGTTGTCGATATTCGTCGGACTGCCGCTTTGTGCGTCGGCTCAGGAATCCAGTGACTCGACGAAAGTCTCGCTGACCGAACAGGAACAGCAGTGGATAAGCGCTCACCCTGTGGTGACCTATAGCGAAGTCAATTGGAAGCCCATGTCCATTATTGCCGATGGCAAGATGGATGGAGTCATGGGTGACTACCTTGATTTGATATCGAAGAGTTCCGGAATTGAGTTCAAGTTTGTCGCGGCTGACTCATGGCCGGACGGTCTTAAAAAATTTCAGGACAAAGAAATCGATATCGTTCCCGGCGTTGGCAACTCCGAGCAGGAAAAAGCGCTCGGACTGATCTCAAACCCGTACTCGGAATATCCTTTGGTGATTGTCGGAAATGAGTCCGCGACATTTGTCAACGGACCGGAAGACCTGACCGGGATGACCTTAGCGATTCCGAAATACTATACGAGCTCCAATTACATCAAAGAAAACTTCCCCGAACTGACCGTCCGCGACACATCAAGTATCAAAGAGGCCCTGTCGCTGGTTTCTTCGGGCGAAGCCGACGTCTTCGTTGGCCACAAACTGGTCTCTATTTACAATATTGAAGCTCTTTATCTCAAAAACCTGAAAATTATCGGCATCACTGAGTTTCGGTTTCTGCACAGCATCCTGGTCCAGAATTCCGATCCTGAATTGCTTTCGATCATCAACAAGGTGATTGACCGCATTAGCGTCAAAAAGAAAAAACAAATCTATGACGAATGGATCACCGTCGGCGTCGAGCAGCCGATAGATTATTCGCTTCTGTGGAAGGTGATTGCCGTCTTCGCTGTCATCGCGGCCGTCGGCCTATTGTGGATTGTCCAGATACGCCGCCAGCAACGGGCGCTGAGCGACAGCGAGGCGAGATTCCGGGCCGTTATCGACCAGCTTCCGGTGGCCATGGTCCTCAAGGACGCAGAAGGCCGTTTCACGATCGTCAACAAGATATTCTCCGAGTGGTTTGCCAAGGATGATGAGGAGATTGTCGGCAAGACATCTCATGATCTGTATCCAAAGGACGTGGCCGACAGACTGAGGGCCATCGATTTGGAAATTATGGAATCGGGAGCTGTCATCGAAGAGGAGGTCGAGGAGCCTTTCGCCGATGGCGTCATACATACCTTGCTGATGAGCAAATTCCCGATTTTGGGGCCGGGCGGAAAGGCCGTTGCCGTTGGCACCATCGAGACCGATATCACCGAACGCAAGTAGTTCGAGCAGGGATTGCGCGAAAGCGAGGAGCGTATCCGGTTGGCCGAGATCCAGTTGCGCGACACGATCGAGAACATGACCGAAGCGCTGGTGTGTTATGATTCTGACCGGCGTCTCATTCTCTGCAACTCGAAATATCGCGAGTTCTATGGCTATTCCGAGGAGGATGTCACCCCCGGCACCCGCTTCGAGGATTTGGTCCGCTTGGACCTGGAACGTGGAATTATTGCCGATGAGAGCGCCTACAATCGGGAGTGGGGCAGTGATCGCGACCAGCCGGCTGGGACACGCGTAATTCAGTTGACGGACGGTCGTTGGTTTTTGGTGCGTGATAATGCGACAGAGAGCGGCATCGTCAGCATTCAAAGCGACATCACCGAGCGCAAACGCGCCGAAGAGAAACTGCGCGAGAGTGAGGAACGCTATGCCCTGGCCATGCAGGGTTCCAACGAAGGCCAGTGGGATTGGGATATTCGCGCCGACAAGATCTACATCGCGCCGCAAATCCGTGAACTCCTGGGCGTGGAGGCAGAGCAACTCGAAGTCACGCCCGACGCTTGGGAGGCGCGCATTCATCCAGACGATCTCGAAGGCCATCAGGAGGCCGAACGGGCGCATCTGGCCGGTGAGACGGAGTTCCTCGACTGCGAATACCGCGTTCTTGGCCAAGACGGGACCTATCGCTGGGTACAGGACCGCGGTCTAGCGCTGCGCGATGACGCCGACGAGGTCTACCGAATCGCCGGGTCGTTGGGCGACATCACCGAACGCAAGCAGGCCGAAGAGGAATTACGCCTCGCCCGCGACGCAGCGGAAGAGGCAACCAAGGCCAAGGCCACGTTCCTCGCCACTATGAGTCACGAGATCCGAACGCCCATGGGCGGCGTCATCGGCATGGTCGACCTGCTGAAGCAATCAAAGATGACGGATGACCAACGTCAAATGATTAATACAGTGGGTGAGTCCGCCCATTCACTGCTAACCATCATCAATGACATATTGGATTTCTCGAAGATCGAGGCCGGCAAGCTGGATCTCGAGGGAATTCCGATTTCCGTTCGCGATATAGTCGAGGGCGTCGGCGAAGCGCTGGCGGTCAATGCCCGGAACAAGAATATCGATCTCTGCGTTTACGTCGATCCCGATATCCCCGACGCCCTGGTCGGCGACCAAGTGCGCGTGCGCCAAATTCTGTTTAATTTCGGCAGCAACGCGCTCAAATTTTCCGAGCCGGGCATCGTTTTCATTCGTGCAGACTTGTTGCCGCCGCAGAACGAGGAAACGGCGACAGTGCGGTTCCAGGTCATCGACCATGGCATTGGTATCCCCGAGGAAGCCCAGAAGAAGCTTTTTCAAGCGTTCTCGCAGGTCGAGGCCTCGACGACCCGCCGCTTCGGCGGCACCGGCCTCGGGCTGTCCATCTGTCAACGGCTGACGGAAATGATGAACGGCGAAATCGGCGTTGAGAGTGTGGCCGGCGAGGGCTCCACTTTTAGTGCCACCATTACACTGCCGATCGCACAAGAGCACGCCATCAAGAGCGACGGCCATGACCTGGACGGACTGAATGTCTTGCTGGCGCTCCGTGACGATGACATGCGCGAATTGGTTCCTCGATACTTAGAGCATTGGGGAGCCAAGGTGACCGCCATTGCGGAACTTGGTGATGCGAAGTCCCTAGCTCATGAGGCCGCCAAGACGGGACAGCCGTTCAACGTCATTGGTGTCGGCTCCGGGTGGCCGCTGGCGGATCAGATCAGCCACGTTGAAGCCCTGGCCACGGAGGAAGCGCTGTCTTCAACCCGCTACGTCATATTCTGCCTGGACCGCGTCAAGGCTGACCGAACGGAGATCAAAAATACCGTCTATGTGGATGCCGATCCCTTGCGGCGCGGGTCGCTCATTAAGAGTGTCGCCGTCGCCGCCGGCCGCGCTAGCCCCGAAGTCGAGTACGACGAAAGCGAGACCGCCCTGGAGGTCCGCGAGGCGCCGAGTGTGGAAGAGGCCGAGACGATGGGCCAATTGGTTCTCCTGGCCGAGGACAACGTCACCAACCAGGATGTCATCCGCCGCCAGCTCACTATGCTTGGTTACGCTCTGGAGATTGCCAACGATGGCAAGGAAGCTCTCGAACTGTTGGACGCCAAATCATTCGCGATCCTATTGACCGACTGCCATATGCCCAACATGGACGGGTTCGAACTTACCGAGACCATCAGGAAATCCGAGAAAGGTAATGACGGCCGCTTTCCGATCGTTGCGATTACGGCAAGCGTCATGCAGGAGGAAATTGATCATTGTTTTGCCTCCGGTATGGATGACTATCTCCCGAAACCGCTTGAGATGACGAAGCTCAAGGGAATGCTGCAGAAGTGGATGCCCGATGCGGAGTTCCCGCCTGCGGGCAAGGCCACAAAAGATGCACCTGCCGAGGTTGCCGAGGAGAAACCGGAATCCCCGGAGTCTGGCAACGGCCCCATTGATCCCTCTGCACTGAAAAGTGTGTTCGGTGACGACGAGGAGACCTTCAAGGAAATCCTCAATGACTTCGTCGGCCCGGCGACGGCCAATGCCGAAGAGATCGCGGCGGCGGTGGAGAGCAAGTCAGCCAAGGATGTCGGCGCGGCGGCTCACAAGCTCAAGTCCTCGTCGCGGTCCGTTGGCGCCACCGAATTGGCCGATTTATGCGCGGACTTGGAGACGGCGGGCAAGTCAGATGATTGGGATACCATCGACGACGCCGCGCCGCGCCTTTCCGGCATTGTTCAAGACGTCGTTGCCTATATCGACAAACTTTGATGGCAAAGTCCGCTTTGGGTCATTAGCAGACATTCCGCGGCCCCTCCCGAATGTCCGCTTTCAGGGGTATTGCGGACATCAACTTCGCGGGGACTATCTTTACCAGACCGGTATTTTCAAGGCTCCCGGCGTCATCGCCGGACTTGATCCGACCCGGCATTTTTCGGCGTCGAACTTGCTCACCCAGGATGCAAAGTCGAGCATTTCGGCTGGACGCATCGGGCAGGCTTGGTTCGGCCACGGATGCCCCAGTTGCAGCAGCTGGTGACCCATCTCATGGGCCAGCATGACGCCGGCATGGGAAAGCGCTTCGTCCCGCGTGTAGGTGTCGCCGTTCCTGTATTCCCTGATATGGGGGTCGTCGGAAAGATAGAGAAAGAGGGAAACCCAGACCGACGATCCGAGCCGCGACGAAGGATTGTATTCTGTCGATCCCCCGGTAATCCCGCCCCGGATCGAGGTGTGGACCGGGATATTCATGTATTCGACGCTGGCGACCAGCTGGTTGGTCAGGATGATCTCGGCATCGATGCCCCGCTTCGCCATAAAAGCCCAGTAGAGGTATTCATTAAACGGCAGATTGGGGCGGCCGGGAACCTCTCCGATCACCGGATAGCCATCATCCAGTTTAGCGGCGGTCCAATGGGACAGGCGGGACTCGAATGTTTCGACCACAGCGCGCGAGAACGACTCGACATCTTCCCTTTCCACGGGCCGGACCAGGTACGGGCGGGCAAACTCGATTTGTTTGGCGAGCGGGTCTGTCTGTTTTCCGATCTGCTCAACCAGGCTCTTCCTGACGGCTTCCCAATTGACCTTTCCGTTGCGGAAATCACCTATCAGTTTCTTGAAATACCGAGGCCTGTTTTTAACCAACTTGAAAAAAACGCCGTCAATACTTAGGACGGGAATGTGAGCCGGACTGTCCACGGTGATTCCGAAATGCTCTTTGACCAGGGCGCTCGCGACCTCAACGACCTTGCGAAGGTCTTCCATCTCAACTCGGGGGAACCTCGGGTTTTCGATGTAGATGATGCGCGGCGCAACCGTATTGTTGTTGATTTCGGGAAGCGCAACGGAATTCGGGTTCGCCAGCGAGGGACCGGATTGCAAACCCATAGCGCCGGCAAGTGCGATTGCGGCAAGGATTGCTCTCAAACCAAGGCTCGGATTCATATCGCGCTCCTGTATTTGGCCATTGTATTGAGATGCTTTGACAAATCAATTTCCAGATGTCCGCTTTATGGGGCAAAGCGGACATAAATCTCTGTGAGCCAGAGTGCCCGCATATAGCCAGAAACGGACAATTTTGAGGTTCGTCTGTCGAATGATATCCAATGGTATCTCGCAAAATCAGATTGGTAATGTCGTTCCTGACATTCCGGAACCCGATCAAATTGCTTAGGTCGGTTCCCTCTGGCAGCGCTTCAGAAATATCAGTTTCATTTATCCTCGGAGACGCGTTTTCGCCGTACTAATGCAGGTGCCAGCACGCATAGCATTTCGAACATTAGATTGGCAGCGAGGTGCGAAGTTATTTCACCATGATCATAGGGCGGTGCCACCTCGACTAGGTCAGCACCGACGATATCAAGACCATCCACACCCCTGATAAGTAGCTGACCTTCGAAAGACGTCAGCCCGCCGATCTCCGGCGTGCCTGTGCCCGGCGCGTAACAAGGATCTATTCCGTCGATATCGAAGGTCAGATATGTAGGTTGATCGCCGACAATTTTGCGCGCTTCCGCTATGACAGCTTCGACGCCCATAGCGTGGAATTCTTCAATTGATACAATTCGGATACCAGCTTCTTTAGCGTAATCGAGCTCGTCGGCCCCGTAGTTGGTCCCCCGAATGCCAATCTGAATAATGCGCTTCGGGTCAAGTAGACCTTCCTCGATGGCTCGCCGGAACATCGTGCCGTTGTTGTATTTGATGTTATCCTGGTAGACGTCATTCGTATCCGAATGAGCGTCGATGTGAACCATTCCAAGCGGCGCCGACGAACTTGCAATTCCGCGAAGAACCGGAAGGGAAATTAGATGACCGCCGCCTGCGGAAAGGGGCACAGCACCGGCTTTACTAATTCGTTTGAAAAATGCCTCCTGCCGAGCCATTGAATCCAAAAGATCATTCTGATTGACCGGTGAGTCTCCGACATCAGCAACGCGGCAATGTTCATAGGGTGAAAAATGCGTGACCGGATGGGCACGCCGCACCAGGCTCGACATTTCGCGGATCGCACGTGGTCCATGCCGGGCGCCGGCCCTGTTTCCTGCACCAAGATCACAAGGCACCCCGCAAATCGCAATATCGACCCCTTGCAGGTCGCGAACCAAAGGCAATCGCATGAACGTTGCAATGTCGCCAAACCGCGGCACAGCAACGGAGTCGATTGGTGCCTGATCTGTTTCTAGTTCTCCCAACAGGATGCCCCTTTCATGGTTACATGTGCTTTCATGATACCTATTCATACTATCTTGTAAATTTGAACGACAAGGTAGACGCAATGCGGCCGCTTTGTATCATGAGCAAACATGTCACGACTGCCATCCGAATATCCGCTTTCGGGGACCAAGCGGACTAGGTCCCGGTGGCAATTCCGCTAAGTTCTGCTGAGTACCGGGGCAGGCCACCCAGTTTTAACGAGAGACACTTGCCGGCTGCCCCAGGCCGAGCGCGTAGAACATCCCGACCGTTACGGTGACAACGCCGACCAGTTCAAGTGGGCTCGGAACCTCACTGAGAACCGGGAAGGCCAACAGCATGGCAACGCCAGGGACCAGGGCGGCGAACACGGCGCCGCGGGCAGCGCCGAGAATGATCACCGAGCGGGTGTAGAAGAACAGCGCCAGAATACCCGCGAACAGTCCTTGAAACACGGCATGAAGGCCGACCTCCGTGATCGGCGCGGCGGCCAAATTCGGCGTCCCGAGGATCAAATAGGCGGGGAGGTAAAGAACCATGGAGATGACCGAGACCAGGGCCGTGGCATGGATCGGGTCGAAGGAAAAGGTGCGCGAGGTGACCGTGTAGCAGGCCCAAAGCAGGCCGCCGCCGACGAACATCAGATCGCCGGTCCAGGTGTCCGCGCCGCCGTTGCTCAGTCCCTGCCAGCCGATCATGACGACGCCGCCAATGATGACAGCCAAGCCGCAAGCGCGGCCTCGGTTTAATCTGTCGCCCAGGAACAGCCAACTTCCGAGGGTTGAGAACACCAGCATGCAGCTCGGCGTGAGAACCCCTGCATGGCCGGCGGGCGCCATGGTCAGGCCGCCGACCATGATCAGGACATAGGGTACCCCGGCGCCGCCGGCCAGCAATGTAATGCCCAGCCAACTGGCGCCGCCGGTCCCGCGCCGCATCAACAGCGGCAGCAGGACGATGCCGGCAACACCGAAGCGCAGCGCGGCGATATCGAAGGGGGTAAGGGTCTGTTCGACGCCAAGGCGGGAAACCACCGGCCAGGCTCCCCAGATCAGGGCTGCGAGCGTCCCGTAGACCGCGCCGGACGAGAAGCTTTGATCGGTGCGGGTGGGAAAGTTTGGATTTGCGGCGGTCATCTGCGGATCTCCTTGCCGGTCTCTGAAGGTAATCCAAGCATAGGCAGAGCTTAAAATCGTTAGGCCGCAAAGAGTTGTAAAATTATGAAAATAAACTGCATTAAATTTATTAAAATGCATATATACTGCGTAAATTATGAAAATTGATGATTTTGACATCGCTATCCTGAATTTGGTTCAGGATAATGCCCAGCTTAAATCGGAATCCATCGCCGAGAGCATCGGCCTGTCGCCAACGGCTTGCCAGCGGCGCCTCAGGCGGCTGCGTGAAGACGGTGCAATTGCCTCGGAGATCGCCGTCATCGATCCCAGCATCGTCGGCGGGCGGGTGACGATGATTGTTCAGGTCGTGCTTGAGCGCGGCGGATCACATACGGTCGATGCCTTCAAGCGCAAGATGCGCGAAGCGCCGGAGGTGCAGCAGTGTTACTACGTGACCGGTGAGTACGATTTTATCTTATTGGTGACGGCGCGGGACATTGCCGATTACGAACAATTGACCCGGCGTATCTTCTTCGAGAATTCACAAATTCAGAAGTTCCACACCATCGTCACCATGGAGAACGTCAAGGTCGGGCTCGGGATTCCGCTCTAGCGCGGTCAAGCGACACCGCTCGGCAGCGATATGACAACTGTCATTCCCTTGCCAACTTCGCTCTTTATGTCCAATTCGCCGCCGTGGAGATCAACCAGCGTTTTGACGATCGCCAATCCGAGGCCGGTGCCTTGCTGTTGTTTATGAGGATCGGTCTGCGCCATGACAAATGGGTCGGTGAGATTTGCGAGCTTATCTTCCGGAACGCCAACCCCCGTATCACTAACTTCGATGATATGATTTCCGTTCGGTGCCGTTACCTTGAGCACAATCTGGCCGCCCTCAGGGGTGAATTTGAGGGCGTTGGACAGTAGATTGAGTAGGATTTGTTTAACTGCTCTTTTGTCGGCATGAAGGGGCGGCAAACTTTCCGGTACGGCGATATCAAACTGAATGCCGCGGCTGTCAGCGGTATCCGAGATGAACCGGGAGCAGTCTTCTGCAACTTCGCTTATCATGATGTTTTCTCTGCTCAGTTGGTGCTCGCCGGCCTCAATGGCCGATAAGTCGAGGATGTCGTTGACCAGTTGCAAAAGATGCTGGCTGCTGGTGTGAATATCATTTGCATATTCACCGTATTTTTGTGATCCCAGCTTCCCGAAGTATTGGCCTTCGATCATTTCCGAGAATCCGATGATGGCGTTCAATGGCGTTCGCAACTCATGGCTCATGGTTGCCAGGAATTCAGACTTAGCTTGGCTTGCCTGCTCGGCAACCGCTCTGGCCAGGACCATCTGACGTTCGGCATTTTTCTGGCTTGTGATGTTGCGCCAAATACAAAATAGGGCCTCGCCTTGATCAAATGGGATTTGGGTCAGGGAAACCTCAACCGGAAAAACCTCGCCGCTTTTTCGCACATGATCCCATTCGAATCGGTGAAATCCCCGATTATAGGCAATGGACATCATCTCATTGGCCTTGTCGAAGGAAGTCTTGCCGTCGGACTGTTGGGGCGGCGACAATTCCGATGGATGGAGGTTCACCAGTTCATCGACGCCCGCATAACCCAGTTCATGCGCCGCCGCGTCATTGGCGATCATAAACTTGTCGCCAATGATGACCCACATCGGGTCTTCGGACATTTCGAATAGAGTGCGGTACTTGCCCTCACTTTCCTCAAGTTTTCTGCCTTGCTCGGTGATGAGATTCGAACTTCGCATGAGTTGGTTGCTCTTTATCCTCATCGTCAGGGCATACATGAGCAACGTTGCCGCGAGCGCGGCGCTCAGCAAGCCGACCGCAATGACGACGAATTCCCGGTATTTTTCGAACAAGCCGATGCGCGGATTTATCAGTCTGGCCATTGCCGCAATTTCCGGCGGCAGATCGATGCCTATTTTTTCAAGTACGCGGTCGTTCAGGATATATTCGTTCGGGCTTTTTACGACGGGTTTAAGTTCACTGACAGGCGTTCCGGACAGGTAATCGTGTAACAGCGCCGCAGCGGCGCGCCCTTGTGCGGTGCTACTTGTGACAAACCCGCCGAGCACACCGTCAAGCAGATAGACGTCCTCCATGCTGATCACGACTTCCGGCTGCTGGCGGACGATTTCGGAAATTGTCTCGGCCAGGGTAAGGACCTGACCGGCGCTGTTGCGCATGGCGCCCAGCGTCGTCAAGAGGATGCGCGGCTTGTTTTTTTGCCTGATGGCATCAAGGACCACATCAATTCGGTTGTCGGCGACATATTGAACCTTCAGGCCGAGATTGGTTTCCAACTCCTTTTTCAGTTCATTTTCGATTGCCCGGTACGTGGGTGAGGCATCCCCGACCACGACAATCTGGCCCATTTCGCCAAGCAAATGTTTCAGAAGTTCGAGATTGGGTCCGATTTCCTTTTTTTCGAAGACGCCGGTGACCTTGCTGAAATCCAAGCGGTCAAGTTGCGTCAAATCGTTTACGCCGGAAAAAAATATCGGAACATCGGGAAATATTGCCGTCAACCGTTCGACGGCGAAGTTTAGTCCATTGTCGTCGGTTACATATATCGCCTGCGGTGAAAAATTTTCGTATTTGGCGTTCAAAAACCGGATGAACTCTTCGGCGTAAGAGCTATCCAACATCTTCCGCTTGGTATCCAAGTACTCAGTCTTGACCGTCAACGGCGATTTAATCGACTGTTCAAGGGCGGCGACGAAGCCTTCATGCTGCCCGGCGGTCCAGAGGTAATCCTGGCTATATGAATGCACGACCAGGAGGCTTACGGAGTCGCCGTGGTAATCCGCAGCCGCGGGACTCCATGAACCCGTCAGGGCCAACAGCAACACATAGGTCGCCGCAATCGCCCTAAACATTCTACCGAGAATGCATGTCACGGCATGGCTCCTACGAATTCTGACGATAAGGCTAATATATTAAACAGTACAATTATATAGAGGTTTGTGCTCTGTGGCCCGGCAGCAGGCGGTCGTTGGCGAATGAGTTCCGTGCCGCCGTTTGGTTGCGATGCCTTCGCCGGGATTGCTTGCAGGGACTCACCAGAATGCGTATCTGTAGGATGCAAAATCCACGAAATGGTGAGCCAACGACAATGACCGCCGAACCCGTCTCTGTTGATGATAACCTGATCGAGGAGTTGCGTGCCATCGTCGAGCAGCGGTTGAGCACGTCGCAAACCGTGTGCGAACAGCACGGGCATGGCGAGTCTTATCATCCGACCCGCGCACCCGACGCCGTTGTCTTCGTCCAGTCGACGGAGGAAGTGAGCGCCGTGGTCAAGGCTTGCGCGGCCCGGTCCGTTCCCGTCATTCCGTTCGGGACGGGAACGTCGCTGGAGGGACATCTGGCGGCGGTCCGCGGCGGCGTCTGCATCGATCTTTCGCAAATGAACGAGGTTATCGGCGTCAATGCCGATGATATGGATGCAACGGTTCAGGCCGGCGTCACCCGCAAGCAGTTGAACGAGCACATTCGCGATACCGGGTTGTTTTTCCCGGTCGATCCCGGCGCCGACGCCAGTATCGGCGGCATGGCCGCGACCCGGGCGTCCGGCACCAATACGGTGCGCTACGGCGCCATGAGCGAAAACGTTTTGTCGCTGACGGCGGTGCTGGCGGATGGGCGCATTATCCGGACCCGCCGGCGGGCGCGGAAGTCGGCAGCCGGCTACGACCTGACGCGGCTGTTCGTCGGTTCCGAAGGCACGCTCGGCGTGATTACCGAGGTGACGGTCCGGCTGCATGGCATTCCCGAAGCTATGTCAGCGGCGGTGTCCAGCTTTCCCGACCTGGAATCGGCGGTCAACACGGTGATCACGACCATCCAATGCGGTGTCCCCGTTGCCCGCATTGAACTTCTCGACGACGTGCAAATGGATGCCATCAACAAGCACTCAAATCTTGATTATCCGGTGCGGACGACACTGTTTTTCGAATTCCATGGCTCCGAGGCGAGTGTCGTCGAACAGGCGGAAACCGTCGGCGCCATCGCCGGTGATTGCGGCGGCGGAGATTTTCAGTGGGCGGTCAAGGCGGAGGAACGCAACCGCCTGTGGCAGGCCCGGCACGATGCCTTCTACGCCTGCCTGGCGCTCAAGCCCGGCGCCAAGGCCATGGCGACCGATGTCTGCGTACCCATTTCACGCTTGGCCGAGTGCATTATGGAGACCAAGAAGGACATCGAGGAAAGCAACCTTCTGGCGCCCATCGTCGGCCATGTGGGGGATGGAAATTTCCACCTTGTCCTGCTGTTCGATCCCGACGACGAGGGCGAGAAATCCCGCTGTGATGCGCTCAACGAACGAATGGTCATGCGCGCCCTGGCCATGGACGGGACCTGTACCGGTGAGCACGGGGTCGGGTACGGTAAGATCGATTTCCTCACCGCCGAGCACGGTGAAGCTCTCAGCGTCATGCGCGCGCTCAAGATGGCCCTTGATCCCGATGACATTATGAACCCCGGCAAGATCGTCCGGGTTTGACCGGGCGCGGCGCTTCCGGCGATTGGCACCGACAATGACACCAGACAAATCCGCTGAATTCCTGCGCCGCCTGTTCGACGCTGCCGTCGCCGCCGCCGATCCTCTCAAATGCCTGCCGCCCTACCTACCTGAACCGCCGGCCGGCCGGACGGTTGTGCTCGGTGCCGGCAAGGCGTCGGCCGCCATGGCGCGGGCGGTGGAAGATCATTGGCAAGGCAATCTCACGGGCTTGGTCGTGACACGCTACGATTACGGTATGGCGTGCGAGCGGATTGAGATTGTTGAGGCCGCCCACCCGGTCCCCGATGTCGCCGGCCATGAAGCGGCCGTGCGGATGCTGGACTTGGCCAGAAACCTGGGTCCGGACGATCTTTGCCTGGCTCTGATTTCCGGCGGCGCCTCGGCTCTGTTGTCGCTTCCGGCGCCCGGGTTGAGCCTGGAAGACAAGCAGGAGGTCAATCGCCAGTTGCTTCGTTCCGGCGCCAACATATCGGATATGAACTGTGTCCGTAAGCATCTCTCGGCCATCAAAGGCGGCCGCTTGGCTCAGTTCGCCGCGCCGGCACGGCTTGAGACGCTGATGATTTCGGACGTTCCAGGCGATGATCCGGGCGTCGTCGGCTCGGGGCCGACGGTGGCGGATGCAACCACATTCGAGGACGCCCGGAGCGTGTTGGCGAAGTACGATATCCACGCCCCGGCAGCAATTTCCGCACACCTCGCGCAGGCAGCCCATGAGACTCCCAAGCCCGGCGATGCGCTCTTCGAGCATTCCCGGGCACGGTTCGTATCCGTGCCCGCGGTTAGCCTGGAAGCCGCCGCCGCCATTGCCTGCGATGCCGGCGTGGAGCCGGTCATGCTGGGCGATGCGCTTGAAGGGGAAGCGAGCGAGTTGGCCCGCGAGCACGCGGCTATGGCAATCCGTCTTCGCGACCAGGGTGACCCGGTCGCCGCGCCGGCGGTGCTCCTATCGGGTGGAGAGACCACGGTTACCATGCGTGGGAATGGGCGCGGCGGGCGCAACGGCGAGTATATGCTTGCCATGGCCCTGGCCCTGGAGGGCGCTCCCGGCATCCACGCCTTGGCCTGCGATACGGACGGCATCGACGGCAGCGAAGACAATGCCGGTGCCCGCATTGGTCCGGATACCCTTGCCCGGGCCCAGGCAGCGGGGCTTGATGCCGCCGCCATGCTCGACGGCAATGACTCCTATCCGCTTTTTGAGACGCTCGGAGATTTGGTCAAAACCGGCCCGACTTACACAAACGTGAACGATTTCCGCGCCGTGCTGGTGTTGTCCTGATTTGTGTACGGCTCTACACTCATTCGAGAGTGCCGAACGGAAATGTGGTGTGTTTTCCGAGGTAGCCAATAATTGAACCGGCCGTGGAGACGATAAGGTGAGAAAGTTCCTGGGCAGTGTCGCGGCTTTGATTGTCCTGTTGGTGGCTGCCGTTCTTATTGGTCCCGGCCTGATCGACTGGAACTCCTACAAGGGCGATATCCTACGGCAAGTGAAAGCCGCCACGGGGCGCGATCTGGCCATCGGTGGCGATATCCGCATCACCGTTTTGCCGGCGCCGGCATTCGTCGCCAGCGACGTCGCCCTAGCCAATCCCGAAGGCGCCACCAGCCCGCATATGGCGAGGTTGAAATCGATTGAAGTGCGCGTCGCCCTGGCTCCGTTGCTGAGCGGGCAGATCAAGGTGCAAACGGTACGCCTGATCGAACCGGTTATTGAGCTTGAAGTCCTGAGTGACGGGCGTGGCAACTGGGAATTCCCCGCGCTCTCGGATGATGGCGGTCAGGCTGCTTCAGGCGCCGGTCAGGAGTCCGCCGCAGCAAACAATGGCGCTGGCGGCGATGCCGTCCCGGCTGTCGCACTCGACAACTTCACCATCGACAACGGAACGCTCATCTACCGGGATGCCGGCGCTGGATTGGTGGAGCGGGTCGAGCGAATTTCCGCCACCATTTCGGCGGCTTCCTTGAAAGGCCCGCTACAGAGCACCGGCGCGCTGACGGTTCGCGGCGTACCGCTTGATTATGAATTGGATGTGGGAGAGATCATTCACCAGCGAACGGTTCCAATTGGTCTTACGCTCAGTATTAAACCGGGCCAAGCCAAAGTGCAGGTTTCCGGAACCATTCTCGGACTCGAGCAGGCACCAAGGTTTAAGGGCAGCGTCAAGGCGGCGGGTGCCGATCTGGCTGCTATGATCGGCGCGGTCTCACAAGGTGGCCCCATTCCCGGAATTCTCGGCCAGGCGTTTACCGCGGAGAGTGAGATTTCTGTATCGAGCACCGCGATCGATTCAAAAAACCTCACCTTTGGTTTGGGTGAGACCCGCGCCAGCGGCGATTTGACGGTGGATTTGGGCGAAACCATGCGGATTGCCGCCCGGTTGACCAGCAGTCGAATCGATCTGGACAAGTGGCTGGCGGAATCGAAAAACGCGACGGCAAGTTCCACGCAGACGGCTTCCGCTGGGACCAGTCAGCAAACGGAGATAACGGCGGAACTGCCGCCACCCGGCGCATCGGCCAAGACCGGAATGCTGATCCCGGACGGCGTCATCGGTTCAGTTATCTTGTCGGTGGATACTGTTAATTACCGCGACGGTCTAATTGGCGATGTGCTTCTCAATGCCGAGTTGGCTAACGGCAAGGTGACCATCAATCAGTTCTCGGCACAGTTTCCCGGTGGTTCGGACTTGACCTTATTTGGCGCCGTCAGTGTGGCTGATGGTGCACCCAGGTTCGATGGCGAGGTGGAAACGACGGTCAACGATCTGCGCGGCGTCCTCAATTGGCTCGGCAATGATTTGGGGCAAGTTCCCACTGACCGCCTGCGCAAGCTCAGCCTGGGTGTCAAAATCGGGGCGACAACAAAACTGGTAAAGCTTGCCGGTCTTGATCTGCGGTTTGACAGTTCCCGGCTGACCGGTGGCGTCACCGTGGCATTGCGCAGCCGGCCTTCATTCGGCGCCAACCTGGTTCTCGATCGTATCAACGTGGATGCCTATCTACCGAAACCGGTCCAGGCCGGCTCGGCGTCAACACCGGCGGCCGGCACGGCGCAAGGCAGCACCGCACAGCAACCGGCCAGTTCGAGCGGGCAGAGTTCACCGATAGCGGCCCTCAGCGGGCTCAAATCATTCGATGCCAATGTCAAAACCCGGATCAAGACGCTGGTCTATCAGGGAACGCAGATAAGGGACTTTATCTCCGACGCAACGCTCTACAACGGAGATTTGGAAATCCGGCGTTTGAGTGTCGCCAAAATAGCGGGTACGGCTATCAATATTGGCGGAAAAATCTCCAATATTGCCGGACTGCCATCCATGAAGTCCGTGAAAGTTTCGGTTCAGGCAAAAAACCCGTCCCGGCTTTTCCGACTTGCCGGCATTGAGACTCCTTTCGATCCAAAAAAATTGGGCGCCATCGGACTCAAGGGCGTCGCCAATGGAAGTTTCTTGAAGCCAAAGTTGGATTTCACGTTAACCGGCGGCGGCGCGACAGTTGGAGTCAAAGGATCAGTCTCCGCTTTGTCGCTCGGCGGCGACATGCTCGACGCGGCGGTCTCGGTGAAGCACAAGGATGTGGTGCGGCTAATCGGATTGTTCGGTTCTGATTATCGCCCGGCTGGGCCGCTTGGCGCGCTTGATATCGCCGCCAAGGTGCGTGGTGGGTTGTCAAATATTTCCCTGTCCGATCTCAATGGCCGGATCGGCAGATTGAACCTGGGAGGGCAGGCAGCCGTCGACCTCGCAGGTGTCCGGCCCAAACTCACAGCGGCACTTAAGACCGGCGCCGTCGTTATCGATCCTTTCCTGCCGGCCAAGAAGAGCGCGGCGCTTGAGCGTGAGCCGGCTTTTCAGGTTCAGCGTGTTCCGGTCGCCTGGCCCGGACCTTCCGCGACTGGCGGACAAAATCCGTTGCTGCGCCTTGCTGCGACAGCTGGGCGGTGGCCGAATGATGCCATTGATTTGTCCGTGCTGCGGGACTTCGATGCCAATGTGAGCCTTCAAGCGCCGGTTGTTGTCTACGGCAAGATATTGATCGAGAAGGCCGATATTGCCGCCGTTATTGCTGATGGCGTACTGAGTACGCAGCGGCTCAAAGGCGTGGTTTTCGGCGGCGCTCTCGATGCCGGCGCCCGGGTCGAGGCGGGAACGCGAAACCGGCTGCGGACAGCCGTGCAATTGCGCGACGTGGATATCGCCGAGGCGACCCGCTCGTTGACCGGAAAGCCGAATGCCAACGGCACCATGAATGTGGATTTCGATCTGACGTCAACAGGCCGCAGTGTCGCCGAATTTGTTTCGACGCTTGTCGGCAGTGGCACATTCGCGCTTCAAAATGTTGATGTGCAGAAAGTGGCGCCGGGCTCGGCCATGGCCGGCGTGTTCGGTTTGATTACGGCTTTCAACCAAATCGGCGGCGGGAAGACCGGTGGACGGGCAAAAGCAACCGGCAGCTTCCAGATGACCAATGGCGTCGCCCAATCACGTGACCTTGTCCTGACTTCGGGAGTCGGCAACGCCAACGCAGCGGGTTCAGTCAATTTGCCCAAATGGACGGTTGATGTCAGGGGCAAGATGAAGTTGGCGGAGACCCTATTGACCCAGATCCTCAAAACAAAAGTCCGCGAGGCGGGTCAGGAAGTGGCTTTCGCCGTCCAGGGTTCGCTCGACCATCCGAATATCAAGGTTGATACCGGCGCCTTGCTTGGCGGCGGCGTTCCCATTCCCGGTGCCAATCTGCTTCTCAACAAGGCGCCCAAAGGAGTTGGCGGTCTGATTCAAGGTATTTTAGGCGGCGGCGCCAGCACGCAAACGCAGCCCTCTCAACCGCCGCCGCCGCAGACCGGTACCCAGACGCAACAGCAACCACCACCGCCGCCTGATACGCAGCAGCAAAAAAAGCTCAAACCGGAAGACTTGCTTAAGAAACTGCTTAACTTCTAGCGCGGTTACGGTTTCAAATTTTCCAGCACGAACACGCGAATGGCGCTCGATAGATTGCCGCCGCGGCCCTCGTCGATTTCGGTGATGAGTGAATTGACGGACTTTCCGCGCGCCTGGGCGATCGACTTTAACTCTCGCCAGAACACTTCCTCCAGGGAAACGCTGGTCCGGTGGCCGGCGATCAGGACGGAGTGTTTACGGATCGTGTCTGGGCCGGTGTCCACGGTCACGGCTCTATTCCAGGTCCGGATAAATAGGAAACTCCCGGCATAGCGCGCTGACTTTCTCCCTGACCTCGATCTCTATCGCGGTGTTGTCATCCGGGTTCTCGGTGAGGCTGTGCAGCACGTCGGCGATCAGGCCGCCGATAGTCTGGAATTCCGCCTCACCGAAGCCACGCGTGGTTCCGGCGGAAACGCCGAAGCGTAGCCCCGACGTGACCGTCGGCGGTTGCGGGTCGCCGGGAACCGCGTTCTTGTTGCAGGTCAGTCCGGCCGCCTCCAGGCTGTCGGAGGCCCGCGCCCCGGTAAGCCCGAGGCGCTGGAGATCGACCAGCATCAAAGGCGTATCGGTGCCGCCGGAAACAACATTGACCTGCCGCACCATTAGGGTCTCGGCCATTGACCGGGCATTGGCCAGAACCCGCATCGCGTAGATATTGAATTCGGGCTTGAGGGCTTCGCCCAGGCAGACCGCTTTGGCGGCGATGGCGTTGAGAATGGAACTGCCCTGAATGCCTGGAAAGATGCCGGAATCAATCTTTTTCGCCAAGTCGGCGTCGTCGCTCAGAATGATACCGCCGCGCACACCGCGCAGGTTTTTGTAGGTGGTCGCCGTGGTGACATGGGCATGCCCGATCGGGCTCGGGTGCTGGCCGCCGGCGACAAGGCCGGCAAAGTGGGCGATATCGGCCAGCAGATAGGCGCCGACATCGTCGGCGATTGCGCGGAAACGGGCAAAGTCGATGACCCGGGGATAGGCCGAGCCGCCGCAGATGATCATCTTCGGTTGATGCTCGCGGGCCAGTCCGGCGACCTCGTCGTAGTCGATCAAGCCATCCTCCGCACCGACGCCGTATTGTACCGGGCTCAGCCACTTGCCGGTTAGATTTGGCTTTGCGCCATGACTCAGGTGGCCACCCGACGCCAGGGCCATGCTGAGAATGGTGTCATTGGGCTTGAGCAAGGCGAGATAAACGGCCTGATTGGCTTGGCTGCCGGAATGCGGTTGCACGTTGGCGAAGGCGCAGCCGAACAATTGCTTGGCGCGATCAATGGCCAGGCTCTCGACCCGGTCGGCAAATTCGGTGCCGCCGTAATAGCGCTTGCCGGGGTAGCCCTCGACAGTTTTGTTGACCATGGCCGATCCGAGGGCATCCAGGCTGGCCAGGCTGACGATGTTTTCGGATGCGATCAGTTCGATTTGATCCTGTTGGCGCGCCAACTCTCCGGCAACGGCGGCGTAAATATCCGGATCAGTGGTTTTCAAATGTTCGGTGAAATACCCGGCGTGGGGCGAGGTCGGTGACGTCATGTTGCGGTCTCCTGATCTAGCAGGCAATCGTCAGCTAAGGGCTCGACAGGGGTGAAATCCGTATGGTGCTTATGTTCCGGCCGCGCGAAGGTGGTTTGCGCGTTGGACACCGGATTGAGGATCAGCGAAAAGATTGACCGGTCCCACGGCGACATGTTGGCGGGCGAGGCATGCACCAGGGTATCGACGAAAATCAAACCCGTTCCAATTCCGCCCGTGGCGGCGACTAGGCCGCCCGCCTCGGCCAGTTCCGCCACCGGTTCGCGACCAACCACCCAGAGCGGGTAACTGGTGCTCGATGTGTCGTGATAGGCCGGCGCCGGCCCCGTCTTGTGAGAGCCGGGAATGAAATAGAGCGGGCCGTTGAAATGGTTAACCTCGTCCAGGAGGATGTGGAGGTTCAGCGCGAGCGGAGCGGGCACGCCGTCGTCATGGTGATGGGTAGCGAAGTCGTAGTGCCACTGCCACATATCGCCGTCGAAGGCCGCCTTCACGTTGACCTTGACCTGCTGGATATAGAGTTCCGGGCCGGCGATTTGTTGTGCCGGGCGGACAAGCCGTGGATGGCGGACAAGGCGGTCAAACAGGGCGTTTCTTTGATGCAGTCCCATAGAGGTGCGAACGGCGCCGCCTTCTTTCTCGACGATATTGGCGTCCGTCTCCTCCGCGAACAGGGACGGAAGTTCAGCCCGGATGGCGGCGACCTCGGCAGGAGAAAACAAGTCGGGCAGGATCAAGAACCCGTTGTTACGTATTTGGGCCAATTGGGTATCGTCGAGCTTCATTGTCTCTGCTCCGGGCTTTGGACTCTATCTTATGGTGATCCTCCTGGATTGATGGCGCAAATCAGTTAAACTGGCCAATGACTCAGGAATTCTAAGCCATGAGAAATCCCCTGCCGCCCTTGTCATGGGTTCTGGCCTTTGAGACGGCCGCGCGCCACGAGAATTTTGTAAAGGCCGGAGATGAGCTCGGCGTGTCACCGGGCGCCGTCAGCCAGAAGGTGAAAGCGTTAGAGGACAACCTTGGCCGGCAGCTGTTCGAGCGTCTGTCGCGCGGTGTGCGCCTGACGGAGCAAGGGCAGGCCTATGCCAATTTATTGACACCATTGATCGACGGTATCCAAGTCGCAACCGCACAATGCGCCGGCCGCGATGCAGGATTGAAATTGTTTGTGAGCGCCTTGCCGGCCTTGGCCGAGCGCTGGTTGGTGCCGCGGCTTTCCGGATTCACCAGCGCGCACCCGGAAATTTCCATCGATTTGTCGGCGGAGGCGCGGGCGGTCGACTTTTCCAGAGACGCCGTGGACGTAGCCCTGCGGTATACCGAGGTGCCGCCGGAAGAAGCTCTTTCGCAATGCCTGTTTACGGAAATCCTCTTTCCCGTCTGTAGCCCAGAATTTCTCGAACGGAATCCCCTGCGCGTCCCCGAAGACGTTCTGTCAGCGCCGATTCTTCATGACGCCCACTGGAAAGCGGATTGGGATGTCTGGTTTGCTGCAATTGGGATCGCGCTACCGAAGAACCTCAAGCAGACAAGCTTCACGTTGTATAGCATGGCCGTGGAGGCTGCGATCCGCGGCCAAGGAGTAGCCATGGGCCACGACGTATTGGTGGCGGAAGATCTGGCCAGCGGGCGGTTGGTAGCGCCATTGGGGCTGCGCGTCCCGGCGCCGGGCGCCCATTACGTACTGGTTGCCGGACCGTCTTTGCGCCGGGCCCATGTGCGCGCTTTTGTCGACTGGCTGAGCGAACAAGCGCCGGGAGGAAAAGATTAAGCGCATGGGAGCTTGAAACTCTGTCACCATTTTACGGGTTCGGCTGATACAATCCGTGGAACCCTGATAACAAGGAGTGACCAGGATGGATGAGGAAAAAGTTGTCGCTGCAATTCTGTCAATTCCCATCGTAAGCCAGTTGGGAAGCGAGGGTGGAGATATCCCACCGGAGGTCGCCGTAAGCGTCTATGAGGAAGTGCTGATAAAGCTGCGGCATAGCCACCAAAAAGACAGAGGCTAGCCGGCTGGGGAGTCTTCGGTCATGCCGTTAAGCGAGGCGGAAATCGACGTCTACCACGAGGACGGTCTGGTCATTCCCGACTACCGCGTCTCCGACGACATGCTGGCCCGCATGCGCGGCGCCTACGATCGGCTACTCGCTGACAATCCCGATATCACCTCGGACATCATGCTGGGGCCGCATCTCGAGCGCTCCGGCGCCCAAGGCGTGCAGGGATCGCGCGAGTGGTTGGAATTCGCCACCGAGCCCGACATACTGGGCATGGTCTCGCAGGTTGCCGGAGAAGACCTGGTGTTGTGGGGAACGACCATATTCGGCAAGCCGGCTGGTTGCGGCAAGGCGACGCCCTGGCACCAGGACGGCGATTACTATCCCATCGAACCCCTGGAAACCTGCACCGTCTGGATGGCGCTTGACGACGCGACGCCGGAGAACGGTTGCATGAGGTATCTGCCCGGCTCGCACAAGGAACGGCGTCTGTTCCCCCATCATTGGGAAGAGGACGATGGCCTCAGCATCAACCAGGTCATCGATGAAGAATTTGTCGATGAGTCGCAAGCCCGCGACATTGTCCTCAAGGCGGGCCAGATATCCATTCACGACGTCTATCTAGCGCACGCCTCGCGGCCCAACAGGTCGGACAATCGCCGTGCCGGTTTCGTGCTGCGGATCATGCCGGCGACCAGCTATTACAACCACGGCCGCGGCCAGGAGATCGGCACTCAGCACGCGCACCAGGACTACGGTAACCGGGCGCTCTATCTCATTCGCGGCGAGGATAGATCCGGCGGCCGCAACGACTTCACCACCGGGCACTAGGTTGCGGCGGAACAGCGGCTCTTGACGGTTTCCGCTTAATTCTTTTAGTTAACCAAATGGTTAACTATAATCAAGGCAACGAAAGTCAATTGGATGCGGTGTTCGGGGCGCTTGCCGATCCGACGCGGCGGGCCATCGTTGCGCGCTTGGCCAAGGGGCCTGCCAATGTGACCGATTTGGCGGCGCCGTTCTCAATGTCGCTGCCTGCGGTCTCAAAGCATCTCAAGATATTGGAGCGGGCGGGCTTATTGGCCCGTGACCGCCAAGGGCGAGTTCACCACTGCCGACTGGACCCGGCCCGATTTGACGAAGCGCAAGCCTGGATCGAAAAGACCCGGGCATTCTGGGAGGATCGTCTAGACGATCTCGCCCGATATCTCGAAGCACAGGAAGAGGATAATCAAAATGGAAGCAGTGGCGGAAACCGTCCCGACGGTTGAAATGACCCGGGTGTTCAAGGCGCATCGTAGCGCGGTGTGGGCGGCCTGGACCGATGCCAGGGCCCTGGCCCAATGGATGGGGCCAGGCGAAATCCGCATGCGGGTCGACGTTTTGGACTTGCGGCCGGGGGGTAAAATCCAGTGGGTTTTTCACGATGACGAAGGCGAATACCCCATGCACGGTCAGTTTGTTGAAATTGTGCCCAGGGATCGCCTGGCGTTCACCTGGATGAAGGACACGGACGAAATGGCCGGCGTGGAAACCCTGGTTACCATTAGCCTGTCCGACCACGTCGACGGCACCGAAATGACTCTGGTCCACGAACGCCTACCGTCACCTGACACGCGTTACAAGCACGAGATGGGGTGGACCGGTTGTCTGGATTGCCTGGAGGCTCATCTTGCCGGCTAAAATACTTCAGTTCCGGCGCGGAGGCGTAAAATGACCAATCACAAAGTTCTATCCCGAGACGAATGGACCGAAGCCCGCAAGGCGCTTCTCGCAAAAGAGAAGGAGTTCACGCGTCAGCGCGATGCTCTCAGCCAAGCGCGCCGGGAGTTGCCGTGGGTAAAGGTTGAGCCGGCATATGAGTTTGACGGACCCGACGGACGTGAGACTTTGGCCGACCTGTTCGACGGCAGGAGCCAGTTGATCGTCTATCACTTCATGTACGGCCCCGAATGGGAGAGCGGATGCAAGGCGTGCTCATTCATGGCCGATCACTTCGACCCGGCGGTCGTTCATCTGAACCACCGCGACGTGACCATGGTGGCCGCCTCACGGGCGCCTTTGGACGTGCTCGAGACCTTCAAGCAGCGCATGGGCTGGCGTTTCAAGTGGGTGTCGACCCTGGGCGACGACTTCAATCGGGATTTCCACGTTTCCTTTTCCCAGGCAGAGTTGGACGGTGGAGAGGTTTATTACAATTACAAGAGCCAACAGTTTCCCGTCACCGAAGCCCCCGGCGCCAGCGTTTTTACCAAAGACGCCAACGGCGATGTCTTCCACACCTATTCCGTCTATGGCCGCGGCCTGGACATGTTCCTGACCGCCTACCATTACCTCGACATGGTGCCGAAGGGCCGCGACGAAGACGGCCTTTCGTTCTCCATGGAATGGCTTCGCCTGCGGGACGAATATAAAGATTAGGCCAGTCGGCGCGATTACGGGCGGTTAGTATATTCCTGCCGGCTCCGGCGGGAAATTGACCTCGATCTTAAGGCCGTCGGGACCCTCGATGAACACCTGCTGCATGCCCGACGCGGGTACGGTGCGTTCGGAGTATTCATACCCGCTTCCGGTCAGCCGCGCCATCAAGGCCAGTTTGTTGGTGCTATGGAAGGCCAGGTGGTCGATGGCGCCGGTCGCGGCGTCCACTGCCTCGTCGCCACCGACCAGATGGACGATGGGTTTACCGCCGCCGTAAAGCCAATAGCCGGGAAATTTGAACGGCGGCCGTTCGCCCACTTCCAGGCCGATTACCCCGGTGAAGAAACTCTTGGTCGCTTCCAGGTCGGAGGGCTTCAAGGTGAAATGATCCAGTTTCATGGCCTATAGACCCTCCGCAAACCGGACGATGGCCGCAATCGCCTGTTCCCAGTTGCTTTGTTCGGTCAATCCCGACGCCTTGCGCGGCTTGAAACCGTGGTCGCCATCTTCGAGCCATTCGACACGGATGGCATTTGACAGCGGATAGGCGGGAACATCCTCAATGCCGCCGAAGCGGTCGCGGGTGCCCTGGCAAATCAGGGTCGGGGTCTTGAGCGCTGTCAGGTGCTCGATGCGGCCCGAGTCCAGGTCCTTGCCCGGCGGCCGGAACGGATAGCCGAGACAGACCAGACCCCGGACACCGGCCTCATCCGCCAACATGGACGCGATGCGCCCGCCCATGGACTTGCCGCCGATGATCAGCTTGTCCGCGCCCAAGTCTCCGATTACCGCCTGCCAGGTTTCGATCAAGGCGGGCGCCCGGTTGGGCGGCTTCTTGATCCCTGTCTCGCGGCGGTCGTTCATATAAGGAAACTCAAACCGCGCCACCCGCAACCCCGCTGCCGCCAACCCCTCGGCAAACGCCTGCATGAACGGGCTGTCCATGGCCGCCCCGGCGCCGTGCGCCAGGGCGATGGTCACGCGCGCGTCGGCGGGGCCATCGAGGAGAAGATGCGGGAGGGCCATCACCCGTTGTGGATGGGCGCCGCGAATTCGGCGAAGAAGTCGTTGCCCTTGTCGTCGACAACGACGAAGGCGGGGAAGTTGACGACATCGATTTTCCAGATCGCTTCCATGCCCAGTTCCTCGTACTCCACGACCTCGACTTTCTTGATGCAGTCGAGCGCCAGGCGCGCGGCCGGGCCGCCGATGGAGCCGAGATAGAATCCGCCGTGAGCCTTGCAGGCTTCGGTCACTTGTTTCGAGCGGTTGCCCTTGGCCAGCATGAACATGGAACCGCCGGCGGCCTGGAACTGATCGACATAAGAATCCATGCGGCCGGCCGTGGTCGGCCCGAACGAGCCCGAGGCGTAGCCTTCCGGTGTCTTGGCCGGGCCGGCGTAATAGACGCCGTGATCCTTGAAGTACTGCGGCAGGTCCTCGCCGGCGTCCAGGCGTTCCTTGAGCTTGGCGTGAGCGATGTCGCGCGCCACGATGATCGGACCGTTGAGCGACAGCCGCGTCTTGACCGGATGTTGGGTCAGATCGGCGAGGATGTCCGCCATCGGACGGTTGAGGTCGATCTCGACCACGTCGCCGCCCAGGTGATCGCCGGTGACTTCTGGCAGGTACTGGGCCGGGTTGGTTTCCAGTTCCTCGAGGAACACACCGTCGGCGGTGATCTTGCCACGGACCTGGCGGTCGGCAGAGCAACTGACGCCGATACCGACGGGGCACGACGCGCCGTGGCGCGGCAGCCGGACAACGCGCACGTCGTGGCAGAAATACTTGCCGCCGAATTGCGCACCGATGCCCATATTCTGAGTCATCTTGTGAATGCGCTGCTCCCATTCCAGATCGCGGAAGGCCTGGCCGTGCTCGTTGCCGGACGTCGGCAGTTCGTCCAAGTACTTGGTGCTGGCCAGCTTGACGGTTTTCAACGTCAGTTCCGCCGAGGTGCCGCCGATCACCACGGCCAGGTGATAGGGCGGGCAAGCGGCGGTGCCGAGGGTGCGGATCTTCTCATCGAGGAATTGGGTCAGGCGTGTCTCGTTTAGGAGTGCCTTGGTCTCTTGGTAGAGGAAGGTCTTATTGGCCGAGCCGCCGCCCTTGGCAATGAACAGGAACTTATAGGCGTCGCCCTCGTCGGCATAGAGTTCGATCTGGGCCGGCAGGTTGGAGCCGGTGTTGGTTTCCGTGAACAGGTCGAGGGGCGCCACTTGTGAGTAGCGCAGGTTGGTTTCCGTATAGGTCTTGAGCACGCCGGCGGAAATCGCCGCCTCGTCGCCGCCGCCGGTCCACACGCTCTCGCCCTTCTTACCCATGACGATGGCGGTGCCGGTATCCTGGCACATGGGCAGGACGCCGCCGGCCGCGATGTTGGCATTTTTGAGCAAGTCCATGGCCACGAAGCGGTCGTTATCCGACGCCTCGGGATCGTCGAGAATTTTGGCCAATTGCTGTAGGTGGGCGGGCCTGAGCAGGTGCGATGTGTCTTTGAAGGCCTCCGCCGTCAGCAGCGTCAGCGCCGCCGGATCGACGCGCAGGACCGGCCGGCCGCCGAATTCCTCAACGCTGACATGATCGCCGGTCAGTTTCCGGTAGGGTGTGTCGTCGGCGCCGATGGGGAACATCTGATGATGGACATAGCTATTCATGGCTGACTCTCGATCTCATTTTGGGATAAAGGCGCGCCACCGGGGCGGCCCGGGCTATTTCTTGCGAAAAGCGTCGAGGGCGATGACTTCGCCGGATTTTTGTTCATCGTCCGCGGAAATCTCGGAATCCTGGTTGCCGGGGACGGCGACAAAATTCTCCACGTCTCCGGCTTCTATCTCCAAGTCCATATCCGCTCCCTCGATGGTCGTCATCTTGAGCTGCAGGCCGAAATTGACGGAGGGGTCTGAAAACGACGTCACGGCGCTCAGCGGTACGACCAGCCGTTCGGGCTTGCCGTTGAAATGCAGCGTTACGGCGAGGGTCTCGTCATCAATCTGCAAGTCGTCGAATTGGTACTGCAGGACGATGGTCATCTCGTCGGGGTGATCGGCGCGCAGGTATCCGGGAATTTCCACGCCGTCGTCCTCGGTGCGGAAAGTGACGTAATAATGATGCTCGCCCGGCAGGCCTTGTTCGGCCGCGAAGGTGAGGGCGCGGCGGATTACCGTGCGCAGCGCCTCTTCAATCCAAAGGTCGTAACGGAGTGGATCGTCTTCCATGTATTGAGTCTTACTCCTTATGCCCCCATTAGGCCAGCCCCGATGCTGCCGGACAAGAGTGTGGATAGGGACTAAGAAAGTGGGGGGCTTCTGTTGCCAGGCGCCCCCCGAACCCCGCCACGACCGGCTAAGGCCGCGGACTTAATTTCGGTTTATGCGACTGCACTAGGCAGCGGCACGCACCGGAGCAAAGTTGTCATTAGCAACTATTGCGTATGGCCCGATAACGGTGGAGCCATGCCGGGCAAAAACCATACCTTTACTACGCACGTCGATCCTGTTTCGCCCCCATTTGGGTCCGCGCAACTCCGCGCGGAAATCCGTTTGGGTAATGGTGGAGGCGCCGGGCACTGCCCCCGGGTCCGCAACGCTTATTCCGTAGAGCGTTTATCGCCATAGCCGGCAAGCCGGCACCCTATATATAGGTCAGCCAGGGGCGCGGGCGCAAGGGGAGCGGACGAGGACACGGGGGATCGGCGGCGATAGGGCTTTCTTGACCGCTCGAAACAAAGGTTCGTTATCCCAATACAAATTCTGACCTAAAGCGGACATTTGGCCCAGGTCGCGAGTTCCCTTATTCCGTCCTGTCCTTGCGACTCGGGAAAGAAGTATAAACACTGTCATGGCGCAAACGCATAATAAGTCCGCTGATCGAAAGTCAAACATGGCCCAGGCGCATGGCTGAGATAGCTCCCGAATCCAATCCTCTCATAAAGCTATCTGAGAATGGATTTTTCAATACTGATGGGGAGTATTGGCAGCAGCAATTTCCCCAACTTACAGAGCGCCTTAGGGTCTCCGGTGGCGAAGATTTCGACGCGATCAATACCTTTGGATGGGGATTCTTTCATACGCGCCAGCTGCACGAAGCTATGCGCTATTTTCAACAGGTGATGAATGCAGCACCGGAGACCGCGGGTGCGGACCTAGGATACTTTCTAGTCCTTCAACAACAGTTGTCGCACCCCGAAGCCATTCGTTTCGCCCTGAATGCCTGGTCTCACCAAGATCGCCATATTTATCAATTTTATCTCTCCATTCTCCTGCTTGAGGTCGGCAACGCTGCCGAAGCCCATGAATACATGGAGAATTGGTTCGGATTGGCTCCTTATTTGATGGAATTCAGATATCTTAAAAGCCGGATACTTTCCGCCGTGAACCAATGGGACGAAGCCGTAGTCGTGCTTAGTGAGATGCTGAAAGACGGCGACCAAAACCCAGCCTCTTCGCTTGATTTACTGCGCGCTGTTTCCCACGCCAATCCTAGTTCCACGGTCGAGAATAACATTAAGACCTGCAGGCATAGCATCGGTGTATTGCCGCCGGAGGCCTGGAGCCGTTATCACTTGGCGCGAAGCGGTCTGTGCTCGGATGTCGCGGAGACTTGCGCGGAAAAACCTGATCCGCCGCTTAAACCGGCACCGAATTTTAAGTACGCCGTCGCCACGTCAAATCGAAACCTCATGGTACATGCGGATACTGATATCCAGGCTGTCGGTTCCTCTTGGACCGAACCTGTAATCGACACGCAGTGCTTGCGGCAAAATATCGCCGCGTTCAAGGATCGGGTGGAGGAATTGATCCGGGCCGGCCAATTTGAAATCTGGATCCGCAACATTGAACAATTTCATGACGCCTTCTGCGACACGCAGCGCTCACCCGTGTTCATACTTTCCACGGGCCGGTGCGGATCGTTCGCCTTCCAGCAGCTCATGGAAAAATCAAGCCATCTGATAGCGTACCATACCTTGCCGTGGCAGTTATCCGCCGCTGACCGCAACAATGTTCTCTACCGAATTAACCAAGGCGACTTCGAGGGCGACGCCCTATGCGAAATTCTACAATCCTATTTGGAATGCCGCGTTGCTGAATATCTGGATTCCATTCAGAGCAACAAGACCCTGGCCATCTCCAATCACCTCGATACTGTATTCGCGCCATTCAACGCCGTCTTTTACCCGCATAGCCGTTTCATTTACCTGCACAGGGATCCAGTGAAGGTGTATCGTTCACTCCTGACCAAGAATCAGTGGGGAGGTCAGTTGCAACATTGGTATTACGACCCGTCATTCCCCGAAGATCGGTTTCACTACCGCGCCCGTGAAGATATTCCCGTCGAGGCGGAAATTGCTTGGTATATCTATTTGACCAAAATTTTTGCCGAAGCCTTTCTGCATTCTTTGCCCGACGAACGCCATGTCACGATTCGAAGCGAAGATATGTTTTCCGGGGATACGGCCGTGTTTGACCGCTTAAAAACCGTTCTGCCCCTAGACGATCTTACGGAGGAGGATTTCGTCAGTCACTTCTCACAACCCATCAACACAAAGGATACCCTGGTTGATGGGATTTCCGTGGCCATGACAGATGATGCGGCGTTTCAACGCTTTTTCCATCACCTTGAACAGAACAATAGCTTTGACGGATTACTATAACTTAATGAATGTCCGCTGGTGGATGGAGAATTCGCTGCGCTTACTTCCGAGCGCAAACCCCCATTGTTCATAGACAAAAGTAAACAAAAATAGGCATTTCCAACGGTCTTCGGCGGACGCGGGCGAACCGATGGACCAGCCACCCACCCGGTTGTATGCGTTTGGACGATGCAGCGGTTTTGCGCGTCTTGGAACTGCCGACCGCCCGGGGTAGAATGAGGTGGAACGGCGACAGGGAAACGGGCGAAAATTCCATGCGGCAATACCTTGATCTGCTTGGGCATGTGCGCGACACGGGCGTGCTGCGGGGCGACCGCACGGGGACCGGGACACAGAGCGTGTTCGGCTACCAGATGCGGTTTGACCTGGCCGACGGGTTTCCGCTGCTGACCACCAAGACCCTGCACTTGAAATCGATCATTCACGAACTGCTGTGGTTCCTCTCAGGCGACACCAACATCCGCTACTTGAAAGACAACGGCGTGCGCATCTGGGATGAGTGGGCCGACGAGGACGGCGACCTGGGTCCCGTCTACGGCCATCAATGGCGTTCATGGCCGGCCTTGGACGGACGGCGGATCGATCAAATTTCCGCTGTCATCGACGACATCAACCATAACCCTAATTCGCGCCGCCATATCGTCAGCGCCTGGAATCCGGCCGATGTCGACGACATGGCCCTGCCGCCGTGCCATTGCCTGTTCCAGTTCTATGTCGCCGACGGTCGGCTGTCGTGCCAGATGTACCAGCGCAGCGCCGATATTTTCCTCGGCGTGCCGTTCAACATCGCGTCGTACGCCCTGTTGACTCTGATGGTGGCACAAGTGACCGGCCATCAACCGGGCGAGTTCATCCACACTTTCGGCGATGCGCACCTTTACGCCAATCACTTCGAGCAGGCCGACCTGCAGCTCGCGCGCGAGCCATTGGCGTTGCCGGCCATGGCCCTGAATGCCAAAGTCGGCGATATCTTCTCATTCCGCTACGAGGATTTTGAATTGAACGGCTATCAATCCCATCCCCACATTGCCGCCCCGATTGCGGTCTAGCCCATGCGTATCAGCCTCATTGTCGCCATGGCGGAGAACAATATGATCGGTCTGAACGACGATCTGCCGTGGCGGATCTCGGCCGATCTGCGTTATTTCAAACAGAAGACAGTCGGGAATCCGGTGATCATGGGCCGCAAGACGTTCCAGTCCATCGGCGGCCCGCTGCCCGACCGTACGACCATTGTCATTACCCGTGACCGGACCTTCGAGGCCGAGGGCGCTGAAATTTCCTATTCGCTGGGCGCGGCGCTTGATCTCGGCCGCGAGATCGCCATCGAGACCGGCGGTGTTGAGGTCATGGTCGCCGGCGGCGCTCAGATTTACGCCCTCGCCCTGGGGGACGCCAAGCGCATCTATATGACCGAGGTTCAGCGGGCTTACGAAGGCGACGCCGTGTTTCCCGAACTGGCGGAAGGGGCATGGAAAGAAACTTCGCGCGAAGACCATCAGCCGGAAGCGCCCGATGGACCCGCCTACAGCTTCGTCGTTCTCGATAAATCGGAATAGCACACAGGGAGTAAATGAAGATGGTCAAAGTATCGATGTCGCAAAACCTCAACGCCTCGGCCGACGATGTGTGGAAAATGATAGGCGGGTTCAACGCGCTGCCCGACTGGCACCCGGCGGTGGAAAAAAGCGAACTGACTGAAGAAGGCCAGACCCGCACCCTCAGCCTGGCCGGCGGCGGCACCATCACCGAAACGCTGGAAAAGATGGACGACGGCTCGCGCACCTACAGCTACGCCATCACCGACAGCCCGCTGCCCGTCGCCAACTACCGCTCGACCATCAAGGTCATCGGCGAAGGCGACAACTCAACCGTCGAATGGTCGAGCGACTTCGACCCCATGGGCGGCGCCGAGGGCGAGGCGGCGGACGCTGTCCGCGGCATTTACCAGGCCGGCTTCGATAATCTTCAAAAGATGTTTGGCGGCGGACGCTAAATCACATTCACCTCGGCCAACGGCCGTCCATCGGCGATTCGCTCGTAGCCCAAGTCCGAGAGATCGAGGCTGGTAGCGCGGCCGTCGGCGATCAACTCGGCGACGCCGAGCAGCGCTCTATGTGGTCAAAAATACGAGGGCGGCCACTATTGAGCCGTGAAGCGCCGCCAGGCCGATCAGCAATACGCCGGCAAACATGATTTTGAAATCTAACGGACTGAAGTCCTGTGCGATTTTCTTAATGTAGTTTGCCGCGACTTCTCGCATTTTGTTGGCGACGGCAACTTCATTGTCGGCTTCATTCGACTCCCAGGAAAGAGACTCAAAATGGGCCGTGCCGGTCCGTATTGGGGGAAACGCTGTCAATCCGACTCCCAACAGATTTGCGAGCTTGATGACAAGTTCAAACAGCGGCAATTGTAGTAAGTTCAGAACGTCCAACATCATTCGAATTTGATGTCGGTGCCGCAAGCGCGAGCAAGGACGGCAAGCGTGCCGACATTGGGGCCGTTTTCAAGCCGAAGACGTTCAATATCTGAGATCGTCGCCTGTCTAATCCCGGACATATCAGACAGCTGCTGTTGAGTGACATTATTCCGGACTCGCAAATTCTTGACAAAATTCGCCGCATCGACACATCCATGAAGACGTGCAGCCGCGTCCATCGTTTCAATTTGCATCTCGGCATTCTGCTCGCTGGCAAGAAGATCCGACATGTGCCCCAAGGTGGCAGTGTCTTTCTGTCGGACTGAAACGGGAGTCTCAGCCGGGCGCTGGATCACGGTCTCGGCAACCGGCTGTTCAGTGGCCGCCGAACCTGACGATAGGAAGCTTGCAAGATCACGAAAAGTCAATGGAGAAGACCTGCTGTATGATTATCCAAAGCGCACTATACGGTAAACCGTATAAGGTAGCAACACTTTATACGGTTAAGCGCATAATATTTATATCTCTTGCCAGGTATTGTTGATGTACTGTCTGAGATCAATGGTTTTGGTCTCCGCGTCATCAACATGGGCGAAGGCGAGAAGCTTCAAATTACAGTCCAAATCGACGGCCGAACTGACGACGAAGTAAGCCAGCCAATCGCGGGCGCGAACATGGATTTTGTAGAGCCATTGTGTTCCTTCGGGACCATAAATTCCGTCGAAATAAATCGTTTCGAACAGGCCATTCAAGGCGCGCGCGTCCGATCTTGTACTTCGCAGCAGCCTCAAATTCTCAGGAGAGATATCAGAGAGGAGCGTGCCTGAAAGCTTGTCAAAGACTTCGCAAATTTCTGCGTAGTCTCGCCTAGATTGGCGCAGAAAGTCGGTCATCTCGTCAATTGACACCGGCGTTTCATCACATTGAACGATGGCTGTTGGTGGTAGCATGAGCCATGGACCTCGACGATAAGACAACAATCGAAATTAGTATTAAGACTTGATAATACAATTTAAAAGAGTTGACGCAATAATCGAAATGACTTTCCGGCGAAATCGGTCCCTTGAGCGGTGGCAAGGGCGAAGCGGCGGACGCTGTGCGCGGCTAAATCACATTCACCTCGGCCAGCGGCCGGCCCTCGGCGATGCGCTCATAGCCCAAGTCCGAGAGATCGAGGCTGGTGGTGCGGCCGTCGGTGACGAATTCCGAGATGGCGCGGCCGACGGCCGGGGACTGCTGCATGCCGTGGCCGGAGAAGCCGTTGGCAAACAGGAAGTTGGCGGCCTCGGGATGCGGCCCGATGATGGCGTTCTGATCGAGCGTGTTGTAGGCGTAGTACCCGGCCCAGGCGTTGACCGGCTTGATGGCGGCAAAGGCGGGAACGCGCGCCGCCAGGGTTGGCCAGATGATGTCTTCGAACAGGCTGTAGTCGACATCGAAATCGCCCCCGAAATCAACGACAGGCGGCTCGCGGTCCGGGGGCGGCGACACGCCAGCGAGGAAGTATTCCCCCTCGGGCCGAAAGTAGACGCCGCTCGGGTCGATCACCATGGGGCAGTCAGTGACGGACGCCTTGTCGCGGCTGTCGATGACGTAGACGAAACGCTTCCTCGGCTCGACCGGCAGGTCAAGTCCGGCCATGGCCGCCACCTCCGCCGCCGCCGGACCGGCGGCATCGACCACGGCGCCACACTCTAATCTTTGACCGTCAGTGAGGGTAACTGCCGTCACCCGGCCGCCGTCGCGCTCAATACCCGCCGCTTCGCCGTCTATATAGACGGCGCCGCCGGCCTGGGCCTGACGGCGGAACAGTTGCAGCAGACTGTGCGGATCGAACCAGCCCTCGCCCGACTGGCCCATACATCCGGCGGCAATGCCGCCATCCGACATCCACGGATATCGTGACGTGATCTCCGCCGGCTCAAGCCAGGCCACATTGGCACCATGGGCCGTTTGGATCGCGTGATTGGAACGAAGCACGGGGACGCCTTCGGGGCTGGCTAGAAACAGATAACCGCTCTCGCGCAAATTAACATCACCCTCGGCGCCGAACTCGTCCTTGAGGCCTTTGAGAAAACCAAAGCCGAATTGCGACATTTGGATATTGGCCGGTGTGGAGAACTGCTGGCGAATGGCCGAAACGGAGACGGCGGTGGAACTGTTGACGTAAGTGGAGTCACGCTCAATGACCGCGACACGGCCGCCGAAACTCCCGCTGCGGGTCAGGAAAAACGCGGTGGAACTGCCCATGATGCCGCCGCCGATGATGATGACGTCATAGGTCCCGGTCATGGTGCCGGCCTAGAGGTGGAAGCAATCGACGGCGATCCACCAATCGCGCTCGTAGGGATACAGCGCACCCAGGTAGATGCGTTCGCCGTCCTTGACGTCGCTGTCCGGCTCGAACCCGGGAACCGTGTTGATCAGGATCGTGGTGACGCAAATGGCGTTGTTCTTATAAAGCGCGAAGACATCCTTGCCCGACGCCGAGCGGTCATTGAAGCGCTGCGTTTCCTCGGTCTCCGCCCAACCCGACTGTTCCAGGGCGGCCTTGATATAGGCGTGAAGATCGGCCAGGGCGCGGATCTTGCGGTTTTCGATATAGGCGCCAGAGCCGACCGTCACCAGGCGGCAGATGCTGCCCTTGATGCCGTAGCTATTGGGCGGGAATTCGAAGATCATGCGGCGGAAGCCGGGGCCGATGGGAACGCCTTGTTCCAATGATTGGCGGACCTCGCTGCACTCAGATGCCGGCAGCGCGCGCACCACCTGTTCCTGCGCCGAGGGCTCGGCGACAGGCCACGCCGCACCGGCGATGCATGCCAGAATGGTTGCCAATAGATGTTTGCCGCGTCTCATCATCGATCCGCATGGTAGGCGAAAAGGTTTGCCGGCCCAAGAGGGCGTGACGGATATGGCGAAATTAAGATGCGGTGAGCAATCCTACTGAATGACGATCCTGGGACCCGCCGTGTCATTACCGGCCAGCGCCTGGTCGATCTTTTCGCCGACCCGCTCGGCAATCTTGCGGTAACACTCGGCGTGCTCGCCGTCGGGCTTTGAGATGACAATGGGATTGCCGCCGTCGGACGTGGTGCGAATGTCGATGTGCAAGGGCACCTCACCGAGGAAGTCGATGCCGAGACGCTCGGCTTCGTCGCGGGCGCCGCCGTGGCCGAAGATTTCCGCCCGCTCACCGCAACTGGGGCACAGGAAATAGCTCATGTTCTCGATCAGTCCGAATACGGGGACATCAACCTTGCGGAACATATTAAGCCCCTTTCGGGCGTCTAGCAGGGCAATGTCCTGCGGCGTCGAGACGATGACCGCGCCGGTCAGCGGTACGCGCTGCGCCATGGTCAACTGTGCGTCGCCGGTCCCCGGCGGCATATCGACGACGAGAGCGTCCAACTCGCCCCAATTAACGTCGCGCATCATCTGCTCAAGGGCGGACTGGACCATCGGGCCGCGCCAGATCATCGGTGTGTCTTCGTCAACCATGAAGCCCATGGACATCACCTTGACGCCGTAATTCTCCATGGCGTCCAGGGTCTTGCCGTCGCTTGAAGACGGTTGGCCTGCAATCCCCATCATGCGCGGCATGGAGGGGCCGTAAATGTCGGCATCGAGCAATCCGATCCGTTTTCCCGATGCGGCCAGGCCCAGGGCCAGGTTGATGGCCGTGGTCGATTTGCCGACGCCGCCCTTGCCCGATGCAACGGCGACAATGGCGGCGACGCCGGGCAGCAATGCCGGTCCTTCGTCCGGCCCGCCGCCGACGGGGGCGCCCGGCTGTGTCGGCCGGCCTTGGGGTTGGCCGCCGTTGCCGCCGCCACTTCCAGGCGCTTTTTCAGCGGTGAGAACGGCGGTCACGGATATCACTCCACCAAGCTCGTGAACGTTTTTTTCAGCTTCTTTGCGAAGCGGTTCCAACCGCGCGCCGCGGGCCGGATCGACCTCAATGGCAAAGGCGACATGGCCGTCCTTGGTCTGCAATCCGGAGATCATACCGGCGCTGACGATGTCTTTGCCCGTGTCTGGATCGGTCACGTTTCCGAGAGCTTCGAGAATTTGATCGTTTGTAACCGCTGCCATGCTTGCAAACTCCGCCTTATCTGCCGATATTTGTTATGACCGGCGCGGCCCTGACGGCGTTGCACGGTTTGGAAAGACGCCGTATAAGGCAGTCCTGCTTGCTATAGGAAGTAACGCAAGTCATCCGTTTTACAAGAACTGATCGCCATTTGGCGTATGAAAGGCTCGGAATCAATGCCTTGGAAAAATCAAGGTGGCGGCCCCTGGGGGGGCGGAGGCGGCGGCGGCCCATCACGCGGAGGCCCGCAACCGCCCGACATCGAGGAAATGCTGCGCCGCAGCCAGGATAAGGTCAAACGGTTCATGCCCGGCGGCGCCGGTGGCGCGCGTGGCCTGATCCTGCTGGTAATCGCGGCGCTTGCGTTGTGGTCATTTAGCGGTGTTTACCGGGTTGATCCAGGCTCTCAGGGCGTTGAGCTGCTGTTCGGTAAATATGTCAAGCGGACGGCGCCGGGCCTACATTTCTGGTTCCCGTCCCCGATCGGCGACGCTATCAAGATCAACGTCGACCGGACCAACACCGTTCAAGTCGGGTTTCGGAGTAGTAGTGATGCAAGCCGCAGCTCGAGTGCGCGCGACGTGCCGCAGGAAAGCCTGATGCTGACCGGTGATCAAAATATTATCGATGTTGATTTCGTTATACAGTGGCGCATTAAGAATGCGGCCGATTTTCTGTTCAACATCAGAAACCCGGAAGCCACCATCAAGATCGCTGGCGAAAGCTCGCTGCGTGAAGTCATCGGGCAAACGCCGCTGACCGGCGCTTTGACCGACCAGCGTGCCCAGGTCGATCAAGCGGCGAAGGTGTTGCTACAGGAAATCCTTGATCAGTACGGGGCAGGGGTCCAGATCATGGACCTCAAGCAGCAGGCCATTGATCCGCCGCGTGAAGTCATCGACGCCTTTAATGACGTGCAGCGGGCTAAGCAGGACCAGGAGCGCAAGGTCAACGAAGCGATCGCCTACCGAAACGACATTGTGCCCCGGGCAAAAGGTCTGGCGCTGAAGATGATTCAGGATGCGGAAGGTTATAAGCAGCAGATGATCAATGAGGCGGAAGGTGAAGCACAGCGGTTCCTTTCAATATATACGGCCTACAAATCCAACCCAGCGGTCACCACGCGGCGTATCTATCTGGAGCGCATGCAAGAAGTGCTTGGCGAGTCAGATACGACGATTATCGACCAAGGCGGAGGTACAGGAGTAATCCCGTATTTGCCGCTGCCTGAGTTAAAGAAACGAAGCGGAGGGGCGAGCCAATGAAAAAAGCGTCACTCGCCATACTGGGCGTAATCGTCATTGCCGTCGGGGTTATCGCCTACAGCGCCTTGTTCACCGTTCATCAAACGGAGCAAGCTCTGATCCTGCAATTCGGTAATCCGATCCGCGTGGTTACCAAACCCGGGCTCGGCGTTAAGATGCCGTTCCTCCAGAACGTTGAATATTATGACCGGCGAATCCTCGATCTCGATCCTCCGGTGCAAGAGGTTCTTCTGGTCGATCAGAAGCGGGTCAACGTGGATGCGTTCGCCCGCTACAAGATCGTCGATCCGCTTGAATTCCGGAAGAAAGCACTCACCATATCCAACTTTCGTCAGGTTTTTGGCAACCGGCTGAACTCGGCCATTCGTGCAGAAATCGGCAAGATTTTCCTGGGCGATATGTTGACTGAAAAACGCGCACAGGTGATGGAGTTGATCTCCGCCGATATGAAGTCGCAGGCGGCGCTATTCGGCACCGAGGTCATTGACGTCCGCATCGGCCGCACTGATCTGCCTGAAACCACGGCGCAGGCGGTGTATAACCGAATGCGGTCTGACCGTGTCGCCCACGCCGCCGAACTTCGGGCCAAGGGCGAACAGGAGAAACTCAACATCCAGTCCCAGGCCGACCGGCAACGGACCGTCATCATTTCCGAAGCCAAGAAGACATCGGAAATCCTGCGCGGTGAAGGCGATGGCCGACGGACTAAGATATTGAACGATGCCTATGGCCAGGACGCCGCGTTCTTCGATTTCTATCGCTCGATGGAAGCATTGGGAAATTCGGTTCGCGACGGAACGACCATTATTCTCAGTCCGGATTCGGAATTGTTCCGGTTCTTCGATTCCATCCCGCGGCCGGAAAGCGGCAATTAAATCTGACTGCCGCCTGTCAACCGGCGAGGTGTTGACGCAATGACCGACCTGCTTACGGCTCTCGGCCTGGCCATCGCCATTGAGGGCGCGGCGTACGCCCTCTTCCCGGACGGGATGAAGCGAATGATGCAACAGGTTTTGGAGCTGCCCTCGGGAATGCTCCGTAACGCAGGCATGACGGCAATGATTTTCGGCGTCGGGGCCATCTGGTTGATACGGGGATGATGTCCAGACATGCAATTGCCGTGAAGTTGCCTGCCCGGGACCATTGTTCGGCCACATTTGTCGTCCATATCACACGCCCAGAACGCCTCACGGGTCCGGAATATTTTTGCTAAAAGAGGAAAAATTAGGAATGACACGAGTTCTTGCTTGGCGGCGCCAGGGCCGCGAACGTTTATTTAGCTACGTGATCACAATTGCCGCCGCCTTTGCCATGATGATTATGGCAAGTGCCGCCAGCGCCAAAACGGCGCCGGAAAGTTTCGCCGATCTTGCTGACAAATTGTTGCCTTCGGTGGTCAACATTTCGACGACACAGGTCGTTGAGGGCCGGTCCGGCCCGGAACTTCCGCAACTTCCCCCGGGCTCCCCTTTCGAGGAGTTCTTCAAGGAATTCTTTGACCGCAACCAGCCGCAGCAGCGTTCGCGCCGGGCCACGTCCCTGGGATCGGGTTTCATCATTAGCAAAGACGGTTACGTGGTTACCAACAACCACGTCATCCAGGATGCCGATGAGATCAAGGTGATCCTGCAGGACGACACCCGCTTGACGGCGGAAGTTGTCGGGCGGGATCCGAAGACCGATATCGCCGTCCTCAAGGTACAATCCGACAGCGATCTCCCAGCGGTTTCATTCGGCGACTCAAAGAATTCACGGGTCGGCGATTGGATCATGGCAATCGGCAATCCATTCGGGTTCGGTGGCACGGTCACGGCCGGCATCATCTCGGCGCGCGGCCGCAACCTCAATGCCGGCCCCTACGATGATTTCATTCAGACCGACGCCTCCATTAACCGGGGCAATTCCGGTGGCCCGATGTTCAATCTCGACGGCGAAGTAATCGGCGTCAATACGGCCATTATTTCACCGTCCGGTGGCAGTATCGGCCTTGGTTTCGCCGTTCCGTCCTCGACCGTGGAGCCGGTGATTAGCCAGCTGATCAAGCATGGCGAGGTGAAGCGCGGCTGGCTCGGCGTTCATATCCAAACAGTGACGCCGGAATTGGCCGAAACCCTTGGCCTCAAGAAGCCTGAGGGCGCCCTGGTGGCGAGCGTCATCAAGGATGGGCCGGCGGAGAGTGCGGGCATCAAGGCCGGTGACGTCATTCTCAAGTTCAATGGTAAGGCGGTGAACGAAATGCGCGCCTTGCCCAGGATTGTCGCGGATACGGAAGTCGGCAAGGATGTTGATGTCGAAATCTGGCGCGACAGCAAGAAAATGACCATCACAGCCGCCGTTGGCGAGTTGCAAAAAAGCGCTGAGATGGCTGCCAAAAGCAGCGATGAAGGCGGTGATGGCAGCGGTGAGCGCAGCATCAACGACCTCGGCTTGTCCGTGTCGCCGGTCAACGAAGCATTGCGCAAGCAGTACAAGCTCAACAAGGATGCCAAGGGCGTTCTTGTTACCGAGGTCGATGGCACGGGCCCGGCCGCCGAGAAAGGAATTAGCGCCGGTGATTTGATCGTCGAGGTCAGCCAGGAAGAGGTGACCACGCCGACGCAGATCATCAACAAGGTCAAGGAGGCCAAGAAAGCCGGCCGCAAGACGGTCCTGCTGCTGTTGGAAGGGCAGGGCGGCCTGCGGTTCGTGGCCATCCGCATCGAGAAGACCTAAGCGCGCTTCGTCGCGTCTAACGGAACCCTACGCGGCGCCCCACCGGGCGCCGTTTTCTTTGCTTCAACCGGTGGCGCAAGCTACTAATGCGGCAACGCGATGTCGCCGCCAACCGAGAGTGAACCGTCCATGCCTAAATCCCTAATTCGACCTTTTGCGGCGCTAAGGCCGGCACCCGAACGGGCGGCGGAAGTGGCCGCGCCTCCCTATGATGTTCTCAATACGGAGGAAGCACGCAGCATGGCCGGCGGCAAACCGCTGAGCTTCCTGCACGTCTCCAAGCCGGAGATCGATTTGCCGGAAGGCACGGACCCTTATTCCGATGCCGTCTATGCCCGCGGCGCGGAAAACCTACAGCAGATGATCACCGACGGGGTGTTGGTGCGCGATCCGGCGCCTTGCTACTACGTCTACCGCTTGGACATGGACGGGCACAGGCAGACCGGGATTGTCGCCGCAGGCTCCATGGCCGCTTATGAGGAAAACCGCATTCGCCGCCACGAATTCACCACGCCGGTAAAGGAGGACGACCGGGTTCGCCAAATTGACGCCCTTGGTGCGCAAACCGGCCCGGTCATGGTCACCCATCGTCGCGATGCCGGCGTCGATGCCATTGTCGTGCAGGTTACGGCCCGTCCGCCGGCATACGAGGTGACGGCCGAGGGGAGTGTTGTTCACACCTTTTGGGTGGTTGACGACGCGGATGAGATCAATGCCATCAGCGACTGTTTCGATGCCATGGACGCGATTTACATCGCCGATGGCCATCACCGCTCGGCAGCGGCGTCGCGGGTCACGGCGGCGCGGTGCGCAGACGATGCGGCGCCGACAGGAGATAAGGCTTACGATTATTTTCTGATCGTTTCCTTCCCCGACGACGAAGTGCAGATCCTTGATTACAACCGCGTCGTTACCGACCTCAACGGCAGCACACCTGATGAGTTTTTCGATAAGGTCGGCCAGTCTTTCGTCATTACCGCCAGCGATGGTCCGGCTAAACCCGGCGCTGCAGGTGTTTTCGGCATGTATGTCGATGGCGGTTGGTCGCGACTGACGCCCAAGGAACCGGCTTCGACGGCTGATCCCGTGGCCGCCCTTGATATATCCCTGCTCAGTGAGCGCCTGCTCGGTCCGGTGTTGGGAATTGGCGACCCGCGTACGGACAAGCGGATCGCCTTCGTCGGCGGCATTCGCGGCATGGCCGAACTGGAGCGGCGGGTCGATAGCGGCGAGATGGCGGCCGCCTTTGCGCTCTACCCTACGTCGCTGGCCGACCTTATGGCGGTTGCCGACGCGGAACAGGTGATGCCGCCGAAATCAACCTGGTTCGAACCCAAACTCGCCGATGGTTTGGTATCGCTGGTTATTGACTAGAGCGGCGAAGGTAAAATGAGCGAATTGGCGCCCGTCATTATAGTTGCCGGCCCGACGGCAAGCGGGAAGTCCGCCCTCGCCATTGATTTGGCCGAAACATTTGGCGGCTGTGTCATTAACGCCGATAGCATGCAGGTCTACACTGAACTGCGGGTGTTGACGGCGCGTCCCGGCGCCGATGACGAGGCCCGCGCGCCACACCGGCTCTACGGCGTGCTGCCGGCTGCCGAGAGTTGCTCCGTGGGCCGTTGGATGGAAATGGCGGAAGCCGCCATCGCTGAGGCCCGTGCCGAGGGCCTTTTACCGATTGTTGTCGGTGGCACCGGCATGTACCTCAAGGCACTGACCGAAGGGCTGGCGGCGGTGCCTTCCATTCCTGCAGACGTCAGCGATGAAGCCCGGCGGCTGCACAAGGAAATTGGCGGCGAGGAGTTCCGGCAGCGGCTTGCGAAATTGGATCCGGACGCTGCCGAGCGGTTGCCGTCAGGGGACAGTCAGCGCCTGATCCGCGCTTACGAAGTTATCCAGGCCACGGGTCGCACCTTGACCGAATGGCGAGCGGACGGCGCCAATACGCCGGCGATTGCGGGCCGCTTTGTGACCATTGCGTTGATCCCGCCGCGCGAGGATCTTTATACGAAGGCGGAAGCGCGTTTTGATGCGATGATGGCGATTGAAGTTCTGGAAGAAGTTCGCGCGTTCAATGCCTTGAAACTGGACCCCGCGTTGCCCGCCGCAAAGGCCCTCGGCGTACCTGAATTCACATCTTACATAGGCGGTGAACTAAGCCTGGATGAGGCCGTTGCCCGAACAAAGCAGGCGACGCGCAACTTCGCCAAGCGTCAACTGACCTGGTTCCGCAATCAGATGCAGGCTGATTTGACCCTCGAAGCCTCGTATGACGAACAAATGACGAGCCAGGCCAAAGACTTTCTGCGCCATGCCCTTGCCAAGGATTGAGAAGAATTTGCCTCATCCAGCGAGCCAGGCCGTTCTCATATCCGCGCAATAATCGGAAAGATTATTACAAAAAAACTTTTCGTTTATTCGCCAGTTTTGATTGACGCTCCCGACCTGAGCGACTAGGTTGCCGGCTTCCCCGTCGATAAGCCCGGGAGTCTGGGGGGACCGGGAAAACGTCATTGCGGCCGGACCTGGATTGGGGCCGGCCGTCGGTTTGTGCACTGCGGCATCGAGATGCCGGACAAGAAGGAAAACGACCATGCCCGCGGCGAGCCTAAATGGATCACAGATCGTCCTCAAAGCCTTGGAGGATCAGGGCGTAACCGAGATTTTCGGTTACCCCGGCGGCGCCGTATTGCCGATTTACGATGCCATCTTCATGCAGAACAGAATCCGTCATATTCTGGTTCGCCAGGAAGCCGGCGCCGTGCATGCGGCCGAAGGATATGCGCGCTCCACCGGTAAGGTCGGCGTCGTTTTGGTGACCTCGGGTCCCGGCGCCACCAATGCCGTGACCGGGCTCACCGATGCGCTTATGGACAGCATCCCGGTTGTCTGCCTGACCGGCCAGGTGCCGACGCACCTGATCGGCAATGATGCATTCCAGGAAGCCGACACCACGGGCATCACGCGGCCCTGCACCAAGCACAATTATCTGGTTAAGGATATCCGAGACCTGCCGCGCGTCATGCATGAAGCTTTTCATGTCGCGAAAAGCGGCCGGCCCGGCCCGGTGCTGATCGACCTGCCCAAGGACGTGCTTATGACCGAAGGCGAATACCTGCCGCAATCGAAGGTCCAGATGGGCAAGTACAATCCCCAGGTTAAGGGTGATTTGGATCAGATCAAGGCGGCGGTGGACATTCTCTCTGCGGCGCAGAAGCCGATCATCTATGCCGGGGGCGGGGTTATAAATTCCGGCCCGGCGGCGTCGCAGTTGTTGACCCAACTGGTACACCTGAGCGGTGCTCCGTGCACGCTGACGCTGATGGGTCTGGGCGCGTTTCCGGCGTCGGACAAGCAGTTTACCGGCATGGTCGGCATGCACGGAACTTATGAATCGAACCTGGCCATGCACGAATGCGACGTCATGGTCTGCGTCGGCGCGCGTTTTGACGACCGGATCACCGGGCGCCTGAACGCGTTTTCACCGGAGTCCAAAAAGATTCACATCGATATTGATCCGTCGAGCATCAACAAGAATGTGCCGGTGGATGTGCCGATCGTCGGCGACATCGCCCATGTGCTTGAGGACTTCCTCAAGATCTGGAAGTCGAAGCAGTGCAAGATCGATGCGAATTCGCTCAAGGCCTGGTGGAAAAAAATTGATGAGTGGCGTGGCCGCGATTGCCTGAAGTTCGAGCAGAAGGGCGATGTGATCAAGCCGCAGTACGCCATTGAGCGCCTCTATGAGCTGACCAAAAAAGAAAAGGATGTTTTCATCACCACCGAGGTCGGCCAACACCAGATGTGGGCGGCGCAGCATTTCCATTTCGACCAACCGAACCGGTTTATGACATCCGGCGGATTGGGAACCATGGGATACGGCTTGCCGTCTGCCATGGGCGTGCAGGTTGCGCATCCGAACGCCTTGGTTGTCGATATCGCCGGCGAGGCCTCGTACCTCATGAATATGCAGGAGCTGTCGACCATCGCCCAATACCGGTTGCCGGTGAAGTCGTTCATCCTCAACAACTTCTATATGGGTATGGTGCGCCAGTGGCAGGAGCTGTTACACGGTGGGCGTTATTCCGAAAGCTACATGGACAGCCTGCCCGATTTCGTCAAGTTGGCGGAGACTTTCGGCATGGTCGGCCTGCGCGCCACCAAGGCCAGCGAAGTGGACGACGTGATCAAGGAAATGATCAAGGCGGACGGCGCGGTGATCTGCGATATCCACGTCGATCCGGCGGAAAATTGCTTCCCCATGATCCCGTCCGGCGCGGCCCACAACGAAATGCTCATGGGGCCTGATGACAGCACCGAACAGCCGGCGCGGGAGAACGGTATGGTGTTGGTGTGAGCACGGATCAAGGACGGCAATCGGGCATTGAAAACCCGGGCGCCTGAACTATAACGGGGCCGTCTCCGGCACCGGAGAAACCCCAACTAGGGAGCGACAAAGGTGAATTCCACGGCCGAAGAGCAAAAGACGCATACCATTGCGGTTCTGGTCGATAACGAACCGGGCGTGCTTGCGCGCGTCATCGGTCTGTTTTCGGGCCGTGGATACAATATCGAGAGTCTGACGGTGGCCGAGACCAACCTGGAGGAAAATTTGTCCAGGATCACCATCGTCACGACCGGCACGGCGATGATCATCGAGCAGATCAAAGCGCAGCTGACCCGGTTGGTTCCTGTCCACAACGTTCGTGACCTAACGCTCAGCGGCAAGTCCGTGGAGCGGGAGTTGGCTTTGGTCAAGGTCGCGAGCACTGGAGACAAGCGTGTTGAAAGCCTCCGCATCGCCGATATCTTTCGTGCCCGGGTGCTAGACAGCACCAACGACTCGTTCGTTTTTGAGATCGTCGGGGACACCGGCAAGCTCGACGCCTTTATTGAACTCATGCAACCCCTGGGCCTGATCGACGTCTCGCGTACCGGCGTCGCCGCTATCGCCCGCGGAGCCAAACCGCTTAACGTGGCTTACTAAAACCTCATTTCAAGACGCATATTCGAAGGGAAAATATCATGCGTGTGTATTATGACCGAGACGCCGACGTAAATCTGATCAAGGGCAAGAAAGTGGCCATTGTCGGCTATGGCAGCCAGGGCCATGCCCATGCTTTGAACCTGCGCGATTCAGGGGTCAAGGATATCACCGTTGTGCTCCGCGAGGGGTCCGCCAGCATCAAGAAGGCGGAGAACGAAGGCCTCACCGTCAAAACCGCCACCGAGGCGGCCAAGGACGCCGACGTTTTCATGGTTCTGACACCGGATGAAGGTCAGGCCGCTCTTTATAACGATCATCTGGCCGGCAACTTGAAGGAAGGCGCGGCGCTGGCGTTCGCGCACGGTCTTAATGTCCATTTCGAGTTGATTGAGCCGCGTTCCGATCTCGACGTGTTCATGGTCGCGCCCAAGGGCCCCGGCCATACGGTGCGCTCTGAATATCAGCGCGGCGCCGGCGTTCCGAGCCTGATCGCCGTGGCCCAGGATGCTTCAGGTAACGCCCAGGATATCGGCATCAGCTATGCCGCCGGTCTCGGTGCCGGCCGCGCCGGTATCGTCGAGACAACTTTCCGCGAGGAATGCGAAACCGACCTGTTCGGTGAGCAGGCGGTGCTCTGCGGTGGCCTGACATCGTTGATCATGGCCGGATACGAAACCCTGGTCGAAGCCGGCTATGCGCCTGAGATGGCCTATTTCGAATGCTGCCACGAGGTCAAACTGATCGTCGATCTGATCTACGAAGGCGGTATCGCCAACATGCGTTACTCCGTCTCCAATACGGCCGAGTACGGTGACTACATGTCCGGCCCCCGGGTCATCGACGCCGGGACCAAGGAGCGCATGCGCGACATCCTCGACGACATCCAATCGGGTGAATTCGTCAAGCAGTGGATGCTGGAGAATCAGTGCGGCCGTCCCAACTTCAAGGCCATGCGCCGCCAGGCCGCCGAGCATGGCGTCGAACAGGTCGGCGAGAAATTGCGCGCCATGATGCCGTGGATCGCTGAAAACGCCCTGGTCGACAAGGCTAAGAACTAAGAAGGTTTCACGAACCGAAATGCAAAACGCCGCCGGAGCGAGCTCCGGCGGCGTTTTTCTTGTGTCCAGTCGACGATTACCTGAGTCGCCCGGAATTTCCCCAACCAAGACTTTTGGCCGCGAATGTGGTAAGTTCACCACACGTCGTTACGGATTTGTATCAGGTCATTTTTGGGGTTCCCCATGTCGACTTTTTCCGGACTACGTCCAATCGTGTTTGTCGCACTCTCTGTCATTGCCGTCACGACCCTGGCGGTGACGGCTCATGCGCAGCGCCCAGGCACATATTCCGGCGCGCAGATCAAATATCTGTTCAGCGGTAGCACGGTCGAAACCGAAGGCTTAAACTGCGATAAGGATTCGGCAATGATCGAGTACCGGCACGTGCGGGGGGTGCCGCTGGATCGGTCGTCACCTGCGCTTTTCGCCGCGAGTGCCGGAGAATTCCAGCTCGGGTTGGCCAATTGGCAACCGGAACAGGAACCCGTCACGCCACCGGTCGGATGGACTGACGGCTTGGGCCTTGGTGGTAACAGAAGCGGTGATGCCGCGCCGTATTCTGGCGACCGTTTCGCCGATGGCGATGGCGATGGCGATGGAGACGGCGATGGTGATGGCGACGGTGACGGCGATGGCGGCCACGGCGGCGGCGATGGCGCCGGCAACAGCGGCGATGAATTTGAATGGGTGTTCAATTTTGCACCGGACGGCAACCTAGCCATTGAGTACAAGTGCTTGGCAGCCTCGAACGTACATGGCCAAGGCACGGGTAAATGGTGGATTGATCGGGTCTGGCTCTGCGTTGAAGCTGAATTTCCGAACTTACGCAAATCGCCGTTTGGCGAAGCATTGTGCTGGCAGATCGGTCCTGGGGACTGGGGTTTCATCGCGTACGATTACGCCAACCAGCCGACATTTGCGAAAATGAGTGTTCAACACCCGGTCCATTCTAACAGAAAGGACCTAGTGGCGGCTCTCAAGGGCATGCGCGGGTCGATGGTTACGCAAGCGCCGGCATCAGTTGCGCCGGCTCCGCAGGTTGGCGTGTCAGCCGAAGATTTGGCGGCGTGGCAGGCTATTCAGCACAGCACGGACATTGCCCAGATCCAAGGTTACCTGAGTGCCTACCCGCAGGGACAGTTCGCCGCGATCGCGTCAATAAAAATTCAGCAGTTGGCGACACTGGGTGCGGCGCAACAGCAGCAGGAGTTGACGGATTGGCAGGCGATTGAGAGCAGTGCCAATTCGTCCGATTACGCTGCTTTCCTGGCCCGCTATCCCAACGGCTTGTTTGCGGGATTGGCAAGGTCGCGAATGGCATCAATCCAGGCCCTTCCGGCGACGCCAACGGCTCCTCAAGTGGACCATGAATTGGCCCTATGGCAGCAGGTCAAACATACCAGCACCGTGACTGATCTTGACAACTATCTGAACAGCTACCCGTCCGGCCGCTTTGCCGGCCAGGCCCGGCAGCGAAAGCAGCAGCTCTCGGCAACCGCCCGCGCGTGGGCCGACGATGCATTATGGGGATCGGTTTACGCCAGCAACCAAGTTGGTGATCTGGATCACTATCTCGCCGCCTACCCCAATGGCCGCCATGCCGACGAAGCGCGCAGCCGCAAGCAGGCCCTGATCACGCATCAGCGCCAGCAGGAGGAGTACGCGTTTTGGATGTCGGTCAAGGACAGTAACCGGCTCGCTGATATGCAGTCCTATTTGCAGCACTATCCCACAGGCCGGTACGCTACCGAGGCGGGGGCGCGCTTGTCGATACTGCAAAAGTTTGCGGATGTCGCCGACGTCGAATTCGGCAACTATCACGCGCTGGTCATCGGCATTGAAGACTATAAATACTTACCCAAGTTGGAGACGGCTGTCAGGGACGCCCAGGCCATCGCCGGTATCCTGGAGCACGAGTACGGGTTCAAGGTGACCCTGATGGTCAACCCCAACCGCCTCGATGTCGTCGACGCTTTCGATGAATTACGCGATACGCTGGGCTATAAGGACAACCTGCTTGTTTATTATGCCGGTCATGGCTGGCTCGACGAAGAGACGAGCCGGGGCTACTGGCTACCCGCCGACGCCAAGCCGGGACGCCGCAGCCGATGGGTATCGAACACCACCCTGACGGATACCCTTCGGGGCCTGGAATCGAAGCATGTCATGGTTGTCGCCGACAGCTGCTTTTCGGGCACCCTTGTGCGCGCGGCCAACGTCGGTTTCAAGGGCGGCGACTATTGGCGGCGCATGGCCGACAGGCAGGCCCGCGTCGCCATCACGTCGGGTAATTTGGAACCGGTGGTCGATTCGTCCGGCGGCAGCCGGCATTCGCCGTTCGCCAAGGCGCTAATCACGGCCCTGCGGGACAACGAGGTTATTATTGACGGCACCTCGCTGTTCAACCAGATCCGGCGCCCGGTCATGGTCTCGGCGAAGCAGACCCCGCAGTACTCCGACGTTCGCGATGCCGGCCACGATGGGGGCGATTTCTTGTTCGTGAAAAGCACTCTGGCCATGCTTCCCGCGTCTACCGCGCCTCAGGCACCTACCTTGCCTCAAGCGCCGGCATATGTTCCGCCGACAGTGGTTGCACCGCAGAAGGTCGTAAACGTGCCATCCGAAGCCTCGGGTACAGAGAAGAAGTCGGAAGAAGACAAGGGCGGTGACGGCCACTGAGTTTGGCGCGTATGCTCCGAATTGTACGCGTCTTGGAATGTCCGCCATTGGCCGGGCATGAGCCACGCTAGTCAATTAATCAAGCCACAATCCTAAAAACGCGAGTTAAGATGGCGATCTCCCCCTTTCAAGTCGGAGGCAGTGAGAATTTTTCTCAAGACGTGGGCTGTTGGGTGATCTGAGTATGCGTTCCGGTTGTCATCGCTGGGTCAAGCAGTACGGACTGGCTCACCTGCCCGCTGTCCCCATAATCGTATTCCTCGTTACGCTCGGCATCTTTAGCCCGGCAAGCGCCAACGATGGGCGAACTTCAGATGCGCAAGCCGTGAGCAAGATTGTCCGGACGATATGGCAGGGCACGCACCTTTCCCAGGAGCTGACGGGCCGCCTGAACAAAAAGGCGCATCAAGGCGCAGTCGTAACCCTACGTTCCCAGGGCCAGTGGGTAACACGGGTCGCGCGTGAGAATTTGACAGCGGTCGAGAGCCTGAAAGAAGCCATTGTGAATGCACGAAATTCGATCACAGACGTGCAACGTGGACACATCGATACCATTGAAGTGATGCTGCCCTACGCCGTGGGCAACACCGGCATACCGCCGTCCCGCTTAGGCAATGCCGACCGGGGACGGGTTGGCCTGCTCATGCGCCACACAAATGGCATTGCTTGGTTTGGCCCGGGATATCAAGTGATGACCAACCGCAACCTCGCCAAAATGCGGCGAGCATTTCAAAAGCAGCATGGCCTGTCGGACCGGCAAATGATTAACGAAGTGAAGGAAAAAACGTTCAGCGGACTTCACTTGCTCGTTCCGCTATCAACCGAGCGTGACGCTAGCTTCCTTGAACGGGGAAACCGTCTCGTTCTTCCGTCGGAAGCGGGGCAGGCGGCAATACGGCGATTTGCCGATCGAGGTCTCGGCTGGCTTGCCAGAAACGTCCACGATGACGGCCGGTTGACCTACGCCTACCACCCGAGCGTTGGCAAGGAATCGACCGCGAACAATGTTATACGGCAATGGCTGGCCACTCTCGCCCTGGAACGGTCAGCCGCATTTTTCGATGATCCCGACATGTGGAAACTGGCCGGGCGGAACATCGATTACAATCTTCGGACTTTCTTCCGAGAGATCGATGGACTTGGCGCCATCTACTTTCGCGACCGTGTCAAATTGGGTGCCGTCGCCATCGCCGCCCTCGCCATCATGACCCATCCCAATCGCGCCAAATGGCGCGACCAGGAACAGCTACTAAGAGAGACCGTTGAGCATCTTTGGAATGAAGACGGGTCGTTCCGTACTTTCCTGATGCCGCGGGCGAGAAACGACAACCAAAACTTCTATCCCGGTGAAGCGCTTTACATGTGGGCTCACCTCTACCGCGAAACCCACGATCCGAAGCTGCTGGACCGCATCATGCGAAGTTTCCGCTACTACCGGGATTGGCACCTCGGTGAAAACCGCAACCCGGCGTTCGTGCCGTGGCATACGCAAGCCTATTTCATGGTGTGGCAACAGACCCATGACGCGGAACTCAAGGATTTCATTTTTGAGATGAACGACTGGTTGTTGTTAATTCAGCAAGGACCGGAAGCTTTGCCCTATGCGGATATGGCGGGGCGGTTCTACGCACCGCACGGCCGGTACGGGCCGCCGCACGCCTCGTCAACAGGCGTCTATCTGGAGGGCCTGTCTGACGCCTTGAAATTGGCCCGTGCCGTCGGCGACCAGGGCCGCGCAGAGACATACGAGGCCGCAATACGGCGGGGATTTCGCAGCCTGATCCAACTCCAATTCGATGGTGACGCCGACGCCTTCTACGTCGCCCGCGAGATGCGTAAATATGTCGATGGCGGCCTGCGAACCACCGTGTACGACAACAGAATCCGCTGCGATAACGTGCAGCATGGCCTGATGGCGGCGTTGACGTTTCTGTCTGTGAGCGAGAAGTAGGAACCAGCTGCTGCCACCCCATTAACCACTTATCAATCCCGTTTCGGGACAATCTGGTTGACAAATGACGGCAACCATTGTTTTTTCGCACGGCTCCCGGCACTGACCGGGAAGAAGGCTGATTAGTTTTAGACGGACGGCACCATGACATCGGATCGACACACCGAAGATTTCATGACCCGCGGGGCGATTTTGCCCGGTGCCGCCCGTGCGCGCTTGATTGCGTCCGCCGGCCTTCTGCTGTGCCTTGAAAGGGGCCTTCGACTTAGGTGCCCCTGAGCGCTTGATTTTCGTTCACGCTCGATGCGTGGGCGGCGTTCAGGGGAAGCGAACTGAATTCTTTAGAGTCCGCGACACCTGGTTGAAGGAAGGAACAGTCCCATGAGTACCAGCAAAGATAACGACCGAGTAATAATTTTCGACACCACCATGCGCGATGGCGAGCAGTCGCCGGGCGCGTCCATGAACCTGGATGAGAAACTTCGCATCGCCCACATTCTCGAGGGCATGGGAATCGATGTCATTGAGGCCGGCTTTCCGATCGCCTCTGATGGTGATTTCGAGGCCGTCAACGAGATCGCCAAGGTGGTTAAGAATTCCATCGTTTGCGGGCTCGCCCGCGCCAGCCGCATGGATATCGACCGTGCCGCCGAGGCCCTGGAACCGGCTGAACGGAAACGCATCCACACGTTCATCGCCACCAGTCCGCTGCATATGGAGCACAAGCTGCAAATGGAGCCGGATGCGGTGCACGAGGCGGTTATCGATAGCGTCACTCATGCGCGCAAGTTCACCGACGACGTGGAATGGTCGGCGGAGGATGCATCGAGGAGCGATGACGACTTTCTCTGCCGCTGCGTCGAAAGTGCGATTACGGCCGGAGCCGGTACCATCAACATCCCCGATACGGTGGGTTATGCCATCCCCGAGGAGTTCGCGGCGCGCATCACCATGTTGTTCGACCGTGTGCCCAATATCGACAAGGCGGTGGTTTCGGTGCATTGCCACAATGACCTGGGATTGGCGGTCGCCAATTCCCTGGCGGCGATTGAGGCCGGCGCCCGGCAGGTGGAGTGTACGGTGAACGGATTGGGCGAACGGGCCGGTAACGCGGCCATGGAAGAGATCGTCATGTCGCTCAGGACCCGGCACGATACGCTGCCCTTCACCACTGGTGTCAAAACCACCGAAATCATGAAAGCTTCGCGGCTGGTTTCGGCGGTGACCGGTTTCTCGATCCAGCCCAACAAGGCGGTCGTCGGCAAAAATGCCTTCGCCCATGAGGCCGGCATTCACCAAGACGGCATGCTCAAACACGCCGGCACCTATGAGATCATGACACCCGAGTCCGTGGGATTGACCGAATCGAATCTGGTTTTGGGCAAGCATTCGGGCAAACACGCCTTCTCGGAGAAGCTGAAGGCCTTGGGATATGATCTCGGTGACAATTCGATAAAAGACGCCTTCAAGCGGTTTAAGGATCTCGCCGATCTGAAGAAGGACGTGTTCGACGAGGACATCATCGCCCTTGTCGATGACGAAGTCGTGCGCACCAATGACCGCATTCGTCTGATCGAGTTGGAGATCATTTGCGGCACCATGCACCGTCCGCCGCGGGCCAAGCTCGAGTTAGAGGTCGACGGCGACGTCAAGTCGTGCGAAGCCACCGGTGACGGCCCCGTGGATGCCGCTTTCAACGGCATCAAGGCGTTGTTTCCCCATGACGCGCGCCTGCAACTGTATCAGGTTCACGCCGTAACGCAGGGGACCGATGCCCAGGCCGAGGTTACAGTCCGGCTCGAAGAGGACGGCAAGACGGTTAATGGCTCCGGCGCCGATACGGACACCATGGTGTCGTCGGTGAAGGCCTATGTGAATGCTTTGAACAAACTTCTGGTCAAGCGAGAGAAATCCGCCCCGAAAGCGCTTTCGGCCTAGCCCTTGGGGGTGCAAGTTCTTATAAAGGCCATATAAGTGATTCGTTGTTGGTGCCGGAGAGCGATCTCCGGCACCGATACGACTCAAAGGCGCAATTACTGAGTGGTTCGTGAGGTTTAATGTTATCCCGGTTATTCGGATTCCTATCGGCGGATATGGCCATCGACTTAGGCACGGCCAACACCCTGGTTTACGTCAAGGGCAGGGGTATCGTGCTCAACGAACCTTCCGTTGTCGCCATCGCCGAGGTCAAGGGTAAGAAACAGGTTCTCGCCGTCGGCGAGGAAGCCAAGCAGATGCTGGGCCGCACGCCCGGTAACATCAGCGCCATTCGGCCGCTTCGCGACGGCGTCATCGCCGACTTCGAAGTCGCCGAGGAAATGATCAAGTACTTCATCCGCAAGGTTCACAACCGTCGCAGCTTCGCCAGTCCGCTGGTTGTCGTTTGCGTGCCGTCGGGATCAACCGCGGTGGAACGGCGTGCCATTCAGGAATCGGCCGAAAGCGCCGGCGCCCGGAAGGTTTACCTCATCGAAGAGCCCATGGCTGCTGCCATCGGCGCCGGCCTGCCGGTTACCGAGCCGACCGGGTCCATGGTTGTGGATATTGGCGGCGGCACTACCGAAGTCGCCGTTCTGTCACTCGGCGGCATTGTTTATTCCCGCTCCGTGCGCGTCGGTGGCGACAAGATGGATGAAGCCATCATCGCCTATATCCGCCGTAACCATAATCTGTTGGTCGGTGAGGGAAGCGCCGCGCGGATCAAGGAAGAAATCGGCTCTGCCTGTCCGCCGGAGGAAGGCGACGGCGAGACCATGGAGATCAAGGGGCGCGATCTCATGAACGGTGTCCCTAAGGAACTTATCATCTCTGAGCGTCAAATTGCCGAAAGTCTGGCCGAGCCGGTCGGCGCCATCATCGAGGCGGTCAAGGTGGCGTTGGAACACACGGCGCCGGAACTGGCCGCCGACATCGTTGATAAGGGTATTGTTCTGACCGGCGGCGGCGCGCTCCTGGGCAATGTGGATTTCGTCTTGCGCCATGCGACGGGATTGCCGGTTTCCATCGCCGACGACCCACTCAGCTGCGTCGTGCTCGGGACGGGGCGCGCCCTCGAAGAGATGAAACGTTTGCGGGATGTCCTGACAAGCATGTATTAAGTGCTTGTAAACATTATGTTTGCTATACTCTTGGCGTACTTTGGCAGTTCTGTGGATACGATGTGAGTCGTTGACCGGGAATGCGGATCATTTGGGGAATCCGAGGCCATGAAGGAAAACCCGCGATCCATTAACCGACTTGCCGCGCCAATCAAGGGCTTGGCCCAGCGATTTGCGTTCATGGCCCTGGTTTTGACGGCGTTTGCCTTGATGTTGTGGGGGAAGGTTGACGTCGCGACCATGGAGCGGGCGCGCACTCAGGTGACGGATGCGGTGGCGCCAATCCTGGACGTCATTTCCCGGCCCATCGATAGCATTGATCTGGCCATTAACCGTGCGCATGATATTTACGCCGTGCACGAGCAGAATGTGCAGCTTCGCAAGGATCGGGACCGGCTATTGCATTGGCAGGCGGCGGCGCGGCGGCTGGAGGCGGAAAACAAGGTTCTCCGCTCGCTGCTTAATTTCGTTCCCGGGGCGGAAGCCAACTTTATCACCGGCCGGGTGATCGCCGATACGGGGGGTGCCTTTATCCATAGCGTGATTCTCAACGCCGGCGCGCGGGCCGGCGTGCGCAAGGGACAAGCAGCAGTGACCGGTGATGGGCTGGTTGGCCGTGTTGCCGGGGTTGGCACCGGATCCGCCCGGGTGTTGCTGATTACCGACTTGAACTCCCGCATTCCCATACTCGTGGGACCAGAGCGGACACGCGCGATTATGGCCGGTGATAACTCCGAACGGACAAAGCTCATCCACTTGCCGTCCGGAGCCACGGTCGAAGAGGGCGACCGCGTTGTCACGTCGGGCCATGGCGGTGCATTTCCGGTCGGTTTGCCTGTCGGCGTTGTTGTATCGGTCGACGACAAGGGCATTAGCGTTCAACCGCTCGTCAACCGCAACCGTCTGGAGTATGTCCGGGTTCTCGATTATGGGCTGCGCGGGATTATCCAAGTGCCGCCGAAAGGAACGGATACGGTGGAGAAAGACGCTGCCGCGGCTCCAGCGGCAGTGGGGGCACAGCAATGAAGCGCGGCTTTTGGAACCGATTGGATATTCTCACCCGTCAGTCGACGCCGTTTCTGCTGACGTTGGCGCTCGTCATCATCAATCAGCTGCCCTTGCATATCCCTGGATTTTCCCAGGTCATGCCTTTGTTGCCGCTGATGGCGATTTATCATTGGGCGATGTTTCGGCCTGAACTCATGCCTGCCCATGCGGTCTTCATTGTCGGCCTGATGCAAGATGTGCTCAGCGGCACGCCAGTCGGTATTAACGCCCTTGTCTACCTAGCCGTTTACGGAACGGTGCTGTCGCAGGAACGGTTTTTCTCCGGCAAGTCCTTTGTCGTTGTTTGGCTTGGGTTCGGCTTGATTGCCGCTGCGGCCACCGTCGCGGTATGGGCTTTGGTGTCGGCTTGGTATGCGGCGATTGTCGCTCCCCAGGCAGTTATATTTCAGTATTTGCTGACCATCGGGTTCTTCCCGGTTGTGGTTTGGGTCTTCTTGCGCTGGCAGCGGGGGGTCCTCGGGTCGGTTTAGATGCATCGGGATTCAGAACGCCATAAATTGTTTAATCGCCGCGCGGCCATGCTGGCTGGGGGCAAGATGGTACTGGTCTCGGCCCTGGTTGGGCGCATGTATTATCTGCAGGTTGTCGAGGCGGAACGCTACCGGACGCTGGCCGACGAAAACCGAATCAATCTCCGCCTGCTGCCGCCGTTGCGGGGTCGGATCATTGACAGGTTCGGCATCCCCATGGCGGACAACCACCAAAACTACCGCCTTCTCTTGATCGCCGAAGATGCCCGCGACGTGAACCTGACGCTGGATGCCCTCGGCCGGATCATACCGATCGGTGATGGCGAGCGCCGGCGGGTATTGCGCGACATCGGCCGCAACCGGAGTTTCGTGCCGGTAACCATTCGCGAAAACCTGAACTGGGAAGAGGTCGCGCGGATTGAAGTCAACACGCCGGACCTGCCGGGCATCATGATCGATGTCGGGCAAAGCCGGTTTTATCCCTATGGCATGGACGCCGCCCATGTGCTCGGTTACGTGGCCGCCGTGTCGCCAAAGGAAACGACCGGCGACCCGCTCCTTGAGCTGCCGGGATTCCGGATCGGCAAGGCAGGTATTGAAAAAATTCACGATCTCGCGCTCCGAGGCAGCGGCGGCAGTTCGCAAGTGGAAGTCAATGCTTTCGGCCGGATGATCCGGGAGTTGTCGCGCCGCGAGGGCCAGCCCGGCGCCGAGGTTCGGCTGACCCTGGACCTGGAACTCCAGCGCATGGTCGGCCAGCGGCTGGACGGCGAAAGTGCGTCGGCGGTGGTACTCGACATTCACAGCGGCGATGTTCTGGCCATGGCCTCGGCACCCAGTTATGACCCCAACGCTTTCAATACAGGATTGAGTACGGAAGAGTGGCAGGCCGTTGCCACCAATCCCCGCGGTCCGCTCACCAACAAGGCGATTGCCGGGCATTATGCACCGGGCTCCACCTTCAAGATGATTGTCCTGCTTGCCGCTTTGGAGAAGGGGGTCATTTCACCGACGGCGCAAGTCTTCTGTTCCGGCAAGATGGAACTCGGTGATGCAAAGTTCCATTGCTGGCGAAAAGGCGGCCACGGGCTGGTTGATGCGAAGCGGGGCATTGTTGAATCCTGCGATGTCTATTTCTATGAAGTCGCCCGCAGGACGGGAATTGACCGCATCGCCGCCATGGCCCGAAAGTTTGGCTTGGGCGCGCCGCTGGGATTGGATCTGCCGGGCGAAGGAGATGGCTTGGTACCGACCCGCAAGTGGAAGCGAAAAGCCATGAATGCCCCGTGGCACAAAGGCGAGACCCTGATCACGGGAATTGGACAGGGTTACATCCTGGCCACACCACTGCAATTGGCGGTCATGACAGCCAAGCTGGTGAACGGTGGTGTTTCCGTAACGCCCCGCGTGACCGGGGACAGTGTTGGAAATCAGATCGGTGCCGTTGGCGTCGCGGACAGGGTTGAGTCAATTGGTGTTGCCCCGCAAAACCTGAAATTGATCCGCGACGCCATGACCGAGGTTGTCAATTCACCCGTTGGGACTGCTTTTCGCTCCCGGATCAGGGAGTCCGGTTTCGCCATGGGCGGCAAGACAGGAACCGTCCAGGTTCGCCGGATAACCAAGGCGGAACGCGACGAGGGAATTCGCAAGAATAAGGACTTGCCGTGGGAGCAGCGTGATCACGCCATGTTCGTTGGTTTTGCACCCGTGCATGCGCCCCGTTACGCCGTGTCGGTGGTGGTCGAACACGGCGGCGGCGGCTCGTCAACAGCGGCACCGATCGGACGCGATATCCTGCTTGAAGCCCAACGCCGCCGTTCCGCCGAACCGGTTCCACTGGCTGTCAATGGCAGCGATACCGCGACGCGTGGCGGCCAGTCCGAGAAGAAACGCGGATGAGCGATACCACCCTAAAGCCGCCGGAGCTAAGCCTTGGCGAAAAGCTATGGCATATCCATTGGTTGTTCGTGGCCTTGCTCTGCCTCACCGCCGCTGTCGGCGCCGCTATGCTGTACTCCGCCGCCGGCGGCAGTGTGGAGCCCTGGGCGTCGCGTCATGTGGTGCGGTTTGCCGTCGGCCTGCTGGTTCTGATCGTGGTCGCCCTGATCGATATCCGGCTCTGGTTCCGCTACGCCTACATTCTATTTGCCCTTAGCGTTGTCTTGCTCGCCGCCGTGGAAGTGGCGGGCACCATCGGCATGGGGGCGCGGCGCTGGATCGACCTCGGCTACTTCACCTTGCAGCCGTCGGAACTGGTAAAGGTGGCCATGATTTTGGCCCTGGCCCGGTATTTTCACGGCGCCAGCATTGACGACGTGCGCCGCATTGGCTTCCTACTAGTTCCCGTTGCCTTGGTCGGCGCACCGGTAGCCTTGGTCCTGCGCCAACCAGATCTGGGAACGGGTTTGATGCTGGTGATGGCGAGCACGGCCCTGTTCTTTGCCGCCGGTGTACGAATTTGGAAGTTCGTTGCTGTCGGCTTGGTTGCGCTCGGCGCCATGCCTGTTGCTTGGCAGTTCATGCATGAGTATCAAAAGAACCGCGTCCTCACTTTCCTCAACCCGGAAAGCGACCCGCTGGGCGCCGGTTATCACATCATCCAATCAAAAATCGCGCTGGGGTCCGGCGGCATGTTCGGCAAAGGGTTTCTTGGCGGCACACAAGGGCATCTAAGTTTCCTGCCGGAGATGCAGACTGACTTTATCTTTACCATGCTGGCGGAGGAATTTGGCCTGTTCGGTGGTCTCGCTCTCCTCGGCCTCTATTCGCTGCTGTTGATTTACGGCTTCGCCATATCCATGCGCTGCCGCAGCCAGTTCGGGCGGCTCATGGGGATCGGCGTGACCTCAACATTCTTCCTCTATGTGTTCATCAACATCGCCATGGTCATGGGCGTGATCCCGGTGGTCGGCGTACCGTTGCCGCTGATTTCATACGGCGGCACGGCGATGATGACCTTGCTGATCGGGTTTGGCTTGCTGATGAGTGTGTGGGTTCACCGCGACGTCATGATCGGGCGGCGCGGCGGCGATGAAGTCTAGGCCGCGGGCGGCGAGTAACCTCGCAAACTCCGCCCCTTTCCCCGTATCGACAAACCCGGTGGGCTCTGCTATATGGCTGGCCTTCAATCGGTGGGCGCATAGCTCAGTTGGCAGAGCAGCTGACTCTTAATCAGCGGGTCCAAGGTTCGAGTCCTTGTGCGCCCACCACTCCTTACCAAAGCTGAACATTCCTGGAGTCCGTATACTCGGGCTTTCTCATCATCCAGTTCAATCTTAGCCGGCTTGGATATGTCGTGATTGGTCACGGGATATTTTCAAGTTCCACATTTCAGTCGGATTGGGCCAGAACTGCGTCGCGTTCCGAGCGGAACCGATCAAGGGTTTGCTCCAGGTAGGGAGTGTCGTCGCGCGTGAATTAACCGATCAGCAAGCGCGGTAGACACAGATCTCGTGGTTCATATCAGGCTCGCCGACGGGCATTATCTTCAGCGGGCCACTTGCCTCGACAAGCACCCACCGCCCCTCAGTCAACAAATTGTCAATGCGATCCTTGATGCCATCCTCGGTATAGGTATCGAGGTTCAAGGTTATCACCAACATTCCGCCGGAGCGGGTGACACGAATCAATTCATCGATACTTTCCGCCGGCGCATGACCGGTCGTGAGGGTGCCAATACAGGCCGTCGCGTCGAACGTATCGTCGGCGAAGCCGAGTGTCTCACCTAACGCCATATGGTGGAGCGCCTGGTAAACGCCCCGTTGCCCCGCCTTGCCCAACATACCTTTGGACAAGTCAAAACCCGTTAGATTTACATATCCGGCATCCGACAAAATCTTTCCCAATCGCCCTGTGCCAGCACCGGCGTCAAGGATTTGAGCGTCCGTTGCCACATGCCGTTGGAAGCATTCAAATGCTAATTCCGGTCCCCGATAGCCAAAGAAATCAGCCGCATCTTGATCATACTCGTCGGCCCATCCGTCGTAGATCGTCTCAAGCTCGTGCCGAGAGCGAGAACCATAGACGGCATCCGCCCGTTCTTTTGCTTTTGGAATATTCTTGGGCATTGATCTAGTCCCAAAATTGTCCGTATTCACGAGCAGGTTCTGTCGGGCGTGCTCGGAACACAAGCAACAATTCGCGGCAGGGCCTTTGGCGAACTTCCCCTGCCGGTCAAAAGCCGAACCTTCGCGACGGCCGACCATCTTGAAAGGGCTTGCCGTGACGTCTTCGGGTCCTTGTTACGCCTGACTCGGATATTTTACCGTGGTCCTATAATCCCCGCACATGCCGCGGGCGAAGTAGGTCCGATTGCTGGCGTGCCGTGGCGACGATGGCCAGCAGCTTGTCCTTGTCCCTGGGCAGGTTGCCGGCCAGGGGCAGGCAGTTGGACGCGTGGTTGGAGCGGAAAATGACCGGGCTCGGTGGGTCGAGGAGAGAGAGCAGGCGTTCCTGTTCGACTAGGATAGCGTCGTCGTCCTGGAGGTGGAATTCGCCTTTCTGCGCGGACATGAACTCGTCGACCACGATGTCTTCAAGGGTCAATTGCAGAGTTGAGAGGTAGGTCGGCGGGTGGCCGTTGATAAGTTCGGCGGTGCCTTCGATGTGCCTTTGCCAATCTTCCTGACCGCCCAATCCCAGGATCACCGTTGCTGAGACCTTAAGGCCGGCGGCGCGGGCGTTGTCCAGGGCCATGGCATGGGTCTTCTGCGACGCGCCCTTGACGACGCGCTTGAGGATCGGGGTCGAGCCGGACTCGATGCCCATGTAGACCAGAGTCAGTTTTCGCTCCTTGAGTTCGATGAGTTCGTCGGTGGTCTTGTCGATCAGGTTCTTGGGCGTGGCGTAAGCCGAAACCCGGGTCAGGTTGGGCAGGGCGCTGTGCAGCTTGTCGAGGATGGCGCGCAGGTTGTCCATGGGCAGGGTCAGGGCATCACCATCAGCCAGGAAGACCCGGTGAGCGTCCGGCCAGGCCCGGGCGGCGGCGCCAATGTCGGCGAACACCTGGTCCAGCGGCCGGGCCATGTAGGATTTGGTCTTATACATGGCGCAGAAGGTGCAATAGTTGGCCGAACATCCGAGCGTCGCCTGAATGATCAGGTTGTTGCCCTCACTGGGCGGCCGGTAAAGCGGCATGTCATAGAGGAGCGGCATGCCGGTTTCCTAGTTGCTGTCATCCGATGCGCGGCCGGAGAGGAACCCCGCCGCGGCATCATCGGACGCCGGCGGCGCAAACCATGACAGCTTATCACGCAAGGTCACCACAGTGCCGACGATGAGGATGGCCGGGCCTTCGAATTCAGCCTTTGCCACCCGGTCCGCCACGTCACTGAGTGTTCCGCTGACGACCTGCTGCCTTTCGCGGGTACCGTTATCGACCACCGCCGCCGGCAGGTCCGGATTGGCGCCGTGCTCGACGAGTTGCCCGGCAACATTGACCAGGGCGCCCAACCCCATGAACACCACAACCGTTTGGTTGGGCTGCATCAGCGAATGCCAATTGAGGTCGAGCTTGCCGTCCTTGGTGTGGCCGGTGACAAAGATGCAGGCCTGTGCATGGTCGCGGTGGGTGAGCGGGATGCCGGCATAGGCGGCGCAGCCGTTGGCGGCGGTAACGCCGGGGACAACCTGGAACGGAATACCCGCGTCCGCCAGCACTTCGATTTCCTCGCCGCCGCGTCCGAACATGAACGGATCGCCGCCCTTGAGCCGCAGCACGCGGTGTCCTTGGCGGGCGAGATCGGCCAGCATCTGGCTGATATCCTCCTGGGCCAGGACGTGATCGCCCCGCTTCTTGCCGACAAAGACCCGCTCCGCGTCGCGGCGAACCAGATCAAGGATGGCGTCGGGTACCAGCCGGTCGTGCAGCACCACGTCGGCTTGCTGCATCAGTCTGAGCGCGCGGAAGGTGAGCAGGTCCGGATCGCCCGGACCGCTGCCGACGAGATAAACCTCGCCCTGGACCGGCAACTCCTGGTCTCGGCACTCCGCCTCCAGGGTCTTGTCGAACAGCTCGTCGGCTGCTTCCTGCTGCCCGGCCAGTACGTATTCCGCGGCGGGCCCGCCAACAATACGCTCCCAGAAGCGGCGTCGACGCACCGGATCGGTGATCAGGGAATTGACCTGTTGGCGGCAGGACCCGGCAAAGTTGGCGAGACGGCCGAGACCGCTCGGCAACAGGGCTTCCAGTTTGGCCCGAAGCAGGCGTGAGAGGATCGGTGCATCGCCGCTACTGGAAATGGCGACGACCACCGGCGAGCGGTCAACGATGGACGGCATGACGAAACTGCAAAGGTCCAACCGGTCAACCACATTAACGGCAACACCTTTCTTGCGGGCCAAAGCAGATACTCGAACATCTTCTTCCTCTTCGCCGGTGGCGGCGAAGACCAGATGCATGCCGTCTAGGTCGGACTCCTCAAATGCCTTCGCCTCGTGGACCACTTCCGGGCAGTCCTCAAAGGCTGCTGATAGTTTTGGCGCCACGACACGAACGCGGGCGCCGGCCGAGGTCGCCGTGGCCCAGCGGCGCGCCGCCATGACCGTTCCGCCGACGACCAGCACCGGCTGGTCCTTGATATCCAGGAAAACGGGAAGGTGTTTCATAACGGCGACAATTTCCCACGGCGCGCCCGCTGTCACAAGACCGCTGAGGGGCGACCATCGCCGTGCTACAGGTCCGGCGGGTACAGTTCGCCCTCGATGATCCAGGGTTCGTCGGGAATCAGGTTCAGGTCCATTTCTTCTTCGATATTGGGCATCAGCGGGTGGTACGGATTGGTCTTGAGCGTGCTTTTGGATGCATGCAGGAACATATGATCCGTTCCAAAATCCTCAATATCCTGGTGCCACGGAGCAAAGCTGGGCAGCAGGACAATTATCATTACGTCGCGAAATCCTTCACTCGGCAGATGGCCGCGGTGGAGAACCCGTGCCGAGGAAAAGGCCAAGCCGTCGCCGGGCCGGACGAGAGGGCAGATAACCTCCGGGGTCACGCTGGTCGGTTCCAGCGTTGCCGCGATATCGTCGCTGCGTTCGCGGATATCCGGGTAGTGGTAGCCGACGTGGGCTGCGTCTCGGGTCTGCGCCAGGCTCAGGAAGCTGGTCTGCCCCGACCCCGGTCCCGACCCGGTCAGATAGACCATGATATGGACCTGGGACATGGGCGCCACGTCCCGGTGCCAGAGAAATGATACTTCGGGAACCGGTACCGGAAGGGTGCGAAAGGCGGACACTGTATCGATGCGAAAATGGCATCCAAAATGCTGTTCCAGGTGAGCGACGGTCGGCTCGGAAAGAATTTTCGGCAGGCGTTCGATTATGGCGTTGCGAAAAGCGTCGCTCAGGGTGAGGTCGTTGTAGTCGGCTCGGTTCCCGACAATGTTCTCGGCATCCTCTTCGAGGACAGACGTGGCCAGGTCCGAAAGATGTTCGCCGTCTCCAGCCGCAAGCAGTCCGGGCAGAACCTCAATGCCGGTCTCTGTTAGTTCCGATGGCGGTCCCGCATCTTTGGCCTCGTAAGTTTGCTGGCATATCCGGTGGTAAACCGCGTGGCGGCGCCACAACGGAAAATCCAGCAATCCGGGCACACAGTCGGGCTCGGCGATGATGCGATTGCCATGGCGGGCTAGCCTGACTTCCAAGTGCTCACCTCACGTCAGTTGCAGAATCGCCGTGACATGGGAAACCTGATCCATGGTGCGTTCGTCCGGGTCATGCCGGAATGGGACGGATTTAATATGACCATCAAACAATTGCAGGAATTGGTCGGTGGTCTCAAATTCCGTCCCCGGCAGGGCGTAACCGGACTCCGCTTCCAGTTCCGCCGCCGAGCGCGGGTTGCGTTCGCAGCCGACGGCCACATAGGCGTCGGGTTTGGCGACGCGGATGACTTCGCGGGCCACCTGCGCGCAGTCTGAACTGTAGCCGAGCACCCAGCCAAGAATAATTACATCAAAGCTGTTGTCGGCGTAGGGCATCATGTGCATGTCGCCGAGGTCGACGAAATCCGAATACGAGATGAGGTCCAGCCCGACCACGTTCTCAGGCAGGAACCCCTTGGCGAACAGACTCATGAGTTCGGCTTCGCTGCGTGGTCCCACGGACAGCACCTTGAGCGCCGAGGCGTTCTGCATAACGTAGTAAATGCCCATCAACGGGCCGATCAAGAGGCTCGGCCGGTCGACTGCCTTCATCTCCAACAAACCTTTCATATTGTGATGCAGCGTGTTCTCGATGACCGCGCCCGAATGCGCCGTGTGGGCGCGTACGTTTTCGGGTCCGACCTTGGTCAGGCGGCTAATGGCCATATAGGACCGAACACCGGGAACGTGGAACAGGTCGCCGGGATTGAGCTTCAGATGGTCGCTGATCAGCTTCAGGTCTTCGGGGTCCAGATTGAGTTCCCGGGGCGCCCGCGGGCCGCCGTCATTTTCGGACATGGAAACTCCCTCTACCGCACAGGCCGGCGCCGGAATGGGGCCGACTCATGGAAGCGATGTTACGCGCCCACGGCTTGCGGGCGCAAGCGCCGACATGCGCATATTTCCGGCGTCACAGCGAGGCTTCGGAGCCGCCCTGGAAAGGCTTGGGAGTTGGGGGTCAGGTCTAGATTGTCAGGGGGCGGTGGGTTCACAGAACAGGCGGCAGGCAAGCCGACTCAATCCGCGCCGCAGGCCATGCGCCGGCGGACGGCATTTAGGCAGGCTGCAAGCTGAATAGCCGTGGCAGTATTTGTACAGCGACGGCCTTGCGAGAACGATGGAAAAATCCATGAATTCATTCATCTCAGTTCCTCCACGATACCGGTCGAACCGCTGTCGTTTCCACGCGGGAACACGGCGATTCAATGTCACTCTATACCAAATCGAGACATTTGAAAAACGACTTTTATCTATTAGTTTAATCGAAAATACCGATTAAGAGGATGGATTGAAAACCTCCGCGGGATCAGGCGATGGGGGCCGTATATGTGCGGCCAGCATCCGCGCGACGGCGGGGCGGTTTTCAATCCGCTCGATGGTCCGCGCGACATTCTGGAATTGGGCGACGGCCGCGAGGTTCGAATCGTCCCGGTTCCAAACAGCCATGGTCTGCATGTAAAGGTCGCAAATCCCGAAATCATTGCCGAGCAGGTAGGGAGCGTCTCCGATCTGGGTATTGAGCCGGCCCCACAACTCAACAATCCACAGAGCCGCCCGCTCCGCCACCTGGGGTGTGCCCTCGGCATCCGCCGTATGGCGTTCTGGATAGTAGTAATTCAGGTAGGCGGCCTGGAGCGATTCTGCCAGGAAGAACAGCCATTGGTAACACTGACCTCTTTGGCGCGAGCCCGGCGGTGGGGCCAAACCGGCCTCGGGGTGGCAATCGGCCAGATATAGCAGGATGGCCGCGGACGGGTAGATAGTGAAGCCGTCCTCACCGGGGCCGTCAGTGTCGATCAGGGTGGGAACCTTCTTGGTCGGATTGAGTTTCAGGTAGTCCTCGGGCCAGGGCTTCTCGGGATCGATGAAATGAAGTTGGTAGGCGACGCCGATTTCCTCCAGGGCGGCGTGACAACTCATCGCCGCCGAGTTCCAGGTCCAGTACAGATGGTAGCGAGGTGCGTCGTCGCTGCTGTCGCTCAATTCGACCATAAGGAGGCCTCCATTAATTTGGCGGTCACGATACGCTAATTCTTCCAACTTTGCCGTACATTATAGCCGGCCAGCCGACCCCGGCGGTAAGTGATCCATATGAGCCGGACGTCCGTGCTGATTGATCTTTTGCGGCGGCGGCCCTAGAATTTTCCCCGCGTCGGGGGAACTAAGGAGACGCTTGGGTATGAGACCGTTTAACAAACTGTTCGCCACCGTGGTTCTGGTGATTGCCGCACCGCTGTTCGCAGCGCCGGCCGGGGCGGCGACGGAAAAGGTACAGACGTCACCGGAAGAGGCGGCGGCGTTTATTGACGCGTTATCCCTGGAGGCGCTTGACGCGCTGCGCGCCGATGGCGCGACCCTGGCCGAACGCGAAGCCAAGGTGCGTGTGATCCTGCGTAAAAGTTTCGACTTCCAGCTGATTGGGCGTTTTGTTCTCGGCAAGGCGTGGCGCAAGGCGTCGCCGGAACAGCGCGAAGAATATCAGAGCCTGTTTGAAGAGTTTGTGCTGCTGACCTATTCGCGGCGGCTTAGCGGTTATACGGATGAAACCATCAAGGTCGTTAAGGCGGGTCCCATGGGCAAACAGGACGCCGTGGTACTGACTGAGATTTCACGGCCGACGGGCAAACCGATTAAGGCCGGCTGGCGAATTCGCGAAAAGGATGGCGCGCACCTTATCCTCGACGTCATCGTTGAGGGGGTCAGCATGCTGACCACGCAGCGCTCTGAGTTCCAATCCACGGTGAGGTCCAAGGGATTGGACGGGTTGCTCGAGTTGTTGCGCATGCAGGTTTCCAAATTTTCGGCGCAGCCGTCATGAGCGCGCGGTTGATAGGTTTTAAGGCGTGGACCGCGGCAGTGGTGCTGGCGCTTGCATTTTTTGCAACGCCGGGAACGGCTTGGTCCGGCAGCGCGGAATTCGATGCCGGGTGGCAGGCCTATCAAAAGGGAGATTTTGTCGCGGCCATGGAGATATGGCGGCCGCTAGCGGAGCAAGGGAATGCCGCTGCCCAGTTCAATCTGGGTGTCATGTATGACGATGGACGGGGCGTCGAGTTTGATCGCGATGAGGCCATGGAATGGTGGCGCCGGGCGGCGGACCAAGGCGAGCCGCGGGCGCTGCACAACTTGGCGCTTGGCTATCTGTCGGGCGTCGGCACCGACAAGGATCCCGGCAAGGCCCTGGAATACCTTAAAATGGCCGCCGACAAGGGCTCGGTGCGCTCGCAGTATTCGCTCGGTAAGATGTACTCCACCGGTATTAGCGTCGAAAAGGACGAAGCCACCGCCTTCAAATGGATCAGGATGGCCGCCGACGGCGGATTCGATAAGGCGCAGTACAATATTGGGAAAATGTACCGTGACGGCCGCGGCGTTGCCGCCGACCACGGGCTGGCCGCCGTGTGGTTTCTGGCTGCCGCTGAACAGGGTTACGCCAAGGCGCAGAACCACATCGGCGTCCGCCTGGCCAAGGGCGACGGCATCGGCCAGGATGAGGTTCAGGCTCTGATGTGGCTGACCTTGGCCGAAGTACAGGGCCATGCCGGCGCCAAGGCGAACCGGAAGGCGCTGCTCGACCGGTTGCCGCCGGATAAGATCAGCGAAGCGGATCGCTTGGCCCGTGCGTGGCAACCCAAGCCCACTTCAAAATAGCCGACTCGGGGTTCGTCGAGGCGTTTGTCGGACCCAATCGAATTTCCCAACAGCTAAATCTTGAATTGCCGCTTGTGTTTGGTGCGGTTAGATAACAAATGTTGATGTGACGGGCGTTGACCGGAATGGGTCTGCTCCGGACGAACAATTAAGCGAGAGACCCCGATGAGCCTGACGAACAGCAACCTTTACCAGACCTTGGTCCATCAGGCGGCCAAGTTGACGCCGCTGTCGTATTTCAAGAAGCCACCGACGATCATCATTATTGACGTTACGAACTCGTGCAATCTGCGCTGCCCGGTGTGTCCGGTGACCTTCGCCATGACCCGGCCGCGCGGGTTGATGGAACTGGACCTGTTCAAGATCATCATTGACGATTTCAAGGACCGCGCTGAAAAGCCAAGCATCTATTTCAATTTCTCCGGCGAGCCGACCATGAACCCGGCGCTTCCCGATCTGGTCGACTATGCGACCCGGAACGGCCACGACACCTTCCTCAGCACCAACGCTACTAAGTTAACCGAGGAAATGGCGGAACGCCTGATCACGGCCGGATTGGCCAGGGTCAATCTGTGCATGGATGGTTTCAGCAAGGAAGCCCAGGAAGCCTACCGGGTGCGCTCTGACTTCGACGAGGTCAAGGCCAATATTGAAATGTTCTTGAAGGTCCGAGAACGCCTCGGCGCCGAAAACCCGTTATGTGTCCTGCAAACCCTGCTGACCGCATACTCGGAACACCAGATGGAGGAGATGACCGATTGGGCCCGCGACGCCGGGTTCGACCGGGTGCGTTTCAAGACCTTCAGCCTCGGCTCCTACACCAGCGAGGAGGACAAGCAGCAGCATGGTCATTTCGTACCAAGCCAGGAGAGCTTGCAGCGCCATCCGACCGGTGTTGAGCGATCGACCTGCCGCACACCCATCCACCAGTCGGTGGTGTTTTGGAACGGTGATGTGGGGTTGTGTTGCATTGATTATGATCAGGTCGTTCAGCTGCCTAATATCCGGGAGCATGGCTTCCTTAAGGCGTTCAGCTCCCCGGAGGCGCTTAAGGCCCGCAAGAAAGGCTTCCTCAAGGGGTTTGATCTGTGTCAGGGGTGCTCATACGGCAACGCTGAGAGCATGGGATTCAAGGTCGATCTACGACCGTAACCCGCACCGCATCCGATTATAGGATCAACTCTTCGCGACCGGAATTGACCGAGATGCCGGCCAAATCGGTTGCCTTGCCGGAAAAATACCGAAATACTTTCATATCCGCCAACATGTTACGAAAATAGTTGCCCGATCTGCACCGAGAGAGAGACTCGCCATGACTGCCCTGAGATTGAAAATTCCGTTTGTCGTCATTGCCGGCGCGATGCTGGCCCTGTTCCTTACTGGACCAACGGTTGTTATAGCGGGGGAATCGGGTGCCGAGCGGTTCTATGGCCATTTCACCGGTCAAGCGATGGTTGAAACTGAAGGCCAGGTGTCGAAGCGCGACCTGGGAGTCACGGTTGAGCCCTATAAGAAGGGATTTACGGTGGAGTGGACGACAAAACGCCACAAGGCGGATGGCAAAATCAAGACATCGGAATACAAGGTAAACTTCCGAAAGGCCAAGCGAGCCGGTCTTTTCAAATCGGCCATGCGGGTGACCAAGTTCGGCGCCGAGGAGCCGCTTGATCCTTTGCAAGGGGACCCTTACGTCTGGGCCCAGATCGAAGGCGACAAGATGACCATCTTTTCCATGCTTATTCTCAATGACGGCGGGTACGAGATGCAGACCTATGACCGAAGGCTGACAGCGGAAGGCATGGACCTGTTGTTTTCGCGCGTTCGCAATGGTTTGATTTTGAAGGCAATTTCCGCAAGACTCGTTAAACAATAAGGTGGATTAAACGGGCGGTTTTTTGCTTATGCAAAATAACGCGCTAGGATAGTCTGGACAGCTATCGTTAATTGGGGCCAGGGATACATGCCACGCGGGCGCAGTGAAATTAGGCTGCTCATCTATAGCCACGATTCATTCGGCTTGGGCCATCTCAAGCGGTGCCGTGCTATCGCGCATTCCCTGGTAGAGCACCGTCAGGACGTTTCCGTACTGATCCTGTCGGGGTCGCCCATTATCGGCAGTTTTGATTTTCGGTCGCGGGTTGATTTCGTCCGTATCCCGGGTGTTATCAAATTGCGGAACGGGGGTTACACGCCGCTGGGGTTGGATATTGGCGTTGAGGAAGCCGTTGCCATTCGCGAGTCCATCATTCGCACCACCGCCGACGTGTTCGCCCCGGACATTATTCTGGTCGATAAGGAACCTCTGGGCCTGCGCGGTGAAGCGAAAAGCACGTTGGAGATGCTGAAAAAGCGCGGCACCCAACTGGTGCTTGGGCTTCGCGACGTGATGGATTCACCGGAGGCCTTGGCAGAGGAATGGCGGCGCAAAAACGCCGTGTCGGTCCTGTCCGACCTCTACGACCATATTTGGGTTTATGGGCTGGAGAGTATCTGTGAACCTTTGAAGGGGATTGACGTCCCGCCGACTGTCTACGACAAGCTTTCCTATACGGGCTACCTACGAAGAACCTCAAACCCTGTTCACCCGACCCATGATATCGACGCCGATCACCTTCGCGAGCCGTACATCTTGGTTACGCCGGGCGGCGGTGGCGATGGCGCCGGTCTCGTTGACTGGGTACTCAGGGCATACGAGCATGATCCCGGGTTGCCGGTCTCGGCGTTTATTGTGTTTGGGCCGTTCATGCACATCGATCTGCAAAACGAGTTCAAGCAACGTGTCGATATGCTGCCCCGCGTTCATGCAACCACCTTTGATACGCATCTTGAGAGCTTGGTCTCAAACGCCATCGGGGTGATTGGAATGGGCGGCTACAACACATTTTGTGAAATCCTGTCATTTGATAAACCGAGTTTGATTGTCCCGAGAACGGTGCCGCGGCTTGAGCAGTATATCCGTGCATCCAGGGCCGAGGAACTTGGCTTGGTAACCATGCTGGTTGACGACGGCGAGCGCGATCCCATCCGCATGGCCGCGGCAATCACTAATTTGCCAACGAAGCAAAAGCCATCCGAAGTCCATATTCCGGGGCTGCTTGATGGACTTTCGTCAATCAACGGCGCGATCGATCAATGGTTCAACTATCCGCGGCCCGTCAGGACGCCGTTGACCGTGGTGGGACAAGAGAGTTGACGTGAGCCAGGTCGTTGCCTTCGTTCTAAAGGGCTACCCCCGCCTTTCCGAAACCTTCATTGCTCAGGAAATTCACGCCTTGGAACGGCGCGGCCTCGATATCCGGCTGTTTTCCATGCGACGCCCGACCGACCCGCATCACCATCCCGTTCATTCGGAAATTAAGGCGCCGGTCAACTACCTGCCTGAATACCTCTACCAGGAGCCGCGGCGTGTCTGGAACGCCTGGCGAGCGTTACGGCAAACATCGGGATACCAAAAGGCCTGGCAATGCTGGTGGGCCGATTTCAAACGTGACGTCACGCCGAACCGGATCCGAAGGTTCGGCCAGGCCCTGGTATTGGCGCATGAACTGCCACTTGGGATTACCTGGGTTCACGCCCATTTCCTGCACACGCCGGCCTCCGTGGCGCGATACGCGGCCACGATACGCTCTCTGCCCTGGAGTTGTTCTGCTCATGCCAAGGATATCTGGACCCTGCCTGATTGGGAAAAGGCTGAAAAACTGTCGGATATGCGATGGCTGGTAACCTGCACCAAAGCCAACGTCGAGCACCTGTCGGCCTTGTCCGCGGACCAGACGCGAATTGAGCTTGTCTATCATGGTCTCGACTTTGCCCGGTTTCCATCAAATGGGAGAGACCATTCCAGCCGCGACGGCGGCGATGGCTCAGATCCGGTCGTGATCGTTTCAGTTGGCCGTGCCGTGGAGAAAAAGGGGTACGGGGATCTACTCAACGCGTTGTCGAACCTTCCAGCCGGCCTGTCGTGGAAATTTATCCACATCGGTGGCGGCGAGCTTCTCCGCGTACTGCAAAAGCAGGCGCGCGACTTTGGCATTGACGATCGGATTGAGTGGCTTGGCGCTCAGCCGCACGAGACGGTTCTGGAGACATATGGCCGGGCCGATCTATTTGTGCTCGCCAGCCGGATCGCCGCCAATGGTGATCGCGACGGCTTGCCCAACGTTTTGATGGAAGCCCAAAGCCAGGGCGTCGCATGTGTATCGACCAATGTGTCCGCGGTCCCGGAATTGGTGGTTGACGGCGAAACAGGCGTTCTGGTTGCGCCGGGAGACACATCAGCTTTAACCCAAGAACTTGAAAACTTGATTACCCACCCGGCTCTGCGCCGGACGTATGGCGAGGCGGGCCGGCAACGGGTGCATTCGGAATTTACCTGCGAGACGGGTATCGACAGACTTGCCAGCCGGTTTGGCCTACTGGCGGAGGAGGCTGAGGCATGCGAATCGCATTCTATGCCCCAATGAAGCCTCCGACCTCGGCGACGCCGTCCGGGGACCGGTTGATCGCCCGGCTGCTAATGACCGCCCTGGAACACGCCGGCAATTCCGTGACATTGGCGAGCCGCTTCCGAAGTTACGACCGGACTGGGGACAGTGACCGCCAGCGCCGTGTCCAGGCCGTAGGTGAGAAATTGTCGGATCGGCTAATACGGTACGTTAATTCAATGACGGAGGCCGAGCGTCCACAGCTCTGGTTCACCTATCATGTCTTCCATAAGGCGCCGGACTGGATTGGACCGCGCGTATCCAAGGCTCTTGGCATCCCTTATGTAATTGCCGAAGCGTCACACGCGCCAAAACAAGAAAACGGACCATGGGATTCGGGCTGTCGTTCCGCCAAGTCCGCGATCGAGCAGGCAGACTTGGTTTTCGGCATGAATGAAATTGATGCGGAGTGCGTTCGCCCTTTGTTAGCCACGCCGGATCGATACGTTGCCATTTCACCTTTCATCGACGCTGAACCGTTTGTGGCGGCGCGCCGTGATCGGGCGGCTCACCGCGAAACGCTGGCGCGGGACCTCGACATTAGCGGTGCGGATCCCTGGCTATTGTGCGTTGCCATGATGCGCTCGGGTGACAAAGTCGACTCCTATCAAATCTTGGCCCAGGCCTTAGCGCGGCTGGCGGACCAACCATGGCGGTTGATTGTTATTGGATCGGGACCTGCCGAGAATGAGGTTAAGGCGGCATTTAGCGCCTGCAATGATCGCATTTCTTGGCTGGGTACGCGTGAAGCCGGGGAAATGCCGGCCATTTATGCGGCCTGTGACGCTTTCGTCTGGCCCGCTGTCAAGGAGACGCCCGGTATGTGTTTCCTCGAAGCTCAGGCAGCCGGGTTGGCCGTTGTCGGCTCTCACGCCGGTGGCGTTCCCGAGATTGTCGAGGATCAGGTGACCGGTTTTCTTCCCAAGCATATGGATGCCGTGGAGTTTGCTGACGCAACGGCGAAATTGCTTCGCGACCCCGACTTGCGCCACACCATGGGAATGGCGGCGGCCGAGCGGATGGCCTCAATGCACAATGTTGCGGCAGCCGGCCGGTCATTGGCTTCGGCGTTTGGAAGGTTGAAACAATGACGGCGCTGTTGATTATCCGCCACGGTCCAACAGAGTGGAATGTGGAAAAACGCATGCAGGGGCGTTCCGATATCCCACTCAGTGAAGCAGGCCGGCAAGCGGTTGGTGAATGGGCAGTACCGACTGAGTTTGTTGATTACCGGTGGATCTCCAGCCCGCTTGGCCGCGCCGTGGAAACGGCGCGTTTGCTGGGCGCGGAACCGGAAGTCGATCCGCGCCTAATCGAGATGTCCTGGGGCCAATGGGAAGGGCAGGTATTTCCCGACTTGCGGGCTGAATTAGGCGAAGTCATGAAACAGAATCAGGCCAAAGGGCTGGATTTTCGTCCCGATGGCGGCGAAAGCCCACGCGATGTCCAACTGCGAATCGCTCCGTGGCTCAAGGAGTTGGACAGCCCAACAGTCGCTGTTTGCCACAAAGGTGTGCTGAACGCCCTATACGCCATGGCCACGGGCTGGGATATGAAGGACAAGCCCCCGGACAAACTCCGCGATGCAAAGGCTCATTTGTTTCGGGCTAATGATGGTGTTTTGGAGGTTGATCGTCTGAATATTCCGTTGGCGGTCTCATGAGCCGGCGCGTCATGTTCTATGTTCAGAATCTTCTCGGCGTTGGCCATTTGCATCGGGCCGCGACCATTTCGCGGGTCATGTCGTCGGCTGGACTTGAGGTGCATGTGTGTTCCGGCAGTCCGCCGGATTCAGCAATTGATTTTGGCGGCGCGGTCGTCACCTATCTGCCATTCGTGAGGGCAGAGGACGCAAGCTTTAATAGGTTGCTGAGCGAGACCGGTGCTCCAATTGATAGCGAGTGGAAAGACAATCGCCGCACCGCATTGCTCAGCGCGTACGAGCGTATAAACCCGGATGTATTGATTGTTGAGCTATTTCCTTTCGGCCGTCGCCAGTTCCGTTTTGAGCTTATCCCGTTGTTGGAGTTAGCCAAACCGCGATCCAAAGTCGTTTGCTCTGTTCGTGACGTATTGGTTCGAAAGGATAACCCCGACCGCAACCGGGAGATTGTGGCGACGGCTCGGCAGTGGTTCGACCGTATCCTGGTCCACGGCGACCAAAACCTGATTCCGTTTACCGCGACCTTTCCCGATGCGGAAGAATTATCGGATTTGGTCACCTATACCGGCTACGTCGTCGATAATGGCGAGGTACCTGAAAACCCGGAGTCGGGAAACGGCGAGGTCATCGTTTCCACGGGAGGTGGCGCGGTTGGCGAGGCATTACTGCGTACAGCCATCAGTTCGCGCCCCCTGACTACCCTGGCGAATGCACCTTGGCGCCTTCTAGCCGGTGACAATCTATCCGACGAAATCGTCACAGAATTGAAATCGATAGCGCCCGAGGGCATTGCAGTCGAACGCGCCAGATCGGATTTTCGGACCTTGCTAAGAAACGCCGCCTTGTCCGTTTCGCAAGGCGGATACAATACGGTCATGGATATCCTGGCGGCCCGATGCCGGAGCGTTGTCGTGCCGTTTGCCGATGAAGGCGAAAGTGAGCAGGCGTATCGGGCCCGCGTCCTCGCCGACCGCGGGTTGATATCAGTCGTTTCTGCGAGCGGCCTCGGGCACGAGACCTTGGCTCAGGCCATCAATGCTGCCTGCGAGGTATCGCCATCGGGACTGGGAGGCTTAAATCTGTCAGGCGCGGCGACGACAGCGCAAGCGATTAAGGACCTGTAGGTGCCAAAATTGAGTGGCTGAACGTCCGGGTGCTCCCTTGACACCCTTATCCTGCCCGGAGAATACTCGACGCGGTGACAAACAGGACAATAATTGATGCTGTCTCGCGCGATGGACGGGGGAATTGAGGAACAATTGAACAACAGCAAACTGATCGCTCCGTTGGCGGTCATGGCGTTGCTTTGAACCCGGACGATCCTTAATAATAAGCATTCAGAAAAGCAAAACAGAGACAAATAAATCAAACGAAGTGGAAGTGGGCGGGGAGGCTCCTATGGAAAGCGGAATTTTCGGCTTTATTTTAAAGTACAGTAAGAAAGAGCAGGTCATTCTGCTGGTCGTCATCGCGATTTCGTTTCCGTTCCTCTACTTCTCCATGGATCTACCGAAAACTATCATTAACGAAGCCATCGGCGGCGGAGAATTCCCGCAGGACTTTTTCGGATTTGAACTCGAGCAAATTCCCTACCTGATGACACTCTGCTTCATCTTTTTAGCGTTAGTACTTATTAACGGCATGTTTAAGCTCTGGGTAAACATTTACCGGGGCTCGCTGGGCGAACGTATGCTGCGCCGGGTTCGTTACCAATTGATCGAGCGCGTGATGCGCTTCCCGCTACCTCATTTCCGGAATGTCTCGCAGGGCGAGGTGGTTTCGATTGTGACCACAGAAACGGAACCGCTCGGCGGTTTTATCGGTGAGGCCATATCCATGCCGGCCTTCCAGGGCGGCACGCTGCTGACCATTCTCGCCTTTATGTTCATTCAGGATTGGGCGTTGGGATTGGCGGCGATCGCTTTGTATCCGATGCAGATGTATGTCATCCCCAAGCTGCAGATTAAGATCAACATGCTGGCCAAGAAACGGGTCGCCACGGTTCGCAAGCTTTCCGAGCGGGTCAGCGAACTGGTTTCCGGCGCGCACGAAATTCACGCCAACGATACGTCTCAGTATGAATTGGCTGATTTCAGCTCGCGATTGGGAACGATATACGGCATCCGTTATGACATTTACCGGAAGAAGTTTTTCGTAAAATTCCTCAATAACTTTATTGCCATGTTGACGCCGTTTTTCTTCTTCTCCATCGGCGGCTATCTGGTTATCGAAGGTGATCTTTCCTTTGGTGCCCTCGTCGCCACACTGAGTGCCTACAAGGATCTATCCGGCCCCTGGAAAGAGCTCTTGTCCTACTACCAGAAGATGGAAGATTCGCGGATTAAATATCAGCAATTGGTTGAACGCTTCCAACCGGCGGGAATGTTAGACGAAAATATGCTGGCGCCGACGGAGACCACGGATCAAGACTTAACCGGACAACTCGTCGCCAATAATCTGACCCTGGAAGAAGATGAGGGAACCAAGGTGGTTTCGGGGGCGTCGTTCAGTTTCGATATGTCCGATCATGTGGCCATTGTCGGTCCTCCGGGCAGCGGCAAAAACGAGATCGCGAAGCTTCTATCACGCCAGGTCTTCCCAACTGGCGGGTCGATCTCGGTCAGTGGCATTAACCTGGCGGAGGTTCCTGAGTCTGTGATCGGCCGGCAGTTCACTTATGTTGATCCGGAAGTCTACATTTCCGCCGGCACGATAAAAGACAACCTGTTTTATGTACTCAAGAACTATCCGCGTGAGGGCGAGGCGGAGAACGAAGGCTCGGCTGACTACAAGGCATCGATAAGTGAATCGAGAATGTCGGGTAATTCGACCCTGGATATCGGCGCAAATTGGATCGATTATTCGGCGCTCGGCGTTGCCGGGCCTGACGAACTGACCCAAAAGGCTGTCGATGTGCTCCGAACCGTCGGTTTGGAAGACGATATTTACGATCTCGGCCTTCGCCGAATTGTTGATCCCGAAGACAGCCCTGAATTGGCGGAAGGTATTCTCAACGTGAGAAAGGCCGTGCACGAGCGGCTCGACGATCCGCAGATCGCCGGTTTGGTGCAGGTTTTTGACAAGGAAAAATACAACGTCAATGCATCCGTCGCCGAGAATATTTTGTTCGGAACACCTGACGGCACGACTTTCGAAGTCGAAAACCTTGGCGAAAGCACCTATTGCTGTGAGATCCTTGAGAAGATCGGATTGACGGAAACGTTCCTGGAAATGGGGTTGAATATTGCGACCCTGATGGTCGATCTATTCAAGGATTTACCCCCGGGTCACGAATTCTTCGAGCGGTTCAGCTTTATCGAAGAAGATGCCCTAGCCGACTTCCAGAGAATTATCAATTTGGCGGGCAATAAAGGTATCGACAACCTCGAACAAGTAGACCTCAAACGGCTCACCGACCTTCCGTTCAAACTGATTGTCGCCCGCCACCGCCTTGATCTCATTGACGATGCCATGGAAGAAAAGCTGCTTGAGGCGCGCCGGGAATTTGCCGAGGGCTTGCCCGAGGATATGGCGGACGCAATCAAGTTTTTTGATGTCGCAAACTATAACGCCGCCGGCAACATCCTGGACAATGCCCTGTTCGGCAAAGTTTCCAGTGACAAGACGGACAGCCGAGGCCGAGTTGTCGAGTTTGTGACAAAGATTATCGACGAGCTTGGCCTTCGCAACGCTGTGTTGGAAGCGGGGCTTGAGTATGACGTCGGCATTGGCGGAAAGCGGCTGACACAGGCGCAACGCCAGAAATTGGGCATTGCCCGCGGACTGTTAAAGAGCTCAAACATGATCATTATCAATGATGCAACCGCAACATTGGCTAAGCCCGACCAGGAAGCCGTATTGGCGGCGGTCAGAAAAGCGGCGGAAGGACGTGGCTTGGTTTGGGTCACGGACGACGCCGAGAGCGTCGGCAGTTTTGAAACCGTTTTGTCGGCAGCGTCCGGCAGAATTAGTGAGCAAAAGGGTAAAGGAGGGGCTGAGAAAATCGCAGAAGCCCCGGCGGCGGAAGGGGACGGCGCCAGCGGTCTGGGCCAGGATGTCGAACTCTTGGCCAGCATCCCGTTTTTCGCTGGCCTGGATCGCTCAAAGTTGAAACTGCTGGCCTTCGCCAGTGAACGCCAGAAACTCGAAGCCGGAGAAGTTCTTTTCAACCAGGGTGACCTGGGCGATGCGGCATTTGTGACCGTGGAAGGTAACTTCGACATCCTGGTCTCGACGCCCGAGGGACCGGTGAAGGTCGCGAGCGCCGCCTCCGGTGATGTCATCGGCGAGCTGGCTCTGCTTTGTGACGCACCGAGAACGGCAACACTTCGGGCAGTTGACAACGTCACGGTTTTGCAAATTGCCAAGGATGTGTTCCTGCAATTGGTCCATGACAACGCGGAGATCGGTGCCAATCTGACCCGAGTTATCGCCGGCCGGTTGGAAAAGATGATGCGCGGATTTACCGGTGGCGGCGCGCCGTCGCTTTACGACGACGCAACGGGCCTTCCCAACAAGCATCTGTTCGTCGATCGTATTGAAAGCTCAATGTCTCTCGATGGCCGGGACGAAAATATCTCGCACTTGCTTGTCCTCGATTTCGGACCGGCATTGGAGGCCGCGTTGGAGCCCGGCGCGGCCATCGAGAAGCCGGTGATCAAGGAGATCGCCGAACGGGTGTGCCAAGTTCTGAGGAAATCGGACTCAATTGCGCGTGTCAGCAACGCATCGTTCGGTATCGTCGTCCGGACTGACGATGAGCATGGCGGTATGGATATCGTAATCAAAAAGCTTCACGGATTCCTGAGCGAACCGGTCTCGGTCGGAGATGTCCACATTGAGTTATCGGACAAAGTGAGCATCGACACCTATTCGTTGGAAAAAGACTCGGCTGAGTCGACCATGGAAGAAATCCGGAAACGCCTCGATATTGGATAACCAACTAATAATGAAGAGTACAACGATGAGGCGGGAGCCGATTTTAACTGCGCGGCACTGGCAACCTTTGGGCTGGTACTGATGGCCGAATGGAATGACTTGAGTCGCGAGCTTGACGCTTGGTGTGCCGAAAACCGTCGGGCGACTTTCTGGTGGCGGGATGATGACGCCGTGTGCCAAACGGCGGCACTAGAGCGGCTCCTGGATACCTCCCACGAGACTCAGACGCCGGTTGCGGTGGCGGTTATCCCTGGCGAGATGGATACGGAGCTTGTTGGGTATCTTGACAATAGAGAGGACATTGAGGTTCTCCAGCATGGATTCAAACATATCAATCATGCGCCGCCACCATCCAAGGCCTCTGAATTCGGACCCGAGCGGGATCCGCAAACGCGCCTTAACGAATTGAGTAAAGGCCGCAAACTGTTGTCTAAGTTCCGCCGGTTATTGCCGGTACTTGTTCCTCCTTGGAACCGGATTGATGAGTCCCTGCTTCGATTTCTTCCAGAAATTGGAATCTCCGGTATCTCGACTTTCGCGCCGCGTGCCGCCGACGAGGTCCCTGGTTTGACTCGGGTCAATACTCACGTCGATATCGTTAACTGGCGCCACGGCCGTAAGTTTCTCGGCATCGCCGATACACTTGAGTGCGTTGTTGATCATCTCAGGGCCCGGCGCGCCGGCTCCGCCGACCCCGATGAAGCAACCGGTCTGTTAACCCATCATCTTGTCCATGACGAGCAGGGATGGGCTTTTCTCGTCGAATTTCTCAGTTTGACCGGCGCGCATTCCGGCGCCAGGTGGGTAAAAGCCGAGGAGGCATTCGGGTTTTGAGCAGTCTCGTTTTCAATAGCCGTAAGAATTGGTCATTCCACAGGCGCACTTCTGCATTGCGACCGGATGTTTCATTGTGTTTCGCGCCGTGTGTTCTGATTGATAATGGGGTGCCTGACAGGCTATCTAATACCGGTCGGAGCCCGCGAACTGTTCAATTCCCCAGAAAATCGCGAAGCCGTACCGTTGGAGCGCCCATTTAATGGACCTCATCAGGGTTAATAATCTTCGGGTCAAGTTCTCGACCCGCGCCGGAAGCATTGAGGCCCTAAAAGGTGTGTCATTCAGGATTCGCGCCGGTTCAACTGTCGCGATCGTTGGCGAAAGCGGCTCTGGAAAATCTGTCACGGCGCAAGCGATCATGGGTATTCTCCCCCGGAACGCTGAAATTACGGGCGGAGAAATACTGTTCTCGAACCCCAAAAAAGGCGGTGAGGTCATTGATCTCGCGAAGCTGGATCCGTCGGGTAAGCAGTTTCGGTCGGTGCGTGGGGAACAGATTTCCATCATCTTTCAGGAACCGATGACATCGCTATCGCCTCTCCACACGGTCGGCAATCAAATCAGTGAGGCGCTGTCGCTGCATTTTGAAATTTCCAAGGAAGAGGCTCGCGAGCGCTGCATAAACATTCTTCGTTTGGTTAACTTCCCCGACCCAGAGCGGGCTTACATGACATACTCGTTCGAGCTGTCCGGCGGCCTCAGGCAGCGGGCGATGATTGCCATGGCCTTGGTTTGCCAGCCATCCCTGCTGATCGCCGACGAGCCGACCACGGCGCTTGATGTGACCGTCCAGGCGCAAATCCTCAGCCTGATCCGGGACCTGCAGAAAGAACTCGGCATGGCGGTTCTTTTGATTACCCACGACATGGGTGTTGTCGCCAGCTTTTCCGAGGAAGTCGTCGTGGTCTACCACGGCGAAGTCATGGAAAGCGGAACCGTTGACGATATCTTCGGCAGCGCCAGTCATCCCTACCTCAAGGCGTTGTTGCGTGCCGTACCCCGGTTCGCAACCGATCCCGGCGAGCGGTTGGTGCCGATCCGCGAGATCAAGCCGCAAATGGGGCATTTGCTGGCTAAGGCAAGCGAGGAGATTTCAACGGATACTTCGGCTCCTGTTCTTGAAGTGCGGAATATCAGCAAGACCTTTTCCATTCGCAGCGAGAAGACATTGTTGGGAACCGGGCATCAGACTGTCGTCCGCGCCGTCGATGATGTGAGCTTTCAGGTCAATCGCGGCGAATGCCTGGGCCTGGTCGGTGAAAGCGGGTGTGGCAAGACCACGGTCAGCCGAATGATCATGCGCGTCATGGACCCGGATTCGGGCGAGGTGCTTTTCAACGACAATGGAACGCAGATTGATCTTCTAGCGCGGGGCGACGCAGATATGGTGCCGCTCAGGCGTAAAATTCAGTACGTGTTTCAGGACCCGTTTGGATCTTTAAATCCACGCATGACGGTGTTCGACTTACTTAGCGAGCCATTGGTAATCCATGATTTAGGCGATTTGGCATATCGCCGGCGCGTGGTTATGGAGCTAATGGAGCTCGTCGGCATGGACCCGCGATACCTCAACCGGTACCCGCACAGCTTTTCCGGCGGCCAACGTCAGCGGATTGGAATTGCTAGGGCTCTGGCCCTGCAACCGGACTTGCTGATCTGCGATGAGCCGGTCTCGGCTCTTGATGTATCCGTGCAGGCCCAGGTTCTCAATCTGCTAAAAGATCTTCAGGATCAACTGGGATTGACCTACTTGTTTATCTCCCACGATTTAGCGGTGGTTAAATACATTGCCGAGCGCATTGCCGTCATGTGCCGGGGTCGCCTAGTTGAAGTCGCACCTCGCGACGCCCTTTTTGAACGGCCGCAGCATCCTTATACGAAGGCCTTGCTGGCGGCCGTCCCACTGCCTGATCTGGATCATCGACTGGATTTCGAGGCGCTCCACAAAGAACAAATGACCAATCCTGCCACCTGGCCGGAGCCCTACTGCGTTCGCGAAGGCGAACATGCCGAATTGGTGCATGTCGGGGAAGAGCATTTTGTCCGAATGCACGCCACCTCAGGCGCGACGGCGGTGGCTGAATAAGATGAGCAGGAATGTGCACACAATGAAGGTTTGTTGCCTGCCGGGCCCTGGCGCAGTTGCTATCCTGATCGGAGTGTTTGTGATTGCCTGGGCCGCACCGATCACGGCGTGGTCCAAGGCCTTTGTGGAACCACCGATTTTTGCCGAACGAGTTGCCGCGGGTAGCCTGCCGCCGGTCGAACAGCGCTTGCCTGAAGTGCCGTCCGTCGCGGTGTTGAATAAACCGGGTCTCGCGCTGGGCCGGCACGGAGGCCAGCTCCGAATGCTGATGGGCCGCGCCAAGGACATCCGGATGATGGTCGTCTACGGCTACGCCCGGCTGGTTGGCTTTGACAATGATTTCAATTTGGTCGCTGACATACTTGAAAGTTACGAAGTCGAAGATGGCCGCATTTTTACTTTCCACCTTCGCAAGGGCCACAAGTGGTCGGACGGTCACCCGTTTACGGTGGAGGACTTTCGCTACTACTGGGAGGACTTCGCCAACGACAAGGAGATGTCGAAATCAGGCCCGCCTAAGGTTATGCGCGTAGACGGCAAGCCTCCCAAATTCGAAGTGATCGACGACACCACGGTTCGCTACACCTGGGAAAACAAAAACCCGTATTTCCTGCCGGCGCTGGCCGGCGCTTCGCCGCTCTACATTTATCGTCCGGCTCATTATCTTAAACAGTTCCACAAGCGCTATGCGGACGCCGAGGAACTGGAAAAGAAGGTTCAGGAACTCAAGCAGCGGAACTGGGTGGCGTTGCATTTCTATCATGGCCGCCAATATAAGAGTAACAATCCTGATCTACCTTCGTTGCAGCCGTGGATCAACACGACGCGCCCGCCGTCGGACCGTTTTGTCTTTGTCCGCAACCCATTCTTCCACAGGGTTGATGCAAACGGATTGCAGCTCCCGTATATCGACGAGGCCGTTATGACCATAGCGTCGGCGAAGTTGGTGCCGGCCAAGGCTGGAAGTGGCGAAGCTGATCTGCAAGCACGATCCCTGGAATTCAAGAACTATACTTTTCTAAAGCGTGGTGAGGAGCGGAACAACTTTGAGGTTCGCCGCTGGTTCTCTGCCAAAGGCGCTCAAGTGGCGTTGTTTCCAAACCTGAATGTAAAAGACCCGGAGTGGCGGAAACTGTTTCGGAATACGGATTTCAGGCGCGCGCTCTCCTTGGCAATCCACCGCCACGAAATCAATCAAGTGATCTATTTCGGCCTGGCGCGCGAAGGGAACAATACGGTCTTGCCACAAAGCCCTCTTTACAAGGAGGAGTACGTCACGAAATGGGCGCAATTTGATCTGGCCAAGGCAAACGAGATCCTTGATGGACTTGGCCTGACGGAACGCAGCGATTTAGACGTCCGATTGCTGCCCGATGGCCGCCCCATGGAAATCGTCGTCGAGACCGCTGGCGAATCAACTGACCAGACGGACGTTCTGGAGCTCATCCACGACAGTTGGCTCAAAGCCGGAATCAAGCTGTTTACCAAACCTCTGCAGCGCGAAGTGTTCCGGAACCGCATTTTCGCCGGTTCGACACAGATCTCGGTGTGGTCTGGAATTGAAAACGCCGTGCCGTCAGCCGAACTGACTCCGGCGGAGTTGGCGCCGACGGAGCAAGGGCAATTGCAGTGGCCGAAATGGGGGCAATATTACGAGACCGGCGGGACGGCCGGCGAGCCCATCGATATGCCGCTGCCCGAGCGGCTGCTGGAACTCAATGAGGCTTGGATTAACGCTGTCGATACCGAAGAGAAGGCGAAAATCTGGCACGAGATGTTGGGTATTCACGCCGATCAGGTGTTCACGATTGGATTAATCGCGGCTGTTCCACAGCCCGTGGTCGTCGCCAACAATTTGCGCAACGTGCCAAAGAGGGGACTCTACAACTGGAACCCGGGCGCGCATTTTGGCATTCACCGACCAGACACATTCTGGTTTGAAACGAAGTGAGGCGGCAATGCTCCATTATGTAATCCGCCGTGTCGTCATCATGTGTTTGACACTGGTCGTTGTCAGCGCCCTGGTGTTTATCGTTATTCAGCTTCCGCCGGGCGACTACCTGACAACATACATCGCCGAGCTGGAGAGTCAGGGCGAGGCTGTAAACCTCGAGAAGATCGAATTCCTGCGGCGGCAATATGGACTCGATCTGCCCCTATACCAACAATATTTCGTTTGGATTTCGGGATGGGTTCATGGCGACCTCGGATATTCATTTGAGTACAGCCTGCCGGTGACGGAAGTTGTCGGCGACCGGCTCTATCTTTCCATGGTTCTCAACTTCTCGACGGTGATCTTCGTCTATTTGGTGGCCTTTCCCATCGGCGTGTATTCGGCCACTCACCAGTATAGTTGGGGAGATCACGGGCTGACGTTCCTGGGACTGCTTGGCCTGGCGACCCCGAACTTCCTACTCGCCCTTGTTTTGCTGTATCTGGCCAACATTTACTTTGGCACGTCGATCGGCGGTCTCATGGATCCGGAATTTATTGATCAGCCATGGACATGGGCCAAAGCACTGTCAATCCTCGAGCATCTCTGGGTGCCGGTTGTGGTGATTGGTACCGCGGGAACCGCGGGAATGATCCGGCGCCTGCGTGCCAATCTTCTCGATGAGATGCAAAAACAATATGTGGTGACGGGTCGCTCCAAAGGCCTGTCTGAAGGCCGCTTGTTGGTGAAGTATCCCCTGCGTATGTCCCTGAACCCATTTATCGCTGATATCGGCAGCCTGTTGCCGCAGATCGTGTCCGGCTCGGTGATCGTGTCAGCGGTGATGTCCCTGCCGACCACGGGCCCGATGTTGCTCAGCGCCTTGCAAAGCCAGGATACCTATCTCGCCGGATCGTTCCTGATGTTTCTGGCCACCCTCACGGTCTTTGGAATGTTCGTTTCCGACTTGCTGCTGGCGGTTCTCGATCCCCGCATCCGGCTTGATGGAGGCGTGCGGCGATGAGCGACAAGCTTGCCCATTTCGTATCCGACGCTCCGTTCGATCCCTATACCATCGAAACGCTGACGCCTGAGCAGGAGCGCGTCTATATGGCGTCGCGTTGGTTGATGATGTGGTGGAAATTCAAGCTTCACAAGCTGGCGGTCGTATCAGGCATTGTTCTTCTTGCTAGTTACTTCTGCATTATTTTCGTGGAGGTGTTTGCGCCCTACAACCTTCACACGCGAAACACCGACTATTTGTTTGCCCCGCCGCAATCGGTCCATCTCATTCATGAAGGCGAATTCATCGGGCCATTTGTCTATCCGCTTAAATTCAAGCTCAATCTGGACACTTTGAAGCGTGAGTATTCGGATGATGCCGATAATCCGCAGCCGATCAGGTTTTTCTGCAGCGGCGATGAATACGAGTTTTGGGGATTGGTTTCGGGTTCCTTCCATATTATGTGTCCGCCGAAAGACGGCAAGATGTTCCTGCTTGGCACCGACCGGCTGGGACGGGACATGGTTTCCAGGCTGCTGTACGGCGGTCGTATATCGTTGACGGTCGGTTTGTTGGGAATCACCATCAGTTTTATTCTTGGGATAACCGTTGGCGGTATGGCCGGGTATTTTGGCGGATGGGTCGACAACACGGTCCAGCGGGTGATTGAAATTCTACGCTCCCTGCCGGAACTGCCTTTGTGGATGGCATTGTCGGCGGCGTTGCCGGTGAACTGGAGCCCGGTGTACGTCTATCTGGGAATTACCATCATTCTTGGGCTTCTTGACTGGCCCGGATTGGCGCGTGCGGTTCGCTCGAAGTTGCTGGCGTTGCGCGAGGAGGATTACGTCACCGCGGCGCGTTTGATGGGGGCGCCGCCGAGCCGGATTATCGGCGCCCATCTGCTGCCCAATTTCATGAGCCACTTGATTGCCTCGGCCAGTCTATCAATCCCATCGATGATCCTGGGTGAGACGGCGCTCAGTTTTCTCGGGCTGGGTCTCAGGCCGCCGGTTACCAGTTGGGGCGTTTTGCTGGCCGAGGCGCAGAACATAGAGGCGGTCGCGCTTTATCCGTGGCTTATGCTGCCCATGCTGCCGGTCGTTATCGTCGTCCTGGCGTTTAACTTCCTGGGCGATGGTCTTCGCGATGCTGCGGACCCCTACGACTAAGCTTCTCCTGTCACACATTCTCAAAAGGGCGTGAACTGCGGACCAATTGGGTCATCCGTGGGTTATCCTTGCGTGTTCGCTGAAATCACGGAGAAGACACGATGCATTGGATGAGGGTTCTAGTTCTACCCGTTGCCATTGTCACACTTTCCATTTCCACAGCCCAAGCCGGCACCAACGAACTGCAACCGAAACGGCATTTCAAGATTGAGCGGCCGGCCAGTCTGACCAATACCGAAGCGTTGACGATCTACGACAATGTTGCGGATCAGATGGCGCGCGGTTATGCCGATTCAGGCGACCCGGCAGCAAGAGATTACCGACAGTGGCAACTTTTCAATACGGCTCCTTACCGCTCGGCGACTCACGGCAACCGTTACGTCAGCAATTATGCCAACGCCAAGGCTGCGGATTACGCCAAAACGCAGAATGGCCTAAAGCTGCCGGCCGGCGCTGTTGTTGTGAAAGACAGTTTCACCGTCACGGCTGAAAAGCAGATCTTTGCCGGCGCTTTTTTCGTCATGGAAAAGCTGGCTGCCGGAACCAGTCCGGAAACGGCCGATTGGCGCTACGTGATGATCATGCCGGACGGGAGTTACTTTGGCGACACGTCCGGTTCCAACGCCCAAAATGTGGACTTTTGCCACGGTTGCCACAAAGCGGTTTCGGAAAACGACTATCTGTATTTTGTTCCCGAGAAATTCCGGCGGCTCTCACTTGCCCAGTAAGTTGGCCAACCTGGCCGGTGAATCACTCTTCCTTAGCGCGGACCTTGACCCGGTTGGTGACCGAAATAACGTCTTCGATTTCCTTGACGATGCCAACTGCCTTGCTCAACTCCGCCTTCGATAGTGCGCGGCCAAACAGAAAGACGTTCCCCGACACGGCCCGCCAGCGAAAATTAGTGACGTTAACGCCTTTGCCATCGAGCAGAAGGGCATTGATCTTCTTTTCGATTACGGTGTCTTCGACAAAGCCTTCCGCGGCGCCTTTCTTCTTTTCGAGATCCGTGATCACCAAGATTTCATTGTAGAGTTTCTTAACGCCGTCAACGGATGCAGCCAGTTTTCCTGCCTGTTTCTTTTGCTCATCCTTTTCAACGCTTCCCGTCAGCATGACATCTTGTTCATAGACGTCGGCACTGATGGAAATTACGTCTGAGCCCATTTGATCAACAACGTCGGCGGTGATGGACGCCTTGATTTCAAGGTCTTTGGCGATGTCCTCGGAACTTCTGTCCTCGGCCACGGCCTCGACGGCAGTCACGATTGCCGAGAACGGGTTGAGATCAAGGGCGAGTGCCGGGGCGGCCATAAGCGTAAAAAGGAAGAAGGGTGCCGTGAAGTAAGTTATTCGAGCCATTTGGGAACCTCCCGAAAGTAATAAGCTACAGAAAGACGACTAGCGGTTTTTCCATTTCGGTTTTCTTTTCTCCGCGAAAGCCGCCATTCCTTCTTTTTGGTCTTCGGTCGCGAAAGCTGAATGAAACAGCCGGCGCTCAAATAGAATTCCCTCGCTGAGGGTCGTCTCATACGACCGTTGCACCGCTTCCTTGATCATGTAGACGGCGGGGCGCGACATGCCGGCGATGGTTTGCGCCATCTTAATTGCTTCTTCAAGAAGCTGATCAGCGGGAACAACACGGGCGACGAGGCCGGAACTTTCGGCTTCCTCCGCATCCATCATTCGCCCGGTTAGGCAGAGGTCCATGGCTTTCGATTTGCCCACCGCCCGGGTCAAACGTTGGGTGCCGCCGGCCCCGGGAAGGACACCGAGGGTAACCTCAGGTTGGCCAAATTTCGCCGTATCGGCGGCAATAATGAGGTCACACATCATGGCGACTTCACATCCTCCGCCCAACGCGTAGCCGGAGACCGCGGCAATAACCGGTTTGCGGCAAGTCGCAATACGCTCCCAGCTCTCGGAGATGAAATTTCCGAGATAGGCGTCCATGTATGACTTGGATTGCATTTCCTTGATATCGGCGCCGGCAGCGAAGGCTTTCTCGGAGCCGGTCAGGAGGATGCAGCCGACCGCGTCATCGGCTTCGAAATCATCGAGGGCATTAGCCAATTCCTCTGTCAGCGCCGTGCACAGCGCGTTGAGCGCGTCGGGGCGATTTAGGGTAACAACGCCCACATTGTCCTTTGTTTCGACAATAATGTGCTCGTAAGGCATGGCGGCCAGCTCCATTTTGGCTGTGGCGGGATTGAAGACTCATATATTTCCGCGACGGGGCAGCCAAGCAAAGAATCACCGGTTTCGTAGATAGTCTTCGGTCGGATGTAAAAATCGGTCAGGGAATGGGTCTGGTATGAAAATCAGCGCGACACAGAATTTCTGCCTTCGTCGATGGTTTCACGCAGCTTTATGGCCAATTGAGAAAGCTCGAATGGCTTGGAAATTAAATGCACGGTTTCTTCCAGCGTTCCATCTCCGGAAATCTGATTTGCACTGTATCCCGACGTAAACAAGATCGGGATATCCGGGTTCCGGATTTTAATTTCCTTGGCCACGTCCGGCCCATTCATGCCTCCGGCCAAGAAAACATCGGTAAAAACCAGATCGAATTCCGACCCGCCGTCGATCTCCCCGAGCGCCTCGGCGCCTGTTCCCGTTTCGACAACCTTGTAACCGAGATCAAGGAGCATACCGACTGTCGTCGCGCGTACGTCCGGGTCATCTTCAATGACGAGAATTCGTTCTCCCTGGCCTTTTTGGCCGGATGGTGGTTCGGGCGAAATTTCCGGCAGGCTTTCTTCATCATCGGCGGTGGGTATATAGAGGCGGACGACGCAGCCTTTTCCCTCCTCGCTGTAAATTCCCATGTGTCCGCCGGATTGCCGTGTAAACCCATAGACCATACTTAACCCCAAACCACTTCCCGCGCCGACCTCTTTGGTCGTGTAGAAGGGCTCGATGGCATGGTTGAGAACCTCTGGGGACATGCCGTTCCCGGTATCACTAACCGCAATCATTCCGTAGGTTCCCGGGGTCAGGCCTTCGTGTTGGTCCGTGTAGCGGCTGTCGAGGACGACATTGGAAGTCTCGATTGTCAGTTGTCCCCCATCGGGCATAGCGTCGCGGGCATTGATGGCGAGATTAAGGAGGCTGTTCTCCAATTGGCCCCGGTCAACATTCATCTTCCAAAGATCGTGACCCAGTGAGGTGTTGATCTGTACCGAGATGCCAAGCGTCCGGCGCATGAGTTCCGTCAATCCCGAGATCAGATCGTTAACATCGGTGACCATTGCGACCAGGGACTGTCGTCGGCCAAAGGCCAGCAGCCTTTGAGTCAGTTCAGCGCCACGTCGGGCCGAGCGGAGCGCCGCCGCGATCATCCGGGCGCTTTTTTCCGAGTTATCGTCATTTTGGAGAATGTTGAGGCTGCCGACGATCACAGCAAGGAGGTTATTAAAATCATGGGCGATGCCGCCGGTCAATTGACCCACCGCCTCCATTTTGTGGGATTGCTGGAGTTCCGCCTCGGCCAACTTCCGTTCGGTAATATCGGTGGCCGCAATGAAGTAGCCGATGACTTCGCCACTGTCATTGAAATCCGGCGTGTACGTGGTTTCGGCCTGTCGTTCTGCCGCATGCCGGGGGGCCGATTCCGGATCAGGGTATGGCACGGATAGCTCTTCAAACCGGGTAGGCTTGCCGCTCAGGGCCAGCTTTGAATATTGCAGGTTTCTTCTTTCTATCTGTTCGCCCCAGATGTCCCGGACTCGCTGGCCAATGATAGACTCGCGAGTCATTCCGGACCACTCCTCGAAGGTTTTGTTGACCATTCGATAGCGCAGTTCCTTGTCCACATATGAAATCAGAATCGGAACAGCATTCGTGATCGACTGCAATTCTTCCTCGCGTTGCTTCAACTCGGTGATATCGGTGGTTACGCTAACCGAACTTCCATCCGGAGAGGCGCTGCGGCGGGTTAGCAGCCAGCTGCCGTCACGGAATACCTCGACCGGTGACGGAGCATCATGGTGCTCCTGCAATCGTTCTTGAACCCAGGCATCCTGCTCTTCTTCCGTGAGGTCCAAATTTTGATGCTTAAGGACTTCGCGTATGTAATCTTCGTAGTGAGCCCCTCGGACGAGGATATGCGTGGCCGCGCCAGCCTGGTTGCGAAAACGCCTATTGCACAGAACAAAACGGTTTTGATCATCCCAAAAAGCGATGCCGTCCGAAACGTTCTCAATGGCATCGAGAAACCGTTGCGTCGTTTCAACGGCTTCCTCCCGGGCGCGCACCTCTCCTGTAATATCTGTCCCAGTTCCGCGATAACCCAGAAAATCACCATCGCCGCTGAACACCGGCCTTCCGCTAAGGCGGTACCATCCCTTTGTGCCATCGGCCAGTGTCTCACTATAAGTAAAGTCCCGGAATGGCCGCCGCCATTTCAAGTCCTTGATATGGCTTTGCCATTCCTGACTAAGTGGTTCCAGCTCAGCCATAAGATCATGCTGTCGACCAATAAACTTATCGTGGCTCAAACCGGAAATTTTATAGAAACGGTCTGAGACGTATGTAAAAACCAGGTTCTTATCCATCTCCCATAGCCAGTCGGAAGAGGCTTCCGCAAAGTCTTTGGTGCGTGCCTCGCTCCGCGCTAGCGCCTGATAGCCGTCGACAAGGTTTACGCGCATGGTATTGATCGCGTTGGCGACATCACCCAGTTCGTCATGACTGCGGCGTGACTTGTCGGAGCGGTCAAGCTCAAGCGGCGACTGATTGCGCTGGGGATCCAGTTGGCGGGCATAGGTAGCAATTTGGATCAAATGCTGGGTAACCAGCTTATTGAAAAGAAAGAATACAAAAATGGCGACAGAGAAAATGACTATCCCGTTGTTTGCCAACGCCACCCAAAACTCCGCCGCGACTTGGCTGTAAGCCCGTTCGAGCGTTGCGCTTACCCGAAGGACGCCAAGATCCAGGGTTCCCGTATCTGTCTCGTGTTTCAGGTTGAATTCGCGAACGATGCTGTTCGCATCCGTCGATGTTCCCGCCGTCGCAATGATGTTTCCGTCGTGGACGATAACGAGGTGGGTGATATCGGGAAGCCTTACAATACCGTCCACTATGATGTTGAGCGTTTGATTATTTAGCTGCCAAAGGACGCTTGTTAGGCTGGAAAGATAGCCTCGTTCGATCTGGCTGAACTGGTTCTCGATCTCCTTGAGCTCATGCTCATAGTGGCTGTAGATCTGAACTACTGTGGTCGCCAAGGTTACGCAGGTGCTGAAAATCAGCACATAGAGCATCAGCCGCCGGCCAATCGGCGAGCTCTGCGAATGGTCCAAGTCGGTTGGGTCCTTGGTCATATCAGCTTGCATACCCCATGTTAGAACCAATCCGGCAAATTCGCATGAATTTCATTACTGCCGTGACTTGATTCTATGCCAGGACGTTGATTGACAGGCTGTAATTGACGTGTTCTCACTTCGGTATCGAATTTGATGGCCGCGGTTTAGGTTTTCAAGCAATCTTGCGTTAGTATGAACTGCTATCTAAGTTATTGAAATTATGGAGTGAAACCAAGAATCGTTCGCTGCGTAGTTGAGTGGTTGACCAGGTTGAACCGGGGTGATGTAAAAATTTTGGTAGAATGTTTCTAAATGTGTCAAAATATTTCCAAATATTACAGGGTGGCGAATTTTAAATGTCGGATACGTCGAAAATCCTTGTCGTCGATGACGAGCCGGACATCTGTGATATCGTATCCGTTGTGCTTGAGGAAGCTGGGTACGCTGTCTTCACCATGAATACCGGTGTCGGTGTCGATGAGATGGTGCAGAGCAATGGTATTGATCTTGCCATCGTTGATATCGGCCTTCCGGGCGCCGATGGTCTGACTTTGACCCGGAGCCTCAAAGAGAACCATGACGTCGGCGTTATCATTTTGAGCGGCCGTACCGACACCACAGAAAAAATCGTTGGCCTGGAAATCGGGGCTGACGACTACGTCACCAAGCCGTTTGAGCCGCGGGAACTTCTGGCTCGCGTACGAAGCGTCTTGCGGCGGGTGAATGTGACCGAGAAGCCGGCATCCGAAGATACGAAAGCGCATTATTTCATGGGCTGGAAGCTTGATTTGATGGTTCGCTCGCTGTTGTCTCCAGACGGAGAGCCGATGGACATGTCGAGTGGCGAAATCAATTTATTGAAGGCGTTTGTCGAGCATCCGAACCGTGTCCTGAGCCGGGACCAATTGCTTGACTACACACACGATGTCGATACACCTGCTTTCGACCGCAGTGTCGATGTCCAGATCGCGCGCCTGCGTAAGAAGATCGAGGTGGAACCGCAGAATCCGCAGTTGATAAAAACCGTGCGGAACGCAGGCTATATCTTTACTGCCAAGGTAACGCACGGATAGAGTCGTTCTCACCGGACAATCTAAAAAATCAATTCTCTGTGGAGGGGATCATGAACAGAGCGGTCATCGTCATTTGCGATGGGCTGCGCGCGGATCTGATTACGCCTGAACTGACGCCGAACTTGCATCGGCTTGGCGCCGGAGGACGTATTTTCGCCAACCACCGCAGTGTATTTCCGTCCACCACGAGAACAACATCGGCTTCCATTGCCACGGGCTGCCTGCCGGCGCGGCATGGTCTTGATGGGAATTGCGTTGCAATTAATGAAGGTGACGGCTTGTTTGCAATTTCCACAGGTCGAGTGGATTTCCGGGATCGCTTGCGCGCGGCCACCGGTGGGACGCTTCGGGTGCCGACCCTTGCCGAACGGCTGAAGGATAGCGGCGGCTCAATCGTCTATTCGAACGTATCGACGGGCGCCGCTTACTTTCAGGACCCCGATGGATATGGCACCGTCTATCACCGCAGCGGTTCCTATGGACCCGGATTGACGGAAATCGCCGGGCCGGAGCATCTTGAGGTAAGCCATGACGCGGCCGGTGATACGGCGATGACGGCGCGGTTTTGCCAAGACGCTCTGCGGGAGAGGAAGCCCGCGCTTGCTGTCCTTTGGCAGTGCGAGCCCGATCACACCCAGCATTCTGTGCCGTTGGGGTCGCCGGCTCACCGCGAGGCAATTGCCGGTGCCGACGCCAATGCCGCGCAGGTCGCGGAGACCGTTGATGCGCTCAACGAGGAGGGTGAGGACATATTGCTAATCGTTGCCGCCGATCACGGCCATGAAACGGTTGGCCAGGTCATCCCGCTCGAAACGTTGCTGATAGAGGCCGGCCTGAAGGACAGTGAGTGTTCCTCCGATGTGGTGGTTGCCTCCAACGGATTTAGCGCCGCGATCTATGTATCAGAGGCGGCTCGGCCGCGCATCGGCGCCCTGACCAGTTTCCTGGCCACGTTGGATGGGATCGACGGCATTCTTACCGGACAGGAATTGGCGGATGTGGGGCAGCGGGCGGATGCCGCCCTCGCCATCGCTGTTACAACGCGCAAGACCGATGACGAGAATGAGTTTGGTGTCCGGGGTATTAGTGACGCCATATTTGATCCGTTCGACAACACGACGGCACCGGGTCTGGGGCAGCACGGCGGTCTAGGTCTCTATGAACAGCACCCTTTTTTGTTCATCCGGGGTGGCGGTTTTCAGACTGGTACGGCGAGCCAAATCGAAAGCTCCGCCATTGACCTGGCACCGACGATTCTCCGGCATCTCGGCGTGTCTTGGGAAGGCATGGACGGCAAGCCGTTGCCGCCAGCCTAGCCGATCGGCCTTCGTTTCTCGAGTGCGTGATCAGTTATCCAGAACAGTCGTCCGTTGAATGACGCGGTCGGCAACCAGATGACCGGCATCTGCGAAGAATTTTTTGTAGTGGGGCGTCTCGCGGTGGACATCGAGAGCCTCTGAATTTGTGTAAACCTCATAGAAAAAGAACTTGTCGGGGTTGTCTTCGGCTTGCAGAACATTGAACTGGTGACAGTCCGCTTCGTCGCGCACAGCCGCCTTCGCATTGGCAAGGATATGCGGTTTAAACTCCTCCGCCGTACCAGGCTCCAATGTAATGGTAACCAGAATAGCAAATTGACTCACGTGAACCTCCGCACTTGATTTGACGCCGCGCGTACTGTAGCCGAGATTTGCGGCTTGGCCCAAGACCTCTTAGGGTTGCGTTACACACCGAGAGGTCACGAGGAGGAACGCTTTGAGCGATAATACCGAGATAATTCGGACCGCCGACATTTGCGATGATCATGGTGATGATGTCTTGATTTGCGAGGTGTCGTTCCGTGATTTTGCCCTGCGCAATCACTTTCATGGCGAGGTGGTGACGTTCGCCACCTATGAAGATAACAAAGGTATCCGGGCCATACTGGAGCAAGGCGGCGCCGGACGGGTGCTGGTGGTTGATGGCCGTGGCTCCCAGCGCCGGGCGCTATGCGGCGGCAATATCGCCGCCGAGGCCCAAGGGTACGGCTGGGCAGGGTTGGTATTTAACGCCTGTATCCGCGACAGCCATGAATTCGCGGAGCTTGATTTCGGAGTCAAGGCGCTTGGCACCACGGCCATGCGCCCCCGCGTCGATGGTATCGGCCGCGCCGGTGAAACCTTGTATTTTGGTGGTATCGCCATTCGGCCCGGAGACTATCTCTATGCCGATCAGGATGCGGTTATCGTCGCCCCGCGAATTCTGCACGAATAGGGCGCCCGCCGTGAGTGAGAAGGACAGTAATTTTCAGACACTGCACGAGTTTGTCGTCGCGGCGCGCCAAAATTTAAGCCGTGACGTATGGGATTATATAATTGGCGGGGCCGATACCGAAACGACGCTCAAACGAAACCGGCAGTCCCTCGACTCGCTCGCATTTCGGCCTCGCGTGCTTCGCAACGTGGAAGACCTGGATTGCAGCGGTAGTTTGTTGGGCCATCGGTTGCGTATTCCGGTCCTGTTGGCGCCGATCGGATCTCTTCAGGATATCGTCGAAGGGGGCGGTGCCACCGTAACGCGGGCGGCAGCGAATTTCGGCATTACCCACATGTTAAGCTCGGTATGCGCGCCGGGCCTCGAAGCTGTCGCGGAGGCGGCCGACGGTCCGAAGATTTACCAGCTTTATGTTCGCGGCGACGCGGATTGGGTTGATGAACAGGTTCGCAGAGCCACTGCCGCGGGCTACGTTGGGTTTTGCCTGACCGTTGATCTCGACCACTACGGTCGGCGGGAGCGAGACATCGTCAAGCGCCATCAGAGCACGTCGCGGCAAAGTTCTTCGCAAGAGGAGTTTCAGGAACGTTTGTCATGGGACGACATCAAGCGCATCAGGGATAATTTTGATATTCCCCTGATTCTCAAGGGGATAGCGACGGCGGAGGACGCGGCAATTGCCGTCGAGCACGGGATTGACGGCGTTTACGTGTCCAACCACGGCGGCCGCCAACTGGACCATGGGCGCGGCGCCATTGAGATTTTGCCGGAAGTGGCCGCCGAAGTCGGTGGGCGGGCGGAAATCATTGTTGATGGCGGTTTCATGCGCGGAACCGACATCGTCAAGGCGCTGGCCTTGGGCGCGAACGCCGTCGGTATCGGCCGCCTGCAGGGTTTTGCCGCCGCCGCGGCAGGCGCTGAAGGCGTCGTTCGGGCGCTTGAGATTCTCGAGACGGAAATTGAGATTGCCTTAGTGCTTCTTGGCGTCACCGGCGTCGGCCAGTTGGACCCGAACTACGTGACCGCCGCCGCCCCTGTGGGTGAGCCCGGCGTTCTTAGTGCGCTGCCGTTGCTGGACGAGGACTATTGATCAACCGTCCTGGTCGCGGTCGCGGATATATTCGTAAATGCGGGTAAAGTCACTGTCGGGCATGGCGTTGTCGCCGCCTTCCCAGACGGCTGTGATCGTTTCCCCAACGGTATCCGGTGTTCCGGCAGCTCGGACATTGTCGAGATAGAGCCGGATATCCTTGGTTAGTAATGAAGTTTTGAAGCCGGCATCAAAGCTGCCGGTGGCGATACGGTCAGGGAACTTGTCGCGGCTGGCCGTATTCTGGCCGGTGGAAACATTGATAACGTCAAGCATGGTTTCCATCTCAAGCCCTTGCGACAGGCCATAGAGGATGGCCTCCGATGTGGACGCCATGGCCGTTCCGGACAGAAAGTTGTTGAGGATTTTAAGCGCTTGGCCTTGTCCCGGCTCATTGCCCACATGGAACGGGTTTTTGCAGAAGGCCATGAGAATATCCCGGTGCTCCTCCAGCAATGCTTCCGGCCCTGCCCACATGATGGTGATGGTGCCGGCTTTGGCGCCCGCTTGACCGCCACTGACCGGCGCGTCGATATAGTTGATGCCGGCAGTCGACAATATACCCGACGCTTTTCGGGCGTCAGTTGGGCCGATCGTGGAAAGGTCGATTACCGTGCGTGCACGCCGTTCACTGAGGCTCGCAATTTCCTGATTGACGGCCAAGCTGACGGGGCCGTCCGGCAGGCTGAGAAAGACACTGTCTGCGGCCGCAGCCACCTCCGCTATGGAGCCTGCGGCTTCCGCGCCCGCCGGCGCGCGGGACTCCGTACCGGCTTGGTCATAGACAATCATCTCGAAACCATTGGCGGCAATGTTGGCGGCCATGGGGCCGCCCATCTGGCCAAGGCCAATGAAACCGAGCTTTTGTAACGGCATGCCTGAGCCCTCGTGCCACATTGTAAAGGCCAGTATCATCGCGGCATGCAGCTTTCATGGCAAGGCGTCCGGCGACGATACCTAATTGCTGCACGGTCTTGCCGACTGAGGCCGGGAGGGTTTGTTTTCTGCCCTGGTATTTATTATCCCACTACGGCATAAAGGGAGCCGTGAGGGAGACTGAAAGACGCTGGCTAAGGCATCTTTTCTGGCCTTGGATGGCGATTGACAAGATTAGAGCAGAACTCTACCGTTCGGTTTAACGATAAAAAATAATCCTTAAGACAGGTGAGGGTACGTGACGACACTTCTCGAAATCGAGAACCTTAAGACGCAGTTTTTTATCTCATCGGGCACGGTCATGGCCGTGGACGGTGTTTCCTATACCGTCGAAGAGGGCGAGACAGTTGCTGTCGTCGGTGAATCCGGCTGCGGCAAGTCGGTGACGGCGCTGTCCATCCTTAGGCTCATTCCCTGGCCGCCGGGCAAGATCGTCGATGGCCGAATAATTTTTGACGGCCGGGACTTGCTGGCTCTCGAAGAGGAGCAAATGCGCGAGGTCCGCGGCCGCGACATCGGCATGATCTTTCAAGAACCGATGACTTCGCTAAATCCGGTGTTGAGCATTGGACTGCAGCTGACCGAAACCATGACCACACACATGGACATCACGCAGGGACAAGCTCATGCCCGCGCTATTGAGTTGCTGGGAATGGTTGGAATATCCGAGCCGGAACGCCGGTTGGCGCAATATCCCCATCACCTGAGCGGCGGCATGCGCCAACGCGTGATGATCGCCATGGCGCTGTCGTGCGAACCCAAGCTGATTATTGCTGATGAACCGACGACGGCCCTCGATGTGACAATTCAGGCCCAAATTCTGGAGCTGATGAAAAACCTGACCCGGGAACTCGGGGTCGCAATGATTATCATAACCCATAACCTGGGTGTGGTGGCGCGGTACGCGGATCGGGTCAATGTCATGTATGCCGGCAGAATCATCGAGCAAGCTTCGGCGCGCGATATCTACCACAATCCGAAACACCCCTACACCTTGGCTCTTTTGAAATCCATTCCACGCATGGATCAAGCGCGCCAGGCTAAGCTTGACCCCGTGGACGGACAGCCGCCGGATCTCAGTAAACTGGATGGTGGATGCGCCTTCCGGCCGCGATGCCGTTTCGCAGTTGACCGGTGCGCCACTGAATTCCCGCCGCTTGAACAGGTCGGCGAGGGACATTTCTCGGCCTGTTGGGTTAAGGACACGCTGGACCCAAGCCTTAAGGAGGCCTCATGACGGGGGCGGTAGAGAGCACTGTACGCGATGATTCCGCTTTCCGCGGGACGCATTCAGACGAGGTCCTGATCGACGTCAAGGATCTGAAGATGTACTTCCCGGTAACCGAAGGGGCGATGATTACCCGCGTTGTCGCCGAGGTAAAAGCCGTGGACGGCGTCAGTTTTTTCATCCGGCGTGGCGAAACGCTTGGATTAGTTGGCGAGTCCGGTTGCGGCAAGACCACAACGGGACGCTGCATAATCCAGCTTGAACAGGCCACGAGCGGCCAGATTATGTTTGACGGCAAGGACCTGACCAAACTCAGTCAGAATGAGTTGGTCGGCGCCCGCCAGAAAATCCAGATCATTTTCCAGGATCCCTTTAGTTCCCTGAATCCAAGGATGACGATTAACGACATCATCGGCGAACCGATGAAGGTGCACGGAATAATTCCAGACCAAGCGAAGCGCGAAGCGCGGGTCCGTGAGCTGCTGTCCGTTTGCGGTCTCAATCCCCGGTTCGCCAGCCGCTACCCGCATGAAATGAGTGGCGGCCAGCGCCAGCGTGTCGGAATTGCCCGGGCCTTGGCCATGAATCCGGAGTTCATCATCTGCGACGAGGCGGTATCGGCACTGGACGTGTCAATCCAGGCCCAAGTGATCAACCTACTTGAGGATCTTCGCGACGAATTCGGTCTGACCTATCTCTTCATTTCCCATGATCTGAGCGTTGTTCGCCATATCTGCCACCGGGTGGCGGTGATGTATCTGGGCCATATGGTCGAATTGGCTGAATGCGACGAGCTTTACGACAATCCCATGCACCCTTACACTCGCGCCTTGCTTGAAGCGGTCCCGATTCCGGATCCGGATATCGAGAACGATCGCGAACATAAGACTGTTAAGGGAGAGATACCGAGCCCGATTAATCCGCCGAGCGGCTGCGTGTTTCATCCACGTTGCGCGCTGGCCGTGGACGGGTGCAGTAAACAGGTTCCCGAGTTTCGGGAAGTTAAACCAGGCCATTGGGTGGCCTGTACAGAGGTGTGATCGCCTATTATCAGGCATCGCATAAATAAGGGAACTGGGAGGTTCCTCATTTCTCAGGGAAGGAGACTAACATGAGAAAAGTCTACTCAAACTTGGCGCTTTCCGTCGCCGTCGGGGCCGGTATGGCCTTTGGCGCGGCGGCAACCGTCGACACTGCTCAGGCCGCGTCGGTCAAAAAGGGTGGTGTATTGAACTTCGTGGTCGGCAGTAAGATTCCGTCTTACGACCTGCACCGCGAAACGACCTTCGGCGTGATCCATCCGATCCGCCCGTTCTACAGCCTGCTCATTCGTGTCAATCCCGACAATCCGTCATCGCCGACGGATTTCGTTTGCGATTTGTGCGAAGGATCAGTTCCGTCGGGCGAAGACGGAGGCAAGAAGTACACTTTCAAGATCCGCACGGGCGTTAAGTTCCATGACGGAACCCCGCTGACGGCGCATGATATTGTCGCCACCTACCAGAAGATCATCTTCCCGCCCGAGGGTACTCCGAGTGCCCGTAAGGCATTCTTCAAGATGGTCGACTCGGTGAGTGCCGATAGCGACACTTCCGTCACTTTTAAGCTCAAGTTCCCGTCCGGCGCCTTTATTCCGGCCGTGGCGACACCGTTCAATATCGTCATGTCTAAAAAGGACTTGGACACCCACGGGTTCAATTGGCACAAAGCCAACATCAACGGCACCGGTGCTTTCTCGTTTGTTCAGCATCAGCCGGGCTCCTTCGTCGAAGGTAAGAAATATGCCGGCTATCACCATGCTGGAAAACCGTACCTTGACGGCTACAAGGCTATTGCGGCTCCGAAGATGGCTGTTCGTCTGCAAGCCATCCGCGGCGATCGCGCGGCCATCGAGTTCCGCGGTTTCCCGCCGAAAGCCCGTGATGATCTTGTGAAAGCCCTTGGCGACAAGATCACGGTGCAGGAAAGCGATTGGAACTGCGTGCTCATGTTCACCCCGAACCAGGAGCGCAAGCCGTTTGGCGACGCTCGTGTCCGCAAGGCCCTTAACCTGGCCGTGGACCGCTGGGGTGGATCCAAGTACCTGCAACGTATCGCCATCGTCAAGACCGTCGGCGGCGTTGTGTTCCCGAACCATCCGTTGGCCGCAACCAAGGCAGAATTGCTCAAGCTGACCGGCTACGGCGAGGACGTTGATGCGAACCGTGCACAGGCTAAGAAGTTGTTGGCCGACGCCGGCGCCTCGGGCCTGAGCTTTGACTTCTCCAACCGCGGCGTTGACCAGCCTTACAAGGTTGTCGGCACCTGGTTGGTGGATCAGTGGAAAAAGGTCGGTCTGACCGCCAAACAGCGGGTGCAGCCGTCCGGTCCGTTCTATGCCACTCTGCGAAAGAGCAGCGACTTTGATGTCTCCATCGACTTCAACTGCCAATCGGTGATCAACCCGATCGCGGACGTGACCAAGTTCCTCGGTTCTGCCGGCAACAACTACGGCAACTATGAGGATGCAGAACTGGAAGGCATCTATGATCGCCTGCTTCGTGCCGAGTCAGAGGCCGATCAGCGCGTCATCATGCGTGAATATGAGAACCGCGCCGTCAATGACCAAGCGCATCTCGGCATTACGCTGTGGTGGTACAAGATCAATCCGCACCGGTCCTACGTTAAGGGCTGGAGCATTGCTCCGAGCCATTACTTGAACCAGTCTCTCGATCAAATCTGGCTGGATAAGTAAGCAATACTAACGAAAAGCGAGCCAATCCCCGTCCGCCGATTTTGCGGCGGACGGGGAGGTTCGTAAATGCGGTCTTATGTATAAATATATTATAAAACGCCTTCTGTTGATGATCCCGACCCTGATTGGGGCGGCGATCCTGGTTTTTTTCCTTTTGCGATTAATTCCCGGCGATGTGTGCGAGCTGCGCTTGGCGGGAACCGGCCTTTATGCCGATCCGACAGAGATTGAGCTTTGCCGGGAGAATCTCGGACTTAACGATCATGTATTCGTTCAGTTCCTGACGTTCGTCACCGGGTTCTTTATCTTCGATCTCGGTGATTCCATGTGGACCGGCAAGCCGATTACCTTCGAGCTCGGCCTGCGCTTCCAACTCTCGCTGCAGGTTGCCTTCATGGCCACCTTCGTCGCCGTGGCGATCTCCATTCCGCTTGGCGCCATTTCGGCCATCAAGCAAGACACCTGGACCGATTATATCGTCCGCGCCTTTAGTATTTTCGGC
>Ga0315338_1000236_pt1 | contig 183863 bp, 170 predicted proteins | sample ASW8metaG_FD_204518 | JGI IMG/M metagenome (GOLD analysis project Ga0315338, IMG submission 204518) | Ammonia-oxidizing marine archaeal communities from Monterey Bay, California, United States - ASW #8 | ecosystem: Environmental > Aquatic > Marine > Coastal | place: USA: California | collected...
GGCCTTCGGTGGGCCAAACCGGCTCGCCGGCGGTGTTGCGATGCTTGCCCGATGCACCGCATCGCGCTTCTCATCGCGCCTTGCCGGACAAACCGGTTTGGCGCCATCAAACGGTTCCGTATGAACAGGAAACGCTCTAGCCGCTGTTACCGCAGAGACGGGCTGCGCTCCACCATTTCGCCCGCCCAGCGCATGGTGGCACGCCACAAGATCACGGCCCGGGCATCGATGACCAGAAACGCACCTGCGCTGTAAAGCCTTGGGATGTAACCGGGTTCGGAAGGCCTCGCGATAGCCATGAGGCTGGAGGATTCGACCACTGAGCCACCCGCCTCCACCGCTGTCTCGGCAGCACGGCCGGGTGCTGTGAATATGGCGACATCGGACATGGGCGCGGTCAGGAAGGTGGCGCCCGCAAGGACGGCCATAAGCAGAACCAGGAGGACTGTCAGGCGGATCAAATTTTTAAATAACCATCGAAACATAGCGCAGTCTAAATGTCCGTTCAGTAGTGCTCTGGCCGGGAGAGGGCCGGCTACGGAATAGGAATGCGCCTTATTGCGCATTCTTGAACCGACACTAAGACCAGATCATCCCTTGCGTGCAATAAAAAAGCGCCGGGCGAAGCTCGCTCGGCGCTCTTGGTGTGTTGGCACCACGGTCAGGCCTGGGGTGCGGGCTTTTCCGGGGTGTCGGACACGTCCACATCGTGTGCAGTGCGGGCGCGCTCGTCCATAAACTGATCGAATTCCGCCTTGTCCCGCGCATGGCGCAGACGTTCGAGGAAATCGGTAAATTCGCGCTGCTCGTCTTCAAGACGGCGAAGTGTGTCTTCCCGGTATTCGTCAAAGGCACGATTGCCGCTTGAGCTGTGCCGCCAGGCACCACCGCCCCAACGCGAGCCGCGTTTGCGGTCATCCTGATTAAAGTGCCAGCGGCCAGGTCCGCGTTTCGATCCACATCCCATACGTCCACTCCATAAGAGAAAAGCCAGTAAGCCAAGGCCGATGGGCCAGAACACAATAAAGCCCACAACCATAAGAGCAATCCAAGCCGGTTTGCCGTAGTCGTCTAATTTTGCTGCGAGTTCCATCAGACCCTCATGTTAATGTTTTTTACATTTACATAATTGGTTATTCACCGGCCTTCTGTCAAGGGATCTCGGGAAAGATTTGGTCCAGATAAGGGAATTTAATCGCCATAGCCGAGCCCGCGCAGATAGACCAGAATGGCAGCTTCCAGAAGCTCCTCCGGCGTCATGGGCAGCTTGCGGCGGGCAGCATCACCACGGGCAAACAGCGAGGCGGTGCCGTGGCACAGGCTCCAGACATGCAGGGCCATCATCATCGCGGGCGGTCTTTTCGCTTCCGGCAGTTTGCCGCAGACCGATTCAGACGCCCGGCGCAGTACCGTGAAAGCCCGACTTCCTGCCTGCTCCAGTTCGGGATCGAGGTCAGGCGGAAGGCCGGATTCAAACATCGCCGCATAATAGGCCGGCTCGGTCCTGGCGAAATTGAGGTAGGCACGGCCGACATTGTGAAACGCGGTAACAGGGTCCGGCAGTCCGTCATTCCAGGCGTTCAGGAGCTCCGCTTCGAAGCGTTCATAGCCGCGCCGTGCGATATCGGCCATCAAGGCGTCGCGGTCGCGGAAATGCCGGTAAGGTGCGGCCGCACTCACGCCGGCCGAACGGGCGGCCTCGGCAAAGGTAAACCCGGCAGGACCCTTGGTAGCGATCAGGTCGAGCGCTGCCTTGATCAGCGCTTCGCGCAGATTTCCGTGATGATAGCCGCGGCGTTCACTGCCACGGGATTTTCGCGACCAACTCATGTAAAAGGCTTTTACATGAAATGGCGCCACTGCACAGCCCAATAGCACGCCCTATGGCTAACGAGGGCCTACAGTGTGACCCTATCCCGAAAAAACCCCGCCGCTACTGCCAGCGGCGGGGCCAGGGAGGTCAGAGATTGCCTTTCGACATCTCTGAGGCGATGCGATCCGCCTGGCGGATCGCCAGAGATACAATGGTCAGGGTCGGATTTTCGGCCGCCCCGGTGGTGAACTGGCTGCCATCGGAGACAAACAGATTTGCGATGTCGTGGGACTGGCCCCACTTGTTGACCACGCCGTCACGGGGTTTTTCACTCATCCGGTTGGTGCCCAGATTGTGGGTCGAGGGATAAGGCGGGGTTGGGAAGGTACGTGTCGCGCCAACCGCGTCATAGACCGCTGCCCCTTGCGTGAAGGCGTGATTGCGCATGGCATTATCGTTTGCATGATCATCGAAATGCACATTGGGCGCCGGCAGGCCGTATTGATCCTTCTCTGTGGGATGCAAGGTAATGCCATTGCGCTCCTGGGGCATGTCTTCGCCGACCAGCCACATGCCAGCCATGTGATCATACATCTCAAGTGCTGACGCAAATTCCCGGCCCCAGGCGCCTGGATCAAGAAACGCTGCCATGAACGGCAGACCCAAAGACAATGTCTCCATCTCGTAACCGCCAACAAAACCGCGGGCGGTATCATTGCGCGCTTCATCGGTGATGATGCCCGCCATGGTGGTTCCGCGATACATATGCACCGGCTTGTCGAACACGCCATAAACCGAACCGGTCATGTGACGCATGTAGTTGCGGCCGACCTGACCTGAAGAGTTGGCCAAACCGTCCGGGAACATGGAGGATGCCGAGTTCAGCAGCAGTCTCGGGCTCTCGATCGAGTTGCCGGCGACACACACCGCCCTGGCCTTCTGGACGTGCTGATTGCCATCCTTGTCGGCATAGAGGACGCCGGTAACCTTGCCGGCGGCATTGTGCTCGACTTTGAGCACATGGGCATTCGCCCGCACTTCGAGTTTGCCGGTGCTCTCGCCCTTGGGAATCTCGGTATAGAGGGTCGACCATTTCGCACCCGATTTGCAGCCTTGAAAACAAAAACCGATTTGCTGGCAGGCGCCACGGTCATCGCGCGGTTCGGAGTTGATCGCCATGCGGCCGGTATGACAGTTCTTGTAGCCGAGCTTGTCGGCACCCTTCTTCATCACCTTGAAGTTGTTGCATCCAGGCAGGCCGGGAATGTTGTTGGTGCGTGTCACCCCCATCTTATCTTCGGCCTTGGCGTACCATGGTTCCATTTCCGCCAGGTCGATGGGCCAATCGAGCAGGCTGGCGCCCGGTATATCGCCATAATTGGTGCGCGCCTTGAATTCATGCTCTTGTATCCTGAGCGAGGCGCCGGCCCAGTGCACGGTGGAGCCGCCAACCGCCTTGACGATCCAGGCCGGCAGGCCGGAAAAATCGCGTGCCACGCGCCAGTCACCGGACGTGGTGCGCCGGTCGAGCCATGATATCTGGCCGAACATGCCCCATTCGTCATTGTTGAAATCGGAAATCTCGTGCCGGCCACCGGCTTCGAGGATCACCGTATTGACGCCCTTCTGCGCCAGTTCGTTGCCCAGGGTCCCTCCCCCGGCACCAGAACCTATGACCACCACAACCGTGTCGTCGGTCAGATCGAATTTCGCTGCCATTTTCTTATCCTCCCTCAGACCTGGTCAAGCCAGCTAATATCGTCAAACCCGTGGTCGATATATCCACCCTTGGAGGCGGATTCGCCCTCATAACCGAACAGCGGCCAAACCTCGGGGTTGTTGTAGAGACCGACCACCAAAGTGCCCCTGACCTTCTGGAACAGAGCTGACTTTTCCAATGCACGCAGCACGGCCACGCGCTGGCTCTCCCAGCCGACACTGGCATAAGCCACGCCGTGGGCGCCCCTGGCCGCCTCATCGAGGCCGGTGACGCCGTTTTCGAACAGGGCCTTGTCGTCGGCGGATTTGCCGGCGGCACCATCGAAACCCTCAACCACCTTTGCGTAGAAACGGTCGGCAACGCGGTCGTGGGGATAGATGTCACGCGACATCTGCACCAAAGTGGCGAAGGTCTCGGGCTTCAAATGGCTGGCCATCGCCGCCCAGGCACTGTCGGCGCCGACAATCATACCGCCGGGCATAATTGTGAGCGCAACCACTGAGGCGCTGCCCGCGCCCAGTACATTGCGTCGGGTGACCTTCAGCTTCTTGTCCATAACGCGCATTTTACGTTCCCTCCTTGGTTTGTTTTGTCCGCCGACCAGCCTTGAGCCGACGGTTCAAGTGTATCGTCCATGCCGTTGCAGGACTTCGATCTTGTAGGCATCAGGGTCCTGCACGAAAAAGAACTTGGCCATCAGCGATCCCTCGCGATGGAATTCCTTGACCGGTGTCGGGTTAAGGCCGAGCTGTTCGAACCTTTCATGTTCGGCGGCAACATCATCGACAGAAACCGCCAAGTGACCGTAGCCGTCGCCATGGGTATAGGGTTCAGCATGGCCGTGATTGACTGTCAGTTCCACCTCGAAGTCATTTTCCCGGTTCTTCAGATAGACCAGGGTGAAACCGTCGAATTCAAAGCGGTCCTCGACATCGAGGGCAAAAGCCTTCTTGTAGAAGTCAACGGAGCTTGCCTCGTCCAGAACGCGTATCATTGCGTGAATGACTTTCGCCATGCCACACCTCCTCTTCGGGTCAGTCCACTTTCGTCTGCGGAAATGCGATGATCTTGTGCCGCACCTCGGCGTTTGCCCGGCGGTAAACCACATAGGTGTCCGAAAAAACCGCATGCGGATCTTCCAGCCACTTGTCGAGAGCTTCGGGGGTCCAGGGCCAATCGGCCACTTTCAACCCTTTGGAATAGGGAAATCCATCAATACTGCCGGCAGTGCGCCCTATGATGGCCCAGAGGTTGGGACCCTGGCGCTTGGCGCCACCCTTCTCGACGGTTTGGCAAACAAGGCAGTTTTTCTTGAAAAGCAACTCGCCGTCGCCGGCAGCCTGTGCATGTCCGGAAGATATCGCAACCGCTGCAAGCACCGCGAATATCGATGCGACACGCTCCAGTCTCCAGGACAACCGCCTGGGCGCCATAGCCGCTTCCTCCCAATCAAACGTCTTGTTGATCAGTATGTTAATGCGCCATGGCGGTTGTGTGGTGTTATCGGAATACTACACGCACCGAATTACGCCTCAGGCCGATACCGCAAGTTCGGCAGTCTGGGCTTCGGCGATCAGCCCGTCATGGTCGAAGTCATCGTCCAGGAAATTGAGGCAGCAACATCTCAAAAGCGATGCAAAATTGGCGACTTCACCGTGAATTTCCAGCGCCTCTTCGTAGAGAAGCGATAAGAATTTCGACATTGGCATGGATTGCGCTTCGGCTATCCGTTCCAGCACAACCCAGAATTTCGCTTCTAGGCGGACGCTGGTGGCATGGCCCATAAGCCGGATCGAACGGGTATCGTACTCGTAATTTGCCGGGTCCTGCCCTGCAAAAACATGACACATCGCAACCTCCCAATAAACAATGCACCACAGGAATACTGCTACATGCGCTTTTTTCGTTGCGTCTCAGATCCCGTGCGCAAGACACTGTGCGAGATAGTATAACTGCCACTTTGTGGCTTGCCAAACACCCCTCCTCGAGGGACAGACCCTGGTCCACCGCAGCCTGCGTCACCTTCAGGGCGTCTGGCTGTCGCCAACCATCACGGCACCCGGTGACGCTGAGATGCCAGGTCGCGCAAATTTTAATCAACTTGATCGAAAATTTTCTATAAACTTTAAATACCTCAATGATTTCAATGTGTTAACTCTTTTATTGACGGAACTTTAAGACTCATCGGCTAGTGTTGCGCACTAACAAGGTGCAGTCCGAAACGGCTGCGCCCTGTTGCCAAAAGTACAAACCGCCGACAACGGCGGGGCGTAATACCTCCAGCAACCTTGCATCACAGGCAAGGGACAGTGGGGTTGCCGAAAGGAGAGATCATGCGCGTTATTGTTTTTGCATCGCAAAAAGGTGGTTCGGGCAAGACGACACTTTGCGGTCATATAGCCGTCCAAGCCTGCCTGACCGGTCACGGCCCTGTTGCCATGATCGACACCGACCCGCAGGGCAGTCTGGTTCAGTGGGCCAAGGAACGCGACAATCCAGAACCCGGACATATCCATCTTGACCTGGCCAATCTGCGCGAAGGCCTGATCCAGGCCCGCAAGGACGGATACCGTCTGGTCTGTGTGGACACGCCGCCGTCTCTCACCAAGGAAATTTCAAAGGCCTTGTCCTACGCTGACCTGGTGGTCATGCCGACACGGCCGAGCCCGCATGACATTCGCGCGGTCGGCGTTACCGTCGATCTGGTGGAATATCATAACAAGCCGATGGTGTTCGTGATCAATGGCGCCACCCCGCGGGCCCGGATCACATCCGATGCGGCAGTGGCCCTGTCGCAACACGGCACTGTCGCGCCTTCGTTCATTCATAACCGCGTCGACTACGCGGCCAGCATGATCGATGGCCGGACCGTTATGGAAGTAAAGCCCGATGGCGCTTCCGCGAAAGAGATTGCCGATATTTGGACCTATCTTTCAGAAAGACTGGCACGCCTGAACGAACCGCTGAACGGTGTGCCGGACCCAGTTGAGCCTGCTCGCACAGTGACGAATCTGAATGCGATGCGACGTCGCGCGTCGACCTTTGGCCGCCGATCCGCCAACGCTTGACCCTTGGTAACCACGCGACAACCACCGATTACAGAGGACACTGACCATGACAAGTGAGGGCTTCGGCAGATTGACAGCGGCGATGATGGACCGCGACAACGAACGCGTCCACGTGGTCATCGGTGACGGCAAACGACCGACACCGCGGAAGATCGAATTTTCCAAACGCCGCACCACCGAGCGCAACAACAACACGGCAACCGCAAAGCCGGAAACAGCTGATGTTGATAACTCGATGAACGGCAATATGTTCGGCAAGTCGAGCAGCAAGAACATGTTCGGCAAATCGAGCAGTAAAGGCACGCCCATCGAACACACATCGAAGGCTCCGCTTACGGAATCACGCAGGGCCAGTTTGGGATCCACGGTGTTGATCGAACAGCCGCCGACCGGAGACATGTCCGAGGTTACGGTTTCCATGTGGGGGCTTCCCCCAGAGGATACCGAAGGCACGGAACCGCAGAAGGGCGGACAACGGCCGACGTCGGTTACTTATGAACGGCGGACCCTGGATGAACACCAGGCTTCCGTGGAGGCCGGCGAAGCCGAGCAAAGGATCTGGGTCGATACACCGACATTCTCCGGCCCGGACCGGCGCCACCAAAGCATCAGCCCGGAAGTGGAGCGCCGCAGATCCGTGCCGCCCCGGCTCAAGGCCGGTGTGCGCCTCGAACAGGAGCGCTATCTGCGCCTCAAGCTCGCGACAATGGAGACCGATCGCAGCCAGCAGGACCTCCTTACCAGCGCCCTCGACGAGTATCTCGACCAGATCGGAATCGATCGCTTCATCAGGGTCGCCATGGGTTTTGGTGGTGCTGAATCGAGCTTCGACAAAGGCAAAAAGTCTTAAGATACGATCTCACTGCACTTGCCCAGCTTACGAGGGATTCATTTCCTTCCCCGCCAATCAGCCATAGGCCAACCGCTCAAAAACTTGTTACAAGGAGCGCTTGGACGGTCGTGACGCGGGAGGAAGGCGATGAGTGCGAAAGACAACACTGAAATCGAAGGCGGATTGCGCACACGCGCAATTCACGCCGGCGAAGCTCCCGATCCCGTTACCGGGGCTTCCGCGCCAAACCTGGTCATGTCATCGACATTTGTGACTGAAGAGGCAAGCGGCTTTTCTGCCCACGACCTTGCTGAAAACCCGGACTTTCTCTACACCCGCTGGGGTAATCCAACAGTTCAACAACTCGAACGTAAGCTGTGTTCACTCGAGAACGCTGAGGCCTGCGTTTGCTTCGGCACGGGCATGGCGGCGGCAAGCGGCCTCTTGTTTTCAACCCTTTCACAGGGCGACCACCTGATCGTTGCCGATACCAGCTATGCAGGCGTTGCGGAACTGGTACGCGATACACTGCCGCGCATGGGTATCGACGTGACCCCGGTGGACTGCTCGGACGTGGCAAACGTCACCGCCGCATTTCAGGACAACACCCGCATGATCCTGCTGGAGACACCAGCCAACCCGATCATGCGGTTGTGCGATATCGCCGCGATCAGCGCGGCTGCCCATACAGCAGGCGACATCGCAGTTGTGGTTGATTCAACATTCGCAACGCCGGTTGCCACGCGCCCTCTCGAACTGGGCGCCGATTATGTATTCCATTCGCTGACCAAATATATCGGCGGTCACGGCGATGCCGCCGGAGGGGCGGTACTTGGCAGTCATGACCGGATCGGCGCATTGCGGCTCGAGGCGGGCATTCACTACGGTGGTGTCTTGAGCCCGTTCAATGCGTGGCTCATCATGCGCGGATGTGCCACCCTGCCCCTGCGTATGCGCGCCCACGAGGAAAACGCTCTCGAACTTGCGCGTTTTCTGGAGAACCACGACCGGGTCACCGGGGTAAGTTACCCGGGACTGGCGTCCCATCCCCAGCATGAACTGGCGAAACGGCAGATGGACAACTTTTCCGCAATGTTGACGTTTCAGGTCGAAGACGGACCTGCCATCGCAGACCGGATGACCAGACAGCTTCAGGTGTTTCACTATGCGGTATCGCTTGGCCACCACCGCAGTTTGGTTTTCTGGATGGGTACGGACGATCTCATGAAAACATCCTTCCGGCTCGAAGGCGCGCAACTGGCAAGCTTCAGAGATTATGCTGGCGATGGCATTTTCCGTGTATCAGTGGGGCTGGAGGACGCCGCTGACCTGTGCGCTGATCTCGACCGGGTCCTGGGCTGACGTTTCAATTTAGAGCGGATTTTGCTTATGTTGGATCATTTGACCGGAAAGACTGAAAGATCCGTGCAGCGAAAATGCGTGGCGATAGTTTGGGCAGCAACGTTGTTTGCCCTGTTCCTGCCGCTGCCGTTTGCAGTTGGCGATCCGCTTGAGGAGCGGTCTGCATGCTGGGAGAGCTATGAAGTTTGCGTGCTCGGTGCTGGAAACGCCGAGCAATGGCGCTCGGTTTGCTACAGCGATTACAGTTCCTGCATGAAAAGCCCGGGTTACATCCAATGCCGCCCGCAAGACCAGTCAACATGCAGCACCAAACAGAGCGAGTGCAACGACCGGGGCGACGGCAGCAAGACGATCACATCGCACTGCAAACAGGATCATCAGGTCTGCCTCGACGCATTTGGCTGCTGATCCTTGGAATGGCTTAATCGGTCTTTTCTTCTATCGCCTCGACCTTGGGCGTGCCCTCGCTGTCCAGCGCCTCTTCCAGTTCATACTGGGCGGCCAGCTTTTGATGACGCCAGTATCCCAAAGGCAGGGAGGCAAGATAAAACACCGCAAGCCCGGTAAGCATCGCCCATGGATAGCTGACCAGCAGCGAGACAAACAGCACCGTAACCAGCATCAGGGGCAGAACCAGGTCCCGGCGGATGCGCTGGCCCGAACTCTTGCCTGAAAAGGTCGGAATGCTTGAGACCATGAGAAAGCCGACAAAGCCGGTATAGAGGAGAATTGCCGCGGCCAGGGATTGACCGTCGATCAGCCCGAGAAAACCCAAATACATCGGCAACAAGGCAAGACCTGCACCGGCAGGTGCCGGCACGCCAGTGAAGAAACCAGCCTTCCAGGCCGGTTTGTCGGGATCGTCGAGTTCCACATTGAACCGGGCCAGACGGGCGGCACAACAGATCGCCAGCACCAGACATACAATCCAGCCGAATGACTTCAATGTCTGCAGGGACCACAGATAAATGACCATGGCCGGCGCGACGCCGAAATTGACGAAGTCGGCCAGCGAATCCAGTTCGGCACCGAACCTGGACGTCCCCTTCAAAAGCCGGGCAACCCGCCCGTCCAGGGCATCAAGCACGATGGCGAAGATGATTGCGGCAACGGCCAGTTCATAGCGCTCTTCAGTCGCCATGCGGATTGCGGTAACACCGCTGCACAGTGCCAGTAGAGTGATCAGATTGGGCGCCAATACGCGCACCGGGATGGCTTTGAACCGGCGGTATTTCTGCTCCCGCGCGGCCCGCCCGGGCTGCAATTCGTTGAACTTGGCCATCACATATTACTCCACATTGAGTTGAGCTGCAGTCAGCCTTCCCGCGCCGTCCGTTCGGGCTCGTCTGCGTCGAGATCGGCCAGCACTGTCTCACCGGCAATCGCGCGTTGACCGATTGCCACCAGCGCATTCTGCCCCGCGGGCAGGTAAACGTCCACCCGGCTGCCAAACCGGATCAGCCCAAAACGCTCGCCAACGCCAAGCGGTTCGCCCTCTTTGACAAACGGCACAATGCGCCGCGCCACCAGTCCGGCAATCTGGACGACCCCGAGTTTCTTGCCGCGTGGCAGTTCCAGTGTCAGCGCCAGACGTTCGTTGTCCTCGCTCGCCTTGTCCAGCTCAGCGTTGATGAAGCGGCCGGGCACATAGGTCATCTTGGTGATCTTGCCGGCAGCGGGAGCGCGGTTCACATGAACGTCAAACACATTCATGAATACCGATACCCTCACCCGCCGCTCGCCATCCAGCTCGAGTTCCGAGGGCGCGATCACGTCTTCAATGGCGCTGATCCGGCCATCGGCGGGGCTGATCACCAGACCTTCACGCAATGGCGTCACACGGTCTGGATCACGGAAGAAGTAGGCGCACCAGCAGGTCAGCAGGACGCCCAGCCAGCCAAGCGGGTCCCAGAAGAAGAACGCGATCAAGGCTGCGACCGCAAAGATGGCGACAAACTTGTGACCGTCACGATGGATCGGCACAAAGATCGACATTATGGATTCAATCAACGGTCGCTCCCACTCTCCAATATTTCAAAATCTGCCTGGTCGTCGACATCTTCAACGACACCGAGGGCCTCCTGCTCCGCCGTCCTGCCACGGTCATCCAGAGCATTCGCCAGGCGCTCACGCGCTTCTTCCGCTTCGCGCTGCCGGTTCCACAGCCCGGCATAAAGCCCGCCCTGGGTGAGCAGGTCCTGGTGCCGTCCGCGCTCGACGATGCGGCCCTTGTCAAGCACGACAATCTCATCGGCGTCAATGATAGTGGAAAGCCGATGGGCAATTACCAACGTGGTACGGTTCGCCGATACCTGCTTCAAGGCAGCCTGGATATCCTGTTCGGTGTTGGTGTCGAGCGATGAGGTCGCCTCGTCAAGCAATAGCACAGATGGTGCCTTGAGGATGGTTCGGGCAATTGCGACACGCTGTTTTTCACCACCGGACAGCTTCAATCCGCGTTCGCCGACCATGGATTGATATCCCTCGGGCAGGTGTTCGATGAAGCTGTGGACCTGAGCCAGGCGGGCGGCATCTATCACTTCCTCGTCGGGCGCGTCAGGCATGCCATAGCGGATGTTGTAAAGGATGGTATCGTTGAACAGCACGGTATCCTGCGGCACCATGCCAACGGTGTGACGCAGTGAGGCCTGGGTTACGTCGGCGATATCCTGGCCGTCGATCCTGATGGCGCCGGATGATACCTCATAGAACCGGAACAACAGGCGCGAGATGGTAGACTTTCCAGCACCGCTTGGACCGACAATCGCCACCGTGTGGCCTGCCGGTACTTTGAAACTGACATTGTGCAGGATCTGCCGGTCGGCATCGTAGAAAAACGAGACATTGTCAAATTCGACCACCGCATCGCTCACGTGGAGCGCCTCGGCACCGGGCTTGTCGCCAATCTCGGGCTCGACGGCGAGCAGGTCGAACATCATCTCGACATCGATCAGGCCTTGCTTGATATCGCGGTAGACGGTGCCGAGAAAATTGAGCGGAATGTAAAGTTGTATCAGGAACGCATTGACCATGACGAAATCGCCGATCGTCATGGTGCCCGCAGCAACACCTTGTGCTGCCATGATCATACAGACGGTCATGCCGACCGTGAAGATCACCGCCTGGCCGGAGTTCAACACCGCAAGGGAGGTGAAAGTCCTGGTGGCGGCGTCTTCGTAGCGCGCCATTGAGCGGTCGAACCGGCGCGTTTCGTGTTGTTCATTACCGAAATATTTGACCGTCTCGAAATTGAGCAGACTGTCGATCGCCTTGGTGTTGGCATCCGTGTCGGCCTCGTTCATGCGACGGCGGATCTCAATGCGCCATTCGGTGGCCTGATAGGTAAACCAGATATAGGCGAGCACGGTGATACCCACGACCACCGCAAACCAGATATTGAAGGTGAACGCCAACACGCCGCACACAAAGGCAAGTTCCAAAATGGTCGGGAATGTGTTGAACAGCGAAAACCGCAGGATCACCTCGATTGCCTTGGTGCCGCGTTCGATGATCCGGCTCAAGCCGCCGGTGCGCCGCTCGAGATGGAACCGCAGCGACAAACGATGCAGATGTTCAAATGTCTGGATCGCAAGCTGACGGACGGCGTGTTGCGCCACGCTTGCAAACAGACCGTCACGCAATTGCGTCACTACGACCATCAGCATGCGGCCGCCGCCATAGGCAAGGATCATCATCAGCGGGATCGCGGTCAGCGCCGCCACACCCACCACCGCATCGCCTGTTGCTGAACCGGTCAGCCCGTCGACCGCGGCCTTATAGGCAAACGGAAACGCCACTGTGATCACCTTGGCTGCCACCAGGCAGACCATTGCCGCGACCACGCGGATCTTGAGATCGCCCCTGCCCTTGGGCCAGAAATGCGGAAACAGATGCCGGAAGGTTTCAAGGTGGCCGATGCCGTCGCCGGGCTCACCAAAATATTCCCTGTTCTTCGCTGTCAGTGTTCTCATATTGTTGTGAGCCCGATGATCGGATGATTGTCCGCATTCGCGCGGGGGGTCGCCTCTTGCCCAGCGCTCAAGTGCCTGCACGCGGATGCCGGAATCGGGCCAGTTCTCTAATGTAAGGAGTGAGCCGCGTTCGGCAAAACATTTCTTTTCCTTCGGTTCACACCGTCTTTACGAGGTTTCCAGCCGCTTGGAAAACCCTGTGACGGACGAACTACAACGGATCCTGCGAAACCATGCACACAGCGGGGAAACTGCTTAATGCACATCTTCGACCCGTAACTTTCAAAACTTTTTGTGATCATCACAACAATTAACTCAAAATTCCATACTTCCATACATTTTCTAAGTTAATAACATCATTAAATTTCGTTATGGTTTCATTTTTTCTCAGTTATATTAATTTATATTAATACATTTCTATATATTCACACCTTCAATGAATTTTGTTCCTATTTATATTGTAATTCCTTTTATCGACTCCCATATATACATAACTGTACCATTGGAATTCCAGAGGTGCGCCCATGTTTGCGGCGCAATCTCTATAGACCACGCCTGTTACCGGCAGAAAGGAATGAACGATGAAAACACTCAGAACAATGCTCACTCTCGGCGCGGTATCGCTCGCAGTGGCGCTGGGCGCATGCGGTGAACGCGTTGAAGTTCCCCCTGCGCACAAAGGCAAGATCCTGACCAAGAACGGATACAAGCCCGAAACAGTGCCGCCGTCGAAGTTCCGGCTGGACGCATGCTGGGCTTACTGCGACCGCCTGATACTGGTGGAAGCTTCCGATGTCGGTATCGAGGAACAATTCCGGCTGTTCATGCCGAAAGATCAGCTCAATATGAGCTTCGACATCCGCTTCACGCTGTCGGTCAGGGATGACCAGCAGGCGATCGATTCAATTTTCGCCCGCATTCCTCCCGACATCGACAGGGGCGGCTATCTCAAGATCGCCACCACCAAGATCTACCAGACCTATGGGCAGCCGGTGATGCGTGAAGTCATTCGCACCGTGATTGCGAATTACACGATCAATGAGATCGCGTCGAGCCGGGACACCATGAACGCGGAATTGGTGTCAGCGGTTACAAAAGCGCTTCAAAGCACGCCTTTGACCGTGAAACGCCTGGCGCTCGCCGATGTGCAGTTTCCTGACGTCATCACGAAACAGAAGGAAGCCGCCGCTCAGCGTCGGATTGAGATCGAGCAGGAGGAAGCCAACAAGCAGATTGCTCTGGTGAAACTCCAGACCGAACTCGAACAGGCGAAAATGCGCCGGGCCATCCGGCGGGAACGGGCGGAGGCCGCGCGCGAGGAGAATGCAATTTTTGCAGAAAGCGTGACGGAAAAGTACCTCGCCTACAAAAAGCTCGAGGTTCTTGAAGCCATGGCGAAGAACCCCAACACGGTGTTCGTTCCCTATAGCGCACTCGACGAGGTCGGCATGTCCCAGCGCATATTCACACAGGAGGCAAGCAAGCGATGAACCTGCAATTTCTGAACCTCGGATTTTCACTGGCCAGCACGGCAGTTTCGGCTGCCGTGCTGGCGCTCATCATCTGGTTCGGGCTCAGGACCTGGGTGCGAATGGCGAAAGCCAAACCGGCTGAGCGGACCGAAACACGGGTTCGCCTCGGTGCCTGGAGTGCCTGGGCTGTGGTGGCCGGCATCATGACCGTCTCCGCCATCAACACGAGCGGACCCAGGATTACGGTTTCGGACCACTTCGGCCAGGCCGATCAAAGCTCGGATGCATCGGTGCGAAGCACGGCTCCTGTGTCCATGAGCGATGAAGACCGCTTGAAGGTGAACCAGGACCTCCATGACGAAACCACCATTCCAAGACAATAATGGCAAAACCGAAAGGGACGGCGGTTGGGTGAATGGCATTCGGTTAAAGCTTTACCTTGTGTACCGGTATCGCTTGACGGAAACCGCCGCTCAATGCCACATCAGCGCATGACTATGATTCGAAGAATATGCGTTTACTGCGGCTCCGGTCCCGGCAAGAATCCGGCCTATGCGGATGCCGCCCGGGAACTCGGCCAGGACATGGCGGAACGGGGCATTGGCCTGGTCTATGGTGGCGGCAGCCTCGGCCTTATGGGCATCGTTGCCCGGTCCGTGCTTGAGCATGGCGGGCATGTCACCGGCATCATCCCGCGGTTCCTGCAGGAACGCGAACAGATGCTGCACGAAGTTCAGGACGCGATCGTCACCGCAGACATGCATGAGCGGAAAATGCTCATGTTTCAAAAGGCAGACGCTTTCGTGGCACTTCCCGGCGGCATCGGCACGCTCGAGGAAACCGTCGAAATGACCACCTGGGCGCAGCTCGACCAGCACCGCAAACCCATCGTGCTCGCCAATATCGAGAACTTCTGGGACCCGTTCATCACATTGATGGACCACATGCGTGAAGAGGCCTTCATCCGGCAGGGGCTGGAGGTGGCCATCGACATCGCCGCAGCGGCACAAGACATCGTGCCGACGGTGCTGAAGCGGGCGGAAAAGGTCGCACAAGCCTCTTAAGAGGCTGCCGGCCGAGCACTATTACCCCGGTAGACGCGCCCTCACCCGCCGTTTGTGGTCTTCGCGCACGGCGGAGACGGAAAAAATGGCGAGTGCGATCCAGATCAACACAAAGCTTGCAAGACGGCCGGTATCGAGCGGTTCGCCGAACACGAACACGGCAGTCACGAAAATCAGCGAAGGCGCGATATATTGCAGCAACCCGACCGTCGATAGATTGATGCGCCGGGCCGCCGCTGCAAACAGGATCAACGGCCCCGCCGTCATCACACCAGCCAGCATGAGCCAGGCCGTGGTAAACCCGTCAGCGCCGAAATGGCCCTCACCGCTTGTATGGACAAACCCCAGATAGACGACGACCACCGGTAAGAACAACAGGGTTTCGACCAGAAACCCCTGAGCCGGTCCGATATCGATGGTTTTGCGCAGATAGCCGTAGAGCGCAAAAGTCGATGCCAGGGTCAGCGCCAGCCAGGGCGGCGTGCCGACCAGAATGGTCTGCGCCACCACCGCAATGCCGGCGAGCCCCACGGAAATCCATTGCGCCGGCAAAAGCCTTTCGCGCAGAAAGGCAAGGCCGATCAACACGCTGACAATCGGATTGATGAAATAGCCAAGGCTTGCTTCCAGCGCATAACCGCCCATCACCGCCCAGACATAGAGCACCCAATTGAGGCTCACCAGGGCGGCGGTCAGGATCAGGGTCAAAATAATACGTGGCGTGGCGAAGGCGCGGCGGATGTCGCTGGTGCGGCCCAGGATCAGCAGTATCACCGCGGCAACCGGTATGCTCCACAGAACCCTGTGGGCGATGATCTCGAAGGCCGGTACATAGGCAATGAGCTTATAGAACCAGGCAGTCGTGCCCCACAAGGTGAACGCTGCCACCGCGCAGAACACACCCTCCTGCGCCTGACTGAGCCCCGCTGGGCCGCCTGCTGCTCGATCTTCACTCGACATCGCCGCTGTGTTACGCCGCCCGGGCCGCATTGCGCAACTGTTTATGCCAGGGAACAAAGATGGCCCTGGCAAGTGGCGGTTGTCAGGGCGATCCCATCATACGCCGGCGGCGTTCCCGGATATGCGCGTTGGCCTCAGGCGATCCGTCGTGAAACGAGCCGAACCATCGATCCCAGGGCATTTCCAGGGTGCCGTAGTTACACTCGAAATAGCGGTGATGCATCTGGTGAAAAAAGTCGCCAAGCCGCAACCGGCTCTGGTCCTTGACCAGGACAGCCTCATATCCCGTGTGCGAGCTTGCCGCCTCCAGCGCCTTTACCTGCATGTGGAACAGCACGTGGATCGGGTGTGAGATGACCACCCAGTGAATGAGGCCGGAGCTCAGATAGAGAATGTGTTCGACTGGATGCATGGACATGCCGGACCACGGCCCGATGTTTATGTTGCGGTGATGCAGCGCGTGGGCTGCCCGGTAGAGCGGCGGCCAGTGCAGTAACCGGTGGATCCAGTAGAAATGGAACGAACCCCAGATCGGCTGCAACAGGAAAAGCGCCACGAACCACACCGGATTATCGTTCCAGGCAAGATATGGCACATAACCGTTCGCATAGCCCCACATGAGCAGCACTTCGAACGCCGTCCAGACCGTGACACCGCTTGCCAGGGTCCAGAACATATTGTCGAGGACCTGGGAGTTGAAGGTAAAGCTGCGGGCCTTTCCCGCCATGTCGCGGGTGTCGAACCGGCGCTTGTCGCCCTGTTTCCTGAAGGTATAGAAATAAAGATGTAACCCGCCCGCAACCGCGATCATGAGGCCGAGATTGCGGACATACATCTGCGCGATCCAATCGGCCTGAAACGTGATGCAGCGCTCAAGCGCGGGCTGCAGAAAAAACCACGTGGCGATGGCAAGGCCGAGCACGATGATCCGTTCGGTGAGGAACAGCCAAGATCTGAAGACCCATTGAACATAGGCAACAGGCCGCGGCGGCCACACAAAAAGCGGTGCGAGTTGCACCGGATCGGCAGGCTTGTGATTCCACTCGCGGCCAGCACGCGGCGCTGGTTTATCTGCTCCATGCATTGGCGGATAGTTGGACGACACCTGCCATCCCTCCCGAGTTGGCTACACATCCCGTGGCAAACGACCTAGCCCAGCGATCCTATTCGAAACGCTACCTTGCAACAACGGTCCTAAACGGCCCCAGCGCACCAAGGCGCCCTCAATCCGCCGGCGCCTTGTCGCGCAGGAGTTTGTAGCGCACGCTGTCGATCAGCGCCTGGAACGAGGCATCGACGATATTGGGCGAGACGCCGACGGTGAACCAGCGGTTGCCCTGGCCGTCGGCACTTTCGATCAGCACCCTGGTGGTCGCCGAGGTTCCAGCGTTGAGGATACGCACCTTGTAGTCGACCAGCCTCAAATCTTCGATGAACGGCTGGTACTTGCCGATATCCTTGCGCAGGGCGGTGTCAAGGGCATTGACCGGGCCGTTGCCCTCACCCACCGAAATCATGGTTTCGCCATCGACCGTCACCTTGACGGTTGCCTCCGACATGGTGATCAGTTTGCCAAGCGCATTGTGGCGCCGCTCGACCAGAACGCGGAAGCTCTCGACCCGGAAGTAATCCGGCACCGTGTCGAGCGTGCGGCGGGCAAGCAATTCAAAGGATACGTCCGCCCCCTCATAGGAATAACCCTGGGCCTCGCGCTCCTTGACTTCGCGCAGCAAAGTGTCGAGCCGCGGGTCGGATTTTTCGACAGCGATGCCGATGCGGTCGAGCTCGGCCAACAGGTTTGACTTGCCGGCCTGGTCCGACACCAAAAGCCGGCGCTGGTTGCCGACGCTTTCCGGCGGCACATGCTCATAGGTCTCCGGCTCCTTGACGATTGCCGAGGCATGGATGCCGGCCTTGGTGGCAAAGGCGCTGTCGCCCACATAAGGCGCCTGGCGGTCGGGCGCCCGGTTCAACAGTTCATCGAACGAGCGCGAGACATGGGTCAGTGACTGCAATCCTTTTTTCGTGATACCGGTCTCAAACCTCTCGGCGAAATCCGGTTTCAGCAACAGCGTGGGGATCAGGGACACCAGATTGGCATTACCGCAACGCTCACCGATACCGTTCAGGGTGCCCTGGATCTGGCGCACGCCGGCACGCACGGCGGCAAGAGAATTGGCAACCGCTTGTTCGGTGTCGTTATGAGCATGGATGCCCAGATGATCGCCCGGGATATGTTTACAGACTTGCGTAACGATCTCGGCGATTTCGTCGGGCAAGGTGCCGCCATTGGTGTCACACAGCACGACCCAGCGGGCGCCGTGATCATATGCGGCCCTGGCGCAGGCAAGTGCATATTCCGGATAGGCCTTATAGCCGTCGAAGAAGTGCTCGCAATCGATCAGCGGCTCCAGGCCGTGATCGCGAACCGCATCGACGCTGTCTGCGATCGACTGGATGTTTTCCTCATTGGTGACCCCGAGCGCCACATCCACATGATAGTCCCAGGACTTCGCCACCAGGCAGATGGCGTCGGCAGCGGAGGCGAACAAAGCGGCAAGACCCGGATCGTTGGCAGCACTTCTTCCTGCCCGCTTGGTCATGCCGAATGCGGTGAACGTGGCATGCTTGAGGTTCGGCTTGGAGACAAAGAACTCGGTATCGGCGGGATTGGCGCCGGGATAGCCGCCTTCGACGTAATCGATGCCCAGGCGGTCCAGCATGCCGGCGATCAGGGTCTTGTCCTCGATCGAGAAGTCAATCCCATTGGTCTGCGCCCCGTCCCGCAATGTGGTGTCAAACAGGTAGAGCCGTTCCCGTGCTGTCGCGCTCACCGTGCGATCTCCCAAGTTGTGCCTTCGGCGCTGTCTTTGAGAACAACGCCCATGGCGTTCAATTCGTCGCGCAGACGGTCAGCTTCAGCGAAGTCCCTCGACTGGCGTGCTTCGGCACGTGCCTCGATCAGGCGGTCTATGCGCGCTTCGTCGATTTCCAGGCCCTCGGGCCGCCATGCGGCCCAGTCCGGCGCACTCTGGCCCATCAGCCCCAACATGGTTGCGGTCGCCTTGAGCTGTTGTCCGGCGGTTTCATCGTCCAGCGCCAGATCCGCCAAGCGATGCATCTCGGTGATCACCGCCGGTGTGTTGAGATCATCCGACAGTGCCTTGAGAACTGCAGCCGGCGGTTCGGCGCCGCCCGCATCGACAGTCCCCACCAGGCCGTACCAGCGGTCGAGCAGCACCTGCGCCTCGCGGCACCGGGTCTCGGTCCAGTCGAGCGGCTGGCGGTAGTGGGTCATCAGCATCTGCAGGCGCAGCACCTGTCCCGGCCATTTGGCCAGCAGTTCATGGATGGTCAGGAAGTTGCCGGCCGACTTGGACATCTTCTGGCCTTCGACCTGCAGATAGCCGTTATGCATCCAGACATTGGCCATCTTGTCGTGACCAAGCGCACAGCATGATTGGGCAATTTCGTTTTCGTGGTGCGGGAAGGTCAGGTCGATACCGCCGCCATGGATATCGAAGACTTCGCCCAGATGGGCCAGCGACATGGCCGAGCATTCGATATGCCAACCAGGACGTCCCCGCCCCCAAGGACTGTCCCAACCGGGCAGATCATCGGATGATGGTTTCCACAAAACGAAATCCATGGGGTCTTTCTTGTAAGGTGCAACATCGATGCGCGCGCCCGCCAGCATCTCGTCCGTCGAGCGGCCCGAAAGCTGGCCATAAGTCGGCATCGAAGGCACATTGAACAGAACATGGCTCTCGGCTTCATAGGCATGCCCCTTGGCGATCAACTGTTCGATCAGGGCGATCATCTGGGGAACATGGCCGGTGGCGCGCGGCTCGGCGCTGGGCTCAAGCACACCGAGGGCTGCGATATCGGCATGGAACTGGGCCGTGGTCCGGGCGGTCACGTCGGCAATCGGCACGCCTTCTTCGGCCGCACGGTTGTTTATCTTGTCGTCGATGTCGGTGATGTTGCGGGCATAGGTGACATGGGTCTCGCCATAGACGTGGCGCAGCAGCCGGAATAGCACATCAAATACGATAATCGGCCGGGCATTGCCGATATGGGCGTAATCATAGACGGTCGGCCCGCAGACATACATGCGTATATTGTCCGGGTCGATCGGCCGGAAGGTGTCCTTGCGGCGCGTCAGGGTGTCGTAGAACGTTAAATCCACGGGATCGGTCCTCTCCCTACCGCGGGCCGGGTCGTTCATTCTTGCAAGATTGGGGTGACGTGAACGGCCGCAGGCCAGCGAACAGAGCTAGCTGGTGATAATAATGCAGCCACAAATGTGAATGGCCGGTATATGCGAAGCCGTTTTCATAGCGCGCGCAAAATGCGCGCGAACCGCATTAAGGTCAAGAAATTTCCTCATTAAACGGGCGTTCCAACTGTGCTTTCGCTTGCCATCGCGGTCACTGAACACTAAACCCGCGCGATGGCTGTCCCCGATATCATCGAGCGCCCTAGACAGAACATCTACATGGCTGCCCTCTGGATGCTGGCCTGGGTCGTGGCCCTGTCGATCATGGCGGTATCCGGCCGGGAGCTCTCCGCTGAGATCAGCACCTTTCAGATCATGTTCTTTCGCAGTTCGATCGGTATCATTCTGGTGATGCTCGTCTGGCTGTCGATCGGCCGTCCATCGCTTGCAACCAAACGGCTGCCGCTGCATCTCGCGCGCAACGTCATTCACTTCGGCGCCCAGTATTGCTGGTTCCTGGCGATTGGCCTTATTCCATTGGCGCAGGTCATTTCGATTGAGTTTACGGTTCCTGTCTGGACGGCGATCATGGCAGCGCTGTTCCTCGGCGAACGGCTGACCGGCATCCGGGTCTTTGCCATCGCGCTTGGCTTCGTGGGCGTGCTAGTGATCTTGCGGCCGGGTGTCGAGACGGTCAGTCCGGCGACCCTGGCGGTGGTTGCCGCCGCGATCGGATTCGGTGTCGTACTCACCATGACAAAAACCCTGTCGGGCACGGAAAAGGCGTTCACACTGATCTTCTATATGCATCTGACCCAGGCGCTGATCGGCGCCACACCCATGATGTTCCTGTGGGTCACGCCGTCAGCGGAGATGATGCCCTGGGCTGCCGCAGTCGGTCTTGCCGGCTTTGCGTCACATTATTGCCTGACCCGCGCCATGGCGATGGCAGACGCCACTGTTGTGGTGCCTCTCGATTTTCTCCGCCTTCCGGTGATGATGACGGTCGGTTATCTGCTGTATCAGGAATCAGTCGATCTATTCGTCTTTGTCGGCGGATCGATGATCCTGGCGGGCAACCTGATAAACGTGCAAAACGAAGGACGAAACCCCTGAAACGCGGTCCGCAGTCGAACCGGGCGCTAGCGGGATTGCCGCTGCTTTCACAATTGCGTCCGGTTGAACAGCACTAACAAATCCGGTTACGCGGTCAATCGTGAATGTAGCCGAATCTAACGGCATTGTCTGAAGACGTTAACAGCGCCGAACACCTATATCGGTCAAATCAGCATTGCAGCCTATCTCAAAATTAACTCATTGCTCTTAACCACCCGAAGGCATATTTCTTTTTTTTGCCCAAATTCTCCAATAGCGTACCAGTGTACAGTATGAAATCGGTCGTTACGCTTTCAGCTCTGTGTTGAGTATTCGGCACGACCACATGGGGGCATTGGGGTTTGTTGACTTGCCACCAGTGGGGCATTTTCTGAAAATTTTATTGTCGAATGTGGGAGCAAACTATGCTGTGTCGCCTTCTTATCGCGTTGATTGCCGTGGTTATTGTTTCTGGCTTTTCCACGAACCCGGCTTCCGCGCAAGCGGGTCTCAACCACGATCAAATTGTGGCACGGGAAAATAACATCACGCTCAAGGTCGTTGCCGGCGGGATCGACGACACGTCAACCCGTCTGGCCAACGAAATGGCGGTGGTGCTCGATCAGCCGGATCAGATGCGCATCTTGCCGGTGCTGTCCGGCGGGGGCGCTCAGAATATATCCGATCTGCTCTACTTGAAGGGCGTGGATATCGGTTTCGTGCGCACCGACGTGATGACTTATGTGAGGAACAACGGCGTCTATCCCGGCTCCCTGTCACGTCTGCGCTACATCTCCAAACTGCACAATGAGGAAGTCTATGTTGTCACTGGTTCTTCCTATGAGAAAATGGCCGACTTGAGCGGCCAAGCGGTCAATTTCGGCCGCAGTTCCGCCGGCAACATGGCAACACCTGAGCTCATCTTCCAGTCGCTTGGTATCGCGGTGAATCCGGTCTATCTCGATCACGCAGCTGCGCTCAAGAAAATCAAGACCGGTGAACTCGCCGCGACGATTATAGTCAATGCCAAACCAAACGATTTCATCACTGGTCTGCGCGCCGAGGACGGCCTGAAACTGTTGCCGATCGAGTACACCGATACTCTGCACGACATGTATCTGCCAAGTTCACTGTCCAGTGAGGACTATCCCAATCTGATCGCTGAGGGGCAGTTCGTCGATACACTTGCAACCAGTGTTGCCATGGTCATGTACAACTGGCCGAAAGGTCATTCACGTTACAAGCGGGTGGACCGCTTTGTGAAAGCGTTTTTTTCGAATTTCAATGAATTCCGCAACGCCCCTCGCCATCCAAAATGGCAAGAAGTAAACCTCACCGCAGCGATATCTGGATGGGATCGCTTCGCACCCGCCGAGGAATGGCTCAGGCTGTATGGTTCGACGGTGCCGGGAGAACGGGCATTGTCGCAGCTCCAGACGAAATTCGAAAGCTTCATTAAGACCCGCCTGAATGGCGGCGAGCAAACTCTCACGGACGAGCAGAGGGACGAAATGTTCAGAACCTTCCTGGGGTGGAAGGAGAACCAAACCGAAGCGATGATCCAGGTTCACATGACGTCGGACAGTAATGTGGGCCGCTTTATCGGCACAATTGTTGCGAAGAATGTCGAAATCACCGTCGGGGGAACAAAAGAGCAGGCACTCTTACTCAAACCAAAACTCAACAATTTGCCATCAGGTCCTCATGCACTGCATCTGCACACCAATCCAAATTGCGGCCCAGCTGTGAAAAACAATGTGATGATTGCGGGTCTAGGTGCCGGTGGCCATCTGTTCGCAGAAACCAACGGTGTCACTTATGGCAGTCACCTGGGTGACCTTCCAGACCTTCAGGTGGCCGGCGACGGATCGGCAACAGAGGAAATCATCGTACCGCGCCTGACCCTGGCCGACCTTCTCAACCGGTCAATCATGGTTCACGCAACCATCAGCGACAGTTCCGCCCGGCAGGCCTGCGGGGTAATCAATTAGGGCATTGGCAAGGGCAGAGTATTTTTGGGCGGGAGACCGGACTGGTTACATGATCCCGCCAGGTAAGTGAGTATAGAGACTGGTATGGATGATCCGTTCATCATCGGAGGTACGATTGTCAGCGATGTTATGGCGGCGTCAACATGGATCAGCACTGTCAATAATGCCCTTGACTGGCAGGAACAGGACCTGGTGGTTGACAGAAAGTGGCTCAAGCTTGCCGTCAAACAAGGCGTTTTGAACGGGTGCACTTCGGATTATGTCTATGCAAACCAGCGCAGCGTTTCGTCGTTTGAACTGGAATCCAAAGCCGAGGTTATGTTTGCCCTGAACGTGCAGAAGCAAGTGAAATACAGAATTACCATCGGCAACCCCAGGCGGCTGGGTGTCCTGATGAAAAAAACCGCACAATGGAACGCGGCCGGCAACGGCGCCTGAAACCAACAAGTCCCGTGCTCAGTCAGAGGCACACCGGACACGATGTTGTCGCACTAACCTCTTGAAGTTTTCACTGTACCGCCAAGTTCTACCAGTAATGTCACGCGCCGATTTCAGAGGTGTTTACGCTGGCTGTTGTGCCTTCCTGTCCCGCCGTATTCGGATGGACACTAGAGCTGGGCCTGCGGTTGAGGATCGCCACGCTGCGGGCGGGTTCCTAAACGCAACACAGGCCATGGGGGGGTGAGAAATGCGAAACGCTCTAGACACAGACGAAAAAACAAGTATCGATATGCTCCTGATCGACGGATTCGCCCTGACGCATGCCGATCAATTCACCGGTACCTCATACCCATTGAGGTGCGCGCGGAACCGAGTGAACAGTTTGTGAGTGAGTTACTTGAGTGAGGCCGACACATGCCCGTACCATCCGCTATCAGACGGTTTATGCAATTTTGTGTGTTTGCAGGTAACCATTATTCCGCGGTGATTGTTGTTTCCCTGATTATCCTGTGCGTTGGCACGGGGCTTACAGCAGCAAAGCCCATGGATTTCGCCCGCGCCGGCGACAACGCCCCTATCGGCCAGCCACGACAGGGGCTACCGCGAGCCGATTTGCAAAAAATGCGCACCATCGAGATCGACATGGAATATCTCACGTTCAATGTGACGTCGGTGCTCGTGCGCGCCGGCGAAACCATACGGTTCGTTCTTCGCAACACGAGCCCCCTCCCCCATGATTTTACAATTGGGAATTCGGTTGCCCAGGAGGGTCGCCGCGCGGTCATAAACGAGATAACTGAGGCTGGCAGGCTTAACGGCAAAGTGGAAAGTTCGGACCTGTTTGACGGTCCAAACGCAGCTCTGGTTTTCCCGGGAGAGACCAAGGAACTGGTGTGGCGCTTTACCGAAACCAAGCGTCTTGAGTTCGGCTGTAATGTGCCCGGGCACTATGAGCTGGGTATGAAAGGAAGATTCGCCGTTCGTACGGATAACCCCCTGCCTGCCAGTATGGCTACAGCTGACAGGCATCCAGAACAGGTGATCGTTTCACCACCTGCCAAACTCGCGGAAAACACACCTGAGCCACAGCCACGAATCCAAGCGGTCTCATTCAAATCCTATGGAGATAACTTTAAAAAGCTCACCGGAATTGCACTCACGTCTGCGGAATTGAACAGAAAACCGCTTATGCCCGAAGTGCCGGCAAAACTGATTCCAGTCAAAAAGACCAGACCCGCAAAACCGGTTCGGTCCGATGTGCCGGCAAAACTCATTCCGGCCAAGAAGCCAAGGCGCGGTGGGTGGCTGGTGCAACTAGCCGCGCACCGAAGTCAGAAACTGGCATATTCACATTGGCGCTGGATGGTTCGGAAACACCGGAATGCCCTACACGGCCTGGAACACCGGATCGTGCGCGCAGATCTGGGCACGCTCGGTGTCTTTTATCGTGTAAGGGTCGGAAACTTTCCCAATGCACGTGCGGCCTACCAGACATGTGCCCGGATCAAATCGCGCGGCGGCCAGTGCATTGGTGTCCCGCCAAAACGCTAAAGCCCCAGCCTATCTGTCGCCCGCCAGCGGCGCGGGTTTCAGCCAGACCAGGACGAGCGGACCAAGCAGCATGACCACGCCCAAATGTGCAAAAGCTGCCCACCACCCAAACAGACTGTCGCTTCCAGCCCGGTCCAAAATGAGCCCGAATGCCAGCGGTCCGATTGCTGCGCCGAGGAAACCCAAGGTGGAATGCACAGCCATGGTCGCACCACGGGCGCCAGGTACCGCATTGCCAAGCGCGCCGGCCGTGACCACTGCGGATTCACCCATGATGACCACGCCGTAAACGAGGCAGGCCACTACCACAAGGCCATAGGACACGGCCACGGAGAGGCCTATCAGTGACGCCCCTAAGGCCGACAGCGCCATGACCACCACAACGATGCGCGACCGGCCCCAACGGATCGCGAGTTCATTGCCCAGCACCATCGCCGGCATGCCGGCCAGGGTGACCCAGAAAGCCACGGAAAACGGCAGCCAGAATGTGACATCGACCGACTGCACGGCAATGGCGAAGGTCAGGAAAGCGACAATCCAGTTTTGGAACGCCGAGAGCTCCCAACCGTGAAAGGCATAACACAGCGTATAGGCCATGGCATCGCGATTACGGAACACCGGCCTCAAGTCGAACAGGCCGCGATCGGCCTTCGGCGCCGGGGTTCTTGGCACCAGCGCGAAGCTCACCACCGAGAGCATTGCCGCCAGGATGCAGGCACCGGCGGCTGCGCCAAACGCCCATTGGAAACCGCCCTGGGACGCGGTCCAGGTGGTGAATGGGTAGGACACCGCACTGCCGACCATGAAACATGAGGTGTAGAACGTGATTACCCGTGACTGGCGCTCCGGAGCGACCCGCTCGGCCAGTGCGGCAGCGCCTGGCATGTAGGTTCCCGCCAATCCCATGCCGGCTACTGCGCGTGCCATTGTAGCGGTCCAGAACCCATCAGCCCACAGGGCGAAGGCCAGATTGGCGGCGGCGGTCAGAACGACGGAAAACACGAACACCCGTGCCGGATCGACCCGATCAGTCAGGCTGACCAGTACCGGCACCGCCAGAGTGTATCCAAAAAAATAGGCCGCCCCAATCCAGCCAGCTTGGGTGCTGGATAATTGCCAATCCTGCGAGAGATCAGGAAGCAGAGCTGCAAAACTGGCAATACCGAGCATGGCCAGAATTTCCGCAAGGCACAAACCGACGACCAACCCGCCAAACGACTTAGTACCAAGCATCAATCATGCTTTCATGGCCTTTGGAACCGGACTGCGCGCAAAACGCAGCTTCAGATCACGACCTATAATATATTTCGGCTGAAGGGAACTACCTGCAAGCGCCTTGTCACTAGCCTTCTGGGGCTGTGTGCTTCTTGGCGCGCGCCAGATTGAGCGCTGCGGGAACATAGCCTGGAAGGATTGTCAGTGCCTTGGTGCAAGCGGCTTGCGCGTTCTTGTACTTGCCAACTTTCAAATACATCATGCACAGATTGCTGAATGCCAGACCGGCGGTCGCATAGTTGAAACGCTGAGCCCGCACAGCGGCGCGCATATGATGCAATGCGTCTGAATGCTTTCCGTCCAGATAGAGTGAAACCGCGCGGTTGTAGTGCTGGAAACTGGGATTGGTGGACCAATCCTTAAGTATCGGACCGGGGATATCCGCGGAACTGACGAATTCATAATCGCCGTCATCCGTGCTGCCGTCTTCCTCTGCGAGGGCGATTGGACTTCCCGCTGTGAGGAATATGCCGACGACCGCAGCGGTCCAGTACGGTCTGTGCAAAGGACCGAATTGAAATGGCGGATAATTGCAGATTATCGGGAACCTTTGTGTCATCGAAATCTCTTCGCGTTCCGAAGTTCCATCGGCAGCGAAACCTGCGAGGCCAACACCACCAATTCAATCATGATTTGAATGCAAACAAACTTGCCTGAAAAATGTGAGCAAACCGTTGACGCGGTAAAAAAATTATACGCCGTCCCGAAACGCCGGCAAAAAACCAAACACTGGGCGGCCTTTGAAGCGCACGATATCGGCGGTGGAAACTGTTGACGCCGGCGCGCCATCATTGGACAACGTGCCAATGAACGACCATTCACATCACGGACATGTTGACGCTTCAGGCGACAACGAACGCCGTGTGTTGTGGGCGATGGTCCTGACCGGCACCTTCATGGTCGCCGAAGTTGTCGGCGGCATATTGTCGGGTTCGCTGGCGCTGATCGCCGATGCCGGCCATATGCTGACTGATTTTGCCGCACTTGCCTTGTCCTGGGCAGCGTTCAGGGCGGCCAGGCGTCCCCATGACGGCAAGCGCACCTATGGCTATCACCGCTTCCAGGTGATCGCCGCCTTCGTCAACGGCCTGACCATGGTAGCGGTGGTCGGCTGGATACTGATCGAGGCGGTGCGTCGGTTGCTCGACCCGCTTGACGTGCTGGCCGGCCCGATGATGGTCATCGCGGTGCTCGGGCTCATGGTCAATATCGCCGCCTTTGCGCTCCTGCATGCGGGTGCCAAGGACAATCTCAATATTCAGGGTGCTGCCGTTCATGTTCTGGGTGATCTGCTCGGCAGCGTCGCTGCGATCGCCGCGGGTGCCGTTATCTACTGGACAGGCTGGATGCCGATCGATCCGTTACTGTCGATACTGGTTGCGCTGCTGATCCTGCGCAGCGCAATTTCGCTGGTCAGGAAGTCAGCGCATATTCTGCTCGAAGGCGCACCTGAATGGCTTGATGTAGACGCCCTGCGCGCCGGACTTGAGCGGGAGATTCCAACCGTCAGGGATGTTCATCATGTGCACGCCTGGATGCTGACCCAGGAGCGCGCCCTAATGACGCTGCATGCGGTGATCGAACCAACGGCCGATCCAACCGAAACCCTGAACGCAATCCAAGACCATCTGCGCAAGACCTATGGTGTCGACCACGCCACCGTGCAGATCGAAACCGCAATGTGCACGACCGGCTAAGAACCCGGACAGGGATCAATCCGCATGGTTCAGTCGGCAGCGTTCCTCTGGCCGGAACCGTCTTGCCGGCACCTTCACTACAAGCCACTGGTAAAATAGGTGCGCAGAGTTGTTGGGCACCTCTCCAGTTGAGCGAGATCAAACCTCAAAAGAGGAGGTTGTGCTCTTGTGGCACTATCACCGTGGCGTTTGTTCGGGCGATGTCGGCGTAAAACGCTGAAGCCCCGGGCCACAGAAATGATCTGACACCCGAAAAACGGAGAGGATCTGTGTTCGTATTGATGCGAGGTGTTCCGGTAGTAGTGGCAACAATGTTGGTGGTGTTGTCGGCAGCTGTTCCGCTTTTTGCCCAGAGTACTGCGGTTTACGTTTCGGCGACGGATTGGCCACCCTACACAAAGCAGGGTCTTGTTTCGGGCGGCGCAACAACAGAGGTCGTTCGCACGGCCTTTGGGCGAACCGGCCTGCAAGCCAAGGTTATCTATGATGCCTGGCCTAATGCCATTGAACTGGCCAGAAAGGCGACCGGCGATGTCGTCGCCTATTTTCCGGGGTACCATTGCCGACATCGGGCAGGTTTCATTGCGTCTGGACCGATTGGTCACGGCCCGCTCGGCTTTGCAGAACATGTCGATGCACCGCTCGAATGGGAGACCCTGGACGATATTGGGGAAAGAAAACTCAAAATCGGAACCGTGCGTGGATACGCGAACACGGATGAATTTGACACAAAAGTCGGCATGGGGTGGATCCACGCGATCCCCTCCAAAAACGATGTAACCGGCCTGCAGAAATTGCTGCGCAAGAGATTGGATGCCGTGGTGATCGACAAACTTGTGCTGGAGTATCTAAAAGCAACCAATGCATCTCTCAAACACGGCGCCAACAAACTGCGGTTCAACAAGAAACTGCTTGAAAACAAGACACTCTATCTGTGCTTCAGGGGCGACGATGAAGGAAATCGACTAAGAAAAATCTTTAATCGGGGTTTGGATCAAATCGATACGAAACGCATTATCGATGACTATTTCGCAAAAGCGTTCCCTCGATAATTTACGGCCGAATAGTCCCCTGCCTCACCATGTTGCAGGGTTACTCGTTCCGTTGCGATCGGTGTCGCCTTTGGCACATCAAGAGAGGGCAAGATGGCCCGTGTAGACCAGCTGTTTGCACTTCGCACGCTGCGCGCAAAATTCCTTGCGTTCATTATTCCCCTATTTCTGCTTTCCACCGTTCTTGTCTTCTCGGCGTCCGAGCTCATATCTCGCCGCGAAGCAGACAAGAAGCTGCACAGCAAGCTTGACCAACTCGTGGCAATCCAGAGCGCGGTTCTAGCCGAATCCATTTGGAACGTTGCCGATGAACAGATCGAATTGATACTTGCCGCCCTGGCAATTGACCGTGATGTTCTGGGTGCGGTCGTCTACGACGAAACCGGCAACAAGATCAGTTCGGTCGGTTTGGTCGATACGATCGAGCAAGCGCCGATCTTTGCTCAAAGAGATATCACTTATACCACCGGTAAACAGCCGCAGGTCATCGGACGTCTGGCTATGGCGCTGACGAACACCCGGGCCAAGGTCGAATCGGAAAGACGCCTACTTGTTGCGGTTGGTTTGGCGGGGGTATTGCTGACGTCCGTCGTGATCATCGCCGTGGTGGCAAACCGCCGGACCATCGGGATGCCCCTTGAGCGACTACTGAACTCGATCAACCGGTCTCGCAACTCGCGGGAACGTGTACCGGTGGACTGGAGCAGCCGGGACGAAATCGGCGAGGTCGTGTCTGCTTACAACGAGATGCAGTTGCTCCAACAGGCATCCGAAATGGAACTCCGGGAGGCGCGCGATCACCTGGAACGCCGGGTCGAAGAACGAACGAGAGAGCTCGCCCAGAAGTCCAGTGCGCTGGAGCAACTTTCCAATCAGCTGGCGAAATACCTTCCTCCCCAGGTTTACGATTCGATCTTCAGCGGCAGACAGGAAGTCAAACTCGCCAGCCGCCGGAAAAAACTGACCGTGTTTTTTTCAGATATTGCGGGCTTCACGGAAACGGCCGACCGGCTGGAATCCGAGGAACTGACCGAACTCATCAACCACTATCTCACAGAGATGTCGCAGATCGCTCTGCGGTATGGCGCGACGATCGACAAATATATGGGCGACGGCATCATGATCTTCTTCGGCGACCCCGAGACCAAAGGGGTCAAAGAGGACGCGCTTGCATGCGTCAGGATGGCAATCGACATGCGCGAACGGATGCACGACCTGGCGGATGTCTGGCGGCAATCCGGCATCGAGAAACCCCTGCGGGTCCGGATGGGTATCCATACCGGGTACTGTACGGTCGGCAACATCGGCAGCGAAGATCGCATGGACTACACCATCATCGGGGGTGGCGCCAACACTGCTTCGCGTCTCGAGTCGCTTGCGACGCCCGGCGAAATCCTGATCTCATATGAGACCTTCGCGCATGTCCGAGACCAGATCCTCTGTGAAGAGCACGGTCAAATCGAAATAAAGGGTATCGCCTATCCTGTAACCACTTACCAGGTCACCGACAGCTATGAGAACCTTGGCAGAAAGAGCCGGCACTTTCGCGAGGAGCATCCCAGTATCCGGCTCGATCTGGATCTCGATTCCATGGACAAAGAAGACCGCACCCGAGCCATCGAGATACTCAATCAGGGGTTGGAACTGCTGTCCGGGACCGGACAGACTTCCACATCTGCGCATGCCGGAACAGAGCGCGGGAGCCACTAATGAACATTGGGGCTATCAGAATTGCCGCCGCATGTGTGTTTCAGGCCCTGTTGTTTGTCCCGTTTGCGCATGCCGGCGAAATCCGGATCGTTACCGAGGAATTTCCACCTTATGATTTCACCGGTCAAAACGGCGAGGTCGAGGGGATGTCGACGGAGGTCATTAGAGAGGTTCTGGCGGATCTTGACATGGACGTGGAGATCGAGATCTTCCCTTGGGCCAGGGCGTTCAAGATGGCCAGTAATACCCCGAACACTCTGCTGTTCTCGGTCGTCCGAACTGCTGAAAGAGAAGCACTGTTCCATTGGGTGGGAGTGGTCTGTGACGTCAAATCGTTTCTGTTCAGGCTGCGGAGCCGCGATGACATCACAGCCGGTAAACTGTCAGACCTAAGGAGGTACAAAATCGGCGTTGTGCGCGGCTGGGCCGGACAAAAATACCTCGCGAAGAACGGATTTGAACACCTGCAGAAGGTGGCTGTTTCTGGCCTCAACATCAAGAAACTGATCAGCGGCCGTGTAGATCTGATAGAGGACTATGAGGCCAACCTGATATTTAGAATGAAGAAACTTGGCTATGACCCCAATCTCGTCGAGAAAGTGTATTTCAATGCGGATATCTCCGGTCCGCTCTACGCGGTGTTCGCCAAGAGCACTTCTGAGGACGTCATCGCGAGATTTAAGGACGCCTTTTCCGCTGTGCATCTGGATGGCCGGTATGATGCTATCCAGGACGCATGGCGAGATTTAAACTAAGCGATGCTTGATTTCGAACCGCCAAGCCTCACATTATCCAAACACCGATTCAATAGGACGTCATACACTGAATGAGTGTTGAACAGACATCGCGATGATTGCACAGAAGACCAACAAAAAGAGCCTTACCGTATGACCTTCCCGCACGTTCCAGACGCCCTGCGCCGGCCATACGCCGCGGTCACCCTGGCGATTACCGGTTTGTCCATGGTGCTGTCTTTGACAGCAGCCCATGCACAATCGGCAACGTCTGCACAAAACACCCTGTGTGCGCCGAACGAAAAAACGTGGTTCGAGGCGAGCCATTTGGACGGCGCGGGCGCGATCGCGGTGTGCAGCACACCGGACGGCGCCGACGAGGTTGGGGCGATACGGGTGGTGAGGTTGTCCGTGGACGCCGACGGTTCCCATCAGCCGGTGGTGGTTGCACAGGCGCACGGTGCAGCGCGGGCCCAGATATTCACCATTCGCCGTTACACACGGCCGCAGACCACCTATTTGAAGTTCGAATTCAAGAACGATCAGGTGGCGTCTGTCATTTATGACACCTATGCGGACGGCGAAACCTCAACGAGCCTGAAGGAAACCCTGACCAGCGGCGCCACGGCGCCTCAGGAATTCGAGCTTAAGCCGCATACCGAGGCCCTGTCCCTGATGGGCCTGGAGAGCGTTGTTAAAACGCTCCCCTTTGACGAATAGCCCATACTGCACAGTGGCCCCTACTCGGCGGCAATCACCGGCTTCGACGTACCACGCTGTTCACGCTCTTTCTTGAGGCCTTCGGCGATCAGGAAAGACAGTTCCAGCGCCTGATCGGCATTGAGCCTCGGATCGCAATAAGTATGGTAGCGGTCACTCAGGTCGGTATCGGAGATCGAGCGTACGCCGCCGGTACATTCGGTGACATTCTGACCGGTCATCTCCACGTGAACGCCGCCGGCATGGGTGCCTTCAGCACGATGTACGGCCATGAACTGGTTCACTTCGCCCAGGATCTGGTCGAACGGCCGGGTCTTGTAACCGGTCGAGGCCTTGATCGTGTTGCCATGCATCGGATCACACGACCAGACCACTTTATGACCTTCCCGCTCGACCGCCTTGATGAGCGCCGGCAGATGGTCCTCCACCTTGTCGACACCATAGCGGCAGATCAGGGTCAACCGACCTGGTTCGTTGTCCGGGTTCAAGCGATCGATCAGCTGCAAAAGCCCGTCGGACTCGAGAGACGGTCCGCATTTCAGCCCAAGTGGGTTCTCGATGCCAGAGCAGAACTCCACATGGGCACCGTCGGGCTGGCGGGTACGGTCGCCGATCCAGACCATGTGGCCGGAAGTTGCGTACCAATCACCGGAAGTGGAATCAACCCTGGTCAGGGACTGCTCATAGCCAAGCAGAAGCGCTTCGTGACTGGTGAAGAAATCGGTCGTGCGCAGGTTTGCATCAGTGTCGGGATCGACACCGCAGGCGCGCATGAAGTCAAGCGACTCGGAGATCCGTACGGCCAGTTCCTGATAACGCTCGCTTGCCGGCGTATCGTGCAGGAAATCAAGCGTCCACTGATGGACGTGATTCAGATTGGCGTAACCGCCCTGGGCAAAGGCGCGCAGGAGATTGAGGGTCGCTGCCGACTGCCGGTAGGCCTGGAGCTGGCGCTTGGGATTTGGTATGCGCGCCTTCTCGTCGAACTCAAGGGCGTTGATGATGTCACCGCGATAGCTCGGCAGTTCCTGGTCGCCCTGTTTTTCAGTCGGCGCGGAACGCGGCTTGGCGAACTGGCCGGCGATGCGGCCGACTTTGACCACAGGCGAGGATGCGGCATAGGTCAGCACCACGGCCATTTGCAAAAACACGCGGAAGAAATCGCGGATGTTGTCAGCGGAGTGCTCGGCAAAACTTTCCGCGCAATCGCCGCCTTGAAGCAGAAATGCGTTGCCCTGTGCGACCTGTGCCAATTGCCGTTTCAGCTTGCGGGCTTCACCTGCAAAAACCAGCGGCGGATAGGTCGACAGTTCACCCTCGACACGCTCAAGCAGCTGCGCATCATCATAGTCGGGCACCTGCAAAATAGGCATGGTGCGCCAGCTCTCGGGTGACCAGTTCTGAGCCATGGTTCGGTTCCTTATTTCGCGGAGCATGGTCCCTCCGCATCGTTACACTCAAACTAACCCGCTGGTCCTCAGGGACCGGTTAACGGTGTTGCCGTTCCATCTGGGGTGCCGCGGATTGCCTTTGAGGCTGCTGCGCCGGGCCGCGGACTTTCCATCCATCCCGGGGTTGCGATTGTTATAGCCGTTTCGTGCGGCAATTGCCAAGCATGGCAACATACCAGGGTGAACGCGGTCCTAGCAGACATGCACTATGCTCAAAACCGCGTTTCCGAAAAAGACCGCCGATGGACCCAGCGATGTGTCAGTTCGGTTTGGAGACAACAGCAGGAACATATGCCCGGCGATTGCTTTGGTTGACGGATCAAATGACATCCTCAATGCACTCATAAGTTGACACATTGTTTGTGCATCGTGAGAATAGTTAAGTAACTTCTCAAATACCCGCGATCTCTAGCTGTTTTCAGAAAACTGGGGGCGGATATGTCTGATTATCCAGATAACAAACACACTCGCTGGATGGGAGTTTTCTCGACACTTCTCTTCTGTTCAGCTTTCGTGTTGATCAATGTTCATCGTGCGGATGCCAAGATTCCGGAGGGATTGCGTATTCATTGCGTGAAAATTGTCAATAAAACAGAAGCGAATGTGTGTGAGAAATATTCAGTTGATCCAGGCCACGATGTTGGATTGGAGGAAAGTCTAGAGATTAAGGTAATGGGCCCGTCCGGTGTGGGAGACGAAGGTGAGGATTTCAATTTCAAATCACTCATTCTGTTTCTGGACAACCAACCATTGACCGATCACCACCCCAATGTCGAACCGGAAGCTTCGACAAGCGGCGTTACGGTCAATTTGACATTTAAACTTAAGCGCAACCATACGGATGAGAAATCGAAAGAAATCTGGCATTCCCTCCTAGGCTCTCCAACAGGTTTAAGCAAAGACGTAACCGTTGGTGTTGGGTTACCAGACGGCAACCGTATTCCAGCGAATGGCGAATATAAACCGGGCGTGAGACTGGAACTGCTGGGTGGAATATTATTGACAATTGCCACGGCAATTTTTGTGATCGCCTTTGTGCTTTTTATTTGCCTCTGCAAGAAAAGCAACGTGATACGAGATGCAGCTGGTCCCAATTTGGCAGTGGGACAGAAACCACCCTACAGCCTCGGCAAAACGCAGATGGCTTGGTGGTTTTTCCTTGTTCTAGGCTCCTACCTCTTCATTTCGGTAGCAACATTCGACTATGAAACCATCAGCGCGCAGGCCCTCGTACTCATTGGTATCGCTGCGGGCACCGGCTTAGGGGCGGTAGTCATTAATTCAGGCAAGTCCGTGGCAAACGAAACTGAATTAGCCAACGCCAGGGCGGAACTGGCAAAACTGGATGGCAGCTCTAGCAAACTCCAGACAGAGTACCAGGCGCTTGAAGCCGCAGTTCCGAAAACCACCGAACAGTCTGTCAGATTGGTTGCCGTGGCAGGCGAGAAGGAAGCTATTGTCACGAAGCGTGCGCAAATCGATGAGCAGATTACGAAATTGGAAGAACGGCTGGCAGACCCGGTCAGCAAGACTCTCTTTATTGATCTGGTGAGTGATCGGTCGGGTGTAAGTTTCCACCGTTTTCAAAATGTTGCCTGGACGGTCGTTCTGGGGATTGTTTTCCTGTTTCTGGTCTATCAAAATTTGGCCATGCCGGAGTTCAGCCCAACATTGCTGACTTTGATGGGAATTACCTCGGGAACTTATTTGGGCTTCAAGTTTCCTGAAGGAAGCAAGAGTTCGTAGCTCAACGGGAATGCGTTGCCCTGTGCGACCGGCACCATTTACCAAGCACGGACACTCCAGGGTGTACGCGGTCCCTGCCAGCGATACCCCCGCTAAACGGCGTGAACAGCTGTCGTTGCAAGTTTGGTCGTCCGACCGCTGATCTGGAGCGTCATTGCCGGCTGGATATCCAAGCGCGTTCAGCGCCCGGTGCACCTTGATGCGGCGGCGACGACAAACAAAACAGCAATCCGTTGGGTTCTGAGAACACGTTTAAGTATGGTCATTGCGTCATCCCGCAAAAGTCTGCTTCGACATATCAATCATAGATCAGTGCTCGCGCCGGAGTTTGCGAAGCGGCAACTGTCTCAATATGATCTGCTGAAACCCCGTCATTTCAAAACCTGTGCTCATCCGGCACTATCGATCATAACGCCAACAACCATGGGCTGGCTCCTGTGTATAATACACCTCTCGTTTCCGAAGACTTCATTGTTCCGCTGATGCTGGAGACCGATCGCATGCGTCTGCGTCCGTTGACCGTCGGCGACGCGGTCAAGGATTTCGCGGCGGTGATGACGAGCCAAGAGCGCTTGCGAACGGTTTATCACCCAGGCGGCGTGTGGCCGTGTGGATTGACACTGGATCGAAACATCGCCGAGTTAGGCTGGCATGAGACCGAGTTTCGGTTGCGGACGTCATTCGCCTACACGGTCGTCGATCTGGATGAATCCGAAGTGATGGGTTGCGTCTATATCTACCCGACCGGCAAACCTGGTTACGATGCCGAGATCTCCATGTGGGTGCGGCAGTCCCGGGTCGAGGAAGGCCTCGACGAGCATCTATTCGAAACAGTGGAACGCTGGGTTTCCGATTGCTGGCCGCTGCAGAACCCGGCCTATCCCGGCAGGCGCATCAGCCATCATGACTGGCGGGCATTGCCCGTGCCGGAGTGACCTGGCCCCAAACGTGGCCGCTTAACCGAGGGATCAGAAATGACGCGGGATCAACAGAAATCTCTCATCGAGCGTTTGCACGCACTCTGGAACACCGGCGACCTGACAGCGGTTCGCGACGTCTACTCGCCAGACTTCATTGTTCACTGGCCGGAGAGAAAACTATCTCGCGGACATGACGGTGCCGAAGCAGCGATCCGGAAGACGCGCACGGCATTTCCGGACTGGTATGAGAAGGTTGTCGATATGGTTGTCGAGGGAGACCGGGTGGTTACCCGCTATGTCTCAACCGGCACCCATAAAGGGTCTTACAAAGGCATTCAACCAACCGGGGCGCATGTAGAAATTGACGAAATATCGATCTACCGGATCGAACGGGGCATGGTTGCCGAGCAATGGTGCCTTTTCGACGACGTCGCGCTCATGCGTCAACTCGGTCGATGAGGAATGCGATGATCCTGGATGACAACTATTCGCTTTGGATTGTCCGGCCAAGATTGGTGCGTTTCGCCACTATTGATTTTCTTTCCTGCAAGGCGAAACAGGTTTAATGTCTTTGTCGATCTGGGAGGGTCGACGTGTCTAACGATACACCGGCAGCGAAAAAGAGAAAAATCCCACGCAGCATTCTGCTTGGGTTTCCACCACTGCTTCTGCTGGCGGGAGCATTCTTCGTATACGCCACCGGCGGGCGCTACATCAGCACCGAAAATGCCTATGTGAAGGCCGAGATCATTTCCGTCTCGACCAACATCGACGGGCAGGTCTCGGAGGTTCTGGCAAGTGACAACCAGCGGGTTGAAAAGGGCGATCCGCTGTTCCGGATCGATGCCCGGCCGTTCGAGATGGCGCTGGCGGCGGCGGACGCGGAACTGCAAAGCGTACGCCAGAAGATCGCCTCCCTGCGTGCGCATTTCCGTCAGGGCCGCATGGAGGTCGAAGCGGCCGAAGAGCGCATCCGTTACCTTGAGGGCCAGCACAAGCGCCAGGACAGTCTGCTGGCCAAAGGGGTCGGCACCCAGGCGGGTTTCGACAAGACCGAGCATGAATTGGCGCTTGCCAGGCGCCAGTTGCGGGTGGTTCAGGAAACCAATCAGATGGTGCTCGCGGATCTGGGGGGCGCGGAGGATCTGCCGGTCGAGAAGCATCCGCTCTATCTGCGCGCCGATGCCGACCGCAGACGGGCTGAACTCAATTTATCCTATACGGTGGTCAAGGCTCCAGATACCGGCACCTTGAGTAAGGTCAACCTGGAAGCCGGTGAGTATATCGAGGCCGGCGACGCGCTGTTTGCCCTGGTCACGATTGATGAACCGTGGATCGAAGCCAATTTCAAGGAAAGCCAGATGACCCTGTTGGCACCGGGCCAGCAGGCGACCGTCGTGGTCGACACCTATCCGAATGTGACCTGGAAGGCGACGGTCGAAAGCATCAGCCCGGCGACCGGGGCCGAGTTCTCCATCCTGCCACCGCAAAATGCCACCGGGAACTGGGTCAAGGTGGTGCAGCGCATCCCCGTGCGCCTCAAAATCGAAACCCAGCAGCATGTTCATCTGCTGCGCGCCGGCATGACGGCAACGGTCAGCATCGACTCGGGTCACGAACGCTCCGCGGCCACGTTCATCAAGGGCGTTTTTGCGCGCGCTCCAGCACAGCAATAAGAATGGTCGCGGCCGGGAGGTGGGACCATGACGCAAGACGGAGCGCATGAGTCCAGCCGCCTGACGCCGCGTGCGATCGCCATCGTGTTGTGTTCGACGCTTGGCACCGCAACCTACGCCTTTACCTGGAACTCTGTCACCGTCGCCCTGCCCCACATGCAGGGCGCATTCTCTGCAACCACTGACCAGATTGCCTGGGTGATGATCGCCTTCATCATCGGCAGCGCCATGATGACCACAAGTGTCGGCTGGTTCTCCGGCCGGTTCGGGCGCCGGCGGGTCTATCTGTGCACTGTCGCCGGCTACACCGTGACCCTGGTTGGCTGTGCGATGTCGACCAGTCTCGAACAGGAAGTGCTTTGGCGCTTTGCGCAAGGCTTCTGCGGCGCAGCCCTCATCCCGCTTGGACAGTTGATCGCGGTCAATGCGTTTCCCAAGGAACGCTACAGCCAGGCGACGTCCTTATGGGCGATGGGCTTTGTGGTCGCCGGCGTGCTGGCGCCGGCAGTAGCCGGCTTCATCATCGAGGATCTGAGCTGGCCATGGATCTTCCATATCAATGTGCCGGTGGCGATAGGGGTCTTTGCCGCTGCCTGGTTTCTGGTTCCCGACAGCCCCAGAAAAACCAAACCGATGGACTGGATGGGCTACCTGTCACTGATTATCTGCGTCGGCGTGCTGCAGCTGATGCTGGCGCGCGGCGAGCGTCTCGACTGGTTTTCCTCACCGGAAATCGTCATCGAAGCATTGATCTCGGCAATCGCATTCTATGTGTTCCTGGCGCATACATTCACGACAAAAGAGCCGTTTGTCGACAAGGTGCTGTTTCACGATCGCAACTTCGGCCTTGGACTGGTCTTTATCTTCCTGATCGGAACAGTTCTGTTTATGCCGTTGCTCCTGCTACCGTTGCAGTTGCAACAAGTTGGTGGCTACGCACCGATCGATACCGGCTATCTGCTGCTGCCGCGCGGTGTGGGAACCCTGATCGGCCTTGTGGTCATGGCCCAGATACGCGACCGGTTCGACCCCAGGCCGATCCTGTGCGTCGGCCTGACCCTGACCGCGCTTTCTGCCTGGAACGCCTCCTTCTGGACGACGGACATCCGGCCGATGGATGTGGTCCTGACAAACTTTCTGCATGGCCTGGCGACCGGAGCGGTGTGGGCGCCACTCAACACGATCACATTGTCGCGCCTCGATCCACGGGTTCAGGATCAGGGATTTGCCCTGTTCTATCTGAGCTTCGATGTCGGCAACGCCATGGGTACCGCCGCCATTGTCGGCCTGCATGCGCGTTATGTGCAGATCAACCATGCGATCATGAGCGAAGTGGTCTCGCCGTTCAACGAGCTGCTGCGGTTCCGGCTCGGGTCCGACGCCTGGGACATCTCCCGTAACACCGGCCTGAGCGCACTGGATACGGAAATTACCCGTCAGGCCCTGATGATCGCCTATAACAACGCATTCCTGCTGATCGCCATTTTGCTCGCCGGCCTGCTGCCCTTCGTTCTGCTGTTCCGCCGCCCGCGCGCCGCCCCGGCGTGAACCGTCATCGGCGGCTGAGTTTTTCGATGAAACCGGCAAATAGCTGTGCCACACTGGCGGCATGAGACAGATGGAACCGGAATTCACAATCGGCATCGAGGAAGAATACCTGCTGGTCAACAAGGACAGCCGGGACCTCGTGCACGAAGCACCCCAGGCATTGATGGACGAGTGCGAAGCGGAGCTGCACAGCCAGGTCAGCCCGGAATATCTGCAGTGCCAGATCGAGGTCGGCACGCGGGTCTGCAAGACCGTTCAGGACGCCCGCGCCGATCTTGGCCATCTGCGCCAGACCATCGTCACACATGCCGACAAGCACGGCCTGGCACCGATCGCTGCTTCAACCCATCCCTTCGCATCATGGGAGGACCAGCATCACACGGACAAAGAGCGCTACACCATGCTCGCCAAGGACCTGCAGCATGTGGTGCGGCGCATGCTGATCTGCGGCATGCATGTGCATGTCTGCGTCGGCGATGAAGACCTGCGCATGGACCTGTTCAATCAGCTGAACTATTTCCTGCCGCATCTCCTGGCACTCTCAACATCTTCGCCGTTCTGGCACGGCCGCAATACCGGCCTGAAATCCTACCGCCTGGTGGTGTTTGACGGCTTGCCGCGCACCGGCCTGCCGCCAAGCTTTTCAAGCTATGGGGAGTATGAGCGCACGGCCAATGTGCTGGTCAATGCCGGGCTGATCGAGGACACCACCAAGGTATGGTGGGACTTGAGGCCTTCCGCCCGCTTCCCGACGCTCGAAATGCGCATTTGCGATGTCTGCACCTATCTGGACGACGCGGTCTGCATCGCCGCGATGTTCCAGTGCATCACCCGCATGCTTTACCGGCTGCGCCTCGATAATCAGCGGTGGCGCAGCTATGACCGCTTTCTGGTCAATGAGAACCGGTGGCGTGCGCAACGCTATGGATTCGAGAACGGGCTGATCGATCTGGGACGCGGCGATGTGGTGCCGTTCGCGGACCTGATCGAGGAATTGATCGAACTGACAGCGCCGGATGCGGAATATTTCGGCTGCGTCAACGAGGTCGCCCATGCCAGACGGATCATCGAGCGCGGCACCAGCGCGGACAACCAGGTTGAGTGTTTCAACGCCGCCAAGGCAGAGGGTGCCGATGACGAGGAAGCCATGAAGGCGGTTGTCGACCGCCTGATCGCTGAAACAGCACAAAACTGAAGGTGCAGATTATGAGCGACGTTCAGACCATTCCTGCGCGCGGAGGCAAGGCCGCGTTCCTGAAAAAAGGGCAAACCATAAAGATCATCAATACCCATGGCAGTCAGGTGGTGGATACCTGGGCGTTCAACACCGAGGACCTGCACGAATGCATGTCGATGGAACACACCCGGAGCGTCTTGCTGAAACTGATCCCCGGGACCGGTGACGCATATCATTCCAACAAACGCCGGCCCATATTGACCGTCGTGGAAGACACCTCGACCGGCATCCACGACACTCTTCTGGCTGCCTGCAACAAGGAACGCTACGAGGAACTCGGCTGCACCGAATATCACGAAAACTGTGCGGACAATCTCTCCGCCGCAATGGCTGAGCTAGGCTTGAAGGAACCCAAGACGCCAAGCCCTCTCAACCTGTTCATGAACATCCCCTGGCGCGACAATGGCGCACTCGCCTTCGCCGAGCCCGAGACCAAAACCGGCGATTATGTTGTACTGAGGGCGGAAATGGACTGCGTGGTCGCCATGTCCGCCTGCCCCCAGGACATGGTGCCGATCAATGGCGCGGACTGCACACCGACCGAAGCGCATTTCGAGGTCAACGAACACTAAGTGTTCTGTTCCGGCAAATTCCGCATGAACATGAAACGCTCTGGACATGAGCGCGCGGCACTGAAATTGTAAGCGGGAACCGAAGGCTCGTTGGACCGCATTATCATAGATCAATGTCGGACTGGGAACGCATTGTCACCGATCTGCATGGGGTCGTCGATGACGTAGACCGCGCCGTTGCGGCTTATCAGGCTCTTAACGAAACGGCTGACATTTCGTGGCTGCCTCGACTGCATCGCCTTCTCGCAGAAGGAAGAGACTTTTTCGTGCGCGAGGCTGCGGCGGCTCCGATTGCCCGACTGGAAGGCTTGCATGCCTTGCCGCAGCTTCTGCATGCATTACAAATCGGATGGGAAGAAGGCCACGATCACGATGGGCTGGTGTCGCTTGTGACTGATCTTGTATCTGCCCAACCGGCCCAGGCAGCGCCCATTCTCCTTGAGATGATCCGCGATCCATTGGATTGGCGCCGCGCGAATGCGGCTTGGTTATGGGGACATGCGGCCGAGACAATCGCCGTTGAGCCCCTGTTGGCGGCTTTGAATGACCCTGTCCACTGCGTCCGCTCTGAAGCGGCAGGTGCGCTGAGCAGCTTTGAGGACAGGGAAGAAGTCTTTTCCGCATTGTGCCACGCAACGCGCGACACAAACAAAGAGGTACGCATTTCCGCAGTATCCGCCCTTGGGTACTATGGCGATCAGCGGGCGGTGCCTGTCCTAAAAAAGCTGCGCCGCGACTGGACAAGACAGGTTCGGAGCACCGCAAGGTACGCACTTCGGCAGCTCAGAGATCAAAGGCGATAAAAATTGTCCAGTATGAACCCATCTGGCCCACTGTTTGACGGTCGCCAGATGGCTGCAACACAAGGGTACATAGTGCTGTCTCATTCCTTTCGGAGGCCGATTCTGCACTGAGATCGATGCAGGCTGATTTTGGTAGAAATGGTTCTAAGATTTGTATGCCAGCAGATGTGCCAGGCATTGCCGGCAGTCGGAGCTGCCGAAGGCGGCCAGCGGTATCGAGACGCTGTTTTGCCGGGCAAGTGAACTTGCAAGATCACACTCACCACCGCCGGGCACAGGCAGGACGGCAATCTCGTCGGCAGCAACGGTCAGATGGTCGATATGCCAGCGTAGCGGTTTATCGGGGCGCATGTGCCGCCCTGCCCGCGCAGCAATTCCGCCCGGGCCTCTGGCGCTGCCAGCGTAAAGATACCAGCCCGACGGCAGTGCCCGTCCGGCAAACTTCGGGATATCCAGTGTGACCGCACAACCCAACCGCACGATCAGGAGATAGGCGCCCGGCAGGCGCGGCAGATCTTGCGGATCGCTGATCAGATCCGCGGACGTGGTCGCAGAGCGGCCTATGAGCGTGACCAGATCCGCGGGCACCGGCATGGTCACTCCGCGGCAGCAGCTTCCGGAGGGGTCCATTTCTCGCGCATGGTGACCAGTTCCTCGGATGCTGTTGGATGAACCGCAACGGTGGCGTCGAAGTCGGCCTTGGTCGCCCCCATCTTGACAGCGATACCCAGCACCTGTGCCATTTCTCCAGCGTCCGTGCCCATGATGTGGCAGCCCAGGACCTTGTTGCTGCCGGGCTCGACGATGAGCTTCATGATCATCTTTTCGTCACGGCCGGAAAGCGTATGCTTCATCGGCCTGAAGGAAGATTTGTAAATATCGACATCGCCGTGGCTTTCGCGCGCCTGCGCCTCGGTCAATCCTACGGTGCCCAGTTCCGGCTGACTGAAGACGGCGGTGGCGATCATGGCGTGATCGACGGCCAGAGGGTTTCCGTTGAACACGGTTTCAGCAAAGGCTGCGCCTTCGCGGATGGCGACCGGGGTTAGCGCCATGCGGTCGGTCACATCGCCGACCGCATAGATGTTATCGATGTTTGACTTGGAATATTCATCGACCACGACCGCCCCCTTGCGGTCAAGGTCAACGCCGGCGGTGTCAAGGCCCAGACCGGCGGTATTGGGATTTCGGCCGGTGGCATACATGACCAGCCCGGTATCATGCGTGCTGCCGTCGTCCAGATGAACGCGGTACCCCTTATCGGCTTTTTCGATGGAGGTGACCGAGGTCTGCACCCGCAGGTCCAGCCCCTTTTTGAGCTGTTCAAAGGCAAGCCCGGTGCGCAGGTCGTCGTCAAACCCGCGCAGGATCTGCTCGCCACGGTAAAACAGGCTGGTCTTGACGCCCAGACCATGGAAGATCCCGGCAAACTCAACAGCGATATAACCACCGCCAACAATGGTAATGCTGTCCGGCAGCCGGTCCAGATGAAATGCTTCGTTGGATGTGATGGCATGTTCGCCGCCGGGGATATCGGGCACGAAGGGGGCCGCGCCGGTGGCGATGAGAATATAACGTGCTGTGATGTCCCGGTTGCCATTGACCAGATGAACCGTGTTGGCGCCGGCAACCTCCGCACGATCATTCAGGATCTCGACCCCGGATGCTTCCAGATTGCGGATATAGATGCCATTGAGGCGATCGATTTCGGCATCCTTATTGGCAAGAAGCGTTGACCAGTCGAACGTCGGTGCCCCGACATCCCAGCCGAAACCGGCGGCGTCTTCGAAGCTTTCGGCGAAGTGGCTGGCATAGACGAACAGCTTCTTTGGGACGCAGCCGCGGATGACGCAGGTGCCGCCAACCCGGTATTCTTCGGCGATCGCGACCTTGGCGCCATATTGCGCGGCCATGCGGGCTGCCCGGACGCCGCCTGAACCGGCGCCGATTACAAAGAGGTCATAGTCTGAAGACATGGGTCTGCGGGTTTCCTTTCAACGCCGGACACTCCCGGCTTTGTTGGTCATAACTATTCGCTGGTCTTATAGCCGCGCTGTTTAAGGCTTTTTACGGTGGCGCCGACAATCTGAGGTTTGAGTGTGCTGCCCATGGCGACGGCATATTTGACGGTATCCTGGGTCACCTGATTTTGGACTTTGCTCCAGCGGCGGCCCTCAGGCGAGGAAAAGAACGCCGCGGCGGCGCGCAGATCGGTTGCCGAGAGATGTTTGGCATAGATATGGGCAATGCCTTCCAGATAGAGCCCGCGGTTCTGGGATATGGTCACCCCTGCCTGTTCCATGAGGGCACGCACAACAACCCGGTCATCGGCGCCTTCGGTCCGCTTGGCAATGTCGGCGGAGAAGTTCTGGATCACCTGTTTCAGTATTCTCTCGAATTCAGCGGTTCTCACGGTTGCGCCGATCAGTGCGCGTGCAGCCTTGAGGCTTGAGGCACTGACTTCATTGGCGGTTTCAGCGGAACCTGCCACCAGCGCCACCGTGAAAAACACGATGAGCATCATCCGAAGGCTTTTGATCCTACCAATCATAGTGCATTCCCTTACCCATTCACGTTCCGCAATCGACGCCCCGGCGATCAATGCCAGGGTTCAGAGTTCACGGCCCGTAATTTTGCGGACAAAGCGGATTCCATGTCCTGGATTGTCCTCCAGACGTTAGAATTCGTGGCCGTCTTCCTTGAGCTTGGCGCGCAGGCTTTCGAGTGTCTGGCGGGCAACATTTCCACCCCACGCCTGACCAATCTTTGTGGCCTCGGCCTGGATTTCTGGCAACAGCTCGAGCATTCTAATGCCCGTTGGTGACTTGTAGAAGGCCACCACATCATTGATTTCATCGGCTGTGAACTTGCGGGCATAGAGCATCGCAATCTCGCGAAAAACCTCTTCACGCCCGTCACCCATGGCGGTCTTCAGGAACTCACGGATAAAAACGTCATACTGACCCTTGAGTTCCGGTTTGACCTTGACCATCAAGCCAATGATTTGATCGGAGATGAGCGGCAGCATGGTCTCCAGCATCTTCGACATGCCGCTCGCCTTGACCAGTTCCGTCGCGGCGGCAAGCGCTGCTTCGTCAATCTTGTCCTGCGCCTGTGCCGGGGATTGGCTACTGATCAGGGCCGCCATCAATGCGGCACAAAACAGTTTACGCAGGCATTTCACGGAATTGTTCATTATCGCGTCCTTTCGACCGGCCGGGATCTAGATCGATTTCAAAACATTGGAGCAGGATTAGAGGGGAAACCGGTTCTCGGTCTTCCTAACCCTGCTCTAGCGTTTCAATGCCATTATCTGTCCCGATCACGGCGACCGACGCCATCGATATGAACAACCCGTTCTCGACCACGCCCGGTATCCGGTTGAGTTCGACGGCCAGACCGGCGGCATCACCGATCCGGCCGAATGCACAATCATAAATCAAATGACCGCCATCGGTTATGAAAGCTTCGTGATCTCTTGTGCGAAGTGTCACGTCGCCTTCACAGCCGAAATCCGCGCAGACCTGCTGCAAACGCCTGGACGTTACTTCCGCGCCGAACGGGACCACTTCGACCGGCAGGGCAAACTGGCCCAGCACGGCAACATGCTTGCTGGCATCGGCAATAATCACCATACGCGCTGATGCGGAGGCAACGATCTTTTCCCGCAGCAGGGCACCGCCGCCGCCCTTGATCAGGTTCAAGGCGCTGTCCAGCTCATCGGCGCCGTCTATGGTCAGGTCAATCTCAGGGGTTTCGTCAAGGCTGGTGAGCGGAATGTTGAGGCCGCGGGCCTGTGCCGCCGTTGCCTCGGACGTGGGCACACAGACAACATTGAGACCATCGGCGACCCGTGCGCCTATGGCATCGACGAAGTGGACCGCGGTCGAACCCGTGCCGAGCCCGAGCCGCATGCCGTCTTCCACATAATCGAGCGCGCCGAGCGCTGCCCGGCGCTTTTGCTCTTCAGCGGACACCGGCTTACGTGCCAAGCCCGCCCATCAGCATGTATTTCGGCTCGACGAACTCCTCGATGCCGAGATGGGACCCTTCGCGGCCAAGGCCGGATTCCTTGACCCCGCCAAACGGTGCGATCTCCGTGGAGATGATGCCTTCGTTGATGCCAACAATGCCATATTCGAGCGCTTCGGCAACCCGCCAGCACCGGCCGATGTCGCGGCTGTAGAAATAGGACGCCAATCCGAACGGCGTGTCATTGGCCATCTGGACCGCCTCTTCTTCGGTCCCGAACCGGAACAGCGGCGCCACGGGGCCAAATGTCTCCTCATGGGTGATCAGCATTTTGGTGGTTACATTGGCGAGTATGGTCGGCTCATAGAAATTGCCGCCGAGTGTATGGCGCTGGCCACCGGCCACCAGCCTGGCACCCTGGGACAGAGCATCGGCAACATGTTCTTCGACCTTCTCGACCGCTGCCGGATTGATCAGCGGGCCCTGGGTGGTGCCCACTTCGGTGCCCAGCCCGACCTTGAGCTTCAGGACCTCGCTTGCCAGTTTTTCTGCAAATTTGTCATACACCCCGTCCTGCACGAGAATACGGTTGGCACAAACACAGGTCTGGCCCGCATTGCGGTATTTAGACGCCATGGCGCCCTGGACCGCTGCATCAAGATCGGCATCGTCGAACACGATGAACGGTGCATTGCCGCCCAGTTCGAGATGCACCTTCTTCACAGTGGTTGCGCATTGCGCCATCAGGATCTTGCCGATTTCTGTCGAGCCCGTGAAGGTCATGACCCGCACGATCGGATTGGAGGTGATTTCCCCGCCAATATCCTTGGCCGAACCGGAAACGACATTGATCACGCCTGCGGGAATGCCGGCACGCTCGGCCAATTCGGCGAGCGCCAGGGCAGACAGCGGCGTCTCGCTCGCCGGCTTGACCACCGTGGTGCAACCGGCCGCCAATGCCGGCCCCAGTTTCCGGGTGATCATGGCGAGCGGGAAATTCCATGGTGTGATCGCTGCCACCACACCGACCGGCTGACGGCCGACCAGAATGCGGGCGTCAGCCTTGTGGGTGGGGATCATTTCCCCATAGATCCGCTTTGCCTCTTCGGCAAAAAACTCGATGAAAGATGCTGCATATGCCACTTCACCGCGCGCTTCGGCCAACGGCTTGCCCTGTTCGGCGGTCATGATCTGCGCCAGGTCTTCCTGGTTCGCCATCTGCAGGTCGAACCAGCGGCGCAGGATGACGGAACGTTCCTTGGCGGTTTTCGCGGCCCAACCTTTCTTGGCGGCGTCTGCTGCCTCGATCGCCTGGCGGGTCTCATCTGCACCGAACCTGGGCACCGATGTGATCAGCTCGCCATTGGCCGGGTTGGTGACATCCAGGCCGCCATCGCCGACCCATTCGCCGTTGATGTAGCACTGACTGCGCAACAGGGTTTTGTCTTTCAGTTCCATGGCTCCCGCCTCTCTGTTTGAAAGTGCCGCGCGGCTGGTCATGCGCCACGCTTGTGGTTATCTGCAAATATTCGCCCCCTCATTATCACGCAGGCCTCACGACGGAAAGATGGCAGAGCCACTTTGTGACCGCTCACAGTTCACTCCATGGGAAATGATTGGATTCGGTTCGACATTGGGCCTATGTGTGCGCCTGTTTCAAATCACAGCCTCGCCAGTGGAGAGACCATGTCTGAAAATCTGACCGTCGTGTTCGACCTGGACGGCACTTTGGTGGACACCGCACCCGACCTGGCGCAATCCATGAATGCGGTGCTGGCGGCCCATGGCCGCGGTCATGTGCCCCTGGAGCATGTGCGCCACATGGTTGGACAGGGCGCGCGGGTGCTGATGGCGCGTGCCATGGAGGCAACCGGGGCGCCGGCGGACGGGGCCCAGCTGGATGCGCTCTATGATCAGTTTCTCGAACACTATCTGGCGCATATCGCCGATTTGAGCCAACCTTTCCCGGGCATGGTCGCACAATTGGAGCGCTGCCGGGACGCCGGCTATCAGATGGGCATCTGCACCAACAAGCCGGAAAGCGCCTCGCTGCTCCTGCTCGAGGAACTGGAACTGACCGGCTATTTCGGCTCGGTCATCGGCGGCGATACGTTGGAGGTCAAAAAGCCCGATCCGGAACATATTCACGAAACCGTCCGGCGCGCCGGCGGCAGGCGTGGTCATGCGGTGATGGTCGGCGACAGCGCCAATGACATTGATGCGGCACGCGCCGCAGCCGTGCCGGTGGTGGCGGTCAGCTTCGGCTATACCCAGACACCGGTGCGCGAGCTGGCACCGGATGTGACCATCGACCATTATGACGAGTTTTGGGCGGCGCTGGAAAAACTGACGGGCGCTTGACGGCGCCGGTCAAACCATACTATCGCTGTGTCCCCGCGTGACAACGGCGTCGGGCGCGTAGCTCAGCGGGAGAGCGCTCCGTTCACACCGGAGAGGTCGCTGGTTCAATCCCAGCCGTGCCCACCATAGTCCCCATCAGGGGCGTTTGAAACTGAGTTCCAGCTCTGGCGCTTCGATCTTGCGGTCGAAAATCACTTTATCGGCTTCGAGAATACGCATGGTCAACTGGCCGTCGCCGGAGGTGTTGCGCACCCGGCAGGCCTCGACCCTCACCGCGTTCATGGCAACAGTTTTGTTGCCGTGGCCATTGTCTTCGATCTGCATATGCAGCGTCTCGCCATTGCTTTGCATGACGTCGCATGAACCCTTGAAGCGCACCGGCTCGCTCGCAACCCCATAGACCACGACCTGAACGGTCTTTTCCGCCGGCGGGTCGGCGTTGATCAGAGTGCGCTGCATGCCAATGAAGACATACCGCCCGTTATGCTCGCCATAGGGAATTTTTGTCCGGCCATTAATGACAACCAGGCCGAGGGGCTCCAGATTGGGCCGGTACTCGTAGCCTTCACGGACATACTTCATGTGGAAATCATCAGGTAGTGCTGCAAAACCAACATCCTCGATGGTTTTTTTGACCAGCATCGGGAACGTGTACTGGTCGTAAAGCGCACGGACCTCCGCATCCATGTTTTCAAGGTGAAACAGACTGGCGATCCCGGCCTGCTTGTCGGCATGGTTGAAAGCCCGCTCGATGCGTTGAACAAATTCGCCCTCGTCCGCCGAACTGGCGGGCGCCAGCAGCGCGGTGACGAGCAGCAAAAGGCCGACGGTCGAGCGAAACAAGAACCGAAGCATTGATGGCACCTCTTGATTTCAACCAAGTCGATGTGGTGGCACCAGAGAAACATTTAAAAATTGAATATTTGTTTAGATGATGGACAAATTACTGTGTGAATGAAGGCATTTTCCTGTCTATGACAGCAATAATCTTTCTATGTTTCTGGTTGAATTCGGTCCGCTGATGGCCGTAAACAAACGATAATTTCGCAATTTTCTGCAATTGCTGCAAATTTTACGAAAAGACAGCTGTCGGTAATATAGGTTTCTTTAAGCTTCTTGGCGGAAACCGTCTCCGTTTCTTTGTATTTAATTGGAATGCAAGGCCTACCTAAGGTATTTGCACATGAGTTCCGTGACCATTGGCTGCCTTTGGTAAGACGCTGCCGAGGGCATATCTGGGACGCCGACACGGGTAAACGGATCTCCGGCGGCCGTATCTGCAGGTAATGCATACCCTCTTGTAGCACTGCTGCGTGTTGCCATTGCCCCCCGGTATCCCGTACTGATCTATCGTGCAGTGCGTGGGCAGACAGGCACGAGCCGAGCAATGGACAAGAGGTTCAGCAATGCAGTCACTTTGGTCCGATACGGATGCGGCCCATATTGTGAGGCAGTATGCCGACGCCGGCATCAACGATGACCTGGCGCTTCGGGTCTACACCACGCAGCTTCTGGGCGGTGACCCGGAACTGGTGCTTCATGGCGGCGGCAATACCTCGGTCAAGACCACGGTTACCGACCTGAGCGGTACCGACTGCGAGGTGCTGTGCGTCAAGGGGTCGGGCTGGGACATGGCGTCGATCGAGCCGCCGGGACTGCCTGCGGTGCGGCTCGATGCGTTGCGTGCGCTTGAGGCACGCGATGCACTGAGCGACGAGGACATGGTTGCCCTGCAACGTTTGAACCTGATTGACCCGGTTGCTCCCAATCCCTCGATCGAAACCCTTCTGCATGCGTTCCTGCCGCATAAATTCGTCGATCATACCCATGCCAATGCCATCGTCGCCCTGACCGACCAGCCAAACGGCGAAGCGATCTGTGCAGAACTTTATGGCGATCGGGCGGTGGTGGTGCCATGGGTCATTCCGGGGTTCGAGCTTGCCAGGATGTGTTCCGCCCTGTGGCGCGAGAACAAACATGTCGACGGCCTGATCCTGAGCATGCACGGCATTTTCACCTTCGGCGAGACAGCCCGTGACGCCTATGAGCTCATGATCGACATGGTCGATATGGCGGAACGCAAACTGGCGGGGCTTGAAACCAGACCCTTCGCTCAGGTTGCGCTGCCCAACGACATGGCACGACTTGCAGATGTCGCACCGGTGATCCGCGGCGCCATTGCCGTGCGGCAGGGTACCGACGGCGCCATTGGCCGCTTCGTGCTCAACCACCGCACCAGCGAGCGCATCCGACATTATGTGGATGGCGCCGATATAGGCGATTACGCCACGCGCGGGCCGATCACCCCGGATCATGTTCTGCGCACCAAGCGGCTGCCGCTGGTGGTCCCTGCCCCGGTTGCCGGCGAAATCGGCGCATTTACCGGCCAGGTGCGTGATGCAGTCGACGCTTACACAGATGACTACCGGGCCTATTTCGATACCAACAATGCCAGGCTCGGCGGCATCAAGACGGCACTTGATCCCCTGCCGCGTGTGGTGCTGGTGCCCGGTATCGGCCTGTTTGCCGCCGGCAAGAGTGCCGGGGACGCAGCCGCCACTGCCGATCTGGCGGAAGCAACCATTGATGTGGTCACGGCAGCTGAAGCCTTCGGCAGGTTTACCCCGCTTGAGGCAGAAATCCTGTTTGATCTTGAATACTGGTCGCTCGAACAGGCCAAACTCAACAAGATCTCGGAAAAACCGCTGCAGCGCCGGATCGTGGCGGTGACCGGTGGTGCCGGTGGCATCGGACGCGCCACCGCTGCTGCTTTCCGCGCGGAAGGTGCCGAAGTCGCGCTGATCGATCTTCCAGGCGATGCCCTGGAGGATGCCGCGGGCGACATCGGTGCGCTGGCGGTACCCGGTGATGTCACAGACGGCCCTGCCCTCGACAAAGCCTTCGACCGGATCGTTGAAACCTATGGCGGGCTCGATATCCTGGTGTCCAATGCAGGCGCTGCCTGGCAGGGCGCCATTGGCGAGGTCGGCGAGGAGGTGATGCGCCGATCGTTCGAGCTCAATTTCTGGGGTCATCAGCGCGCGGCGCAGGCGGCAACCCGCATCATGACCGCGCAGGGAACCGGCGGCGCCCTGATCTTCAACGTCTCGAAGCAGGCAGTCAATCCGGGGCCGGGCCTTGGGCCCTATGGCGTGCCGAAGGCTGCAACCATGGCACTGATGCGCCAATATGCCCTTGAATATGGCACCCTGGGCATCACCTCGAATGCGGTCAATGCGGACCGTATCCGCTCGGGCCTCCTGACCGATGAAATGATTGCAAGCCGCAGTACCGCGCGCGGTGTGTCAGAGGACGACTATATGAGCGGCAATCTCCTGCACCGCGAGGTAACGCCGGCAGACGTGGCGCGGGCCTTCGTGCAGCTGGCCATGGCGCCGGCAACGACCGGCGCAGTGACGACCGTGGACGGCGGCAATGTGGCGGCAATGCTGCGATGACGCTTTGACACCTATGAGCGGTCACCATGGTGGTTGAGCGCGAATGTGTGCTCAACGCTTCGGCGTAACCTGGTAAATCGCCTCGAAGCCCAGATGGTCCGATAGGCGCTTGCCTTTTACCCGCTGGTCGTAATTACGTTCCATGAAAACCGGCGCGATGTCGAAGTCGCTGCCCTGAACAATAAAGTGGTGATCATTGGTCTTGCGCCATAAACTGTCAGGTGTGGCGTGTGTACCCAACCGGCATTTTTTTTGATTGGCAACACAGACCTCCCCGGCGTTCACGACACCAAGGCGCTGGACAAAATATTTGTAGCGCGCCGCGTCCTTGATATTGAGATCGCCGGCGAACAGAGCGCTACGCGCACCATTGAACCGGTCGATGAAAGCCTTCACGATCTCGGTCTGCTTGCGGTGCGCCTTGCGGCGTTTTTTTGCAGACGCTTCACGTTTCACATTTGCATCCATATGGCTGGTCAGCACGTCCAATGGTTTGGTCATGCCGGGCAACTGGATGCGCACAAGAAGGATTGCCTTGTTGGCCTTGCAATCATTGCCGGAGCAGGATTCTCCGAACAGTTCGAATGCGGACCCAACGATTGGATACTTGCTCAGAACATAAAGGCCGCTTGAAACATATTTATCAGACTCTACACCGCGGCTTGCCGCGCGCATCTGGATCTTGGCCGGGCGCTGCTCGGCGGCCAGGGAACCCTGCGCCTTGCGCCTGCCCGGGCCGCGCTGCACATGCGGGTAACCCGCAAGCTTGACCAGTTTCTTGGACCGGTCGGTGAATGCTTCCTGCAGCAGCACGATATCGGGAGCCGTGCCGTCGGCCCTGCGGCGTGCAAGATCCCGGCCGATGAATTTCATCGCCGCCTTGGATTTCTTGCGCAGCGGCCATGGCAAGTCATTGACGTTGTAGGACAGGACCCGAAGAGTGAACGTCTTGCCCTTTTGCGCGGCAGAAACCGGCTGTGAAAAGGCAATAAGGGCAAAACCCAACAACGCTGCCGTGACCATGCGAAACCACATTAAATCATTCACCTTTGTCCAGTTTTCCAAAGCATTCGGGTACCTCAGATATATCGGGACCATGGATTTAGCGCACAAGGGTTCGGGCGGAAATAATTGAGTACGCACGAGAAGCCTTCTCGTATCTTGCGGAATTCGGTATCAATTCAGGTCGACGCGACGTTGCAGGAGTTGAACAACTTGTATGACGGATCTTTTCTCACAGCTGACCGGAAATCCGGACGGACATATCGACAGCCGTATCAAACACCAGATCGGGGCAGACGCCATGCACCGCTGTGTGGTGCAGACCAAACAATTGCCGGCCTACCGTTTCGTCGATGCATATAATGCGGTTGTGGATTTCTCCGCTGACCGATCGTCTGTCGAAAAAGTTGAAACCGAGCATCAGGAAGACCTCAACACGCTTTTGCACAGCCGCCGCAACCAATGGAGCGACCGCCGCGTCAAGCGCGCCACCAACACCGCCTGGCCGGTTGGGCCGGACGAGCAGATCTATCTGCCGGTCGACTGCTTCTGGATCATCGGTGGTGACAAGACTGCTGAACGCATGGTCATCAGGCTGCGCTTTGTCGCCTACACCCATCAGACCGAACTGGATGTGGCGTGCGAAGACCGTGCCGCCGGCGAGGAATGCCTCAAAGCGATCATCGCATGGGCGGACAAGCATTCGGTCTACCGTAATCGCATCCTGCAGCTGGGCTTCGAAGCAGGCACCAAGGACGAATATGGTGATGTCGAGAGCCCGGAACGCCTGCGCGTGGTGTTTCGGGCGGACGAGACCGTCTCCGACGACGACATCGTGATGGATGAGCATGTGCTGCAGATCCTGTGGCGCAATGTCATCGACCTGCATGAACGGCGCGATATCCTCAAGCAACTGAGCGTGCCGGTGCGCCGAGGCGTGTTGCTGTACGGTCCGCCCGGCACCGGCAAGACCTATGCCTGCCGCTATCTGTGCGGCAAGCTGCCCGAGACCACCCGGATCATGGTCACCGGCAGCGCGCTCACACAAGTCGGCGCCCTGTTCAGCCTGGCCCGCCTTTTGCAGCCCACACTCCTGATCCTGGAAGACGTGGACCTGATTTTCGCAGCCCGCGAGATCAATCTCTACAGCACCGCGCTTGGGGACATGCTCGACCAGATGGACGGGCTGCGGCCGTTTGAAGATGTCGGCGTGGTGTTGACGACAAACGCAATCGACCGTTTGGAGGCAGCGATCAAGGACCGGCCCGGCCGGGTCAGCCAGTGCATCTATATGGGACCGCCGAACCGTAAATTGCGGCACCGCTATCTGAAGCGCTATCTGCGTGACTACGACACGTCAAATCTGAGCTTCGATACGCTGGTTGAACAGGCGGACGGCGCCAGCCAGGCGTTTCTCAAGGAATGGGTGCACCGCTCGGTGCAGATCTCCAGCGAACGGATCGACGGCAAGAACACGGCGCTCGACCTGCGCGATGAGGACTTCACCGGAGCTTTGGAGGAAATGAAGAGTTTCGTCGAAGGCTCCACAGGCCAGATCATCGGCTTCTTTCCAACCAAGTAGGCCTAAGCCGCTTGGGCGACCAGGCGCTGGCTGCCATCATAACCATTGTCATTGGACCCCGGCCCCCGTAATGCACACGCCCTCCGGCCTGGCCGGGTGAGCAGCAGGAATGCCGGCGGCGTGAAATAAAACGACACCACGGTCGACAGCAGCACACCGCCGGCGATTGCCATGGCAAATGGCGGCCAGAACCCGCCGCCCGCCAGGATCAGCGGCAGGAACCCGCCAAAGGTGGTGATGGTGGTCGACACGATGTGGCGGCTGGAACCGACCACAACATCTCTTATTATTTCGATGTCGCCCTCAAGCGCACGCGGTTCTTCCTGCAGCGCGGTCATGATGATGATCGCGGCATTGATCGACACGCCGATAGAGCCGATGACGCCGATCACCGCCTGGATGCCGAAGGGATAGCCGAATACAGCCAGTGCCAAAAGGCTCAACCCCATGGACAGTATCGCGACGACGCCGGAGATCGCCGCCAGGCGGAATGAGTTGAATGTCAGAACCACGGTGGCAATGGTCAAGGAGATGATCAGGCCGATCGATGACAGGAGATTGCGGATCGTCTCGGAGCGCGCATCCGCATCACCGCCGAATTCGAGCCGATACCCCAGCGGCAGGGCAAAGCCCGCCTCCGCCAGCCTGGCCTTGACGGTTTTGAGCGCTTCCTCCGGCAGGGTTTCGCGCCAGACAAAGGCCTGGATGGTGTTGATACGCTCGCCATTGCGCCGGAAAATAGGCGTTTCCGCAGGCTGCAGCCGGATCGCACCGAGCGCGCTCAGGGGAATTCCCGGATAGCCGCCATCAGCGATGATCCGCGCAGCATTCGGGCTGACCACCTCGAAGCCGCGCAGAATATCGATAGCATCACGCGCACCCGCACCGACGCGTACGCGGACCGGCAATTCTTCGCTGGACTCGATCAACGAGCCACCGGTGGAGCCTTCAAGTGTCGCTTCCAACTGGCGCGCCACGGCGCCCAGATCCAGACCCAGCAAACGCACCTTTTCCTCATCCAGATCGAGCACCACCTTGGGCACCCCGCCGGTGATCTGGGTGCGCACCTGAATGATCTCCGGAACCTCGGCCATCAGCAAGCGGAGCTTCTCGCCATGTTCGCGCAGGATGGCCAGATCCGGGCCGACCACCCGCAGCTCGACCGGCGCATTGACCGGGGGCCCCTGCACCAGACCGCGCACGGTGACACGGGCTGACGGCAGGGCGGTGTCGAGGGCGGCCTGAAGTTTTGGGATCACCCGCTCGGTCTCAGCCGGCGACGTGGTGGTCACCAGGGCTTCGGCAAAGCTTGCCTCGCCGTCCTGGTTCATCAGCATATTGTAGTAAAATGCCGGGGCACTTTCGCCAATCACCCAATGGACGCGGCTGACGCCATCATTGGTTTTCATCACCGACGTGGCCCGACGCGCCAGCCGTTCGGTCTCGGCAATCGAGGTGCCACCGGGAAGCTTCAGCTGAACGTAAAGCTGATCACGGTCGACGCCTGGAAAGAACTGAGCCTTGAGGCTTGGGAATGCGCCAAAGCCGATGACCGGCAGGATCAGCGCGCCAAGGATCGCCAGCTTGGGAAAACTGAGTGCGAGATCAAGCGACCGGGCAAACACGGTTGCCAGTGTTTTAGACCGCACGCCGCCAGACCACCAGCGCGGTGCCTCACCCGGCGTGCCCACACGTAACAGCCAACCGGCAAGCGATGGTGCGATGGTGAGCGCCAGCAGAAACGAGGAGACCAGCATCACGATGACCGACAATGCAATGGCGCCGACAAAGTCGCCTGCGGGACCCGGAAGCAACACCATGGGCGTAAAGGCAAAGGCGGTTGTCAATGTGGATGCCAGCAATGGAACCGCCAGTCGCCTGACTGACAGCGCAACCGCCTCCAGGCGCGACCTGCCGGCTTCCAGTTTCTTGCGGATCTCGTCGGTCATGACAATCGCTGCATCAACCAGAAGTCCAAGCGCGACGATCAGGCCGGTTACCGACATCTGGTGGATCGAGATGCCGATATATTGCAGGGCGGCGATCGACAGCAGACTGGCGAGCGGCAGGATCGAGGCAACGACCAGCGCGGCGCGCCAGCCAAGGGTGAATACGAGAACGCCAACTACCAGCGCCACGCCGATCATCAGGTTCTTCAAGACCCCGCCAAGCCGGTCTGCGGTGTAGGCGCTCTGGTCAAACAGCAAACGGTGTTCGATACCGACTGGAAGCTCCGATTCGAATTCGGCGAGCGCCACGTGCATGCGCGCCATCCAGGCATCAACCTGCAGGTCGTCCTCCATGCGTGCGGAGATGAACACCGCTTGAGCGCCGTCTGCATATGCCAGGCTGCTGGCCGGTGTCTCGACCGAACGGCGGACCGAGGCAACATCGGCGACGCGCACGACCCTGGTGTCGGATCCGGTCATGATCGGCACGGCTCTTATGCGCTCAAGCGAGGTTATCTCGCCGGTCACTTCGATCAGCAGGTCCGATCCCCGGCCGCGGATCTGACCGGCCCGTACCTTGGTGTCGGCGGTCGCAATGGCGTTTGAAACCTGGTCGACGGTGAGCCCAAGCGACGTCAGTTTCCGCGCATCGATCTCAACCACGATTTCCTCATCGCGGGCACCGAACAGGGTTACAAGCTTGGTTCCCTCGACACCGCGCAATCGGTCCTGCAACAGTTCCGCATAGCGGCGCATGATCGCCCAGTTGACAGGATCGTCGCTGCTCGGAACGATCGCGCTGATCGACGTGAAGGCGCCGGTGCGGTCATTGTCGAAGGAGGGTTCGGGCACGCCTTCGGGAAAGCGTTTGGCGGCATCCGACAGGGCGTCGCGGATTTCCGACCAGGTCTGTTCGATCTTGTCGTCGGAAATGAACATTGAGAGTTCGACCTGGATTACGGAAATGCCGACCCTGGAGGTTGAATTGATCTCTTCGATTTCCGCGATCTCGCGCAGTTCCTGCTCGATCTTTTCGGTAATCAGGGCTTCCACACGGGCCGGGTCAGCGCCAGGATACGGCGTCACGATGGTGGCGAACAAATTGGTGATGGTGGGATCTTCCTGACGGCCGATAGACACCAGGGCGGCTGCTCCCGCGGCCAGGATCATGAGGATCGTCAGGGCGAAAATGCGCTTGTTGCGGAAGAACAGGGTTGCCATCGTACCTGGAATCCTCTTGAGCAATTCGGAGCCACTTTGACCGGGTTGTTTTAAAGCGAGCTAGCTTCGCGAAGACGCCAGTACGACCTGCTGGCCGGGCACGACACGGTTGGTGCCGTCGAGCACCAGCATCGCGCCATCCGATATGGTGCCGCGTACAAATGCCCGGGCACGTTCGGTGTGAAGGACCTCGACGACCTGTCGCTGAACGGTCTGCTCGGCACCGGAAGATTTGAGCGTATAGACCGTCCACAGACCCTTGACGCCTTCGTGCAATGCGGTGAGCGGAACCCAGACCCCGGGCTCCTCAACGAAGCGGTCCAGCGCCAGTTCCATGATCTCGCCGAAAGGAAGCCTGCCGGCATGGCGCACGTCAAACACAGCCGTGACCGTGCGGGTGCTGGCGGACAGATCCGGGCGAACGGTTACCAGTTGCGCCTGGTAGGCGCCGCCATTGCCGGTCAGCTCATAGGATTTGTCATGCGCCAGTTTGGAGGAGGCTTCGACCGACAGGCCGATACGCACCTGACGCCGGTCGACCTCCAGAAGATCGACAACCGGTAAATTCGGGGATACGACCGCGCCTTCATCGATCATCCGGGCGCCGATCCGTCCGGCAAACGGCGCCACTAGCACTGACTTGGCAAGGTCGACATCTATCGACGTCAAGGAAGCCTCGACATTCTCGATTGCCGCCACCAATCCGGCAACGGCAAACCGCGCCTGATCGTGTCGTTCGACGGTCTCATGGCCGGATGCCATCAACCGCTTTTTTCGCTTCAGTGTTAGTTCGGCAAGGCCAAGCTGGGCTTCAAGCTCCCGCCGGCGGGCGGTCAGCCTGGACCGCTCAGTGTTGAGCTTGGCGGTGTCGAGCCGGGCGATCTTATCACCCTGCTTCACGACATCGCCCTCATCGACCAGCACCTCGGTGATCAGTCCTTCCCGTTCAAATGCCAGTTTCGTGCGCCGTGCCGGCTCGAGCCGGCCAACGAACCGTTCGCGCATCCGATAGCCCGATACAGCTGAAACCGTTTCTGCACGCACCGGCAGCGGCGCTACCGCAGTGGCCGGCGCCGTGGCGTTTGCCATACGGTGCAATCCGGTAATTCCCACGACCATGAGGCCGACAAATGTGGCGGTGACCGCTGCCATGGCACCCCAGCGAACGGTTCGTTTCAACATTCGCCGATCCGGCCTGACTGTGCTATTGCTCGTCGTAGACATTTGGTTCCCCGTTGGTATGTCGACCTTGATATGTTAGTTAGACCAACATATGTTAGGGTTGCTAACATATCAAGATGGCCGATGGAATATTTTTGCCATGACTGAAATCGTCGAAACCAAGCAGGACGCGGGCCAGCCCAAGGGCCGCTACCATCACGGTGACCTGCGCGAAGCGCTTATTCAGGCGACCGCTGAACTGGTCGAGCAACGTGGCGCGGAGAATTTTTCGCTCGCTGACGCCTGTCGATGCGCCGGCGTGAGCACGGCGGCGCCCTACCGACATTTCCGCGACAAGCAGGAAATCCTGGAAGAGATTACTGCCCGTGGCTTCGACACCCTGAATCAGCAATCGATGGCGGCGATCGAGGAATATGGAAGCGGTACGCTTGAAGGCATCACCGCCATGGGCCGTACCTATGTGGCGTTCGCGGTTGAAGAGCAGGCGACATTTCGACTCATGTTCGGACAGAAGCCGAGCCTCAAGACATCCGAACTGGTCGAGACACGCGGCCATATATGCTTCGAAAGCGTTATCGGAGAGGTGGCAACCTATTGCCAGAAAAACGGCATCGAAGGAGATGCCCGGGAAATATCCGTCCAGTTATGGACACTGGTTCACGGTGCGGCATCCCTGATCATTGACGGTGACTATGAAAAAGTGGCGCCGGATGTCAATATTGAGCAGATGATCGTAGCCGCCACCCGCCAGTTGCTGGCCCGCTGAACCGGAACCCCCGACCGTGATGTTGATGCCTTACAGGTTCCAGCAATTGTCAGACGCCGCCCGACCGGAGCGGATGCCATGAAGCGCATGGGCATCATGTTATGGCGCGTCATCAGGCTCACCACGGTGTTGGTCTTTGCCACCATCTTGTTGCCCGCAGCAGCCTACGGCGCCTATTACTATGCCCAGGGCTGGCCAAACAGTTGGCGCAATGCGGACTGGTCATCGAGCCGTATCGCGCCGGATCCGGACAAAAACAAAGATGCAATCATCCAGGTCTATGCAGCGCGTGCAGGACGCTGGAAGGGTGTTTTTGCGGTTCACACCTGGATTGCGCTGAAGCCGGAAAACGCCCGCCACTTCACCCGTTTTGATGTTGTTGGCTGGGGCCTGCCGGTGCGCAGGAATGCCTATCCCGTGGACGGCTTATGGTACAGCAATCGCCCTGGGGTCGTTCTGGAACTGCGTGGTGTCGAAGCACAGCGGCTGATACCGAAAATCAAGGCCGCGGTCGCACGATACCCGCAAAGCAAACGCGGCGACTATGAGGTCTGGCCGGGTCCCAATTCAAATTCGTTTGTCGCCTGGATCGGCCGGCAGGTGCCCGCTCTGGGCCTGGAAATGCCGCCGACCGCGGTCGGCAAGGATTATCTGGGTGACGGCCTTGCCTGGGGCCGGACGCCATCGGGCACCGGCTGGCAGTTTTCCTGGGGCGGATATCTGGGTGCCGCGATTGGTGTCATGGAAGGCGTCGAACTTCACGTGTTCGGGGCCACAGTCGGCGTCGATCCCCAGGATCTTGGTATCAAGCTACCGGGCTTCGGATTGCTGAGCGCCAGGAGTTTTTTCACCGGCTGATAACGCCAACCAAACCGGTCTCGCCTTACAAGGAATTCAGACAATGAAATTAGTCGTCAGCGGTGCAGCGGAAGTGTCTGACGTGCCCGGTCTGTCTGCCGCACTCAACCGGCTCGAAATTTCCTGTGCCGAAGATCAAGCAGCGCTTGCCCGCGAACTGCCCGGCGCTGAACTTCTGCTGGGATGGAATTTCAGAGGCCGCGACCTGGCCGAAGCGTTTCCTCATGCGGACAGTTTGAAATGGATCCACTGGTGCGGCGCCGGGGTCGATGCGGTTTTGTTCCCGGGCCTGGTCGACAGCGGTGTGACCCTGACCAATGCGCGCGGGTGCTTTGACCGGGCCATGGCGGAGTTCGTGCTTGGATACATGCTGGCGCACGCCAAAGGCTTCGACCAGATGTTCAAAAGCCAGGCGGAACGCAGGTGGTATTACCGGATGACCGAACGCATTGTCGGCACCAAAGCACTGATCTACGGCGTCGGCAGCATTGCCCGCGAAGTGGCGCAGGTGCTGGGCGGTGTGGGGGTTAATGTGGCCGGCGTCGGCCGTACCGCCCGCAGGGATGTGCCGGTATTCGGCGAAGTCCATTCTTCCGATACCGCGGATGCGGTCCTGTCAGAGGCCGATTGGGTGATCGGCGTGCTGCCGGGAACGATTGAGACCCGGAACTATTTTGACGGTGGGTTTTTCTCCAAAATGAAACCCACTGCCCGGTTCATCAACATTGGCCGCGGCACATCGGTCGATCAGGCGGACCTGGTTTCCGCGCTTGAAAAGGGTGTCATCGCCGGTGCGGGCCTGGACGTGTTTGCAACCGAGCCTTTACCGCAGGATGACCCGATCTGGGGCGCACCGAACCTGATCCTGTCACCGCATATCTCTGGCGACTATATCGGCCACAAGGAAGATATGGTGACGCAGTTTCTGAACAATCTTGAACGTTATGTGAACGGTCAGCCACTGGCCAATGTGGTCGACAAAGAGGCCGGCTACGTCCGCGACTAGTGTCCTGAATCAGAAGTTCGCCTCTTTCAGGAGGAGTTCGCGATCTTGGTCTTCCTGAGTAGGCGTCATTGCGGTGATGGTGATCAACGCCACGAACAGTGCGAGCGCGGTGCTGATGTAACCCGGCAGGTTGTCGAAAGTCTGTGTGACCTTTGCCATGATGCCGCCGACACCATCTCCTGTATCCACCGAGGGCTCGACAGCAATCACCACGTGTCCATCGAGCACCTGCTCTGCCGCAGAGCCGACTGTGACTTGCGGTCCGAACGCATAAGCTGGCGTGGTCATGAGTGAAGTACATGTCGACAACATCGCCAGTGCGGCGACGCCCAGGACTGCGATGATTGACGTAATCACGAGTGTTCATTTGCGAAACTGTGTCTGAACATCACTCAGCATAACCGTGCTCCATGTCTTACAGACGTGGCCGATACAAATATTCGATGCGGAGCAGTTCCCGCGACCGGTCCGGATCATAACCCAGTTCCCCAATCAGCTCCGTGCGTGTCATTCCCACGTCTTCCAGCTTGTGATCATCAAACGAGAGCAGATGTAGAATCGCTTGTTTGGAGGCCCGTTTCCGCTTTCTCGCCTGGATCCAGGAGGCAATTCGCCCGGTCCACTTAGGCGTGGATTCAATAGAACCAATGTGGTCCAGCTTGTCGGTGATGTATGTCATGGCGTTCACTCCGTATCTGTCTTTCTGTAGTGAATATGGAGTTACCCTAGACATTCGTGAAACGACTAATTAGAATGTCTGACATTCGTTTTGTTTATGACTTCTTCTTACCAAGGACACAATCGTGAACCCACATCTGGAGAGTGACTTGCTGAGGACCCTTGTCGCCATAGCGGAGACAGGGAACTTCACCAGGGCGTCTGAAATCGTTGGGCGCACACAGTCCGCCGTGAGCGTTCAAATGAAAAAGCTGGAGGAGGTGATTGGAGAGACCTTGTTTGAGCGCGGCCCTCGCGGCGTCACGTTCACCGCACCCGGAGAGCAGCTTGTCACGGATGCACGGCGTATAATCTCCCTCCTCGATCAGGCCGCCGTTTCATTGCGGTCAGCCCCCCTCGACGGGTCCGTTCGCATCGGCATACCGGAAGAGTACGGAGGGACGATTCTTCCTTGCGTCCTGTCCCGGTTTTCCAAGACGCATCCGCAGGCCGACGTGACCGTCCGCTGCGCACCGTCATCAGTACTCAATTCCGAATTCGACAAGGGCGAACTCGATCTAATCGTGATCCACGAGGAAGCGGCCAAGGTCGGCGGAGAGATGCTGCTCCACGACCCTGTAGTCTGGGTCACGTCAGATAAACATTTTCAGCACGAATGCGATCCTACACCCATAGCAGTTGCCGAGCGTGGATGCTGGTGGCGGGAATGGGCTCTTACCGGTCTCGATCAGCACCAGAGGAATTATCGTATCGCGTTCGTAAGCGACAGCACGTCCGGCATTCAAGCGGCGGTGTCATCCGGCATTGCCATTGGCGTTCTTGCAACCAGTGATATCCCTCCGGACTGCCGGGCGCTGACTTTGGTGGAGGGCTTCCCAGAGCTTCAGGGCACAAATATTGTTCTGCGCAAGCGCGCTCAGGATACGTGCAGCACAAAGAAAGGTATGGCGCAGGCCGTGCGCGAGGCGTTCCAGATGCCCGATCTGACAAATGTTGCCTGACGAACACCCGGCCGAAATCAGCTGCCGACCCTATGCGCCTTACAGCAAAAGCGCACTCAAAGGGTTTTGAATTCGTTGAGCGCATGCCGCCGGATTGAGAACAAGCGCCAAATGAGACACTCCGAAGGTGTCTTGATGTGTCCCGCCCAAAGCTCTACGTGCGGCTCACAGGCACAGTCGATTTCGGTGCTGTCACACGGGGTGTTACTCCACGATGAAATGGCCAAACACCCCTTGTTTTTCGAGGCCCCGAGCACGGAACTTATATCGGCCCGGCCGTATCGGCACAAAGAAGATCTCGCACTCCGCCTCGTCCTCGAACTCCAGTTCATAGACATGACTGGCCTTGATCTCCAACCCCCCGGCCTCGACCTTGCGCAGCCAGATAAATTTGAAGAACTCCGGTGCTTCGAAGGCGTACTCCTTTGCACCGGTCGAGCGGATCTTAAGGCGGTAGGCCTTGCCGGTTTCAAGCTGGTATTCCCTCTGCGAGATTTCGTAGCCGGTAGCGTCGGTTCCAAGAACCAGTTCCGGCAGCTTGGTCGCACGGGTCGCCAGATAGCCCTTGGCCGAAACGGAAAGGCTTAGGCACAAAAGGACGGCGACAGCGAACAGGATGCGGGAGAAAAAAGACATGGGATACTCCTGTGAACTGTTAAGAATTGGTGGCGGGGGCATTGAGGTTAGTCTTGAGATACGAGGACGTCCCACGGACAACGGCCTATGGCGACCAACAACGGCAGAACAAGGCACGCCGCAATGCCCAGCCGAAATTCACGCATCATCATTTCCTTCTTACGGTCTACAAAGCCAGTCCGATGCTCCACTTGACCGCAACGTCTGGCGTTTGAGGCGTCAGGCCGAACAACACGCCGAAGTCCATCGTCAGTTCCTGGTCGTCGCCGACGGGCATTTCGAAATAGACGACCGGACCCAGTCGATGCTCCTGCTCGCGCACAGCCGGGACATCACCGATGTTCTCTATCTCTCCGAATGCCTCGACCCCGACGCCGAACCCCTCGTCGATCTCGATCTTCGACTGCACCGCATAGCCATGCCCCCAGCCTTCTTCCCGGTTCCTGCCGAACGTTTTTTCGAAGAAGGCGTTGACGGTGGTTTCGACTTCACCGATGGCAAAGCTGAAGATCGGGCCGAGTTCCACTTCATTGGTCGCGTCGCGATGGATACGCGGCTCGACTGAGGCAAAGAGACTGACACCCAGACCGTTTACGCCCTGCTCGAGGATTTCGATAGTGTTCTCCAGCGCCACATTGGTGGCTCGCAGCGAAGCGTCGACGGCGGCTTCGGTTGCAAGGCTGAATTCAACCCTCCAGAAATGCGTCACGCCGTACTCGACAGACATTTCATGGGCATGACGGATGGTTTCTTCTTCGTCGTCGTCATCTTCCTCGGGAAACCCCAATTGGACAGCGCCAACCGCCTCAATCTCGAGTTCGCCCTCCTCGACATCCTGTTCGACGACTTCAAATGGCTGGGCAGAAGCAGCCTGTACGAAAAAAGCAAACAGAAGAACCCCGCACAGACCTGAGAAATAACTTGTGGTGGAACGCATACACATAACACTCACCTCACCGTTTCTTGGTATTGTTCTCCCAACTTGTCCCGAGGTTTGGTCTTGCCGTCAACCCTATCGCCCACCATGTGGGCATAGGCGAGGCCACCTATACGTTGTGTTCAACCAGCGTGCAAAACCTAACCCCCGCATCGGAAGTCGCTGACATGTATCCAGCCTTTTTGATCGGCTCAAGGCCGCAGCCCGCGAAAAACGTCCAATTCTACTACAAGCAGACACGACGCAAATCTTGCTCGCCGACTAAATCAACAAAATCTGCACATTTTCGCCGTGCCGAGGTTCGCACAAAAACGCCGCGAGTTGGGTGCTAACCGGACATCCTCCGGAGTGGCGTCATCGGTCCGCGTCTATGAGTACGCGACTAGACTTCCTGCGGCAGGCCGACCGCGCCAAACCAGTATTGAATCACCAGTTCCGCGATTTTGTTGAGCTGCTCGGCACTGACCGGTTTGGAAATGAACGAATTAGCGTGCAGTTGATAGGCCTTCATGATGGAGCCATGATCGCTGGAGGTGGTCAGCACCACAACGGGGATGTGCTTGAGGCGATCGTCCTGCTTGAGCTCTAGCAGGACGTCGTAGCCGTTCTTTTTGGGCATGTTGAGGTCCAGCAAAATCAGATCGGGCGACGGCGCATTGCCAAATTCCGCCTCGTGCCGCAGGAATTGGAGTGCGGCTTCGCCGTTGTTCACCTCATACAGCTTGCAGTCGGCCCATACTTTCGCAAAGGCGCGACGAACGAACACAACATCGTCGGGATCATCCTCGACCAACAGAATATTGACCGCAGAAGGGTAAGGTGCGCTCGCCATGATGGTGCGTTTTCGTGCCCAATTGATACAAACAAGAACGTAAGACTTTGAAATTTATGCCGGTCATCGCGCCGTGTAAGGGCTGTTATAGAGATGTTCTCCAAATCACGCATCCACGGTCGGTTACGATTCACTGCGGTCAATTGCCTCTGTTGACTGTGTCGGACCTGTTACACATTACCCAATGATTGGTTTTGCTTACCATGTTAGCCGCGTGTAGCACTCCGGACGCACACTGAGGCATTTTGCAGGAACATCACCCGAATTCCAGCAACCTCACGATTGGCACGTTAAATTAAACGTTCAGCCGCTCCCCAACTTAAAGTTGGGACGCCCCGAATGTGTCGCACTGGCGTACATCGCCGGTTTGGTAACCGTGCTTGAACCAGCGCACACGTTGCGCCGAAGAACCATGGGTGAAGGAATCAGGGACGACATAGCCCTGCGACTGCTTCTGCAGGCGGTCATCTCCGATCGCGCTGGCTGCGTTCAACCCTTCATCTATATCGCCTTTTTCAAGCAGTGCTTCGCCCTTGGTGCGTTTGTTGGTGTCATCGGCATGGCGGGCCCAGACGCCGGAGAAGCAATCCGCCTGAAGCTCCATGCGGACGGACAGCTGATTTGCCCGCGTCTTGCTGGATTGCTGGCGCGCCTGGGTCACGGTTTTTGAGATCCCGAGCAGGGTTTGGACGTGATGACCAACCTCGTGGGCCACAACATAAGCCTGGGCAAAGTCGCCTGGTGCGCCGAGCCGCGTCTTCATTTCGCGGAAAAAGCTCAGGTCGATGTACATCTTCTGATCACCGGGACAGTAAAACGGACCCATTGCCGACTGACCGAGCCCGCAGGCGGAACGGACACTGCCGGTGAACAGCACCAGCTTCGGCGGCTTGTAGGTTCTGTCCATCTGCTTGAACAGCACGGACCAGGTGTCTTCGGTGTAGCCGAGAATAGAGGACACGAACGCCTTTAATTCGTCATCGTCACGACTGACCTCGCGCGTCTGGGTCGATGTTGTCCGGTCCGAAGCACCCTGGAGGAAGATCGATGGATCAATGCCCAGATACCAGGCACCGACGACCACAATGATCAGACCGATGCCTCCGATTCCACCTTTTTTACCACCTATGGGGACACGCATTCCCCTGCGCGTGGTTCCCCTTCGGTCCTCGACATTGGTACTTTTCCGGCCTCGTCTCCACCGCATAACCTGTCCTTTTTTGCTCGCACCAGCTTGGTTGCAACAACTATAACCTCGCAAGACCATCCGCAACAGGTGTCGTGCGCTTAATAGATCCTGCTTCAGGGCGAGAGCGTGTCGCATTAAAACACATTGTGTCTCGCCACAATCCCGCAACCGTTGCATGATCTGATTTAACCGGTTTTGACCAAAAGGAGGATTGCAATGCGCCGTTTGTTCCATCGCCACCGGCACACAGTCTTCGCCACTCTGGCGGTGGTGTTCGTGCTATTTGCCAGCACCGCACATGCGGAAATCGCGGCCCGGGACGGCTGGGTCATTCTGCCCACCGCACACAGCTATCCAGCTCTCGTCAAACGGATCGATCAGGCGGCAAAAGTGAACAAGATCGCGGTTGTCACCCGCGCATCGGCAACGGTCGGCGCCAAGAAAGCACTCGATCAAACCATTCCCGGCAATATGGTAATCGGCCTCTACCATCCCCGCTTTGCGGTGCGCATGCTGAAGGCGAGTATTGCGGCAGGCATCGAAGCACCGATCCGGCTCTATCTGACCGAAAACGAGAATGGCACGGCAACCATCTCCTACAAGACACCATCCAGTGTATTCGCCGCCTATATGGAGGAAGGCGGCGCGCCGCTCAAAGCGCTGGCCGGAGAGCTTGACCAGCTGTTTGATAAACTGGCCACGGAGGCGGCAGGTCCGTAGGCTTTTGTGGTCTTCAATCTCGCGGGTATGGCGGAAAGCGGCTCAGAATGTCGGTTTCAGTAACGTCCATGTGGCTGCGCATATATTCATGGGATGCATCGCGCGGCGGATTGTAGTCCCACGATGTCAATTCGCCTCGGCGCATCGCCTCATGTATGGCGCGCCGGCGTTTCTGGGTGGCAATCACGTCGAGCCTGATTTTTTCTGAATCCCAGCGGTCTGCAACCTCTCTCGCAAAGCTTCCGACAATTTCCGCAAATGCTTCATCCATTGCCAGATTATTGCGTTCCAGGGGATCAGCGGCGGTGTCGAACAACAGTGGCGGGTCGACATCGCAGTGGATGTATTTATAGGCGCCGCGACGGATCATGAAACAGGGGTGGGAGGCACATTCGGCGGCATATTCGGAAATCGCCTCGTCACGGTCTCCCTCACCGGTTCCAGTCAGCAGCGGCAGCAAGCTTCGGCCGTCGACCGGCTCGCCAAACACCGGGGCAGACCTGCCGCCATCCGCTTCGGCCAGATCGGTCAGTGTGGGCAGAATATCGATGAGTGAAACATTGTTCCCGATCCGCCGGCCAGCCGGCAGATCGGGGCCTGTGATCACCAGAGGTACCCGGACCGATGGCTCAAAGAAGCTCATTTTGTACCACAGGCCCCGCTCGCCCAGCATGTCGCCATGGTCGCTGGTGACGATAATGATGGTGTCGTCATGCAATTGAGCGTCTTTGAGCGTCTTGACGATGCGGCCGACCCAGCTATCGAAATAGCTGACATTGGCATAATAGGCGTGCCGTGCATTGCGCACCTGCTCGTCGGTCACAGGTGAATTGGGCAGATCAATGCCGGTGATCAGGCGGCGGCTATGGGCGTCCTGGTCCTCGATCGACAGGGCCGGAACGGCCGGCATATCGACGGCATCATGGTCGTAGAGATCCCACCACTCCTGCAGTGCGATATAGGGGTCGTGCGGGTGGATGAACGACACCACCATCATGAACGGATGCTGATCGGGAAACCGGGCATAGTCGAAGATCTTCTTGCGCGCGGTGAAACCAACCTCCTCGTCATAGTCGATCTGGTTGGTGGTCGCGGCAACACCGGCTTCGTGAACGCTGGACATGTTGTGATAGAACGCATCGATCCGCTCATCCGGCATTTCCCAATCAGGCGTCCAGGCAAAGTCGGCTGGATAGATGTCGGTGGTCAGACGCTGGTTGAAGCCATGCAACTGATCCGGCCCGACGAAATGCATCTTTCCGCACAGAGACGTGTGATAGCCCATGCAGCGCAGGTAATGGGCAAATGTCGGTATCGAGCTGGGAAACTCGGATGCGTTGTCATATCCAGCAATGCTTGTGACCAGTTGGCCCGACATGAAGGAAAATCGCGACGGTGCGCAGAGCGGTGAGTTGGTGTAGGCGCTGTCGAACGAGGTACCGCGCTCAGCGAGTGCGTCAATGGCCGGCGTCTTCACCAGCGGGTGGCCATAGGTGCCCATGAAAGCCGGGCTGAGCTGATCAGCCATGATCACAACAATGTTCGGACTGGACGTCATGTCATCACCTGTGTTTGAGATCTGGACGGGAGCGCGCTACAAGCTCTCTTCACCCATCCGTCATATGACCTGGGCGGTGGATTGACCACAGTTTTGTGCGAAGGCCCCTGCATGACCGGAACTCCAGAAAACCACCCATTCCCGCCCGAACCGGAAATCACGATCCAGTTCGCCCATTCCGCCTATGCGCTGGCCGAAAGATTTGCCGCACGCGAGACCGGCATCGCACATTTCCAAACCTGGTCAGTGGAGGATACCCTTGAGCGGGTGGGCGAAGCCGATGTGCTCGTCACATCGGGTTTCTGGCGCTCGGAAATTCTGTCCCGCACCGACAAGCTCCGGTTCGTCCAGGTTCCAGCGGTCGGCTACGAACAATTCGACCTGGAGGAGTTGCGGGCTCACGGCATCCACCTGGCAAACGGCTCCGGCGTCAACAAGAACGCGGTCAGCGAGCATGCCATGGCATTGATCCTGGCTTTCGCCCGCCACATGCACCTGGCCCGGGACAACCAGCACAAGCACCATTGGCGCGGTATGCTGGGCGATATCGCCGCCCGCGAAGAAGAACTCGGCGGCAAGACGCTGGTAATTTACGGGCTCGGCGATATCGGCTCGCGGCTCGCGCGGTTGGCGCGGGCCTTTGACATGCACGTGATCGGCATCAAGCGCGACACAGCGAACCATGACGGCAGCGCCCATGAAGTGCTTGCACCTGACCAGTTTCCCAACGTGCTTCCGAGGGCGGATTTCTGCGTCGTGGCCTGTCCACTCACGGCGCAGACGACAGGCCTGGTGGATGCCCAAGTGCTCAGCACCCTGCCCCGCCATGCACGGCTGATCAATGTCGGGCGCGGCGGCTGTGTAGATGAGCCGGCTTTGATTTCAGCCCTTGAAAGCGGCGAGATCGCCGGTGCAGGGCTCGACACCGCGCAACAAGAACCCCTGCCCCAGGATTCACCCCTGTGGGACATGGAAAATGTCATCCTCACACCGCACACGGCAGGCGAGACGCAACGCTACGAAGAAAATGTCATCGACCTGCTGATGGAGAATTTGCAGCACCTGTGGCGCGGCGAGCTTCCCCTGCGCAACCAGCGGACTTAGCGCACCGCACAATCGGCCCGAAAACCGGTGTCCACTTTTCGGATTGTGCTCTTGTAATTTTACCGCACAATTGGCCCGAAAACCGGTGTCCACTTTTCGGATTGTGCTTTAGGCGCTGAGAGCAACAGTCTCGGAGACGATTTGCTCACCCAGTTCATTCCGGAAGTCGCGTGACTTCGGCACGATGGCGGCGACCGTGGTGCCGGCGTCAGGATCACTGCTGATTGTCATCCGGCCGCCGAGGAGTTTAAGCAGCGCGCAGGCGAGCGGCAGGCCGAGACCGGCGCCTTCATATTTGCGCGCGAATTGCTGATCAATCTGAGAGAAGGATGACAAAGCACGCCGGATCTCATCCGGCTTCATGCCGATACCCTGGTCGGTGACTTCCAGATAGACGGCGCCATTATCCTGATACGCCGAGATCGAGACGATGCCGCCTTGTTCAGAGAATTTGATGGCGTTGGAAAGCAGCTGGGCAATCACTTTACCCATGGCGTTTTCGTCACAATCCAACGACAAGTCATTACTTTCGACTTCGACCTCGAATTCAAGGTTCTTGTCACCCGCCTGCTGGCGCACGGGGCCGAGAGTGGATTGGATCAAATCGGAAACCATGACCTCCACTGGATCAAGCTTGTATTCGCCGGCCTCAATCCGCGATAAGTCGATCGTGGTGTTTATCGTCTGGAGAAGGCTGTCACCGGACTGTTTGATGACCGACAGATAGTCTTCATGTTCGGGACATGTGAGGGGACCGTGCGACTGTCCGAGCATCAGTTCGGAAAATCCTATGATGGCATTTAACGGAGTGCGAAATTCATGGGAGATATTGGCAAGAAACGCTGATTTGGACGCACTTGCTGCCTGTGCCTGGTAAATCGCATCGCGAAGGGCCTGCTCGGCCTGTTTTTGCCCGGTAATGTCATGACATACGATGACCGCGCCACCGTCTGCAATGCCGTTGCGGCGGATGTTCAGGAGGCAACCGTCGCCAGCGTCGAATTCATCCCAGGAGCTGGCGAACAGCGGAAGCTCCTTGTCCAGATCAAAATTCAACAAACCACCGTCCGCGTCGAACAAGGGCTTGTCGTGCTCAAGGTTGTTGGTCAGTTTGATCAATAGTTCAGAGAACCGGTCGTTCCAGGTGACCAGCTTTCCCGAACGATCCACCGCACCTATTGCAGCGCCGGTGTTGTCCAGGGTCGCCTGTAACAGAACGGTCCTTTCCAGCAGCACTCGCCGGCTCTCGGCAAGTTTGATGGAATAGCGGATCGCCTGATCGAGTGCGGCTGCGGTAAGTTCGGACTTGCGCAAAAAATCACATGAACCCGCCTCCATGGCCTCGAGGTCGGTCTGCGAATTGTCCATGCCGGTCAAGAGTATGATCGGCACCGGATCACCGAACCGCTGGACAGCTTGTACGAACTCCAGCCCGCAACGCTCACCAATGCGATAGTCAACGAGGCAGATGTCGGCCGATTCCTCGGTCAAACACTCAATTCCCGCCTCGAAAGTGCGCACCCAGGTAACCGTGTGAACAGTGTCCTCGACCTCCGACAACATATTCACCGTCAGGTGATAGTCGTCCTCGTCGTCCGCGACCAGGACGATATTGACTGGGCGTTGGGTCATAGCGCCTGCTTCATCTCGTCGAATCCGGGGGCAATGCAACGATTTCGAACCAGTAGTGACCGAGCGTCCTGGTCAGGTCCACCAATCCGGCAAAGGTTACCGGCTTGGTGACAAACGAGTTAACACCCAGATCATAGGTGCGAAGAATGTCCTCTTCAGCGCTTGACGTGGTCAGCACAACGACTGGAATGCGACGCAGTTCTGGATCAGATTTAATGATCGCCAGAGCCTCACGGCCATCCATGCGGGGCATATTCAGGTCGAGAAGTATGATACCGACAGGGTCGTGATCATCCTGGTCGGCATACTTCCCCTCGCCTCTCAGGTAATCGAGCAACTGTTCACCGTCTTCCACGAATACCAAATTGTTTTTGAGACGGTTTTCCTCAAATGCTTCCTCTATCAGCAACCGATCATCGGGGTCATCGTCGGCAACAACAATCGTGATCGAACGGCTCGCCTTGTCATGCATGGGCCTGCTCTCCAAAGCCCGGAGCCGGCGGGGGAGTTTGCAATGGAATGGAGGGTGCGCGCTCACGGCGCATCACATCCGCAACCGGTGATCGCATTGTCTACCCCCTTTGGCTTCGCAGGTTCCGACCGTCACAATCCTTGGACGGTATCCTCAGAACCACTCCCGATCGTAGGGTGGTTCGCTGAAAGAAGCGTTAAGGCCGAGACGTGCATGAACCACGCTGACCGAAGAGCCGTCACGATTGTAAACCAACACCGTTACCCCACATTAAAACCAGCAATGGCGCGCCGCATGCGGTGGTCGTGATCGCAGCACATTTCGAGGCCGACAAACCGTTCGCTTCCTGCCGTTTTTCGTAGTTGGCGGCAAGAGCGGCGAGCACATCCATGCAGGCAGCACCTTCGGGGTTCCTGCATGGATCCCTATGCGTTTCACTGAAGCCGGCCTTGCTGGTTGCAGGCAACAAGCACCCGGTTTAAGAACCTCCTATGACCGATCAACTGAACATCGCTGTCGCACAGCTCAATCCAACCGTTGGCGACATTGCCGGCAATGCGGACAAGGCCCGCGCCGCCCGACGGCAGGCGGCAGAGCAGAATGCCGACCTGGTGGTCTTCACCGAACTGTTCATAACCGGCTATCCGCCGGAGGATCTGGTGATGAAGCCGGCCCTGCAAAAGGCTGCACGCCTGGCGGTCGAAGCGCTGGCAGCGGAGACCTCCGACGGCGGCCCGGCCATGCTCATGGGGACACCCTGGGCTGAAGACGGCAAGCTTTACAACGCGGTGGCACTGCTCGATGCAGGCAAGGTTGAAGCTGTGCGCTACAAGGTCGACCTGCCGAATTACGGACCGTTCGATGAAAAGCGCGTGTTTACACCCGGGCCCCTGCCCGGCCCGGTCAATTTCCGCGGCGTGCGTATCGGTGTGCCGATCTGCGAGGACATCTGGACGGAAGAGATCTGCGAATGCCTGGAGGAAACCGGGGCGGAGTTGCTGATCGTGCCGAACGGCTCGCCGTTCTGGATCGGCAAGCAGGATATCCGGCTCAATGTCGTGGTCGCGCGCGTTACCGAGACAGGCATGCCGCTGCTCTATGTCAACCAGCTGGGCGGGCAGGATGAACTGGTGTTCGACGGGGCGTCTTTCGTACTCAATGCGGACCGCTCGCTGGCCCTGCAATTGCCCGCCTGGGAGCCCCTGGTCGCGACCACCGAATGGCAGCGCACAGATGACGGCTGGGCATGCGCGCCCGGCGAAATCAGTGCGGTTGAAGAAGGTTTGGAGGCACTTTACCTCGCCTGTGTCACGGGCCTGCGGGATTATATCGAGAAAAACCGGTTCCCCGGTGTGGTGCTCGGCCTGTCAGGCGGCATCGATTCGGCGATATGTGCTGCCATGGCGGCGGACGCCATAGGCGCCGACCGGGTCCATTGCGTCATGCTGCCTTACCGATACACCAGCGAAGACAGCATCGCGGATGCGGCTGCCTGCGCCGATGCGCTTGGGGTCAGATATGACGTTGTGCCCATCGCCGATCCGGTCGAGGGCTTCACGAGTGCTCTTGAGCCCCTGTTCGACGGCCTCGCGCCCGACACAACCGAGGAAAATATCCAGTCGCGCGCCCGCGGTACCCTGCTGATGGCGATATCCAACAAATTCGGGTCGATGGTGGTCACCACCGGCAACAAGTCGGAAGTCTCGGTCGGGTATGCCACGCTTTATGGCGACATGAATGGCGGGTTCAATCCGATCAAGGACCTTTACAAGACCCAGGTCTATGCGCTCTCCAGTTTCCGCAACCAGCACCTGCCCAAGGGCTGTCTTGGACCTCAAGGCCGGGTGATCCCGGAAAACATCATCACCAAGGCGCCGAGCGCGGAGTTGAAGGAAGACCAGACGGATCAGGATTCTCTCCCACCCTACGATGTGTTGGATGATATTCTGAAGAGCCTGATTGAAGGCGAAATGTCGATCGCCAAGACGGTTGCGCGCGGCCATGATGCAGCCACGGTCGAGCGTATCCAGCACCTGCTCAATATTGCTGAATACAAACGCCGGCAGGCAGCGCCCGGCGTCAAGGTTTCGGAAAAGAACTTCGGCCGCGACCGCCGCTACCCGATCACCAACTGGTTCCGGGACAAGGCGTGAATAACGGTTGCAGGCGGCGGACGCGGCAAACCGGGGCAAGCGCGCGGTGGTCAGTGATATCTATGTGCTCATTGCCTTCACAGCTGCACTGGGACGAGCGTCGCTAACTGTCCGTCATTGACTGTGACAGCTGGGGCCCCTTCTTTCCATACTGATGCAGCAGGTTAAGAAACGGCTCTAACTTCCCCCAAACTGCTGAATGCCAAGATCCGGCGGGAACTGTTGCACCTTGTCTGCTGTTGTCACACAGAGCGCGTGGCACAGATCCATGCATTCCTGGACGACTACTGGGTCAGAGGGGTCACAGATTTTTAGCAGATCCATAATCTTCGACCATGCACGTATCAATTCAAGAACATCATTATCCGCAGTCAGTTCGTATATCAACTCGAGTGAATCCACACAACATTCGGCACACATAAACATGGCATGCATATTAATTGAAACGTCTGATGTATTATTAGCGCATTTATCTTTGAGATTTTTTATGTATTTTTTGAATAATTTAGGATGCATGAATTTTCACCTTAATATATTCTTATACAATCTCTAAAACATCACAAGAAAACGGATCTCTCGGAAAATTCGACCTCGATAAATTAGTATCCAGAGCCTGTTACGCATCGGCATCGATTGAATTGAATGCGTTTCTCCAACGATCGATGATGCGCATCCACACCGGAATGTTACGCAACCGCCTCTAGCTTATCTCTTCGGCGTTCGGGACCCTCATAGTTTGGATCATCCTCTACTCGCTGATTGCCCAAACGCAACTGCGTCAGGAAACTATCGACCACCTCACTCAGGCTCTTTGATTGCTCGGAAAGATCCGTGGCCGCTGACATAACCTGGTTCGACGCCTGTCCAGCTTCCTGAGAGGCCTGTGTGACACCGGCAATGTTTTCATTCACCATCTGGGTGCCGGACGCTGCTTCCTGCACATTGTGAGCAATTTCCTGGGTGGCGGCACCCTGTTCTTCCATGGCCGAAGCGATCGCCGTCGAGGCTTCTTCGACATTGGTAATGACATCGCTAATATGTTCCATTGACGTAACGGCCCGGTCGGTCGCACCCTGCATCTCCTGGATCTGACCCGCAATTTCACTGGTCGCCTGCGCGGTTTGACTGGCGAGCGTCTTCACTTCATTGGCAACAACAGCAAAGCCGCGACCCGCCTCGCCTGCACGTGCTGATTCAATTGTCGCGTTGAGCGCCAGCAAGTTTGTCTGCTCGGCAATGTCAGAAATCATTTTGACCACACCGCCAATCTTGTCGGCGACACCTGCCAGTTCCGACATCTGAGTACGGGTTGTTGACACCTCAACCGCAGCGTTCTTGGCCGCCTCCGCAGCATCGACCACGCGCCGCGTAATCTCCACAACGGAATTTGACATTTCCTCCGCCGACGCGGCGACAGTTTGCACATTGATAGAAGCTTCTTCAGAGGCTGCAGAAACCGACACTGCCCTGCTGCTTGTTTGCTCGGATATGCCTTCCATGGTTTGCGCAGTTGTCTGCATTTGGGTTGACGCTGCAGAAACAGCACTGACAATAGTCCCCACGGACGAACCGAAGCTGTCGGCAAGGCCCTGCAACATGATACGTGCGTCCTCCTCCGCTTTCTCCTTCAGCATTTCGTTTTCCTGTCCCATGCGTGTGCGCTCCAGGCTGTTATCGCGAAATACAGTCACTGCACGGAACATGTCGCCAATTTCGTCGGGCCGGTCGCCACCATCCGTATCAACATCGGTATCGCCCTCGGCCAGCCTGCCCATGATCTCGACAATCCGACTGATCGGTCTGGTGATACCGCGCGCGATGAAAATTCCAGCCGTGGCGATCGCTGTGAGAAACAGCAAAGATATCAATATGATCTGATTGCGCATTGACCGTACCGGAGCACTGATCTCGTCAATGCCTACCGCCGCCACCAAAGCCCACTTTGCATCCAGAAAAACAAATGGCATGGCATGCATTTCAAGCGCCATGTCGCGGTAATTGTTTGTCTCAACCATCGAACGTGTGCCGGCCAATGCGGCGGAAACGGCGGCGTTGTCGAGTTTGGTTTTCAGGATTGTGGACTCACTGGCAAATTGTGAGTCGCTTCGCATAAAGCCGTCCTGCCCGATGATGAATGTTTCACCGGTTTCGCCGAGGCCTGAGCGATTGCCCATCACGGCGTTGATTCGGGCGATCGGCATCTGAAAGGTCAGTACACCAACTTTTTTACCATTCTCGAACAAGGGTGTTGCGATGAAACTGGCAGGAGCGCCATGGCTTGGCGCATAAGCTTTGAAATCGAAGAAGTGCAGAGAGCCTGGCGTGTTGCTGCTGCGTGCCGCGCGAAAAGCATTGCCGAGATCGCTGTTCCGCCACTTGCCGGTTTCCAGGTTAGTGGCGTAATCCAATTCCTTGAACACGGTGTAGACTAGGTTACCTTCAAGATCGAACAGGAAGATGTCGTAATAGTCACGCTGCCTTAAGAATGTACGGAACCAGGGGTGATATTTGGCGTGCGCAGAATCATAGGTGGTCCCGGTCGAAGCGGCGTTGAGTTTTTCTTTCTCACCCAACGGATGTGGATTGCTCGGCTCTTCGATATAGGCGGTATGCAGCTTTTTGGTTTGATCTCCTCCAAGCGCGTGCCAAGCCGACTTGAATTCGCCAAGAGCCGCGAAGGTGAACGGGCTGGCGGCGACTGAGTGGATATCCTGCTCGATGGACTCAAGATAGAATTTGAGTGCTTCGGCCCGGTCACCAAGAAGCGCTGTGAGCTTTTCGCTATTTGCAGCATTGGCATTATTGGTCGACGTCGTGATGCTGGTCAGTCCCAGGCCAATTGCCAACATGATTGCGGCACCCACGACCAGTGTTGGGATTTTTGCTGCGATTTTCATCTGCAAGATTTTTTTCAGCATCAGTTTTTCCTCTAGAAATCTTGTCGTGTACCCCAACCCATCCTGGGTTCCGTAGCGTCAAGTCGCACCTTAAAGATTAATTGGTTAATAATACCTTAGGTTGAATTTCTTCCACCTCATGATTTTTTCAGACCGGTCTTTTTTCGGTACTCTTAACCTTTTTTTGGATATCTATTTTTAATACATTGTTTTTATTATATTTTCTTCCATTCCCGTCATTTCGACAACCAAACTGTACCGTACACTTCTAGTTGTGTAGCCAGATTTGGGCCCTGGATATAGGTTAATAACAGGAGGTCGAAAACTGTGGCCAACCGGGTGGCCTGTTCAACCCAGAAGGGATGTTGAAAGACGTTGGTGGTGGGAAATCTGTCTGACGATTTGTTGCTGTCAGGAGCATTGCATTCGCAATGATCAAGTCCGGGTTTCCTTTCGGCCAAGCAATATTGTTGTCCTGATGCCAGTGCGTTTGTGATTGTCTGTGGGTCTGCGAACCACACTCCGGCGCAGAGCTGTTCACGAGGCCGCCATGTGACTAGACTTTCCCGCCGAACCAGAGCTTGGAGACCAACACCAGCCGATGAACATTTTCCATCTTCTGCAGCGCGCAGGCCGCGTTTACGGGAACCTTCCAGGCGTGGCTCTTGGCGCGGACACCGTGCATCTCTATGGCGCCCTGTGCGAACGCGCCTTGCGGATGGCAGGCGCCCTCACCTCACGTCTGGGCCTCAAGCGCGGCGACCGGGTTGCCATCATCGCCAGGAACGTGCCGGAATATTTCGAGATCATGTGGGGCTGCTGGGCAGCGGGCCTTGTGGCGGTACCGGTCAATGCCAAGCTTCATGCCCGGGAGTTCGAATATATCCTGGAGCATTCAGGGGCGGAAATCTGCTTCGTCACATATGATGTGTCGTCGGCGGTCAACGATGCCGCGGCAGGTGCGCCCGGTCTGCAGCGCATCTTCGAGATCGGCAGTGAAGACTATGTTGCCCTTCTGACCACTGACCCCGCGGTCCATGTCGCGATGGACCGCGACGAGGTGGCATGGCTGTTCTACACTTCGGGCACCACCGGGCGGCCCAAGGGGGCGATGCTGACCCATGGCAATCTTCTGGCAGCAGCGACCAGCTATTTTCTTGATGTCGATACCATCGCACCGGGCGATGCGATCCTCCATGCAGCCCCCCTGTCGCACGGGTCGGGACTGTACAATGTGCCCAATGTGGCAATGGGCGCGTGCCAGGTGGTGCCGGTATCCGGCGGCTTCGATCCGGCTGAAACCTGCTCGCTCATCGCGGCCTGGCCCGGCTGTTCGATGTTCGGCGCACCGACCATGGTGCATCGTCTGGTCAACCATGCGGAGACAGCCTTGCCGGATCTGACCAATCTGCGGGTGCTGATATATGGCGGTGCACCGATGCATGTGGCCGATGTCAAACGGGCACTCGGCGTGCTTGGCAACCGGCTGGCGCAGCTCTATGGCCAGGGCGAAGCGCCGATGTGCATCACCGGGCTTACCAAACGCTGGTATGGCGACCGGACGAACCCGCACTGGGAGGCGATCATCGGGTCGGCGGGTTTTGCACAGTCGGTGGTGGAAGTTTGCGCCATGGACCGCGACGACCAGCCGTTGCCACCCGGCGAAGCAGGCGAAATCTGCGTGCGCGGATCGGCGGTCATGAAGGGCTACTGGGAGCAACCCGAGGCCACGGCAGATACGCTCAGGGGCGGCTGGCTCCATACCGGCGATATCGGCACCATCAGTGCCCAGGGTTTTCTGACCCTGATGGACCGCTCCAAGGACTTGATCATCTCCGGCGGCAGCAATATCTATCCGCGCGAGGTCGAAGAGGTGCTCCTGACCCATCCCATGGTTTCGGAAGTGTCGGTGGTCGGCGCGCCCGACGCGGTTTGGGGGGAAAGCGTGGTGGCGTTCGTGGTGGCAACGCCCGGGGCGCAGCACCACGACAGCGAAAGCCTGGATGCCCATGTGACAGACAACATCGCCCGTTTCAAGCGTCCGAAGCGCTACATCTTTCTGGATGCCCTGCCGAAATCCAACTATGGCAAGATCCTCAAGCGCGAGCTCAGGGAAATGCTTTCAAACGAACCCGTAAACACCTGAAACCAGATCTTATTCCGCCGGTACGGTCTCGCCCTGGGCATGGCTCTCACGGCGGGTGCGGGCGCGCTTCTCGAGCGGCTCGACGATCATCGACAGCATCGGCGGGATGATGATCAAGGTGAGCAGTGCGGACAGCGCAAGACCGCCGACGACGACCGACCCCAATCCGCGATAGAGTTCTGAACCTGCTCCAGACAGGACCACCAGCGGCAGCATGCCGAACACCGAGGTCAGGGTCGACATGAAGATCGGGCGAATGCGGTTGCGGGTCGCCTCGATGATCGCTGACTGGGCATCCATGTGTTCTTCGCGGATGTGCAGCAGGGTCTGGTGCACCAGCAGGATGGCATTGTTGACCACGATGCCGACCAGGATCACGAAACCGAGCATGGTCAACATGTCGAGTGCCTGGAAAGTGTAGAGATTGAGCACAGTCAGCCCGGCGACACCGCCGGCGGCGGCAAGTGGCACCGACAGCAAGATGATCAGCGGATAGATGAAGCTCTCGAACAGCACCGCCATGACCAGATAGACGATGGCGATGGCGATCAGGAGATCGCGCACCATGGCGTTCCACGTGGTGGTCAGCTTGTTGGCTGTGCCGCGCACACGCAAAGTGGTGCCCGCGGGCATGCCTTCCTTGTGCAATTCCGCGATAACTTTCTCATTGACCAGATCAAGGGCCACCTCGAGGGCGACAGTGGTCGAGGGAACAACCTGCAATGTGATGGTGCGCGCCCTTTCCCGGTGACGGATCTCAGTCGGCCCAGCGGTAAACTCCACCTTGGCGAGTGATGATGCCGGCAGGATCTGCCCAGAGGAGGTTACCACCGGCAGATTTGCGATCGACTGGGTTTGTTCGGCATCGCCCCGCGGGCTCATTAACATGAGGTCGAGCCGGTCGTTACCGACGGTTACCTCGGCAACGCGCAAGCCATCGTTGAACACATCGATCGACTGGGCGAGTTCGCGTGCTGTTACACCGGAATCCGCAAGCCGCAAACGATCCGGCGTCACCCTCACCTCGGGCGCACCAAGCTCCAGGCCCGGAAGCGGTCTGAACTGATGGCCTTCCGACTGTGGCAGGATGGTGGTGATCTTGACCGTCGCGCGTCCGGCGACGGAGAGAATGGTTTCCAGGTCAGGTCCGGAAATATCAAGTTCGATCTGGCGTCCGCCGCCGAAGCTGCGGCCGAACAGAGACGACTGACTGACAAGGGCGAAAGTACCGGGCTCCTCAAACACGGGTTTGCTCAGCAGTGGAATTAACTCGGCAGCCCGGGCCGGATTGACCGCTGCGGCACCCATAAATGCGGAAGCTCTGGTCGTGACGAAGAAGATCCGATCGATCTTCGGCGGCTTGTCCGGTTCGTCAACCGTACCGGCCACGGTTTGCCAATAGGGTTTGGTTGCCGCCTCGACGCGATTGGCGATTTCGGTCATGGTTTTGAGATTATAGCCGGGCGGTGGAATGACGATGCCGAACACCAGGTTACGGTTGCCCTCCGGCAGATAGTCGAGCTTGGGAAGATACTTCCAGGCCCCGTAAGTCGCTCCCGCGCTGAACATGGCAACCATGAGGACCGCCAGCATCTTGCTGCGGATAACGATGCGCGTATAGGCCAGCATTGTTTTGACAAACCACCGCGCCAGATGATCGATCCCTGGCAATGACAGGGGTTTTCTGGGTGTCTGCAATACGCCGCCGCGCCTGACCACGAGTATACGGCTGGCAAGTGCAGGCAGCACGGTTATCGAGACCAGCAGCGAGAGCATGACGGATACCGATATCGCCACTGCAATATCGCGGAACAGCTGACCGACCTCGAGCTGCATGACCAGGATCGGGATAAACACCATCACAGTGGTCAGGGCCGATACAAGCACTGCCCCCCAGACCTGGCGGGCGCCCTCATAAGCTGCCCGGTGTGCCGGCAGGCCGGTCTGGCGCAGCCGGTAGATATTCTCAAGCACGACGATTGCCGCATCGACCACCATGCCGACCGCAAAGGCCAGACCGGCAAGCGAGATGACATTGATTGAACGGCCAAGAGCGGCCATGGCAACGAATGATCCGACCACCGACACGGGGATTGCCACCGAAACAATGAAAGTGGCGCCAAACGAGCGCAGGAACATGAGCAGGATGATCGCTGCAAGCGCACCGCCAACCCATATGTTCTGCTGCACAAGGTCGATCGAAGAATTGATATAGACCGTCTCGTCATAGACCTGGCGCATTTTCAAGCCGGCGTTGGGTATCGCTGCCTGATTGAGCTCGGTGACCGCCTTAGCGATGCCGTCCATGATTTCGATGACGTTTGCGCCGGTCTCCCGCTTGGCGTTGAACGCCATGGCCTGTTCGCCGAGAATGCGTATGTTGGAGACCGGCTCCTTGTAGGCAAGCGCCACTTCGGCAATGTTGCCGACGGTAACCCTGGCGATCCGGCCGGAGGTTTGGTCTTGCATCGAGCGCAGAACCACCGCACGCACTTCCTCGACCGTGTTCAACTCGCCTTCGGTCCTGACCACATAGCGCCTCTTTCCTTCAACCACGTCGCCTGCGCTGATTGAGGCGTTCGCACGGCGCAGGGCATCGACCACATTGCTCACAGTCAATTGGTAGCGGGCCAGCAAAGCAGGCTGGACTATGACCTGTATCTCGCGTTCACTGCCGCCATAGACAGTCACCTCGCCGACACCGGGCACCCGCTCGATGCGCTCAGCCATGACATCTTCGATGAATTCGCCATATTCATGCATCGGCCGGGTGTTGCCGTCCTGGCGGGTGACGATGAACCAGGCAATGGCCTGATCCTCCGCACCGGCAGTGCGCAGGGCCGGTTCATCGGCTTCCTCCGGATAGCCGGTCACCCGGTCCAGCCGGTTCGCCACCAGCAGCAGGGAGCGGTCCATATTGGTGCCGATGTCAAATTCCAGGGTGACCCGCGCGCGGCCCTGTTCGGAGCTGCTGTCGATGCTGGTCAGACCGGCGATGCCCTTGAGCTCTTCTTCCTGGCGGTTGGTGATTTCCCGCTCGACCTCAGCCGGTGCGGCACCTGGCCATATGGTGCTGATGGTGATCACCGGCCGGTTGACGTCTGGCGTCAGCTGAATGGGTATGGTCTGCAGCGCGACCCAGCCGAACATGAGGGTCATGAGGACCGCCGAGATGACAGCGATCGGTCGATCGATGGATAGCCGGATCAGATTCATATCGTCCTGGCCCTAAGATCCCGTGTTGATGCGCACCTTGACACCTGGCCGCAAGCGTTCATTGCCGCGGATCACCACCTCTTCGTCCTTCTTCAATCCCTCGAGCACTTCGATCCGTCCGCCCGTTGCTTGCCCCAGAACGATCGGCCGCAGCTGGGCAGAGCCGTCGGCAACCACATAGACAGCATCCTTGCCCTGGCGATTGATGATCGCATCTTTGTGTACGGTGAGCACGGTGCGGGCGATACCAACCGGTACGTTGACGGTGACAGACTGGGCATCCGCAAGACCGGCAAATCCGCCCTTGAACTCCGGCGACAACCGCACCGCTCTGGTGCGCGTCAAGGGGTTTTCGGTCGGGAGTATGGCGCGCACGACAACTGTGTAACGCGCGCCGTCTTCGAGCATAGCCGATATCCGGGCACCCGGCTTCAGACCGCCCAATCGGTTGGAGGGAACATCGGCTTCAATTTCCAGGGTCTTGTCGGCCATCATATGAACCACCGAATCACCGGTACGCACATAGGCGCCCGCTTCGGCCATACGCCGGGTGATGACCCCGTCATAGGGTGCCTTTATGCGGGCATATTCGAGATTGAGACGATTGAGTTCGACCGATGCACGGCGGGTCGCGATCTGCGCTTGCGTGCGGCGAATGACGGCTCTCGCCTGGGCGACATCCTGTTCGGCATCCTCGAAGCGGGCCTTGGAAAAGGCCTGGCTGCCCCGCAGGCCGGCAAACCGCTCAAGCTCCTGCTCGCGCCGCTTCAACGCAGCCCGGCTCGATTCCAGGTCAGCTTCGGCCTGCTGGAGCTCGCCTTTCGCGACCGCCAGCTGTGCATCGAGAAGTGCCGTGTCGAGCTCTGCAATCACGTCGCCCTGCTTGATCCGGTCGCCGATTTCGTAATGGAACCGGGTCACCGAGCCGCCGATGCGCGAGGCAACATCACCGCTATACAGAGCGACCATACGACCGATCACCGGCACCGTCTGGGACAAAGGTTCTATGCGGATCTTGTCGACGAACACCAGGGAAGCATCCTGTGCGACGGCCAGCTGCGGCGCGGCAATGGCCACGAGCATCAAAACCACGAATTTGTAACGCATAATTCTCATGACAGCCCGTTTTGCCAGAACGCTGAGAAAATGATCCAGCCCACCGATTTCAGATCATGTTCCCGGGGTGAAATGGGTCATCGTCTCCAGTCGGTGGTATTATACACCTTTACCCGGCAACGCTATGCAGTCGGATCACAAAACAATGTGAACGCCAATCTTAAGGCATTGGTATGTCCTGCGGGTTGGGCACGCTATAGCCGCGTTGAACAGCCGGCCGCTCGGCAATCCGCACATACCAGTTCATGACATTTGGAAATTGTTTCAAATCAATCGTTTGCCATTCAAAACGCGCTATCCACGGCCACACCGCGATATCGGCGATGGAGTATGCGCCGGTAATGAAATCGCGGCCTTCCAGACGCCGGTCAAGAACACCATAGAGCCGTTTGCCTTCATTCACATAGCGCTCTGAGGCATAGTCCGATTTGCCCGGGTTGAAATGGGCAAAATGATGCGCCTGGCCAAGCATCGGGCCCGGGCCACCCATCTGCCACATCAGCCACTCTATGGTGCGCCACCTGTCCTCACTGTCGGCGGGCATCAGCTTCCCGGTCTTGTCCGCCAGATAAAGCAGGATTGCGCCGGATTCCATTAAGGAAAACCCGGTATCGCCATCGACAATGGCCGGAATGCGGTTGTTCGGGGCAATCTTCAGGAATGACGGCTCGAACTGCTGGTCGGCGGTTATGTCGATCGGATGGACGGTATAGTCCAGGTCTAATTCTTCCAGCGCGATCGACACCTTGCGGCCGTTTGGTGTCGACCAGGTGTAAAGATCGATCATGTGGTGTCCCCTCTTGTTTCTGTCAGTTTTCAGGCCGATGACCAGACAGTATACGCATATAGGCCCTCACCGGCTTATTGCAAAATCTTCCGGAACGAGAAACCGGTGCTGCTTTTCTGCCCAGCTTGCCTACCGAAACCTGCGGCACTATGGTGCTGGTTAATCGGCGGTGCGTTCAGCCCGCTACAACATCCAAAACGGGGAGGACCAAATGACGGAAAACGGAAAAGACTGTTGCGGACCGGGTTACGCGTCGCCGAGCGAGGCGATAAAGGCCGATCCGGAGAAGCTGCTCTACACGGTCGCGCTGTATACCGGCACCGGGGTCGAGGCGCCGGATTATCTCGCAACCATTGATGTGGACCCCGATAGCCCGACCTATTCGCAGGTCATCCACCGCCTTGAAATGCCCAATATCGGCGACGAACTGCACCATATCGGCTGGAACGCGTGCTCGTCCTGCCACAGCGATTCGAGCAAGGAACGGCGATATCTCATCGTTCCCGGCGTTCGCTCCTCAAGGCTGCATATTGTCGATTGCGTCACCGATCCGCGCGCACCCAAACTGCACAAGGTGATCGAAGGCGAGGAGATCAAGGAAAAAACCAGCCTTTCTGGACCGCATACCGTGCATTGCCTGGGATCGGACATCATCATCTCCATGCTTGGCGACGCCGCTGGTGAAGCGCCGGGCGGGTTCCTGCATCTCAATGAGGATTTCGAGATTGTCGGGCGCTGGGAAAACGACATTTCCGGTATGAACTACAATTACGATTTCTGGTACCAGCCACGCCACAATGTCATGGTTTCGAGCGAATGGGCTGCTCCCAACACGTTCATGCCCGGCTTCGACCTGGACGATGTAGGGGCTGGAAAATACGGCCATTCGATCCACTTCTGGGACTTTGAAGGGAAGCGGATCGACAAGAGCGTTGATCTTGGCGAAGAAGGCATGATCCCGCTGGAAGTCCGGTTCCATCACGATCCCGACAGTACCCATGGGTTCGTTGCAGCGACATTGTCGTCAAATGTGTTCCACTGGCACAAGAATGGCGCCGGCTGGGAAGTCGAAAAGGTCATCGATATCCCGACCGAAGAAGTCGAAGGCTGGCCGATCCCGGTGCCGTCCCTGATCACCGACATTCTGGTGTCGATGGACGACAAATATTTGTACTTCTCAAACTGGCTGCATGGCGACCTGCGCCAATACGACATTTCGGATCCGTCAAATCCGAAGATGACGGGACAGGTCTGGCTCGGCGGACTGCTCGGCAACGCACCCGACGTGCATGGCAACAAAGTGACCGGTGCCCCGCAGATGATCCAGCTGTCGCTGGACGGCAAGCGGCTCTATTGCACCAATTCCCTGTTCTCGACCTGGGACAACCAGTTCTATCCCGATATGAAGGACATGGGATCGTGCATGGTGGTGGTCGATTGCGACACGGAAAACGGCGGCATGTCGATCAACTCCAATTTCTTCGTCGATTTCGCCACGGAGCCTAAAGGCCCGGCCCGGGCGCATGAGATGCGCTATCCAGGCGGCGACTGCACATCGGATATCTGGCTGTAAATGACGGCAGCCCGCGCTCAATCGAACGCGGGCTGCTGTAATTCCGGAAAACCGGTCAACTTGTTTGCTAAGCTTAGCCCCTTTCAGGGGCTCACAGCTGTGGCCTCGACAGCTATATCATCAAGCGCCGGTGTCGACGGCTTGCTTGCCGCCTTCAGGTCTTCATCAAGCGCCGGCGCTGGCGTTGTCGGCTTGCTGGCCGCCTTCAGGTCTTCAAATTTGTCTTCCCACATTTTCTTGAGAGCCTTGGTGTTACCAGCCGCAGCCATGCTTTGAACCTTGGTGATCGCTGGAATATCGCGCAGGCCGACCACGATGCCGAGATTTCTCTCCCGCCGCTCTTTCTGGGCGAAGTTCGGGTCTGGCCGGCGCCTGCGGTCTGGGCCGAAATAGCCGCTTGGCGTCAGCACATATTGCTTTGGGCGTTCTTTGAGCTGAACCATTTTCTGGTAGAGATCGATCGGCCGCATGGGTTTTGCCAGGAAATCATCAAACCCGCCCTTGATGCTCTCCATGACGATCTTGCGTGAGCTGTGCCCGGTGACAAGGATCATGGACAAGAATTTATTGCGCGAGTCGGGTGCGGTGCGCACCAGGCTGGCAAACTCCAGGCCGTTGATCAGCGGCATCTCGTAATCGACCAGAGCAACGTCAACCTGCTCGCGACTGACGATTTCAAAGGCCTCGACCGCATCAGTCGAGCGGATGATGTTGCGGATGCCGAAACCATGCAGAACATCGGTCATCAAGGACAGGAAGGTCCTGGAATCATCGATCAGGAGAACGGACTGATCCGAGAGATCGTGCTCGCGCAAGGGATGTCTCCGTATATACAGCTTCGGTTGTAAGGTTGAATGACTTTACACCGAAAACGAGAATTTTAGCTGAAATCGATCATTCCAAATTTACTTAAAAGACGCATTAAACTGTAACAACAAATAGATATTCAGGGTCTAGACCCTTTCATCTTCATATTGAATCAGTTTGACTGGGATTTCTCGTCTGCCGGCATGGCAAAGTTCGCGCCGTGGACTATATGTCCACAAGCGGACTTTAACGCAGTCCGGCGGGCGCGAAATCCCAGCCTTCGGTGGGCCAAATCGGCTCGCCGGCTATGTTGCAGCGTTTGCCCGATGCACCACATCGCGTTTCACGCTGCGCCATGCCGGGCAAACCGATTTGACACCATCAAACGGTTCAATATGAAGATGAAAGGGTCTAGCCCAACCAGCCATATCCGCTGACGATGCTTTCGCGCTCGATGTCGCCGATCCGGCCGTAGTCGCCCGCACTGAGTTCCGACATACCACCGAGCAGCAATTCTGCGCGGATTTCAGCCAATGCCGGATCTGCAAACGCCCGGCGCAATCCGGCCTTCAATTTGGCGACCTGGCCCGTGCTCGCTGCCGGAGAGGTAACATAAGGCAACCCTGGTGCCGGTGGTGACGAGGCAATGGCGGTTAGATCATCCACGAGGTGTGGACGGTGGCGGCGCGCAAGCGCCCAGACCACGGCATCGACCGCGCAGACATCGGCGTCGTCCGCAGCGACCAGTTCCATCGACCGAAGATGGGTGCCTGAACAAACCGTTGGTCCGAAGAAACGTCCGTCCCTGGCGAGCGGTGCAATCACCGCCCTGAACGCGGAATAGCCCGACTGGGAGTCCTCACCGTTGAACGCTGCCCTGCATCCGCGCAATTCTTCAAGGCCGGCAATGCCTGCTGAGCGGCGCACTAGAATGAAACTGCAGTAATCCGCCCCGTGGCAACCGTCTGCTGTGTAGTGCGGCGTGGCGACCACCTGCAATTTGCCGGACCATGCATGGGTCAGGGGATAGCCGCAGGTCTGCGACAGCAGCAGATCCGGTGCGCCCCACAGATCAGTCACCTGCTCGTCGTGAAGCAGCCGGTCGGGCACGTCTTCCATGCCCTCGGCACGGAACGCTTTGGCAAGCGCTGACCACCAGGCGTCGGTCGCGGTGCGGATCTCGGGCCAGTCATACATGGGAAAGGACGCTGACATTCATGTCGCCTTTTCGGCAAGCGCGCGGATGAACCGGCCGCACTCGTTGGGCTGCACAACAGCCTCGCGGATCAGGTTATCGAAATGGCGTGCCAGGACGCGGATATGTTCGGTGGAATTGAACACAAAGAACATCTGGCCGATATAGACCGCCGCCCTTTGGGGGCCAAATATGGTGTAGGGGGCAGCGAACGTCGTGCGGCCATCAAACAGGAACCAGCGGAAGGTCGGATAGAGTTCGTCGGCAAGTTCCGCCATGCGGTCGATCTGTGCGCGGCGTGCGTCCACGGGTAAATTCGACCACACGCCTGAACCCTCCGCGAACTGCTCAAGCAACTGAAAAGACGTGCAGACCTCCATGTCGGTTTCCGGCTTGCGGGTATAAGCAAGACGCTGCTCGGTCTCCTCCTTGCGCGATGCCGCCGTCACCGCCGCCCAGTTTCGATACTCATGTTCGATCACCGCGTCGGTCTTGAGCAGGTCGGGCAAGGACATGGGCACGTAGCGGATCTTGTAACCGGCAGCCTCCCGGTGCCAGCGGGCGAGCAACTCATCAACTTCGCTTCGTTCACCCGACTGGATCTCCATCTGGCGCAGGATATCCGTGCCGACCGGTTCGCTTTGGGCAAGGCCCAGGAGCCAGTCGATCGAGACATTGTTGCGCACCGCGATACGCGCAATGGTTTCTGCACGCGGCAGGCGGACATTGGCTTCGGACAGGAGTTGCGACAGGGTGGAGCGGTCCAGGCCCGCATCGGCGGCAAAACGCGACTGGCTCTGGTTCGAACGTTCGATCAAGGAGCTGAGGCGTTCCTGGAAAGTGGATACGGTATCTCTTTTATCTAGCATCGTGCGGGGTTCCGCCTGAAAGCAACAATGTTTATAATTATCTACATATGCTGATGAAGTGTATCATTGTAAACATATTTATCACATCTTATCGTTCCCACAACGTCTCCGATTGGTCATCATTGCGCTCAAGGGAAATACTTCCGTGGGGCATTCTTGGGTGGCAATGTGGCGCAACAACTTGCACGTTCGAACGGTCTGGAGTGGCCGACAATTTGGCTGATCGCGGGCTTTTATGGCGCGTTCGGCGTATTGACATGGTTTTGGCATGATCTGCCCTGGTGGCTGACTTGGCCGGCAGCGGTCTATCTGACAGGTCTTTATGGCAGCCTGCAGCATGAAGCCATTCACGGCCACCCGTCGCCCTGGCATTGGTTGAACCAGTTGAGCGTACTGCCTGGCCTGCTGGTATGGGTGCCTTATGGCCGGTACCGCGACCTGCATCTGCGCCATCACACCAACGACCATTTGACCGACCCTTATGACGACCCGGAATCCTATTACTGGTCGCCGGACGACTGGGTCCGAATGCCAGCGCTCGCCCAAGCCCTATTCCGCGCCAACAACACTCTTGCGGGCCGCCTGATCCTCGGGCCGGCGATTTCCGCCATGCGCTTCTGGGGGCGGGATGTGCGGCTTCTGGCCGGTGGCAACAGTGACGTGGTGCGCGCATGGCTGCTGCATGTGCCTGCACTTGCTGTCTTGTACCTCTGGATTTCAACCGTCTGCGGAATTTCCGCATGGGTTTATCTGGCGGCCTTTGCCTATCCGGGCACCTCGCTCATTTTGCTGCGGTCCTACGCCGAACACCGGGCCCATGCGCAACCGGACGCGCGTACCGCAATTGTCGAGACCTGCCCGGCCATGGCGCTGTTGTTTCTCAACAACAACCTCCATGCGGTCCACCATGCCCGCCCGGAGCTTGCCTGGTACAAGCTGCCGGACGCCTATAAGGCACACCGTAGATCGGTGCTCGGCCGCAATGATGGTTACTTGATAAAGGGCTATGTGCGTCTGTTCTTAAAGTACTTTATCGCTGCGAAGGAACCGGTGCCGCATCCGCTTCGCGATCACCAGACGTCTTAACCTCCTCCACGGCGTTGACAGGACGGCGCATGAACCGTCATCGTGCACGCCAAACCGCCGCATTCGCTTGAAAGGACGCGCCATGAACCAGACCCTACCCACTTCCGCCACCTATGTGGTGGTCGGTGCCGGTATGCACGGCATGTCGACCGCCTGGCATCTAGCAATGGAGCTTGAGCAATCCGGCCGTGGCAAGGGCTCAGATGTGGTGCTGATCGACAAGACCGGGCCGGGTGCCGGCGCCACTGGCGTTGCCTGCGGCTGCGTGCGCAATTTCTACATGACCGGGCCCCTGCATGCGATCCTGCGCCACTCGGTCGATGTGTGGCAGTCGGATCCGGTTAATTTCGGCTTCCAGCAGGTCGGTTATGTTTCGGTTGGTGAAGCCAATCAGGAGGCCGACTACATCAAGATCGGCGAAAGCCAGAATGCCGCCGACTACCGGTCCGACGTCTATATCGGCAAGGAGGCGAAATCCTTTCTCAAGTCCCTATGGCCCGACTTCAATACCGACAAGGCCGAAGTGGCGGTTCATGAACACCCGTCAGGCTATGCCGGCACGCATCTGGCGGTGCGCGGGCTTAAGGAGAAATGCGACCAATGGGGCGTGCGCTCCTATTTCGGGATCGAGGTGCAGGGTTATGACATGACCGGCAGCAATGTCGACGCGGTCAAGACCTCTCACGGCGATATCAAGGCCGACTGCGTGGTGGTGTCGCCGGGGGCATGGATGCCCTATCACTGGGAGTGGCTCGGGCATGGCGACAAGATCGACATGCGTTATGCCGATGGCGGTGTGGCTCAGGACCAGGACATGTGGACCTACTGGCGTCTGCTCGAAGGCGAGGTTTACCTGAACGGCACGAGCTACCGCACGCCGGACGACCGCGACCCACCGGTACTGCATGTGGAATATATGAACACACCTGTCGTAACCGAAGACGGGCGCGAGTTTCCCGATCTCCATTTCTACACCTATCTGCGCTATGCCGCGGAGCGGGTCGGCGGTCCCGGTGTGCAGGGCGGCACCATTCCGATCAGGATCGGCCCCAAGGCGCAGGTCGAGCCTTACGGCCACGCCAATGACCTCTATCAGGCAGACGAGTGGTTTGCGGATTATTACTGCGCCACCCTTGGCTTCCTGATGGACCGGTTCAAGGGCTGCCGGGCAAACTTCAAGGAACGGCGCAATGGCGGCATCGGTGCCTTCACGCCGGACAATGTGCCGATCTTCGACTGGGTCGCGGACAATGCCTATATGATTGCCGACTCGAACCACGGCTACAAGATGATGGGCGTTGGCAAGCTGGCCGCCAAACATATCGTCACCGGCCAACCGGTGGAGGAGCTCTCGCCGTTCGGCCTGTCACGCTATGCCCAGGGCGGTACCTTCGGCGACCGCAATTCAAACTGCCCGTGGGTTTAGAAACATCGGCAACGCGTAATGTCGCCGTGCCCCGCACGTGATGCGGGGCACAGGGCCAAACCCAAGGGCTGTCATTTGACGCCCTGGGCCCCGGATCAAGTCCGGGGCACGCTCAAAGGAGTTAAATAACGCCGATCATGACTGACCCTCATTCCTTTACAGACGTCTCCGCTGACGCCGTCACTGCCTATGCACACGACGGGGTGGTGTGCCTGCGCAATGTTTTCTCGTCCGACCTCATCGACCTCACCGCGCGCGGCATTGAGCGCAATATTGCCTGCCCCGGGCAGTTCTTCCGCGACCAGACGCCGGAGGGCTCGCCCGGACGCTACATGTTTGAGTATTGGGCGTGGCCGGGCATTCCCGAATTCGCCGAGCTGATCAATGCTTCTCCAGCGGCGTCAATCGCTGGCCGCCTGATGGGCGCCCAATCCGCAACCCTGATCATGGACAACTGGTTCGTGAAGGAGGCAGGCGCTGCCAATGGTGCGCCGTGGCACCACGACCTGCCCTATTTCGATTTCCATGGGCCGATGTGCAATGTCTGGTTCCCGCTGGAGGATGCTGGTTCGCAAGAAGGACTTTCCTTCGTCCGGGGTTCGCATGTGTGGCCCAAGACCTTCAAACCCATGGATTTCCGCGAACACACACCGTTCGACGGCGACATGACGGACTATGCGGACATGCCGGACATCGATGCGCAAAAGGACAAATACGACTTTCTGAGCTGGGATGTGGCTGCCGGCGATTGCCTGGTGTTCGATCTCAAAACCGTGCATGGCGCAGGCGCCGGTCGTGCACCGCTCGACAACACCATCCGCCGCATGTCTTTGCGCTTTGCGGCCGAGGACACGATTTTCCAGCCGCGTGGCACCTGGACGGAGGAAACGGCGGAGCATCTGGTCGGCCTCGGCCTCAAACCCGGTGGCCCACTGAACTGCGAGTTGCTGCCGACCCTGTGGCGGGCGGATTAACCCGCATCCCTAGAGCATGATCTCTTTATATCGGGTCATTTGATGGTGCCAAATCAGCCCACCGGTCGGGCGCGGCGTGCAGCGCGATGTGGTGCATCGCACAAACGCTGCAACACAGCCGGTGGGCTGATTTAGCCCACCGAAGGCCTGGTTTTTCCGCCCGCTGGACTGCGTTACGGTCCACTTGTGGTCAACCAGACCCGGCGTGGAACGTGCCTTGCCAACAGACGCGAAAACCAGGTCAAATCGATCCGATATAATGAGATCATGCTCTAGACGGCATCGACATCGCCGTGGACTGACAGGTCCGCCAAGCGCCGAAAGCTGTCCACAGCCCCTTTGACAGCCCTCCCCCGTGCCTGTCATCCTTAGCGTCATGATCAAAGGCGTTCTGCTCGATATCGGCGGTGTCGTTTATGTGGGTGAGACGGCCCTGCCCGGCGCGGTCGAGGCGGTGTCACGGCTGAAAGAGGCCGGCTTGCCGGTGCGCTGTGTGACCAACACAACCCGTACGCCGTTGGCAGGCATCGTGGCGCGGCTTCAGCGCTTGGGGCTTGAGATCGAAGCGGACGATGTGTTCACGCCGGCGCGTGCAGCGCGCACCTATCTGGAAGCACACCGGCTTACACCACATCTTCTCATCCACCCGGCGCTGGAAGCAGACATTGCCGAACTTGCCGATGGTGCAGGCCGGGCGGTTGTGGTGGGCGATGCGGGAGACGGTTTCAGCTATCAGGCGATGAACGCAGCATTCCGCGAACTGATGGCGGGCGCTGCGCTTGTAGCGCTTGCCGCCAACCGCATGTTCAAGGATGCAGATGGTGAGCTATCGATCGACTGCGGCGCCTTCGTTACCGCGCTGGAATTTGCCACCGGACGCACGGCATTGGTGCTTGGTAAGCCCTCGCCCGACTTTTTCAGCGCGGCTGCGGCCAGCATGGACTGTTCGCCCGGCGAGACGGTGATGGTGGGCGATGATGCCGAAGCCGACATAGCCGGTGCTCTTGCCGCCGGTGTTGGCGCTGCCCTGCTGGTGCGCAGCGGAAAGTACATTGGCGGCGATGAAACGCGGTACGAGCCTTTACCCAGCGCGGTGGTCGACAATCTCGGTGCGGCGGCCGACTGGATCCTGGACCACGCACACTCAGGTTAGGTTAATCCTCAATCTTGTTCGCCTGAGTGACCAGAAAGTCACCGTGACAGGGCGCGCCGGGCGGACACCAGCAGGCGAGGTCTTTTCCACGCAGCGGTTCGAGCAGCGTCTCGCGTTCCTGCTCTGAAAGCCCGTTGAACATTTCCGCATACATCTCAACGGCGGCCTCGCGGCTCTCAGCCTCCTTGCCAAGGCGGTAGGGATTGCCCCATTTCGTCGGCCGGCCGACATAGACCGTATCGTCCGGCATACGCCAGCCCTTCGTGCGTTTGACTTGAATTCGAGATGGCTTGCGCACCAGTCATGTTTCCTTTCTTGCAAGACCAAAGACTACCGTGAACGAACGCTCTTGCCACATCACTTTCGATCAGCTGATTCAAATGATCGGATCGTCCGGCTTGTGTTTCTGGAAACCAAACGGCTATGATCACACCACGGCAACGAGATAGTTCGCGCAGCGGGGGGACCGTTACAGCGCGAAATGACAATTGCTTGGGGAGGCAAAGATCAGCCGGTGATGATGTGTTTTCCACCATCCGGTTCGGGTAACCGCGTCCGGGTTGAACTGATCGCTGTTTCATCTCACCGTGAGTGGTGCGGGCTGCCGGGCAGAAACGCGTATAATTCAAACTCCTTTCTCGATCCGACTGGTGCATCCTGATGCTGATGATCCTGTTTAGACGGCTTGTATCCATGATCCTGATTATGCTCGTGATCTCGATCATTCTGTTCCTGCTGTTTGAAGCCGACAAGCTCTCCGTGGCCGCCAAGGTGCTGGGACAGTATTCGACGATCGAACAGCGCGAATTGTGGCTGACCAAGAATGGTTACGACGAACCGGCTGTTTGGCGATATTTGCAGTGGGTAGGTAACTTTGTCATAGGTGACTGGGGCCGGTCGCTCCAGTTCGACGAACCGGTGTGGGATCTGGTCATGCCGCGTCTGGCCAATACCGGCATTCTTGGCGGCTTCGTGTTTTTCATCACCATCGCCATCTCGCTGGTGCTAGGCATTCTGTCCGGCATCTCCGAAGCCAGCCTGCGCGACCGGGCGATCACGGTGTTTTCCGTTTTGACGACCTCGGTTCCCGAGTTCGCCTCAGCGACGCTTCTCGTGGCGATCTTCGTGTTCTGGCTCGATATCCTGCCCGGCACGTCGCCGTTCACCAGCGGGTTTAACGGCATAGAACTTGTGCTGCCGGTCACGGTTCTGGTGATCTATAATTTCGGCTATTACACACGCATGACGCGGGCCTCCATGGCCGAAGTCATGACCTCGCAATATGTCCGTACCGCCATCCTGAAAGGCATCCCCTACAAGGACGTGGTGCTCAAGCATGCGCTCAGAAACGCGTTGATCGCACCGTTCACGGTCATGGTTCTGCAGCTCAACTACCTGCTGTCCGGCGTCATCGTGGTCGAGGTATTCTTTGCTTACAAGGGTTTCGGCAAGCTGATTTACGATGCCGCTCTGTTTGAGGACATCTATGTGCTGGAGGCCTGCACGATGGTGGCGGTGTTCGTGGCGGTCATGTCCCAGGTGATCTCTGACATCGGCTACACCTACCTGAACCCGCGTATTCGCTACAGCTAGGCGAGGAGAAGACAAATGACGGATCAATCATTGCCCGCTCCCGCCCCGCCCGGACTGTTCCGGACAATGTGGAACTCCATCGCCCTGTTGCGGGAATCCCGTGTCGGCATGTTCGGCGCAGCCCTGCTGGCATTCTGGGTGATCCTGGCGATCCTGGCGCCAATTCTGCCCTTGCACGATCCCAATGTTCATATGGTGAGGGAGCCACTAGGCCCATTCTCCACATCACCTGAAGGTTTCACGCACTGGCTTGGAACCGACCCCAAGGGACGCGATATGCTGTCGCGCCTGATCTGGGGTGCGCAATTGGTTCTGCTCTGGTCAACCCTGGCAACGCTGGTGGCCTATGTGGTCGGCATCATGCTCGGTCTGGCGGCCGGCTATCTCGGCGGCTGGTGGGATGAAATCATCTCGTTCGTCGCCAATGTCCTGCTCTCGTTCCCATTGATGGTGCTCTATCTGGTGATCATCACCTATCTGGGGTCATCGGGATTGAACGTCATCATTGCGGTAACCTTCGCCACCGGCCCGGCGATCATGAGGATCGTGCGCGGGCTTGTGCTCGATCTCAAGACCCGGGACTATGTGGCGGCAGCACAGGTGCGCGGCGAAAGTGCGCTTTACATCATGCTGGTCGAACTGCTGCCCAACGCACGCGGCCCCCTGATCGTGGATTCCTGCCTGCGGCTTGGCTACACCACCATCACCATCGCCCTGCTCGGTTATCTCGGCATCGGCCTGCCGCCGCCCGATCCCGATTGGGGCAAGATGATCGCCGAAGCCCAACCGCTTGGTTCATACGGCGCCAATGGGGCGATCTGGCCGGCGATTGCCATTTCGACACTGGTGCTCGGCCTCAACATGCTGGCCGACGGCCTGCGCGAAATCTCGATACGGGATTAAGAGAGAATACAGCGATGAACACCGATGTAACGCCCGTACTGGAATGCAGGGATCTGTCAATCTCGTATTACACCCGTGCCGGCGAGATCCCGGCGGTGATCGACTTCAATCTGACGGTCAATCCGGGAGAAGCGGTTGGCATTGTCGGTGAGTCCGGTTGTGGTAAGTCCACGGTCGCCCTGGCGATCATGAACTATATGGGCAGGAACGGCGCCATCACCGGTGGTGAGATCAAGTTCCTCGGCCGCGACATGACGACCATGAGCGATGAGGAGCTGCGCGAGATCCGCGGCTCAGACATTTCCATGGTCTATCAGGAGCCGATGGCATCCCTCAACCCGGCCATGCGCTGTACCGACCAATTGACCGAAGTGCTGGTTGTCCATGAAGGAATTTCGGAACAGGCAGCACGCGAGCGGGCGAAAACCGTGCTGATGGATGTGCGCCTGCCGGATCCGGACCGCATTCTGGACTCCTACCCCCACCAATTGTCCGGCGGCCAGCAGCAGCGCGTGCTGATTGCCATGGCGCTGTTGTCAAACCCGAAACTTCTGCTGCTCGACGAGCCGACCACGGCACTGGATGTCACGGTCGAGGCGGGTATCGTCGAACTTATCAAGGAGATTTCGGCGAAATACGGCACGTCGATGATCTATATCTCGCATAATCTGGGCCTGATCCTGGAGACCTGCGATCGTATCACTGTGATGTATTCCGGCCAGGCGGTCGAACTTGGCACGGTCGAGCAGGTGTTCGACTATATGCGCCACCCCTATACGCGCGGCCTGTTTTCCTCGATCCCCCTGCCCGGCACGGACCGCTACGCACAACCGCTGGTGCCGATCCGCGGCCAGCTTCCCCTGGCCCATGAGCGCCCGCCCGGGTGCTATTTCGGCCCGCGATGCGATTTCTTCAAGGACGGCGTGTGCAACCAGGAGAAACTCGCCATGCGCCAGGTCGGCGAGGACCCAGGCCATATCGTGCGCTGCGCCCGGTTCGAAGAGATCGACTGGGACACCTACAAGCCGCAAGGTGTGGCACAGGAGCAGCTACCGGCGGGCAATGTGGTGCTCGAAGTCAAGGACATGAGGAAATACTACGAGATCACCGACAACTCGCTGAAGGCGTTGTTTTCCGGCGGACGGCATCGCTATGTGAAGGCCAATGAGCAGATCGACTTTGTTGCCCATGAGGGGGAAACGGTCGCCATTGTGGGTGAGTCCGGCTGCGGCAAGACCACATTCGCCAAGGTGCTGATGGGACTTGAGGAAGCAACCGAAGGTGAAGTGCTGCTGAACGGTACGGATATCGCCACTCTGCCGGTCAATGACCGTACGCCTCAACTGATCGCCAATCTTCAGATCGTCTTCCAGAATCCGTTCGAAACGCTCAACCCAAGCCATTCTGTCGGTTCGCAGGTCGCCCGCGTGATCAAGAAATTTGGCGTGGCGACCGAGAAACAGGCAATCCAGGACAAAGTCATGGAGATGCTCGACATCGTCAAACTGCCGCGCGATTTCGCCCACCGAAAGCCGCGTCAGTTGTCGGGCGGCCAGAAACAGCGCATCGGTATCGCCCGCGCCTTCGGCGGCGACCCGGCCGTGGTCATCGCGGATGAGCCGGTCTCGGCACTCGACGTCTCGGTGCAGGCAGCAGTCACCGGTCTTTTGACCGAGATCCAGCGCGAAAAACGCACCACCATGCTGTTCATCAGCCACGACCTCTCCGTGGTGCGCTATCTCGCCGACCGGATCGTGGTGATGTATCTCGGCCACATCATGGAACAGGGCACGACGGATGAAATCTTCTCGCCGCCCTACCACCCCTACACGGAAGCGCTATTGTCCGCGGTGCCGATTGCCGACACCTCGATCACCAAGAAGCACATCGTGTTGAGCGGCGAACTGCCCTCGCCCATGAACCCGCCGGACGGCTGTCCGTTCCAGACCCGGTGTCAGCACAAGATCGGTCGGATTTGCGAGACCGAAATGCCGGCCATGAAGGAACTGTCATCGGGCCATCGCATCAAATGCCATCTGTCAGACGACGTGCTCGCCCGGATGGAACCGGTCATCGAAATGGCTAAGAAGAAGGCTAAGGGCACTGAGAAACCGGCAGCTTCAACAGACGTGAAAACCTAGTCCGTATTTCTCACACCGTCGGCTCTTACAGGATCATAGAAGCGGAGAGCAGCATCCCGCCGACCAGAACGGCATAGAGCAGAATGATTGCACGCCCGGAGACGTATTTCTCGCGGCAGGCCTGGATAAGATCGTCTCTGTTCATCTCTCATCTCCCCGAAGGTCGATACACCCTATGGTGGCCGGCCAACAAGCGTGCGGTACTGGCAGTTGGGACCGAGCACCTATTTCACATGCCATGTAATCTACCCGGCCAGCAGGTCAACAGGATTATGCGGTTTACCCTGTGCGCACTACGCATGACAGGGGTGCAAATTTTGCATAGCTGCCCCTATGGCAGACGTCGGCGACACGACCGGCATGGGGACATCAGCCATGGTTCTCCGGCCGGTTTCGTCATTCCTAACACCGGTGAAGACACCTACAGCGCGGCAATAAGAGCACAGTTTCCCTAAAGGAAGACTAATCTCAGATTGTCAGCGGGACTGAACCCCAGATTTGAGAGCTTACGGAACGCCACCGGCAAGGTTCCGGTGGACAGGTCTATTGTGGCTTTCCGAAACCTCCTGGAGCGGCCGCCCGCGTCCTGCCGGACGCGGGCAATTTGCTGTCACAATTTGAAGCCGATCAACTATTCCGTCAAAAATCGATTCTGACTTTTGGCGGAATGATCTAAGTTTTCGCCGCCTCGCCGATATTGTCGACGCCGCGTTCTTCAAGCAGTGTGGTCAACCATTCCGGATCCATTTCGGGTACCGATGAAAGCAGCAAATCCGTATACGCATGATGAGGAGGTGTGAACATCTCGTCCTTAGGGCCCTGTTCAACCACCCTGCCTTCCTTCATTACCACCACTTCGTCGGCAATGGAGCGCACTGTCGCCAGGTCATGGGTGATGAACATGTAGGCGAGATTAAGCTCATTCTGGAGGCTGTCCAGCAGCCGTAGAATGCCCTCCGCCACCAGCTGGTCAAGGGCGCTGGTGACCTCGTCGCAGATAATGAATGTCGGCTCCGCGGCCAGCGCCCGGGCGATGCCGATACGCTGCTTCTGGCCGCCGGACAGTTCCGGTGGGTAGCGATGGTAATATTGCGAGGGCTCGAGTTCGATCAGGTCGAGCAATTCGTCGACCCGGCTCTTTAGCGCGGGCCCTGTCAGCCCGCTGTAGAACTGTGCTGGCCGGCCGATGATTTCACTGATGCGCACTTTCGGGTTCAGTGCCGTGTCGGCCATCTGGTAGATCATCTGTGCCAGGCGCAACTGGCCCTTTGACCGGTCCGTGTAGCTGGGAGGCAGTTCTTCGCCATCGAACAGGATCCGGCCCTTGGTCGGCGGCAGGAGGCCGGTTATGCAACGTGCCGCGGTCGATTTGCCCGAGCCAGACTCTCCAACCACCGCCACCGTCATGCCTGCGTAAATCTCGAACGAGACATCTTCGAGAACCTTGGTATCGCCGTAGGCGGCGTCGATGTTATCGACAGTTACAACAGGAACAGCATTGCCGCCTGGTCGCATCTTCTGCTCGCGCTGGAAACTGCGCACGGCCCAAAGCGTTTTGGTATAGTCCTCCTTGGGCGTCTCCAGCATGGTCTTTGTGTCAGCCTGTTCGACCTCGTCTCCCTTGAGCAGGACCTTGATCACGTCCGCCATCTGCGCCACGACGGCCAGATCGTGTGTGATGTAGATGGCGGCCGTATTAAATTGGTCCACGATGTCGCGAATTGCCGCCAGCACCTCGATCTGGGTGGTAACGTCCAGCGCCGTCGTCGGCTCATCGAAGATGATGAGATCAGGGCGGCAGGCCATGGCCATTGCCGTCATGGCGCGTTGCAGCTGTCCGCCGGATACCTGGTGCGGGTAGCGGAAGCCGATATCGCGGGGATTGGGAAGACGAAGCCGGTTGTACAACTCCATGGCGTCTTCCTGGCTCTCCGTGCGCTTTTTCATCCGGTAGTGGACCGGCGCTTCGGTATGCTGATCAATCAACTTGTGCGCCGGGTTGAAAGAAGCGGCGGCCGATTGTGCGACATAAGCAATGCGCGACCCGCGCAAAGCGCGCAGGTCCTGTTCGGGCGTCGTTGTCAGCTCCATGCCGTCGAACTCGATCGATCCGGCGGATATCCGACACCCGTCCCGGGCGAAGCCCATCGCGGCAAGCCCGATGGTGGACTTGCCAGCGCCGGATTCTCCAATAAGGCCCATCACTTCACCACGGTGCAGGGTCAGGTCGACCCCGTGGACGATCTCGACCCACTTCTCGTTGGAGTAACCCTCGATACGCAGGCCCTTGACGTCCAAAAGGACAGTTTTATCGTGTGTCATAGTATCTATTCCTTCAGGCCGGAGGAGCGGAACAACATCCAGTCCACAACGAAGTTCACCGCCACGGTAAGAAGTGCGATAGCGGCAGCGGGAATGAGCGGCGTGATCTCGCCGAACGAGATTAGGGTCGCGTTCTCACGAACCATCGAACCCCAGTCGGCCGTAGGCGGCTGAATACCGAGGCCCAAGAACGACAGTCCGGCAATCAGCAGGAACACAAAGCAGAACTCAAGCCCGAATTCCGCGATCAACGGCGCGGTCGAGTTGGGCAGGATCTCTCTGCGCATCAGGTACCACATACCTTCGCCACGAAGTTTAGCGGCTTCGATATAGTCCATGACCACCACGTTTCCAGCGACCGCCCGTGAAAGGCGGAATACCCGCGGCGCATAGATCACCCCGGCAATGATGACCAACATCACCATATTGGTGCCGAAAATGCTCAGCAGAAGCATGGCAAAGATCAAGGACGGTATGGACATGACCACGTCCGCCAAGCGACCCATGAACTGATCGAACCAGCCGCCTTTGGTGGCAGCAATAAGTCCGCCCGTTGCACCCAACACGAATGCGAAGGTGGTCGCAACCAGGGCCAAACCAACTGTGTTGCGCGCGCCGTAGACAAGGCGGCTGAACATATCGCGGCCCAATTGATCGGCGCCCAGCAGCATATTTTCGTCCGCCGGTGCGAAGGCATCTGTGATCACCTCGGCTTCACCAAACGGTGCGATTATCGGCGCAAAGATGCCAGCAATTGCATAGGTGAAGATGACGAACATGCCGAAACTCGCGGTAAGCGGAGCGGTACGCAACGCTTTCGCGGTTTCCCGCGGGGCGATGATAACCAGGAACTCCCTGAACGCGAATGCCGTACCCGCCGACAAGGCAATAAGGCCGGCGGTGATGGTGACGGTCCACAGTGCTGACTCACCACCGATGATCCCCATGATGAAGGAGGCCAGCGTCAGTGAAAACAGCAGCAGAAAGACCTCCCGTTTCTGGAAATAGGCGGCCAGACACGAGCAGCCAATCAGAAGAGCGTAATATCCAATGATAAAATAGTTCATGTGCTGTTCCTCACTTCGGATGGCGCAGGCGCGGATTCGTCAGAATCGCTCCCACGTCGGCCGCCAGGTTCAGCAATATGAACGTTGCAGCAAATATCAGGCAGCAGGCCTGCACTACCGGGAAGTCGCGCTTGGTCACGGCATCGACCAGCAACTGTCCAATGCCCGGATAAACAAACACCACCTCGACCAACACCACGCCGGTGATCAGGTAGGCAAGATTCAGCGCCACCACGTTAATGATCGGCGCCCATGCGTTGGGCAGCGCGTGCCTGACGATGACCTTCCATGGCGGCGTACCCTTCAGGCGCGCCATCTCGATATAGGGCGACGCCAGCAGGTTGATGATGGCGGCGCGTGTCATACGCATCATGTGAGCCACCACCACCAGCACCATGGTCAATGCCGGCAGGAATGTGCGGTGCAGCAACTCCAGGAAGGTCATGTCTTCGGAAAGTTTTGCAATTGCCGGAAAATACTCGCCCTTGACCGCCAGATAGAGGATCAGGATGTAGCCGAGAAAGAATTCAGGCGATGAGATCGACGTCAGAGTGACAACATTGGCAACGCGATCGAAAATGGTGTTTCTCAACAGAGCCACGATCACGCCGAGGACGATGGCAATCGGAACTGCGATCACGGCGGCATAGCATGCCAGGAACAGCGTGTTGGCGAAACGCGTCGTGATTGCCTCTGTAACCGGGGTCTGCGAAATCAGCGAAACGCCGAAATTGCCGACCACAGCTCCCGACAGCCATTCGAAATAGCGCACGAACGCGGATCTATCGAGCCCCAACTGCTCCCGCATCGCCCGAACGTTTTCTTCCGTGGCGCCCTGGCCAAGCACGGCCTCGGCAACATCGCCCGGCAACAGCTCCACCGCTCCGAATATCAGGACTGAAATGACCAGTAGTGTGACCAGCCCCAACCCAAGTCGTTTGAGCACAATGCTCACGACATCGCCCATGTAACCCCTCCCTCAATCAAATGCGGGCGCCAATCAATATTGATCGGCTTACCGCCTACGCTTTCATCGCGCTACAATGAGCGCTCCTGCACAATAGCCCAAAAATCGCTCATATGTCACCGCAGAGCTGTCTCCTTAACAGGCTCTGGCAAAACAGCCCGCAATTCCAAGGATTTCCAGCCGACAAAGTCGTCGCACCAAAATTCCAACGCCTCCTCACTCGAACGACCAATGGCCCGTACCCCCAGGTACCATCGGGCCATCGGCTTGTTGCAAGATTTTCATCGTGCTTCACGCTGCACGGTCATGCGTGGTGGAAGTTGAGGAACATGGGAATGAAAGTGCCGCCATTGTTACATGCGAACCGTTGCGTCCGGTGAGCAGAACGGGGCTCCCTCCCCGAGGGAGAGAGCCCCGCTCACGTTCTGGCTCTTAGGCAAACCACCAGCGATGGTATCCGCGTCCACCATCGAGTTCCCAACTGGCTGCCAGACTTGGTCCATGCATGACGTTTTTGCGCCGGGCATAAACAAAGTTGACAAAGATCGGAATGATGGAGCCGCCGTCATCGCGGGCAATCTGACACATCTCACGATACATTTCCGCACGGAGCGTATCATTGAGCATGGCTTTGGCCTGGACCAGCAGTTCATTGAAGCGCTCGTTTTGCCAATGTGCCTCGTTCCAGGGTGCATCGCCCTTATAGGCCAGGGTGAACATGTTGTCCGGCGTGGGGCGCGCACCCCATTTGACGAAGACAAAAGGCTTCTTCAACCAGACATCGGACCAATAACCGTCATTGGCCTCCCGGATCACCTTCATATTGATGCCGGCAGCCTTTGCCCTTTCGCTGAACAGTACACACATGTCCACCGCGCCGGGCAACACACTGTCGGCAGCCGACAGCTGGATATCTATTGAACTGTGTCCAGCCTTTTTGAGGTGGAACTTGGCCTTGTCGGGATCATAGGTGCGTTGTTCGATATCCGGCCAGTAGGGCATGTTGGAGGAAACGTGAAAATCATTGCCCGGCGTGCCGGTGCCAAACAGGATCTTCTTGACGATCTCCTCGCGGTCAATCGAGTATTTGAGTGCCAGCCTTACATCGACATTGTCATAAGGTGCCCGGTCACAAAACATCGGTAGCGTGACCGCTGATCCACTTGGAACGTTGTCCACTTCGATATTCGGATTACGGCCAAGCAGGCTGAGTGTCTTCAGATCAACAGAGGTGATCGCATCGACATCGCCTGTCACCAGTGACGTCTGGCGTGCATTGGGATCGTTTAGAACGGTCAGTTCGAGTTTGTCGAAATAGGCCCCTTCACGGTGCCATCCGTCATGCCGTTCCAGAACCGAACCGACACCAGGATTGTGGTTGACGATCTTGTATGGACCGGCACCCTGCCCGCTCTCCCAATCAACCCCGCCATCGTCAGTAGACGGCAGCATAGCCAGGTGATAATCGGTCATGATCCAGGGAAGATCGGCAAACCCCTGATTGAGTTCGATCTTGATCACATGGTCGCCGTCAGCCTTGATATCCGTGACGCTTGACAGAAGGGCCGACGCCGCTGAGGTGTTGCCCTCACCACGGTGATGGTTCAGAGACGCGATTGCATCCTTTGCGGTGAATTTTTTGCCGTTGTGGAATGTGGCGTCCTTGGTCAGCTCGAAAGTCCACGTCTTGGCGTCGTCTGAAGCACTCCAGGAAGACGCCATATCCGGCCCAAGACCATTCTCGGAGGTGATTTCTGTCAGGTAGCTTCTGTGCGCATGGGCCAGTTGAATCTGGCCGACGGCCAGATAAGTGCCAGGATCATGGGTATCGGAGGTATTACCATCATGAACACCGACACGAAATGTTCCGCCTTTTTTGGGGGTTTTTGCTTCGACCCCGTCAGACCACATGACAGACGCAGCCGTCACCGTCAGTCCGGCAGCAGTGGCATACTGCATGAATTCCCGTCTGGTCGCTTTTTTCGCCCGCCCCGCGGCTAGGATTTTTTCAAAAAACTCTTGGTTCTTTTTTTCATTCATACGTTGGATCTCCGGTGGAAATACAGGTACTCGATGAGATGCCTCGAAAATTTGCTCTTCAGCGTTTCCCAACAAGGCTCAATTCGGCAGAAACCGCTACGGACTGTTCTACGAAGCCACTGCACGCGATTTATGCATGTAATATGGCGCGGATGCCCTTCTCGGTAAAGTGCGGAGGCGACATGATGAAATGCCGAGGCGACATGATGTAAAGAGAGCCAGAGTAAAACGCATTTGACAAATGAGTGTATTTTAACAGTGCTGCATACGCTGTACCTGGACATTTCAGTGGTTGCCAGACGCAGATGAGTGTTTGTTAGAATCTTCACTTGCATTGAGAGGCGCAATGTCGAAAGCGGACCAAACTCGACTGCCGGTCGTAATCTACGACTGTTTCACCAATGAGCGTTTTGGTGGGAATATTGGCGGATTAGTGCTTGAAGCCGGCGATCTGGAAACGGGTCAGATGCAGGGAATTGCCGGAGAAATAAACGCACCCGTCACCGGGTTCGTCACCGATATCAGCGGAAACGAGGTTTCTGTCCGGTTTTTCATGCCCGCAGCCGAAATCGCCATGTGCGGCCATGTGACAATCGGTTTGTTCACTTACCTGGTCCGAAAGCACGAGGGCGTTTCCGACTTTTCGCACCAGTTCATCATGAAGGCGTCTGCGGGCGACATAGAGGTGAGCGTCACAAGGAGCAATGGTGGCCCACCCAGGGTCATGATGGCACTCACTCTGCCGCGGATTGTAAGCTCTGTGATCGACCACCAAGCTCTCAGCGATGCTCTGGGGGTGGATGCAACCGCTTTCTCAAACGCTGCACCAATCGAAGGCGGAGATGCGGGTCTGAAACACCTGTTTGTCCCGTTCGGTTCATTGCAGACCGTGCAAGCCCTGTCGCCTGATTTTGTCAAACTGGACGCGGTAAGCAGGGCGCATTCAGTGCAGACGATTGCCTGTTTCACTATGGAAACCACCGATCCCGGCAACACACTGCATATCCGGGATTTCTGCCCGGCACTTGGCGCAAACGAGGTTCCAGCATCGGGGACAACAAACGGAGCGCTCGCCGGGTACTTGGCCCGACATGGCTTTGTTAAGCCAGCATCCCTGGGCGACCCGGTCACCGTTCGGGCTGAGCAAGGAACTGAGTTGGGCCGCCCCAGTCTGATCACAACGGAATTCAGTCTTGCTGGAGAGACCCTTACGCGCCTGCAAGTGGGCGGCGAGGCGGTCGCCAGTATTGAGGGTATTGTTCACCTGTAACGGTATCGGAGGACCCATGCCGGATCGTTTGAGCGTCAGCAGCAATGATGATATGGCCGTCCTTGTCCGTGAAAACCTGGTCTGGGACAGTCATGCGGGCATTTTTCCCGATCCGGATGCGGACCTTGACGGGGTTACGCAATGGCTTGATGACGGCGTCAACTACGTCTCTTTGAACATCGGCTTCGATGTCCTGAGCTGGGAAGCCAGTGTCCAAACGCTGGTTGCCTATCGGCGCAGACTCCAGGCGATGGCGGATAAGATCATTGTTATCAGGACCACAGCCGATATCCTCCAGGCCAGAGCCAAGGGCAAGCTGGCGGTTTCCTTCGACATAGAAGGCGCGAATGCCCTGAACGACGATCTGGGAATGGTGTCGGCCTATCACGATCTCGGTGTCCGCCAGATGTTGTTGGCCTACAATCTGAACAACGCCGCAGCCGGTGGCTGTCACGACGATGACATGGGGCTCACCGAATTTGGAAGTGAGATTGTGGAGGAGATGAACCGGGTCGGCATGATCGTTGATTGTTCGCATGCCGGATACCGCACCACCATCGATATGATCGAGCGTTCGGCAACGCCCGCTGTCTTCACCCATTCGAACCCTGTTGCGTTGTGTGCTCACCAGCGCAACATTCTCGATGATCAGATAAAGCTGTGCGCGGAAAAGGGCGGGGTTGTCGGGATCAACGGAATGGGTATTTTTCTCGGCGAGAACACGGTCGACGACAGCGTCTTTGCAGATCACGCCTGTTATGTGGCGGACCTTGTGGGACCGGATCATGTCGGCGTGGGCCTTGACTACAAACCTCCCAGCAAAACCGCGCCAAACCTGGGCGAGGTTCTGCGGAGTCGCCCCGACTACTGGCCGGCCGGGCAGCGCTATGACACACCGTCAATAAAGCTTGTCTCGCCACAGCAATTGCCCGGCATCTGCACCATCCTTGCCAAACGCGGCTGGTCAAAAGCCGATCTTACGGGCTTTCTTGGTGGAAACTTCATGCGGGTCGCTGTGGAGGCCTGGTCAGCGTAACGTTTCTGCCAGCACCGTTGCATCAGTGCCGGTAGCTGGCCTGTTCTATAGAATGCGGGCCCTTTGGCTTATGCAAAGAGCCCGCTTGTTATGTCAATTCCGGTGCAACATCGTCACCGCAACTTCTGTCAGTCTCAGGAATCGAACCACCAGCGGCTTGCACCACGGGCGCCATCGATCTGCCAGCTTGCGGCAAGATTTTCGCCGTGCTTCACCTTCTTGTTTCGTGCATAGACGAAGTTCGTGAACATCGGAATGATGGTGCCGCCATCATCACGTGCCAGTTCCTGCATCTCACGGTACATGGTCGTCCGCTTTGCCTGATCCAGCTCGGATTTGGCTTGCAACAACAGCTCGTTGAACCGCTTGTTTTGCCAGAAGCTCTCGTTCCAGGCGGCGTCGTCCTTGTAGGCCAGACTGAACATCTGGTCCGGCGTGGGACGCGCACCCCATTGCACCATGCAGAATGGATGCCTGAGCCAGACGTCGGAATAATAGCCATCGTTCGGCGCACGTTTGACACTGATATCGATGCCTGCCTTCTTGGCCTGTTCTGAATACAGCACACACATATCCACCGCGCCAGAATAGACGCTGTCCGCAGTAGTCAGTTCGACCTTCAGGTTTTCCATGCCGGCCTTCTTGAGAAGCGACTTCGCTTGATCAGGGTCATATTTGCGCTGTGGCAGGTCAGCCCAATAAGGCATGTTTGGTGAAACGTGCACGTCGTTGCCGGGTATCGCCGTGCCGAAGGCGATCTTCTTGATGATCTCTTCGCGGTCGATCGCCAGTTTCAGCGCGTTTCGCACATCGGGATTATCGAACGGCGCTTTGTTACAGTGCATTGGCATGGTGATGGCTGCACCGCTTGGAACATTGTCAATCTCGATCTTGGGATTGCGCTTCAACAGGCCCAGCGTTTTCAAGTCGAGCTGTGTAATCGCGTCCACATCGCCGGTCACCAGGGCGGTCTGGCGGGCATTCGGATCGTTCAGAACGGTGATTTCAACTTCGTCGAAATAAGCCCCCTCAAGGTGCCAGCCATCATGCCGGACCAGTTCGCTGTTCACCCCGAACTGGTGGCTGTTGAGCTTGTAGGGACCTGTGCCGTCGCCGGATTGCCAGTTGATCGTGCCGTCGTCATTCGCCGGGCACATGGGAATGTGATAGTCCGTCAACAGCCACGGGAAGTCGGCATTGCCGCCGGTCAGCTTGACTGTGACCGAGTGCTTGTCGTTCTTGACGATATCGTCAACATCCTTCATCAGCGCCTTGGCGGCCGAGGTGGATTTGTCACCCCGGTGATGGTTCAGCGAGGCGATGACGTCTTCTGCCGTGAACGCCCTGCCGCTGTGGAATGACGCGTTCTTGTTGAGCTGGAATGTCCATTGCGAGGCATCGTCCGACGCGCTCCAGGAATCGGCCAGATCGGGTCCCAACTCATTGGTTGGGGTAATCATGGTAAGATAGCTGCGATGGGTGTGCGCAAGCTGAATCATTGAAAAGGTCACATAGGTGCCCGGATCATGGGTGTCGGAGGTGTTGCCGTCGTGGGAGCCGAGCCGGAACTTGCCACCTTTCTTGGGCGTGGCTGCTGCAACATCGGTGCTCCACAAAGTGGACGCCGCCGAGATGGTCAGGCCTGCGGCCATCGTGTAGCTCATGAATTCACGCCGTGACAGACGTCCGCGCTTGGCATCCGCCGTCATGTGTTTGATGAGTTCTTGATTGGTTTTGTCAGTCATGTTCCCTCCTTGAGATACTGAATTCTTTGAGAGATTTTCGCATATCCCTCGAATTTTTCGATTCTTGGTTTGTTTAATGCTTAATCAAGCCGTTAGTTCCTGTTAGCGCGCGTCCACCGTAACACTAACTGCATCCATTTGTCTTTCAACTGTGTACAAATACAATACACAGGCGTTTGGCTCTGGCTTCGCACTGATCCTCGATAAGACTTTCCCCGCTTTTTTATTCAGCCGCGGCTGGCAAAACTTCACTTGCCGAATGAGCGCCTGCGGGCTTTCCTGCAGACTGATTGCTGGCAAGGGAAGTCTCGATGAAATCTCATATTCGCGTAGCGGTGATTGGTGGCGGTGTGGTCGGGTGCAGCGTACTGTATCACCTGACCAAGAAGGGCTGGTCGGATGTCGCCCTGTTTGAGCGCGACGAGCTGACGTCCGGCTCGACATGGCACGCGGCCGGCGGCATGCACACGCTCAACGCCGACCCGAATGTCGCCAAACTGCAGCAATACACCATCGAGCTTTACAAGGAGATTGAGGAGGCCTCGGGCCAGTCCTGCGGCATCCACCTGACCGGCGGCATCATGCTGGCAAGCGACAATGACTGGCTGGACTATCTCAAAGTGGCGCGCAGCAAAGGCCGGGTGCTTGGTCTCGACCAGGAATTCATCACCATCGCGGAAGCCAAGGAACTGCACCCGCTGATCAATGAAAAACACTTTGTCGGCGCGCTGTATAACCCCTTCGAGGGCCATGTTGACCCCTCCGGCGTAACCAACGCCTATGCCAAGGCGGCACGGTTTGCGGGTGCGGAGATCTACCGCCACACACAAGTGAAGGAGCTCAATCCCACCACCGATGGCGGCTGGCAACTGGTCACCGACAAGGGCACGGTGATTGCCGATATGGTGGTCAATGCGGGCGGCCTGTGGGCCCGCGAAGTGGGTCGCATGGTTGGCGTGGAACTGCCGCTTTTGGCTATGGAGCATCATTATCTGATCACGGAAGCTGTGCCCGAACTCAAAGGCCGCGACACCGAACTGGTCCATACCATCGATTTTGGCGGCGAGATCTATATGCGCCAGGAACATGACGGCGTGGTGCTGGGCACCTATGAGCAAGGCGGCGTGCCGTGGTCTGAGCGCGAAACACCATGGGATTTTGGGCACGAACTCCTGCAGCCGGACCTCGACCGCATTGCCGACAACCTCGCAGTCGGGTTCGAGCACTTTCCAGCCCTCGCCGAGGTCGGCATCAAGCAGGCGATCAACGGGCCGTTTGTGTTTACACCCGACGGTAACCCGCTGGTCGGACCGGTCGGCGGCCTGCGCAACTACTTTGCCGCCTGTGGCGTGATGGCCGGTTTCAGCCAGGGCGGCGGCGTCGGGCTGGCCCTGTCGAACTGGATGATCGATGGTGATCCGGGTTTTGATGTCTGGGCCATGGATGTCTCCCGGTTCGGTGACTGGGCGGGTCCGCGCTACACCAACACCAAGGTGCGCGAGAATTACTCACGGCGGTTCCGTGTCTCGTTCCCCAATGAAGAACTGCCGGCGGCGCGGCCTTTGCGCATGACGCCCATCTATGACCGCTTCGTCGACAACAACGCGGTCTGGGGTGCGGGGTTCGGCCTTGAAAACGCCCTGTGGTTTGCACCGAAAGGCGCTGACCCGGCAGAGAACCCGACATTCCGCCGCTCCAACGCCTTTGCCTCCGTGGGCGAAGAATGTCAGGCGGTGCGCAGCACGGTGGGCATGATGGATGTATCTGGCTTTGCCAAATATGAAGTCTCAGGTCCCGGTGCCGAAGGCTGGCTGTCGCATATGCTTGCCAACCGCATGCCGCGTCCCGGCCGCCTCACACTCACGCCCATGCTCAATGATGCCGGCCGGCTGATCGGTGATTTCACCGTGGCCAAGCTCGATGACGAACGGTTCTATGTGTTCGGATCCGGGCTTGCAGAGAACTATCACATGCGCTGGTTCAGCGCCCATCTACCGGGCGATGGCGGGGTCACGATACGCCCCCTCACCTCCGAATTGCTGGGCCTGTCAGTCGCTGGACCCAGGGCGCGCGAACTGATGGCGCGCATCACCCTGGATGATGTTTCAAACGATGCCATGGGGTTCCTGTCCTTCAGGCAGATGGAACTGGGCATGATCCCTGCTTTGGTCGGGCGTATTTCTTTCACCGGTGATCTTGGTTACGAGATCTGGGTGCGCTCCGATTATCACCTGGCGCTCTATGATCTTCTGGCCGCAGCAGGCGCTGATCTTGGTTTGCGGCTGTTCGGCGGCCGGGCACTTGATTCATTGCGGCTGGAGAAAAGCTGGGGCACATGGGCGCGCGAGTACCGCCCGCTCTACACGCCGTTCGAGGCCGGCCTTGAGCGCTTCGTCGATCTGAAGAAGAACGATTTCATCGGGCGGGATGCTGCTATGCGCGCCCGGGACGGTGGCACGGCGCGGCAGCTCACCGCCCTGGTGATCGAGGCGGATGATGCCGATGTCGGCGGCGACGAACCGATCCTGCATAATGGCGAGGTTGTCGGTGCGGTTACATCCGGCGGCTATGCCCATTTCGCGCAGGCCTCGGTGGCGCTTGGATACATGCCCGTGGACCTTGCGCGATCAGACGAGCCGCTCGAAGTCGAAATCATGGGTATTCCGCGTGCCGCAAGGGTCCAGCACGAGCCTCTGTTTGATCCGGCCGCTGAGCGTATGCGGGGGTGATATTTAGAACGTTTCCTGAAAGATTTTGAGCCATGTTCGAAGACAAGCAAACCTACCTGAACGCCGAAGCTTCCGACAAACCTCTTGAGAACCCGGTCAAACAGGAAACCGTCGAGATCGTGCGCATGCAGCGCCTGGCCAAGATGCGCGAGAAGATCAGCGAACATGATTGCGCCGGTATCCTGCTGTTCGACCCCCCGAACATCCGCTTTGCCACGGACACTTCCAACATGCAGGTCTGGACCCTGCACAATCCGGCGCGGTATTGCATGGTGATGGCCGATGGGCCGGTGATCCTGTGGGACTATCACAATTGCGAACATCTGTCCGACGGCTATGAGACCATCGACGAAGTGCGGCCGGCAATATCGTGTTTCTATTTTTCCGCCGGCACCCGTCTGCAGGAACGCACCAAAAGATGGGCCGATGAAATCCTCGATGTGGTCAGGCAATATGGCGGTGGCAACACGCGGCTGGCAGTCGACAAATGCGAACCGGATGGCACATTCGCCCTGAGCAACCGGGGGCTCGACATCATCGAAGGCCAGGAACTGACGGAACATGCACGCAAGATCAAGTCGGTCGAAGAACTGCAGCTGATGGACTGGACCATCCAGGTCTGCCAGTCCGGCATGTGGCGCATGCGCGAGGCTTCAACTGACGGCAGAACCGAAAACGAGGTCTGGGCGGAGCTGCATTTTGAAAATATCCGCAATGGCGGTGAATGGATCGAGACCCGTTTGCTGTCGGCTGGGAGGCGCACCAATCCGTGGTTTCAGGAATCCAGCGCCCATGTCATGCACACGGGCGACATGCTGGCCTTCGACACGGACCTGATCGGACCGTACGGCTATTGCGCCGATATTTCGCGCAGCTGGACGGTCGGCCACACCGCACCGACGGCTGAACAGAAGACGCTTTATGGCGTCGCGCTCGATCACATTCATCACAATATGGAGCTGCTTAAGCCCGGGCTGACATTCGCTGAGTTCAACGAGGCGAGCTATCCGATTGCCGATATCTACCTCAAGAACCGTTACGGCTCAGCCATTCACGGTGTCGGACTGTGCGATGAATGGCCGGCAATCCCCAACACCGTCGACTTCGCCAAATCGACCGAGGGCATGTTCGAGCCGGGCATGGTGGTGTGCGTTGAAAGTTACACCGGTGCTGAGGGTGGAACAGAAGGGGTTAAGCTTGAGGTTCAGGTGCTGATCACCGAAGATGGCCACCGCCAGCTGGACAGCTTCCCGTTCGAGGATTGGGGCTGGGCCGGCGCAGACTAACAATCATAGAGTGCTTATGACCGAGCTACCGCTCTTGTTCACGCCGATCGACATCCGCTCGGTCAGGCTGTCCAACCGCATCGTCATCTCGCCCATGTGCCAGTATTCCGCACAGGACGGCATGGCCGGTGACTGGCACTTTGCCCACCTCTCACAGTTCGCAATCGGGCGGGCGGGATGCATTTTCTTCGAGGCAAGTGCTGTTTCACCGCAAGCCCGCATCACCCATGGCGACCTCGGCATATGGAGCGATGCGCATGCGGACGCCATGGCACCCATCGTCTCCTTCATCAAGAGCCAGGGCTCGGTCCCTGCCCTGCAGATTGCCCATGCCGGCCGCAAGGCCTCCATGCAACGGCCGTGGCATGGTAATGGCCCGATGGATGACAGCGATACCGCCCGCGGCGAAACGCCCTGGCCGGTGGTCGGCGCCAGCGCGGAAGCGCTGGACGAGGGCTGGCTGGTGCCGCATGCCCTTGAGACCACGGAAATCTCAGGCATCGTGGATCAGTTCGTTACCGCGGCAAAGCGGGCCGAGGCGGCCGGCTTCGATGTGCTGGAGATCCATGGCGCTCACGGCTATCTCATTCAAAGCTTTCTGTCGCCGCTTTCCAACAAGCGCAACGACGAGTATGGCGGCGACCTTTCAGGCCGCATGCGGCTGGCCCTGGACGTGACGCAGGCAGTCAGAGCCGTATGGCCGGAAGACAAGCCCCTGTTCTTCCGCATCTCTTCATCGGATGGCATCGATGGCGGCTGGGAGATTGAAGACAGTGTGGTCCTGGCCCGGGCCCTGAAAGACCTGGGCGTCGATGTGATCGATTGCTCAAGCGGCGGCAACAGCCCCAAAGGCGCGACTAATTCAAGCATCGGCCGCGGCCGCGGCTTCCAGGTGCCCTTCGCTGAACAGATCAGGCGGCAAGCCGGCGTAATGACGCAAGCGGTCGGCCTGATCCTTGATGGACACCAGGCCGAAGCAATCCTCCAGGACGGCCGGGCGGATCTGATCGCCATCGGCCGGGAGGCGCTCAACACGCCCAACTGGCCCTTGCGGGAAGCCCAGGCCATGGGGCTTGATGTGCGCCACGACATGTGGCCGGAGCAATATGGCTGGTGGCTCGGCCGCCGCGCCTATGGCCTGGCCAAGATGAAAGAGGCCAAGGACGCTGCGGAATAGGTTCTTTGGACGGTCGTTTCCGTTTTGTGAGAAGACCCAGTTTGAGCAATGCGTTGACTGGAAATACGACCCCAAACCGTACTTATTCTTAAAAGAGAACAACGTAGGTGTTTTCGATCGGCGGCCATTGGTCCATATTGGAGTACAGGCCGTGGCCCATGCCTCCCCCCTCCATTCGGGAAAGTACACGACATATGGGGCTGTCCATAAATCGAACCGACTGTTCGAGCATCACGCATAAGGAGGGATTGTGACAACCGCTCGCAATAGGAGGTTTTGTTGTGAAACTGTCTGCACCCATTTACCGCCTGAAGCGACGAGCCAAGGTTCTATCTCGTGAGGAACGAATTCCGCTTAACGAAGCTCTGGACCGCATCGCCATGGACGAGGGTTTCAGCAGGTGGAGCCTGCTTGCAGCCCGAGTATCCACCGCCGCTCCCGCGCGGGAGTTCCTCGCTCGGTTGAACCCCGGAGATTTGGTATTGTTGGGAGCGCGCCCCGGTCATGGCAAGACGTTGATGGGTCTGGAACTCATCGTCGAAGCCATGAAACTGGGCCGCCGGGCCGTGTTCTTTACCCTTGAGTACAACGAGAATGATGTGCTGAAGGGATTCCAAACCATCGGCGGTGATCCCGCGAGCTTTGGAGACCGGTTTGAGTTCGACAACTCAAACGATATCAGCTCTGGTTACATTATTAATCGGCTGGCGTCCGCACCCCGGAGTACCGTGGTGGTCATAGATTACCTGCAGCTCTTGGATCAGAAGCGAGAAAATCCCGCGCTCATGTTCCAGGTTCGCGCGTTGAAATCATTTGCCAGCGATAGAGGATTAATCATCGTTTTCATCTCACAGATTGATCGATCCTACGATCCGTCAGCAAGGCCGTGCCCTGATGCAAGAGATGTCCGGTTACCGAATCCCCTGGATCTCACGCTCTTTAATAAAACCTGTTTCCTCCACGACGGGGAGATTCAGATTGAGGCGGTGCACTGACGCCTCTTCTCGTCATTCCCGCGAAAGCGCAAATCCAGAATTGGTGTTTTATCAGGGGGTCGCAGAGAAACTGGATGCCTGCTTTCGGGGTATGCCGGTATGAGATGAGCATCGTTCATACGTCCCCCGCACCGCTGCTATGGCGGTTTCGGCAAGGGACGCACAGTGAAATCCAGCCTGGACTCAGACCAGGCCTTCTTCCTGCATTATCACACGCGCTGCCTTGAAGGCGCTGAGCGATGCCGGTACGCCGGCATAGATCGCAACCTGGAGCAGGGCTTCCTTAATCTCGTCCATGGTCAGGCCGTTATTGAGGGCGCCGCGGACATGAAGCTGCAGCTCCTCGTGACGGCCAAGCGCTGCCAGCATGCCCAGATTGAGCAAGCTGCGGTCGCGCTTGCTCAGGCCTTCGCGCCCCCACACATGGCCCCAGCAATAGCTGGTCACAAGCTCCTGAAAATCCTGGGTGAAGGCGTCCGCGCTGGCAAGTGAACGCTCGACATATTCCGCGCCCAATACGGACTTGCGGATCTCAAGCCCCTTGTCGAAATCCTCTGTTGTCATGTGAATGTCTCCTCGGTGGATTTGGGTGGGTGATGCAGCCGGGCCGATGGTCAGATCTCAAAAAAGCTGGACAGCGCGTCCATATAGCTGGCCGACTGTTCGACATTGGAAAGATGTGCGGCGTTCTCAATGTTCCACAACCTGGCGCCGGGAATGCTTGACGCAATGAATTCGCCATGGTCGGGCGGCGTTGCCGGGTCCTGATCACCGACAATCACCATGGTCGGCACCGTGATGCCGGCCAGGATATCGCGCTGGTCCATATCCCGAATGGCAGCGCAGCAGCCGGCATAACCGCGCGCGGGCGTGGTCAGGATCATCTGGCGAATACGGTCGACTTCATCGGGCTGGCGCTCGATGAACCCACGGGTGAACCAGCGTTCGGTGACCGCATCAACCAGGCCATCCATGCCGGAGGCGCTCAGCGCTGCGGCTATGCGCTGGTCCCACAGGTCCTTCGGCTCCATGTAACTGGACGTGTTGGACAGAACCAGTTTACCAATCCTCTCCGGGACGTTGGCGCCGAGCCATTGGCCGATCATTCCGCCCATGGAGAGACCGCAGTAAAAGGTCTTGTCGACCTCAAGGTAATCCATGAGGCCCAGGGCATCGCGGGCGAGCACTTCCATGGTGTAGTCGCCCTCCGGCGCATCGGAGAGGCCGTGGCCCCGGCTGTCATAGCGGATGATCCGGAAGGTGCCAGCGAGCATACGCACCTGCTCGTCCCACATGCCCAGATTGGTGCCCAGCGAATTGCTGAAGAACAATGTCGGTGCGCCATGGCGGCCATCGATCCGGTAGTTTAGCTCTGTCCCGTTCACTGATGCTGTCGGCATCGCCCGTTCCTTATTGGTTGTCGGTTACATTTACTGCCGCACAGGTTCAGGCGGCAATGCTGTCCAGAATGTGCAGCGCGGTGAAAAGATCGAGATGTGCGCCACCGCCATTCTTGAAAAAAGTGATCTCGTCATCATGGGCACGGCCGTCATGGGCACCGCTGCACAGTTCGAAAAGATCGGCGGCAATATCGTCTTCGGAGATCAGCCGGTCGGCGATCGGTTGCGCCAGATCACCGGGCTGATGCACGGCGAACCAGCGGGAATCGACAAACAGCGTCGAACGGCGAACCACCTCGTCATCGGTCTCGCGCATGTCTGGGGTGAAGCTGCCGACCAGATCCAGGTGGCAGCCGGGCTTGAGCCAGTCGCCCTTCACGATCGGTACGGTTGCGCTGGTCGCGGAACTGATCAGGTCGGCCTGCCGGACCGCTGTTTCGATATCGTCGGTCGCCGTGACCGATACCCCGGCAATGGAGGCTTCGGCCGCCAAACGCTGGGCTTTCTCATAGGTGCGGTTCCAGATCACCACGGTCCTGATCGATGGGCGCACGACGCAGTGAGCCTCTATCAAATGGGGCGCCATGGCGCCGGCGCCGAGCAGCAACATGGTTTCAACATTGTCGCGCGCCAGCAGCCGGGCACCCAATGCGCTGTCGGCCGCCGTCTTGCGCAAGGTCAGTGCGGAACCGTCGATTGCCGCCAGGGGTTCTCCGGTGGTGCCGTTGAACAGCTGATAGACCGCATGCACCGTCGGCAGGTTCCACACCTTTTCGTTGGCCGGCATTACCGTAATCATCTTGATGCCCATCGCCCGGCCGGGGATCCATGCCGGCAGGTTGAGGAACGACTGACGGCCGCCTTCTGCTGCCTGTTCATGATGCAGTTCGCTGCGATCGACCACGGGCTTTTCGCCACGATGGGCCTCAGCCAGTGTGTCGACAAGCGCTGCATAATCGAGGAGGCGGTGAACCTGTTCTGCGGGAACAAACCTCATGACAAACGGGGCCCAATGATTTCGCGCAAGAGTTTACGATAGATGGCGGCACTATAGGCGGCATAGTCGTTGGCGGGCATCACAAAGTTGGCAGGGCCGCCGGTGATGTACAGCTTGAAATACTTATCGAGAGTGGGAACCTCGTTGAGGATGGACAGACCGTTGATGGTGATGCCCTGGGCAATCACTGCATCGCGCATGGGGCGCGGGTCGCCGCCATTGTTGTTGCGCCCGTCGGCGGCGATATCCATAACCATGCGATCTGCCTGGAACGGCACGCTCCTCAACATGTTTGCAGCGAAACCCATGGCCGCGGTGATAGATGTTCCCCCTTCCGCCAGCGAGCGCGGCAGCCTTTCGATCATGTTGGCCAGCCGGCCTGCGCTTTGCGCGTCAGAAATGACCTGCCAGGGAATGACAATGGATTGGTGCGCCAGGTCGGACCATTGAATAATGGAAACCGCGATGCGCCGGTAGGCGCCGCTTTGTATTGCCGCAACAATTTCCGGCCGCCGGAAGGCCTGTGCAGTGCCGGTGATCTGCAGCTTGTATTCCCGTTGATCGACGCTGTAGGAACAATCGATTGCCAGGATCAGGGCCAGATCAACTTGAGCGGATGATTGAGCGGTGGCGTTGTCGCTTCGAAGTCCAAATGCTCCGAATGCCAGTGCGCCAAGTACTGCAAGAGCATGGACCAACCGGTATACCGGTTGCTGGATAATCACTCGTGCGACGCGATACCTAACCATGAAACTGCGCGGACCCTGACCTAAAGCACCGGTTTGATTGGTTCAAACCGGCACTCTATTTGTTTTGCCGCACAAATTGTCGGAAAACCGATTCCCACTGTTGGATTGTGTCCTAGAGCGTTTCATGTTCATACGGAACCGTTTGATGGCGCCAAACCGGTTTGTCCGGCAAGGCGCGATGAGAAGCGCGATGCGGTGCATCGGGCAAGCATCGCAACATGGCCGGCGAGCCGGTTTGGCCCACCGATGGCCGGGTTTTCACGCCCCCTGACTACGTTACGTCCCCCTTGTGGACAGATAGTCCACGGCGGAACCCGTGCCTGGCCAGCAAACGTGAAAACCCGGTCAAACTGATTCCGTATGAACATGAAGCGCTCTAGCCCGGCGACAGTCCCCGCAGTTTTTCGGAGCGGCGGCGCAGCAGTTCGACCGTGGTCAAAAGCATGATCGAGATACACACCAGTATGGTCGCGACCGACAGGATCGTCGGAGAGATCTGCTCGCGAATGCCCGACCACATCTGACGCGGGATGGTGCGCTGCTCAAAACCGGCAAGGAAGATCACCGCGACCACCTCGTCGAATGACGTGATGAACGCAAACAACGCGCCGGAGATGACACCCGGCAGGATCAACGGCATGATGATCTTGAAAAACACGGTCTGTGGTGTGGCACCGCAATTGGACGCGGCACGGATCAGGCTCCTGTCGAAGCCGATCAGTGTGGCGGTCACAGTGATCACCACGAACGGCACACCGAGGATCGCGTGGGCCAGTATAACCCCGGTATATGTCTGGCTCAGGCCGACATCGGAATAGAAGAAGAACAGGCCGCAGGAGGTGATGATGATCGGCACGATCATGGGAGAAATCAAAATACCCATGATCAGGTTGCGCATTGGCAGGTGAGACTGGCTGAGACCGAGAGCCGCCAGGGTTCCAAGCGTTGCCGCGATGATCGTGGCGAAAAAGGCGATGAAGAAACTGTTGCGCATGGAATGCAGCCATTGCGCATTGGTCCAGCTGTCAACGATAAACGCCCAGCCGAAATCCGCTTTCGGATCGACCATGCCGTTCTTGAAGATGTCCGAATACCAGCGAAATGAATAGGCGTTTGGATCGAGCGCCAGCATGCCCTCGGTGAACGAAAAATACGGTTCCACGTTGAACGACAGGGGTACGACGATGATGATCGGAAGGATCAAAAAGGCCAGTATCAGGCAGCAGAAGAAGCGGAAGCCGTAGTACCATGCCCTTTCGCCAACACCGGCATAAGGAGGAGGTGCCATTATTTTATCCTTTCTCGTCCAGTCCGATCCGGCCGGCGTCAGCCGAGCCTCATATTGTCGACACCGATCAGCTTGTTATACAGCCAGTACATAGCAAGCACGCCCAGGAGCAGCAGTGTTCCAAGAGCCGCGGCAAGGCCCCAATTGAGCGAGGTTGTCATGTGATAGGCGATGATGTTGCTGATCAGCGTGCCTTTTTGTCCACCCACCAGGGCGGGCGTGATGTAGTAACCGATTGACAAGATAAACACGAGAATCGAGCCCGCGCCGACACCAGCTGCTGTTTGCGGCATATAGACCTTGACGAATGCGGTGAGCTGATTGGCACCAAGGGAGCGTGCCGCCCGCATGTAGCTCGGTGGTATGGTGCGCATGACGCTGTAGAGCGGCAGGATCATGAACGGCAGCAATATATGCGTCATGGCTATGGTTGTGCCGGTGGCGTTGAAGATCAGTTGCAGGCGGCCTTCTTCGCTCACAATGCCAGCCCACACGAGAACATCGTTGATGATCCCCTGGGTCTGCAGCAGAGCGATCCACGCGGTGGTCCGCACCAGCAGCGACGTCCAGAACGGCAGCAGAACGAGGATCATCAGAATATTACCGATCCGCATCGGCAGGACGGACAGCCAATAGGCCAGCGGATAAGCGAGCAGCAGACACATTCCAGTCACCAGCATGCTGATGATAAGCGTTCTTACGAACAGCGTGCGATAGATCTGCCGGTCTTCATCAACACTCTCTATGTCGTTGTTTTCGTCGTACACCATGTCGAATGAATTGACATAGAACGATCCCTGGAGCGGATTGGTCAGGCGCTTGATCGAGGTCCAGATCTGGCGGTCGCCCCAGCGCTTGTTGATCTTGAGGAACGCTTCTTTCCACGGCCCTTCTTCAATCCGCTTGAGCTTCCGGTTGGTGCCGAAAAACAGGCTTCTTGTGCCTGAAACCTCGAAATTGAACCGGGTTGCCACCTTGCCAAGTGTCTTGGCAGCACCCGCCTCCTTGAAATCCAGGGCAAATTGCGCGAACACCGCTTCATCGGGAATGCCCTCGCCGTCCCACTGCTGGATGGCAATCGTGGTGCGATGGAGGATCTGACTGAATTCAGGGCTGTGGACACTGCGGGTCAGCATCTCGACAATCGGCCAGACGAAAGTCAGCACCACGAACAACCCGAGCGGCGCAACCAGCATAAGCGCCCTGATCTTCTGCCGCCTGGTGGCGCGCGCAAGCTTTACCTTAAGAGGTATGCCGTCATCGGTCGCCGCGACTTCGCCGGGTTGCACTGTTGCGTCAACCATGATCCATACCTCTAACTGTGCTTTGTCCGAATGTCTGTCGTTTGAGTGTCATAGAGTGCCTCTTGCGTTTCGCAAGTTCGCCATCATCCGTCACGCCTCAAACCGTCGGCTCTTCCAGAATGATGAAGTCGAGTGCGCGGCAATCTTCGGTTTTCCAGCCGATTTTGGCATTCGAGCCTTCCGCCAGGGTCTGATGTCCGGAAGAGTTCGGAATCTTGACGATGAAGTCGTCATGACCGGCGACCGACATCCGGGTGCGGATATGATCGCCGAGATAGATCAATTCCAGGATCTTGCCATCGAGGACGTTCGATACTTCCCCTTCCTTCGGATTGATCGCCACCCGCTCGGGGCGCAACGACAACATGGTCCGGTCTCCGGCCCCGCCGACATTGATGGCGAGCGCTTCGACGGCACCGCCGACGTCGAGCTCTACCTGGCAGGTGCCCTTGGCGCTGTCGATTGCCTTGACCGTGCCTTCAAGCTTGTTGTTCTCACCAATGAACTGGGCGACGAAGCTGTTGTCGGGCAATTCATAAAGGTTTGAGGGCGATGACAGCTGCTGAATGACACCGTCGTTGAACACCGCGATGCGGTTCGACATGGTCAGCGCTTCAGACTGATCGTGGGTGACGTAGACCACGGTGACGCCGAGGTTCTCGTGAATGTGCTTGATCTCGTATTGCATCTGCTCGCGCAGTTGCTTGTCAAGCGCGCCCAACGGCTCATCCATCAAGATCAGATCCGGCTCGAACACCAGGGCGCGGGCCACGGCAACACGTTGCTGCTGGCCGCCCGACAATTGCGCCGGCCGGCGGCCGCCGAATTGGGGAAGTTCGACCATGGTCAACGCCCGATGGACGCGTTCCTCGGTTTCCGCCTTGCTCATATTGCGAACCTGCAACGGAAACGCCAGGTTTTCAGCCACCGTCATATGCGGGAACAGGGCGTAGTTCTGGAACACCATGCCAATGCCACGCTTGTGCGGCGCGACATTGTTGATTGGCTGATTATTGAGGTAAATTTCGCCGTGAGTAGCCGGCTCAAACCCCGCGAGCATCATTAGACAGGTGGTTTTGCCCGAACCGGATGGTCCGAGCATGGTCATGAACTCACCTTTCTCGATGTCGAGATTCAGATCTTTCACGACCAGAATCTCACCATCATAACTCTTCTGAACGCCGTCGAAGCGAACCATCACTTCACCGCCGCCGTTTAACGTCTCACCCGCCATACAAACAGCCCCTTCTGTTTTCCGCCCTATGGTCGTTCTCGTTCGAGACCCTTTCGCAATCTATATCCCGAATGCTCCCTGGAGTCGATCCTCGGTTGACACAGAATTGTCACTTTTGATGATGTTGCTCACAGGTCCGTAGGGAAAGCCGGTGATGTTGCGGTGGCCGTCTTCGGTGATTACCAGAATGTCGTGTTCCCGGTAACCGCCTGCCCCGGGCTCACCTTCCGGTATCATGATCATCGGCTCCATCGACACAACCATGCCCGGCTCAAGCACGGTTTCGACATCCTCGCGCAATTCCAGACCCGCCTCGCGGCCGTAATAGTGACACAGCACGCCAAAGGAATGGCCGTAACCGAATGTGCGGTTCTGCAGCAATCCGTATCCCGCATAGATATCGTTGAGCGTGTGGGCGATGTCGCAACATCTGGCGCCTGGGCGCAGCAACGCCTTGCCGGCATCGTGAACCTCGCAGTTGACCCGCCAATTGTGCAGATGCGCGTCCGAGGCATATTCCGCAAACAAGGTGCGCTCCAGCGCGACATAATAGCCGCCGACCATGGGGAAGCAATTGAGGCTCAGGATATCACCGGCCTCGATTTTGCGGCTGGTGACCGGGTTGTGGGCGCCATCCGTATTGATCCCGGACTGAAGCCAGGTCCAGCTGTCCATGAGTTCGGCATTAGGCCAGATGCGTGCGATTTCGCGCACCATGGCCTGCGTGGAGTGCAGTGCCACTTCGTGCTCGCCGACACCGACCCCGATCGCCTCGACGCATGCCGCCCCGCCAATATCGGCGACCCCGGCCATCAGGGTAATGTGGGCAATCTCCTCGTCCGATTTGATAATGCGCTGGCGCATGGTGGCAGCGGCGATGTCGACCAGTTCGACGCCTGGCAGCGCCTCCTGCAGCAGCCGCCAGAAGTCCAGATTGACATGGTCGAACTCGATGCCGAGCCGCCGCACACCCGGGGTCAGACTTTGTATCGCATGAAAGTAATTGTCCTTACGCCAGTCGGTATAAACGCGGTTGTCGCCATGGGTGCGCCGCCACGGCTGACCGCCATCGATTCCGGCGGAGATTGAGGTCGCCTTGTCGTGGGTCACCACAAGGCCATAGCGCCGGCCGAACTGGCAATAGAGGAAGTCGGCGAAGTAACAGATGTTGTGATAAGAGGTCAGCAGACAGGCGTCGATCTCCTGCGCAGCCATGAGCGAACGCAGACCGGTTTGCCGCCGATCCATCTCTGCTTCTGAAAACGTGCCCCTGGCCCGGGAACCATTTTCACATTCGACCATGCGCGGCATTGCCGTGGCCATGTCGCGGTGCGTGACACTGATATTCATTGTTTAGATCCCTTCAGACCTGAGCTTCCAACGATCAAGCGCGAGCGGCCGGATTGGCGGCTTCTAACCACCCATTCAATCGGTTCCAGGAAATGCGTGTGGTTTGGTTGCGTCACTTCGGCAAAATTCACGACGCCGGGACAAAAAGTCGATCTTGTGCAGCGCGCCACCGTGAGGCAGAGTTCGCCGGTTCCGGCCCATCGCGCCGACCCCCTCATTGGAGACCCCACATGCGCGATCAAATGATCAAGAACACAAGCGCCCTTCAGGTTCGTTTGAAAGACCAGGGCATCGACTATGCGCTCCTGACCGACGAGGACTCGATTGCCTATTTCGCCGGCGTCTGGGGCTATCTGGGCATGGAGTTCGGGCGGCCGACGATGATGCTGGTGCCGGCGGAGGGCGCATGCACGATAATTACGCCGTTGATGGAATCGGAGATGGTCTCTGAAATGACCTGGGTCGAGGACGTCAGGCCATGGGAGGACGGCGACCAGGAATGGGATACGGTGCTGGCCGATGCGCTTGGGCCCGACCGCCGGTTCAAACTCGGGCTCGAGCAGATGAAACTGCATCCAAGCCTGTCCCGGTTCATCTTAGAGGCCTATTCAAGTGCCGCGCTGGAGGATATCTCCGCCACCATCGGCGACATTCGGATGATCAAGACGCCCGAGGAAATCGACATCATGCGTCAGGCCGGACAGGTGGCAATCGCCATGATCGAGGCCGGCAAGGCAGCCCTTGGTGAAGGCGTGCCGGAATATGAAGTGGCACTCGCCATTAATGCCGCCGGCACCCGCAAGGCCGCCACCTTCCTCGAGGGCGAAGGCTTGGGCCGCTTCGTGTCTCCGACCATCTACAATCTGCAGGTTCTGCAATCGGGACACGATACATCGATGGTTCACCGCCGTTCCTCGGTGCGCACACTGGAGCGCGGCGATCCGATCTATATGTGCTTTTGCGGCATGATCGATTTCAAGCACTACAAACTCGGCTTCGACCGGAATTTCTTCATCGGCAGCGTCTCCGACGAACAGGCCAGGTCCTACGAGACCACGATCGCTGCCCAGACCGCAGCACTCAATGCAATCCGCCCGGGAGTGATCGCTGAAGACGTGCATTTTGCCGCCAATGAGGTCTATCGGCAGGCGGGACTTGCCCAGGGCTATCGCACCGGCCGCGCGCTTGGGTGCTCCAACCTCGAAAAACCGGAGCTCAAGGTGGGCGACAAGACCGTGCTTAGAGAGGGCATGACCTTTGCGGTAGATGGCGGCATTACGGTTGCGGGCGACTATGGCACAAGGGTGGGCGATTCAGTCGCCGTCACAAGCGACGGGTTTGAGTTCTTTACTCCATACCCGAAGGATTTGTGTGTGGTCTGACCGGAGCAGTAGCCATGGCCAAACTGAAACTCGCTCTGTTTCAAAATGACAGTGCCGTGGGCGACAAGGCGAGACAGCTTGAGGCGTTGGAATCGGCGGCGGAGCGCGCCGCACAGGCCGGCGCTGACCTGCTGATCACCCCGGAGCTGTTCATGGCCGGCTATAATGTCGGCGATAAAGCGCATGCGCTGGCTGAACCCTGTGACGGGCCATTCCTCGCAAGCACATCAAAGATCGCCCGGGACAACGGAATTACTATCCTGTGCGGCTATGCCGAACGCGGTGGTGAGGCCTTCTACAACTCGGCTGCGCTGATCGATGCAGCCGGCCTGCCCCAGCTCAACTACCGGAAACTGCACGCATCAGGTGCTTATGAAAAATCCACCTATGCCTGCGGCAGCGAGGTGATGACCTTTGCCATCAGGGGTGTCACCATTGCGCCGCTGATCTGTTACGATATCGAATTTCCCGAAGCCGCGCGCGCCGCCGCCCTCAAGGGAGCGGACGTCCTGTGTGTGCCGACTGCTCTGCGTATGCAATACGCTCATCTGACCGAGACCCTGATCCCAACCAGGGCGTTCGAAAATGGCTGCTTCGTTGCCTATATCAACCATGCCGGCAGCGAGGGTGCCTATGATTATTGCGGGCTGAGCCGGCTTGCAGCACCTGACGGCACGGTGGTCTCGGCCCAGGGTGCGGGCGAAGAACTGGTAATCTGTGAAGTCGATACCGACCGGATTTCGGCAGCGCGCGCCGAGCTGCCCTATCTAAGCGACCGGCGGCCGGACATTTCTTGACGTTGTGCCGTTAATCACACCAAGCAATAACTGCCCGCAACTGTTGGATTTGAGCGGCGCGAATCGATAAACTGCAGTTATGAGCGACCGGCAAAAACTCGACAGCGGCCTGCAGGACCCACACGAACTGATTGATGCCCGTGACAATCGTCTGGAAGAGGCGATCGGCAGGCAGGTGCGGACCTATCGCAAGAAGATGCAGATTACAGTGGTCGATCTGGCAAATCAGGCCGGCCTGTCAGCGGGCATGCTGTCCAAGATCGAGAACGGTTTGACGTCGCCGTCGCTGGCCACGTTGCGATCGCTGGCGGACGCGCTGAAGATCCCGGTCACCGCCCTGTTCAGCTCCTATGACGAGGTATCCGACGCCTTGCATGTGAAAGCCGGCGAAGGGCTCAAGATCGAACGGCGGGGCACCCGTGCAGGGCATCAGTATCAGCTGCTCGGCCATTCCACCCATCCAGCCCTGGCGGTCGAGCCCTATCTCATTTCGATTACGGAAGCATCGGACGTGTTTCCCCGGTTCCAGCATTCCGGGCTCGAATTCCTGTTCGTGCTCGAGGGTGCGGTAAAATACCGTCATGGAGATACGGTCTACGACCTGGAAGAAGGCGATAGCCTGTTCTTCGATGCAGATAAGCCGCATGGCCCGGAACAACTGGTCAGTCTGCCCCTGCGCTTTCTGTCGGTGATCAGCTGGACGCGCGACTAGGGTGTTTCATGCACTAGACCCAGCGGAACACAGCAAAACTGAAACCCAGGGCGACCACCACGGCACCCCATAAAGAAGCGTCGAATGCCGCAAGCCATGCGAGCAGAATAAAACCTGAACCGAGCAGAGAAATAAACAGCCGGTCACCGCGGGTGGTGTCGAGCCCAAGCATACCGCACCGCGGGCCGCCGCCTGGGTGTCGCCATTCCCATACAGCCATGCATGTCAGGGCACACAGGATGAACAGGAAAAAGCCCGCGGTGGGCCAGGTCCACGCCATCCAAGAAAGATCCAACATCTTCTGCCCCGCTTAAACGCGCCCGAGGGCGAAGCCCTTGGCGATATAGTTGCGGACGAAATAAATCACGAATGCACCGGGAATGATTGTCAAAGTGCCGGCCGCCGCCAAAAGCCCGAGTTCATAGCCCGCAGTGCTTGCAGTGCGCGTCATAGTGGCGGCAATCGGTTTTGCGGCAACCGAGGTCAGCGTTTTTGCCAAAAGCAGTTCCACCCACGAGAACATGAAACAAAAAAACGCCGCAACACCGATGCCCGCGGTGATGGTCGGTACGAAAATCTTGAAGAAGAAATGCCAAAACGAATAACCGTCGACATAAGCGGTTTCGTCGAGTTCTCTGGGCACCGCCGACATAAAGCCTTCCAGAATCCAAACCGCAAGCGGGATATTGAAAAGACAGTGTGCGAACGCCACCGCGAAGGGTGTGTCGAACAGGCCGACTGCGGAGTAAAGCTGGAAGAATGGCAGGGCGAACACCGCGGGCGGCGCCATACGGTTGGTCAACAGCCAGAAGAACAGATGCTTGTCGCCGAGAAAACGGTAGCGTGAGAACGCGTAGGCCGCTGGAAGGGCCGCGGCCACCGAGATGATCATGTTGATCACCACATAGGAGAGCGAGTTGAAATACCCCCAATACCAGGTCGGGTCGGTGAAGATCTTGACGTAGTTGTCGAGTGTGAATTCACGCGGCCACAAGGTGAAAGTGCCGAGTATTTCGTTGGTGGTCTTGAACGACATGTTCAAAAGCCAATAGATCGGCAGCATCAGGAACAGGATGTAGAGGGTCGGTACGAGCCAGGTCAGGCGTTTCATCACTGGTCCTCGTTGCGCATCATCAAAGTGTAGAACAACCAGCAAACCGCCAGGACGATGAGAAAATAGATCAGTGACATTGCAGCGGCCGGGCCCAGATCGAACTGGCCAAGCGCGACCTTTACGAGGTCGATCGACAGGAAGGTGGTGGCATTGCCCGGCCCCCCGCCGGTCAGCACGAAGGGCTCGGTGTAGATCATAAAGCTGTCCATGAAACGAAGCAGTATGGCGATGGTCAATACGCGCTTGAGCTTGGGCAACTGGATGTATCGGAAGGTCGCCCAGTTCCCGGCGCCATCGATCTTCGCCGCCTGGTAGTAGGCATCGGGAATAGAGCACAGACCGGCATAGGCGAGCAGCACGACAAGCGACGTCCAGTGCCAAACGTCCATCAGGATTGTCGTGAACCAGGCTGCCGCCGGTTGCTGGGTGAAGTTGTAATCGATACCGAGCGCATTGATGGTACGACCAAGCAGGCCGATGTCCGGCAGGGCAAAAATATTCCACATGGCGCCAACGACATTCCAGGGAATAAGCAGGGGCAGCGCCATCAGGACCAGGCAGACCGACACCCACGGGCCGCGCACCGGCATGGCCAGAGCGATGGCGACACCGAGCGGTATCTCAATTACCAGGATAATTGACGTGAACGCCAACTGGCGCAGGAGGGCGGCGTGAAAGCGCTCGGAGTGAAGCACCTGCTGGTACCACTTGATACCCTCCCAGAAGAACACGTTATCTCCAAATGTCTCCTGAACCGAGTAATTGACCACGGTCATGAGCGGAATTACCGCATTGAACGCCACCAGCAGCACAACAGGCAAAACAAAGAACCAGGCTATGGGATTGTCTGTCTTGGTACTCACAATGCGGCACTCATGTGATCATCCAGCCGTCGGCATAGACCTGGGTGTGGGCAGGATCGAACCAGACACGGGCACCGTCCGCAGGTATCGGCTCTCCGTCCAGGACCAGCAGCTTGATCACCGTCTCACCGTGCCTGGTGTCGACAATGCGGTGGCGCCCGGTATCGGCGACCTTGACGATATCCACGGCCAGACCCTGGTCCGCGAAGCTCACAAATTCCGGCCTGACACCAATCTCCAGACGGGCGCCGGACTTAGCATGCGCGATGGCATGTTCGGTCGGCACCTCCTGTCCGGCAAACACCGGCACGCCGCTGGACAGCTCGCACGGCATCACGTTCATGCCCGGCGAGCCGATGAAATGGCCGACAAATGTGTGCGCGGGTTTTTCAAAAAGTTCGACCGGTGTGCCGATCTGCACCACCGTGCCTTCATGCATGACAACAACCTGATCGGCAAAGGTGAGCGCCTCGGTCTGGTCATGGGTGACATAGATCATTGTGGTGCGGACCTGCTGGTGCAACTCCTTCAGCTTGGAGCGCAAGATCCATTTGAGATGAGGGTCGATGACCGTCAACGGCTCGTCGAACATGATGATATTGACGTCCGTGCGGACCAATCCACGACCGAGCGAGATCTTCTGCTTGCTGTCCGCAGTGAGACCGGACGCACGCTTCGGCAACATGTCAGTCAGGTCAAGCATGGCGGCGATTTCCCGCACCTTGGCGTCCACATCGGTTTCCGATACCGCCCTGTTGCGCAACGGGAACGCAAGATTGTCGTACACACTCATGGTGTCGTAGACGACCGGGAATTGAAACACCTGGGCAATGTTGCGCCGATCAGGTGCCATGTCGGTGACATCGGTGTCGCCGAACCAGACCCGGCCCTCGGTCGGGGATAGCAATCCGGAAATGATGCTGAGCAGCGTGGTCTTGCCGCAACCGGACGGCCCCAGCAAGGCATAGGCGCCGCCATCGGACCAATCGATGCTGAGTTGCTTGAGCGCCCAGTCCTGGTCGCCGGCCGGCTGCGCCATGTAGCTGTGCCTGAGATCCTTAAGGCTGACCTGTGCCATCACCCGGGCCTCTTCTGTGCTTGCCGCGCGTCTGCCTGGGCCGGGGCGGTTGGGGTTGATGAGGTCATGCTGCAATCAGTTCTTCGTTTCGATCAAAATAGAGGCAGTGCTCGGTGTCGACATAGAACTGCGCGCTCTCGCCGACCTGGAACGGATGGATGCCGCGGGATTGCGAGACCCAGGTGCGGTCACCCTTACTAAAGTGGATGACGCTTTCTGAGCCCGAGAGTTCGGTGACCAGAACGCGGCCCTCGATCCGCACGGCCGTTGCTTTGGCCGAAGCGGGACTGATATGATGCGGCCGGATGCCGAGAGTGTAGGCACCGTCCGGGAACCTGCTGGTGTGCTCACCTGCAGGCCAATTCACCCCTTCGTCCAAAATGAACCTGCCCGCCCGCTTTATGACATCTGCGGTGTTTATCGGCGGATCGGAAAGCACTTGCGCAGTGCTCAAATCGCGCGGTGCGCGATAGATATTCGCGGTTTCGCCGAATTGCGTCACCCGGCCTTCGTGCAGAGCCGCAGTGTAACCACCGAGCAGCAGTGCTTCGGTCGGTTCGCTGGTGGCATAAACGACGGTCCGCCCGCCTCCCTCGAACAGCTTGGGAAGCTCATCCCGCAGTTCCTCGCGCAATTTGAAATCGAGATTGGCGAGCGGTTCGTCAAGCAGCACCAGGTCGGAGTCCTTGACCAGCGCGCGCGCCAAGGCGGTGCGTTGCTGTTGGCCACCGGACAGTTCGCCGGGTCTGCGCGATAGCATCGCCGAGAGTTTCAGAAGGCCCGAGACCCGGTTCACACGCTCCGTGAGTTCAGTTCCCCTGACACCGGCCACACGCAGCGGCGATGCGATGTTCTCGAACACCGACAAATGCGGATAGTTGATAAACTGCTGGTGCACCATGGCAACGTTGCGTTTGCGCACCGCCATGCCGGTAACGTTGCGGCCGTTGAACCAGACTTCACCCGAGGTCGGCTTCTCCAGGCCCGCCATCAACTTTATCAGTGAAGTCTTGCCGGCCAGAGTTGTCCCCAGCAGGATGTTGAAACTGCCCTCCCTAAGGGTCAGCGAGGTATCGTGGATGTGGGTTTCCGCGCCAACACGCTTGACGACACTCCGAAGCTCAAGCGCCATGGACCTCCTCCCGCCAGCGGCCAAATGCTGGCGTCCCCGGGCGCGCTGCGCACGCACAGGGACGTCTTGAATATACCGTCAGACGCTGGCGTCAGCCGGCGTCCTGCCACCGCTTGATCAGCTCTTCGTAGCTGATGGTTTCACCCTTGGGTTTCTCGTTTTCAAGCTTGGCCTTCGGCGAGCCGGGCTTGTTGAGCCACACTGAGGGATCCTGGGGCTCGTTGAGCCGCGGACCGCAATTGCCATAGGTTCCGGCCCGTTCGTCTGCTGCCTGCATCCGAGCCATTACCTGATCCATCTCGCTGGCCAGCCGGTCCATCGCCTGCTTCGGTGTGAATGCTCCGGAATTGACATCACCGATCTGCTGCCACCAGATCTGCGCGAGCTTTGGATAGTCGGGTACATTGACACCCGTGGGTGACCAGCGCACACGGTCTGGTGAACGGTAAAACTCAACCAGTCCGCCGAGCTTCGGTGCACGTTCGGTGAACGATGCGTGACGGATGTCGCTGTCGCGAATTGGTGTCAGACCGACATGGGTCTTTTTCAGTGAAACGGTCTTGGCAACCACGAACTGGGCATAGAGCCAGGCCGCTTTGCGGCGGTCGATGGGCGTTGATTTGAACAGGGTCCAGGAGCCTGCGTCCTGGTAGCCGAGCTTCTGGCCTTTCTCCCAGTAGGGCCCGTGCGGGGACGGTGCCATGCGCCATAGGGGATTGCCGTCATCGTCAACGGTGTTATTGCCTTCGCTCTTAGGCGCCACCATGGATGAAGTAAACGCCGTGTACCAGAAGATCTGCTGCGCCACATTTCCCTGGGAAAGCGCCGGCAGCGACTGGTAGAAATCATAACTGGCGGCGCCGGGAGGAGCGTACTTCCTCAGCCATTCATCCCATTTGCGGATGGCATAGACGGCGGCCGGGCTGTTGGCAGCACCGCCACGTTCAACCGAGGCACCGACTGGATTGCACGACCCCTCCTCCATGCGGATGCCCCATTCGTCCACGGGCCGGCCATTGGGCAGTCCCTTCGAGCCGGCACCGGCCATGGACAGCCAGGCATCGGTCATGCGCCAGCCGAGATCGGGCGCCCGCTTGCCGTAATCCATATGGCCGTAGATCCGAACGCCGTCTATTTCCTTGACGTGGACGGAGAAGAACTCGGCGATGTCCTCATAGGCCGACCAGTTGACCGGGACGCCGAGGTCGTAACCGTAAATTTCCTTGAACTTTGCCTTGAGTTCAGGACGCTGGAACCAGTCGTAGCGGAACCAGTAGAGATTGGCGAACTGCTGGTCCGGCAATTGGTAGAGCTTGCCGTCCGGCCCGGTGGTGAACGATTTGCCCATGAAATCGTCGATGTCGAGCATCGGATTGGTAACCGCCTTGCCCTCACCGGCCATCCAGTCGGTCAGGTTGACCGCGAGCTGCAGTCGGGAGTGGGTGCCGATCAGATCGGAATCGTTGATGTAGGCGTCATACAGATTGCGCTTGGTCTGCATCTGCGTCTGCACCGCCTGGACCACCTCGCCTTCACCGAGCAATTGGTGATTGACCTTGATGCCGGTGATTTCCTCAAACGCCTTGGTCAGGGTTTTGGCTTCGTATTCGTGGGTCGGAATTGTCTCCGACAAGACATTGATCTCCATGCCCTTGAAGGGTTCGGCGGCCTTGATGAACCACTCCATTTCCTTGATTTGATCTTGTTTTGAGAGTGTCGAGGGCTGAAATTCCGCCTCGATCCACTTTTTCGCTTCGTCCATTCCCGCATGCGCGGCGGTTGACAGCGACATCAGGGTTGCGGCCGCGATGGTAGCCAGTACTCGGCTTTTCATTGAAACACCTCCCGGTTATTAGGCCTGCCGAGTATCGCGGCTTTTCCGGGCCATTGCAATTGCCGCGCCCGCAACGTCTGATCAACCGTCAGCCAGGTGTGCTGCTCTATCTCTACGGAAGCATGTACCAGATGGCGCCGGGAATGACTTAACTCTGACGCTTGCTGTAGAGTGAGGTACATCGGTATGTACAGCGCAATTCTCCGGCAAGGTTGAGGTCTGATCCATGAGCGAGCACGCACAATATACGGAAGCGACGCGGGCGGGATTGCAGCGCATCTATGGATCGGGGTTTACCTCGCCCGGTGGGCAGCCGGAAATGGCCGCGCTGCTCGACGGACTGGACATCACCGGCATGGAGGTGATGGACCTTGGATGTGGTCTTGGCGGCGATTCCCTGTTGCTTGGCGGGACGTTCGGTGCCGCCCGGGTGGTCAGCGTCGATGTCGACCCGGGAAATCTCGCCGTCACCGGTAAAGCGGTGGCGGAAGCCGGTTTGAGCGGCGTGATTTTCCCCAAGCTGGTGGAGCCCGGCCGATTTCCTTTTGACGATGCCGCTTTTGACCTCGTGCATTCAAAGGCGATGATCTGCCATGTCGATGACAAGGAGGCTCTGTTCCGCGAAATCCACCGGGTTTTGCGGCCAGGCGGAAGCTTCGTTGCCGCTGACTGGATGGCCGGCGACCAGGCGGAGTTGTCGCAAAGCTACCGTGATTTTGCCGATGACCTTGCCACGGCCGGCCTGATTTTCTTTTTCAAAACCGCACAGACCCACTATGCTGCCCTTACCTCCGCAGGTTTTGAGGCGGTAAAACTCCGCGATATTTCACCGGACATCAAAAACTTTGCAGAACAGCAGTTGTCGATGGTTACCGGTAGCGGCCGGGACGACCTGATCAGCCTGCTTGGAGATGCCGGTTATGCGGGCATGCTGCGCCGCAGCCAGGCCCGGGTCGATGCCCTGGCAAGCGGTGACCTGCAGTTTCAATATATGAAGGCGACCCGCGGCAACGGTTAGGCGGTAATAACGCTCATGATCAGCGGTCAGACTCCACCGCACATTCCCAGCCGTCATAATGCCAGCCCATGCCGGCGAAGCGCCTGGCCGGGAGGTTATTTCCATGGCCGCTTGAACACGTCGATTCCTCCAGCTTCCAGCAATAAACCGTATATATGCCCACAAACCTAATCGACAGTGATTGTCCAGTTCGGGTCATTCTCCCGGAAAGCGGGCAGGTCAGCATAGTTGGCGGTCCTGTCCGCGGAGCGATGGATCCACGACACGATCAGTTACCCAGCACCTGACGGCACTCTGTCCCGCAGCTGCCGGTTTTACGGCGAAAGATCGGCGAGAAAGAGCACGGGTGGAGATTGTAACAACGGACAGGATAATCTTTGGATCATCGCCTGATTCTCACCGCGAAATCATCACAGCTGCCGCAAACTGTGGCCGTGCTCGGGTCGTGCTTGTCAGGTCAATTCGATCCTGCGTCGGAAAAGAAGTGCCTTGACGACGCGTCAAAACGAGCATGGTCGTCAATGCACCCTGGGGATGTGCCTGACGACGCAAACCGGGAGTAATCCCGACGGAATCGACGAAGGGCGGTCCGGCCAGGCAGGTTGGCATCATTGTGGGTGTCAATTCTCCCCGCACGTAGTCTCTTGGAAAACTCAAGCCTTTGAATTTGCGCTCAAAGCAACAACTTTCCAGCTACATATTACGGGAGTATCACTATGAAAACATCGAGCAAATGGCTTCGCCAGGCTCTTCTCAGCGGTGCGGCGCTTGGCGTCGTAGCGACGGGAGCGCAGGCTGACGAGCTGAGTGCACTTAAAGCTCAGCTTGAAGGTCTGCAAAGCCGGGTGAACCAGCTTGAATCTTCGGGGCCGGCCACGACATCGCCGTCTGGCATGCCTCAATCCGACAGCTGGATCACGTTCCACCGTGGTTCGGATATCGGCTGGGATCAGTCGACCCATGCGCGCCCTCAGGAATATATCCCTGAGGATCGCGGTTTCACCATCGCCATCACGCCGACCGCCGATCTTCCAGCGCCGGTCCATGAGGTGACGGTTTCCGGTTATGTCAAGGGTGACTTCATCTACGACACCCATCAGGACCTGGGGGACAGCTTTATTGCGTCGTCCATTTCCGGTGGTGATGACCGCGGGCATGTTCGCCTGCACGCCCGTCAGTCCCGTTTCCGCATCAAGTCGAAGAGCGACACGGCCGTTGGTCAGGTCCGCACTTTGATCGAAGGCGACTTCGAGGGTGCCGGTGGCAACGAACTGTTCTCCAACTCGACCGCCTTCCGGCTTCGTCATGCCTGGGGTGAATGGGACATCACGCCCAACACCACAATCGGTGTCGGCCAGACCTGGACCAACTTCATGAACCTGTTCGCTTATCCGGACACGGTTGATTTCTTTGGTCCTGCCGGCGCATCATTTGCCCGTCAAGGCCAGGTTCGCCTGACCTATACGAGCGGCCCGATCCTGTTCGCGATTTCGGCTGAAAACCCGGAAACAGCGGTCTCGATCGGCTCAGCCGCACTGGCCACTTCGCTTACCATGGCCAACACGACCACGACTGCAGCACTCGGTGTCGGGTGCCGTGAATCAGCCGGCTTCAACGGCTGTGAAACAAACGACAATGTTCCCGACTTCACCGCACGTTTGCAATATGACGCTCCTGGCGGCCACAAGTTCCAGGTCTCCGGCGTTCTGCGCAACCTGCGTGTTGACGGCGACGTGGGCGGCGGCATCACCGGTAGTGACTCCGAGCTTGCCTGGGGTGTTCTGGGTGCGGCATCGATCAATCTGGCCGAAATCGCGACCTTTACCGCGATGGCCGGCTATGGTGACGGCATCGGCCGCTATCTGATCAATGGCGGGTTCACCGACGCGATCCTCGTCGGCACAGTTGCCAATCCCAATATCCAGACCATCGAGGCCTGGAGTGTGGTTGCAGCCCTGGCCCTTGGTGTCACCGACACGACGACCATGAATATCGCGTTCGGTCACTTCAGCAATGACCAAGGTGACGTCGTCACAGGCTTGATCGATGATATCACCACCTTGCACGTCAACCTGATCTGGCAGCCGGTATCCCGGTTCCGGATGGGCGTTGAAGGCATCTATGGCTACACCGACCGGGTCGGCGAGCACGGAACGGGCGCTCTGCGCTTCCAGTTCGGTGCGTGGTTCTTCTTCTAGGAACCACTCAACGATTTAACCAGTGTGGGGGCTCGCCTTTGGCGGGCCCTCTTTTTTGGGCCGGCGTCGGACACCGATAGGCTATCAAAACTGCGCAGTGCGGTTTCGCATTGACGGCCGATGCAAAATATCATCGAATGCTGCATTCCTGCATCATATGGCCAGCTGGCCGTGTGAGGCGAGATAAGAACCGGCCTCAAGCCTGCCTCTCAAGCCACTGTAATCGTTTGAGATGTGAAATGATCTTTCGATCTGGCACAGGGCTTGCGTTGACCGGTGCGATCGGGCGGATACAAGCCCGACGGCAAAAATGATGGGGAGGCCACGTCCGTGGCTATGGGATTGAGCGCCGGCGAGAAGCCGATCGAGGGGCTGTTTGCGGATCTGGAACGCGACAATGTCGAGACCGTTCATCTCGGTATTTTCGATCTCGACTGTATTTTGCGCGAACGCCGCTTCGGATTAGCCCAGGCACGCAATTTTCTCCTGAACGGCCCGACCTTTGTCAATGTGCTGCACAAATGGGATGCCGGCGACAGCGTGATTGCCGACGGCCCGTTTGTCGGCGAGCCGATCGCTGCCGATCCGGACAGTGTGCGGCCCTACCCGTTCGGGCCCGGATCCGCTCTGTTGCTCGCCGATTATACCGGCCCGTCAAAACAGACCTCGGCGCGTGAACTGCTGCGCGCCCAGATCGAAAAGGCCCGCGCGCAGGGCTTTGACATCAAGGCAGCGTTTGAATTCGAGTTCATCGTGCTGGCTGAGACAGCGGAAAGCCTGCGCGCCAAGAACTTCGATAATCTGGACCTGTTCGCGCCCGACAACAAATGCTGGTCGGGCCTGAGTTCGGCGGTTCATCACGACCTGATCGCCGGTCTCGAAGCGGCCCTCGCCGCAGGCGGCGTCGGCGTCGAGGCTCTGGGCATGGAACTTGGACCCGGCTGCCTTGAGGCAACGCTTTCAGCAACCGACCCGATGGCCGCTGCCGACGAGGCCGCCCTGTTCAGGCTTTACACCAAGGCGTTCTGTCGCTCGCGCGACCTGACCGCCTCCTTCATGGCGCAGCTTAGCGGCGATGCACCTGGACTTTCCGGCCATCTGCACCTCTCGTTGAGCGACGCTGAGACCGGCCGCAACCTGTTCTTTGACGGCGCCCGGGACAATTCCATGAGCGCCCTGTTCGGGCAGTTCGTCGGCGGCGTCACCGCGTTGACACCGGAGCTTCTGCCGCTTGCCGCCCATACGGTCAATGCCTACCGGCGCCTGACGCCGGGCAACTGGGCGCCGCGCTCAGCCACATGGGCGGTGCAGAACTATGCCTCCGCGGTGCGTGTGGTGTCAGCACCCGAACCTGTCTGCCGCATGGAGTACCGGCTCTCGGCCTCCGATACGAACCCCTATCTCACGCTTGCGATGATTATTGCAGCCGGCCTGCACGGCATTGAAAACGGCACAGCCCTGCCCGCACCCATGGAGGGCGGCGGCCCGGATGAAACACCTGACGGCGTTCCTACACTGCCCCATGACCTCCACGAGGCGGTTGCGCGGCTGGAGGCAAGCGATACCGCCAGGACATTGTTCGGTGAGCGCTTCATCGACTATTTCGTACACAGCCGGCGGCACGAGGAAACCACCCTGCGCCGGCAGGTCAGCGGATTTGAACGGGCGCGGTATCTGGAAGCAATATGACGCCGCTGAAAACTTTCGGCGGCAATGAAAAACACTCTTAGGGAGGGGAATTAAGTGTCAGACCTGCAGGACTATCTCAATCAGGATGGCCGTGCCGACGCCGTCAGGGCGGTGCGCAAGAAGATCGACGAACTGGGCGTCGACTATATTTATTTTCAGTATATTTCGATCACCGGGCGGATCATGGGCAAGGCGATCCCGGCGCGCCATTGGGAAAACACCGCGGAAGACGGCCTGCAGACCTGGCTTGGCGGCGTCGCCAATGTGTTTGCCGACCGCCATGGCAACCTGATCGGTTTTCCGCCCAACGCCTCCGAACTCCTGGCCATGCCGGATCCCGAAACCTTCTGCCAGCTGCCCTGGAACAAGCGTATGGGCCGCATGTTCTGCACGGTGTTCTGGAGCCGGGAAGACCCCGAACATGCGGAGGAATATCTCGATTCCGATTCACGCGGCAATCTGGCGCGCATCGACAAACAGTTCCGCGCCGACCACAACGGCATGCACATGCGGGTCGGCTGCGAGCCGGAGATGCTGTGGCTGAAGCCGGGCGAAGGCAATGAACCCTATCTCGGCACCACCAAGCCCTATGCCTATCATATCGACCAGTTCGAGCAGCTCTCCGATGTCTGGCTGAAGGTCTATGACTACTCGGTCGCCATGGGCATCGACATCATCCAGGGCGATCATGAAGACGCACCGGGCCAGGTTGAACTCAACTACACCTATGATGATGCGCTCAGAACCTCCGACCGGCTGACCACCTATCGCCAGATCTGCGCCCAGGTGGCGCGCGAGCACGGGCTGATCGCGGTGTTCATGTGCAAGCCCTATATGGGCATGCCGGCAAATGGCTGCCATCACAACATCTCCATGTGGAGCGGTGGCGAAGGCAAGGTGCAGGATCTGGTTGGCGATCCCCTGCCCGGCATGGATGAAGTGTTCGCCTACTCAAAAGGCGGGACCAACGAGTTCCGCGATCCCGACCAGCTCTGGCTGCCCGCCGATATCGGCCGTTATGCGCTTGGCGGCATGCTGACACACCTCAATGCGCTGACCGCAATCGGCTCGTCCACGGTCAACTCCTACCGTCGGCTTAATGATGTCGGCATGTGGGCGCCGGTCGGCGCCAGCTGGGGCCTGCAGAACCGCTCCTGCGCGGTCAGGGTTTCAAGCCCGGACAGGTTCGAATTCCGGGCGGTCGATTCCATGGTCAATCCCTACCTCATGCAGGCAGCCCTCTACAAAGCGTTCGACGATGGCATCCGCAACAAGATCGATCCGGGCAAGCCGCAGGAGCGCAATATCGCGGAAATGATGATGGCGGGCGAAGAGGTGAACCGCATTCCCAACACCCTGAACGATGCTCTCGATGCGCTCAGGGACGATGAGGTCATCCGTTCGGCAATGCCGGGAAATCTCTACACCATCTACGAATGGTACAAGCGTGATGAGTGGGAGAAATTCATCTGGCAGGCCTCCGACTGGGACGTCAAAATGTATCTGGACTGCCTGCCATAGACTGGAGCTTAGACGACGATGTTCGAACTTAGTGCCGACCAAGTTGAACAGTTCCGCGAAGACGGATTGCTCATTGTCGAAAATGTTCTGAGCGATGACGATGTCGAGGCATTGCGGGCGCGCTACGAATATCTGTTCCGCGGCGAATTCGAAACCGGCGTCCAGCCGGACGAGGTGAACTGGCAGGAGGGCACATCCGATCCCACCCTCACCCGCCAGATCTGCAATGGCTGGAAAGCGGACCGCACACTTGCCCGCATCCTGTGCCGGTCGGAATATGGCCGGGCGATCGCTGAATGCATGGGCTGGCCCGGCACCCGGGTGATGATCGATAATGTGTTGTGGAAGCCGGTTGGCGCCCGCTCTCTGGGCTACCATCAAGACAACGCCTATCTGCACTGGTTCAAGCCAGGCCACCTGTGCAGCCTGTGGATGTCGATGGACGACGTGACGCCTGAAGGCGGTGCCATGGAACTGGTGCGCGGCTCCCATAAATGGCACCACTCCGCACCGGACGGCGTGTTCCATGGACCGGAGGACTATCGCGCGCCGATGCTCAAGGCAGCCAAACAGGAATATGTCGATCCGGACATCGTCTATGTGGCGGTGCCCAAGGGTGGTGGCTCGATCCACCACGGCTGGACCTGGCACGGATCGGGTCCGAACACCGGCAGCAACCCGCGCCGGTCGCTGGTGCTTCATGCCATGTCGTCGGAAGTCGAGTATGTGCCTGAGTGTTTCGGCCATGCCACCGGCCCGATCTACAGCCGTTACCGGCGGTTGGGCGACACCACGATCGACGAGAACCACTTTCCGATCATCTGGTCCAGGGATGGACGGCGCACTGCCGGCCTGGATGAATATTGTGCGGCCGCATGAAAGCTGAGGGCCAAAGAGTTTGATGGACCACCACTGGGATACAGCACCTGTCCTCTATGACGTCATCGGGCATGACGGCAGGGTTGAAATCTGTAACCGGACGCAATCCGAACAGCTGGGCTATGGCCGCGACGGCCTGGTGGGTGCAAGCATCGAACAGATTTACACCTCTGAATCCGCTGAAACACTGCGCGGCCTGGTGGGCGGTAACGGCGCCGGGGGTGCCGCACACGATATCGCCCTGCAGATGCGCCGCAAGGACGGCTCCCTGCTGGATGTCAGCGCGAACACAAGTACGGTGGCCACCGACGGTGCCGAAGCCGGCCTGTGCACAGTTAAAACGCGGCTCGACGGTGTGTTCGAGCGCCTGCGCCAGCTGGAACGGGACAATGAGGTGCTACGGGGCTTCGTGCAGCCGGCACGCGATGCCTGCTGGTGCATAGAATTTACCGAGCCGGTGGACTTGACCGCGCCGGAGGATGAATTGCTGCGCCAGATGTTTGAAAACGAGTGCAGTTGGCGGCTGTGTAACGATGCAATGGGGCGGCTCTATCAATATCCCTCAGGCGTGGAGTTCAACGAACAGGACGTGCGTGAGGTGTTCCGCCGCAACGCGGAAAACGAGGACTTCGTCCGCCTCCTGCTGGATGCCCGGTTCAATATCGATGGCGCGCCGTCGCTCGACTATCTTTATGACGGCACCGAAATGTATGCGGAAAACGACGTGCGTGGTCAGATCGAAAACGGACACCTCCTGCGCATGTGGGGAAATGTCCGTGACCTGTCGCGGCAGAAACGCAAGGAACAGGAACTCAACGATCGGCTGGACGCCATGCTGGACGTGCTGAGCGCTGCGCCGGATCCAATCCTGGTCGTTGGTGCGAACTGCACCCTGGAGGCCGCAAACCCGGCGTTCGAATGGTGTTTCGGCTGGCCGGTCGACCGGTTCCTGGGACGGGAACTGTCTTCCATTATGACTGCTGACCAGCCGATCAGTGATGTTGTCGCGGATGCGCGGTTTGCCGGTGCGGGTACGGATATCGCACTTGAGGTCATGTGCGCCAACGGCACCGGCAAGGCGTGCACGGCGCGCATGTCGACCCTGGCCGGCGAAGCAGCGGATATGCGCGTGGTTATGACGCTGCGCGCGGAGATGCCGGCAGAACAAACGATAAGAGCGTGAAGCCATGGTGAAAGTGATATTTGTGAGTCAATCAGGAGCGTTGGTGCATGCGGTTCACCGCAACTGAGAAGACGCCGGATCTGGCGTCGCTGAGCGAGCAAAGCTTCGCCTCCCTGCTCGGCGATCCAGCCGCGCGCGCGCTTCTGGACACATTGTCCGACGGGGTTGTTCTGGCCGATCCGGGCGGCACCGTGTGCTTTGTCAATGCCGGCGCTGAATCGATCAACGGCCTGCGCCGCGAACAGATCGTTGGACTGTCTCTCAACGCGCTGGCAAAACGCTCAACCCTCGACTGGACGGCGATGACGGATGCGTTTCACAACCGCAAACGCCAGGATTGCCTGGCCCTTGGCCAGAACCGCCAGACCATCCTGACCTCGGTCCGGTTCATCCGAGACAGCCAGCACAAACCATGCCTTACGGTGTTCGTGCAACGGGATCTGGAACTGCTCGACCACCAGAGACGGGTCGCCGAAGGGCGCAGTCCCCGCGAGGTATTCAAATTCGCAGCCGATGCCCAGACCACGCCTGATTTCGCGGCGCAGGCCGTGCTGTCGCCGCAGATCGGAACCATCCTGGCGAATGGCGAGCGGGCAATCCGGACCGGCGCCCGCATCCTGCTGATCGGTGAATCAGGCACAGGCAAGACGGAACTGGCCAAGCATTTTCACCAGCTGACGCAGAACAAGGCGGCGCCGTTCATTCACGTCAATTGCGGCTCAATCCCGGAAAACCTGTTTGAATCGGAGATGTTCGGCTATGAGCGTGGCGCGTTTACCGGCGCTGTGACGACCGGCAAAAAAGGCCTGATCGAGGCAGCCCGCGGCGGTGTCCTGTTCCTCGATGAAGTCGGTGAAATTCCCCAGGTGTCACAAGCCAAACTGCTGCGGTTCCTGGAAGACGGGATGGTCCAGAAGATCGGATCCCACACATCCCAGCATGTCGATACCATTGTCATCGCCGCGACCAACCGCGACCTTTTGCAAATGGTCGATAGCGGCCGGTTCCGCCGGGACCTGTTCTACCGGCTGAGCGTCATCACACTGGAAGTACCGCCGCTGCGCGAACAGGTGGGCCTGATCGATCATCTCACCGACTATTTCGTCGCCCGGGCAGCACGCACTCGCGGGCATCACCTGAAGGTCCATGCATCATGCCGCGCGGCCCTTGCAGCCTATTCCTATCCCGGCAACATCCGTGAGCTTTCCAATATCGTGCAGGGCCTTGCGGTGATGGCCGACGATGTGGCGCACGCATCGCACCTGCCGCCCCATGTGACCGATATCGCCACAGCGCCGACCGGCAGGCACGCCACCGCGTCTTCGGCCAACACATGGATGGCCAGCCACGACGCCACGCTGAAGGAAATGGTCAGAGGTTATGAGAGCCAGATCATCGATGCCGCGATTTCACGCCATGGCAGCAAACGCAAGGCCGCCAAGGCGCTCGGCGTCGACATCGGCACGATCGTACGCAAAACCCAACAACAACAGGAGCATTTGATCACCGAGGACTGATATTGCGCAATTGACGGGATACCGGGTGTATAATCAGCGTCTGCATGGACCCGGGCAGAAGTCCCATGTGGCGATATCCAATAACGGCATGCCATAAGGCAGCGGACGCCGGTTACGACAAAGTTCTTACAACGGGAGAGAAACAATGAATAAACGCCTGAAAAAACATCTGAACCGGACAGTGGCGCTGACTGCTGCCGGATGCATTTTTGCCAGCAGCGCGATGGCCGCCGGCCAGGTCAATCTTTTGACCTGGGAAGGCTATGCGGACGAAAGCTTCATAAAGCAATTCGAGGAAGAGTCAGGTTGCAAGGTGTCTGCGACCTATGTCGGCTCCAATGATGATTTCGCGCCCAAGCTTGCCGCCGGAGGTGGCGTCTACGACATCATCAGCCCGTCGATCGACACCACGAAAGTCATGATCGAGGCAGGCTTCGTCGAGCCGATCGATCTATCCAAGATTGCCCGTTTCGAGGAAATCTATCCGAAGTTCCGCAATGCGGAAGGCGTCAACCACGATGGCAAGACCTATGGCGTGCCGTTCGCATGGGGCTCGATCCCGTTCATGTACCGGACCGACAAAATTGCCGAAGCCGACGCGCCGACATCTCTCAAGGTTCTGTGGGACCCCAAATACAAGGGCAAGATCTCCTTGTGGGATGACAAGAGCTCGATCTATGTGGCGGCCCGCGTCAACGGCAATATGAACATCTTCGAGTTGAACGACGCCGAACTTGATGCCGCAAAGCAGAAGCTGATTGCCCAGAAGCCGCTGGTTCGCAAATACTGGTCGACTGCGGGCGAACTGGTCGATCTCTTTGCCGGTGGCGAAGTGTGGATCTCCAACACCTGGGGCGGATATCAGTCCAGCCTGCTGGCCGACAAGAACATTCCGGTCAAGGAATTCATTCCGGAGGAAGGTGCCGAAGGCTGGATGGATTCCTGGATGGTGGTCAAGGGCACGGCCAATTCGGAATGCGTCTACAAGTTCATAAACATGTCGATCTCCGAACACGGCCAGTGCGGCATGTCCAACTATAATGGCTATTCATCGTCCAATCCGGTTGCCGCCAAGAAATGCATGAGCCCGGAGCAGTTCACAAAACTGCATCAGGACGACGTCAACTACATGGACAGCCTGTTGCTGTGGACCAATCTTGGTGCACGCCTCGAGCACTACACCAACATCTGGAACGCGGTTAAGGCGTCCAACTGACGATACCCAAATAAGCACCGGACATCGGGCTGAGCCGATGTCCGGTGCATCGACCATCAATGAGAGAGTGGCAACGACCCTATGGGCAGTATCATTCAACTGAAGAACGTTTCGAAGACGTTCCCCGGCGGAGTTGTCGCCGTCGACACTGTGAACCTGGACATCGAGGAGGGAGAATATGTCACCCTGCTCGGTCCATCCGGCTGCGGCAAGACCACGGTCCTGCGCATGGTCGCCGGGTTCGAGGCGCCGGATACCGGTTCCATAGAACTGGCCGGAGAGGACGTCACCGACCTGCCGCCCTATCGCCGTCAGGTCAATATGGTGTTTCAGGACTATGCCCTATTTCCCCATATGACGGTGAGCCAGAACGTCGGTTATGGCCTGCGCATCGCGGGCGTCCCGAAAGGCGAGATTGCCGAGCAGGTTCGCAAGGCGCTCGATCTGGTCGAGCTGACCGGAAAGGCGGAGCGCCGGCCGAATGAGCTGTCCGGCGGTGAACGCCAGCGTGTGGCCCTGTCACGCGCGATCATCCGCCAGCCCAAGGTGCTGCTGCTTGATGAGCCGTTGTCGGCGCTGGATGCAAATCTGCGCGAGAACATGCGTGTCGAACTGCGCCATCTGCACCAGAGAATCGGCCTGACATTCGTCATGGTGACCCACGACCAGACCGAAGCGCTGGTGATGTCGGACCGGGTGGTGGTGATGGAAAGCGGACGGGTCGCACAAATCGGCACGCCATCTGAACTCTATGACCATCCCAACAGCACCTATGTGGCAAGTTTCATCGGCACATCGAACGTGCTCAGGGGACATGTCTCGGCAATCGGTGCGGAAGACATCACCATCAATTACGGTAGCGAACATCTGACCGCGGCGAAAAACGGCGGCGACTATGCCGATGGGGACGCGATCTGTATGACCATCCGGCCGGAAAAAGCGCGTCTGATAAACGGCGCCAAGCCGGCCGGGGAGAAGACAAATCAGTTCAAGGGTACTGTCCGCGAAGTGCTGTTCCAGGGGTCTATCGCACGGGTCAGCATAGACCTTGTGTCCGGAGATATGTTCACGCTCGATCTGATGCTCGCCAACACATCGGCACAATCGGAATTGCCTCAGGAAGGCAGCGCTGTGACCGTTGCGGTGGATGCGCAGAACGTCAACACCTTTGCCGATGAGGCCGTGTCATGAAGCTGCAGACGCGCAAGAAACTTGCAGCCCTTGGCGTGTTGTCGCCGCCGGTGCTGTGGTCGCTGGTGTTTCTGTTCACGCCCTATCTGATCATGTTCACCTACAGCTTCTATCTGAAGAAGTTTCCGACCTTCGAACCGGCTTTCCAGTTCGGCAATTATGCCCAGCTGATCCTCGACCCGCAATATTACCAGGTGCTGCTGAGGACCGCGAAGATCTCCATCATGGTGGCGATCTTCTCCTTTGCGCTGGGATATCCGTTCGCCTATTTCCTCGTGTTCAAGATCAGATCGAACAAAATGCGTGCGCTGCTCTATATGGCGGTGATCGTGCCATTATGGGTGTCCTATCTGTTGCGCGCCTATACCTGGAAAACGATCCTCGGCAGCGAGGGCATTCTGAATTCATTCCTTGTGTGGTCCGGCATCCTCGACGAGCCGACCGACATATTTCTCTATAACCAATTCTCGATGGTGGTGACGCTGACCTACATCTACGTGCCGTTTATCGTGATGCCTGCCTATGCCGCGCTCGAGCGAATACCGCGCAGCCTGATCGAGGCGTCGAAAGACCTGGGCGTCGGGCCGCTTCGGACATTCTGGTCGGTCACCCTGCCGCTGTCGTCGCCAGGCATTGCCGCCGGCATGACGATTTCGTTCTGCCTGACATTCGGCGACTTTATCGCGCCCGCCCTGGTCGGTGGACCGAACGGCTTCATGATCGCCAATGTGCTGACCTCGCAGTTCGGCGCGGCGCTGAACTGGCCACTGGGTGCGGCCCTGTCCATCGTCACCCTGGTGGTGGTCCTGACAATTATTTCGGCTTCCGACCGGTTGCAGCGGTCCGGCAAGCTCGAAATCGCTTGAAGGAGAGGCCGATGGCAGTTGTCGACCACACCGCACATTCAGCCAGCGCCGTGAACCGGCGGGAACTGTCCCTGGCCGACCGCATTTCGGTGCATGGCGGCTCCAGCTTCCTCTATACGCTGGCGGGCTGCGTCCTGGCATTCCTCTATCTGCCGATCGCTGTTCTGGTGATCTTCAGTTTCAACGACAGCCGAACCCTGACACTGCCGCTCACGGGGTTCACTCTCGATTGGTATGACAAGATGTTCGCCAATGCGGACCTTTTGGCATCGATCGGCAATTCTCTCTATGTCGCAGCGTTCGCCGTCATGATCACTCTGGTGATCGGCATTCCGGCAGCCTTTGCCCTCGACCGGCTGGAGTTTCCCGGCAAGACCGTGTTCAGGCGGCTGATCTTGATGCCGATCGCCCTGCCCGGCATCATCACCGGCATATCCATGCTCAATCTGTTCCGGGTGATGGGCTTCAACCTCAGCCTGGAAACGGTCATTCTGGGCCACGCCACGGCCCTGCTGGCCGTAACGGTCACCCAGATATTTGCCCGGCTGCAGAGACTGCCGCGGTCCATGGAGGAAGCATCCGCCGATCTCGGCGCCACTGCCATCCAGACGTTTTTCTATGTCACCCTGCCAAACATCAAGGCCGCCATCATCGGCACGGCGCTGATCTGCTTCACCCTGTCGTTCGACGAGATCCCGGTCACCTTCTTCCTGACCGGGCGCGACAACACCCTGCCGATGTATATCTGGTCGAGCCTGCGGCGCGGCATTACGCCGGAAATCAATGCGGTCGGCACGATCATCATTCTGGTGTCGGTGGTGCTGATCGTGTTTTCGGTCTGGCTGCTGCACGAGCCGGACAAGAACTAAAGTTACAACAGGTATCCACATTACACCTATTCAAGGAGATCCGATCATGAGCGGTGCCGTCACCACATTCGATGAGAACGCCTTTTCCGGACTGCTGCATGCCGGCATTCACGGCACCTTCATGCGCCTGGCGCCGATGGCGGCCAATGCGGATGCCTTGCGCAGTGCGGAGATCGACGCCGCAGTCATAGGCTTCCCGTGGGACGCCATGTGCATCAGCCGGACCGGCACCAATTACGGCCCCCGGGCGATCCGCGATGCATCCGATCAATTCTCTTTCTACAATGCCTCTTACGGGCTTGACCTCAACGACCACTACAAGATGGCCGATTGCGGCGACGTGCCTGTCGTTCCCGGCAGCGGTGTTGTCACCATGGAGCGGGCTGAAGCCATGGTTGCAGCAGTGCTTGAGGGCGGCGCCATGCCGATCACCATCGGCGGCGACCATTCGATCACCATCGCCTGCGTCCGGGCGTTTGCCAAAAAATACAAGAAACCCGGTCTGGTGCTGGTCGACATGCATTTCGACACAGCCGTTGAGCTTGGCGGCGAGGAACTCAGCCACTGCTGCCCGATCCCGCGGGCGGTTGATGCGGGCTTTGATCCGAAAAATATCGCCATTGTCGGCACCTCGGGCTGGATGAACCCCAAGTCGGAACTGAAATATATCCAGGACCAGGGCATCACGCTGATCACGCTTGAAGAAGTGATGGAAATGGGCGTCAAGGAAGCCGCCCAGAAGGCCGCAGCCGTTGCCAATGACGGCACGGACGGCTTCTATCTGACCTATGACATCGACTCGATCGATGCCGCCTATGCACCGGGCACCGGCGTCCCCTCGCCCGGCGGGCTGACCTCGCGCGAGGCAATCATGATGATCCGGGAATTGTCCAAGTCCGGCATTCAGGGTCTCGATCTGGTGGAAGTCTCGCCGTCCTGGGATCATGACGGCATCACCTCGCGGCTCGCGGTCAGGCTGATCCTCGAAGCGCTGGCCGGTAATGTCATGGGTCAGAGCTAAGGCAGGCTTTAGCTGACCGGAAACTGCCAGCACCTAGATCCTTAGGTAGCCGTTGATTGAGGGATGAGTGTTGGCTCCTGCTGCAAGGTTGCACATTCCAAAGTGTTGGGGGCGCTGGTATGTTGGTGGCATGAGCACCAGGATTGCCCGCAATCTGTCGATCAAGCAGATTCGTGCCTTTGTCAGTGTTGCCAGGTTGGGCTCTTTCAGCCGGGCAGCCGAAGCATTGGCGATATCACAGCCAGCACTTTCACTAACCGTTCAGCAATTCGAGGAAATTGTCGGTGTCGCCTTGTTGAAGCGGACGACGCGGTCGGTTTCGCTCACCGAGCATGGGCGCGAGTTGCTGCCAAAGGCGGAAAAGATCCTCGACGATATCGAGGCGGCGATTGCCTCGACCCGCGCCAGCGCTGAGCGGCGGGAAAATCAGGTCAGGATCGCGGTGCTGCCGTCTGTTGCCATTCGCGTCGTGCCTGAGGCAATGCGCGGGTTTGGCGAAGTATCGCCGCAAACCGCCATTCACCTGCAGGATGACAACGGCCGTGGTGTCCAGGCGCAAGTGTTGAGCGGGGCGGCCGATTTCGGTATTTCCAACATCTGGGCGCACGATCGGGAGCTGGAATTTGCCCCCTTCATGCGCGATCGGGTGGGCCTTGTCTGCCGGGGCAATCATCCGCTGGCCAGGCGCAAGCAGAACCTGACATGGGCGCAGCTTGAGGGCACACCCTTCGTCGCCATGGCGGCAGATACCGGCATCTGCCGTCTGACCGAAGGCGTCGAAGGCCTGCCGCAGTCGGTAACTGATCCAGCCTTCACCGTGCTGACGATGGCTGCGCTGGTCGGCCTTCTGGAAAATGGCGAGGCGGTTTCCGCCCTGCCGGCGCTGGCGGCACCTGATTACCTCAATCCTTCGCTCGTCTATCGTGACCTGTCACAGCCGGTAATCCATCGTGAGCTTTGCCTGATCACTGCCCGGAAACACCCACTGTCACCGGCCGCGGATGCCTTCATACGGTTCCTTCTGGATCATTCGGCCCGCATTTGCGCGATGTTTCCCAACCACACAGTTGACTGCGCCGCCGTGGCGGGTTGATTTATAATTTTTACTTATAAATCGTTCCATTCTTCAAATTTTACTCTGAAGCCTATCCCCGGCACTGTGCTCCCAGAGACCGCAACCTTGGGAGAACACAAGATGCTCTTGGCCATATCGGAAAAAATGCGTCCGGAAGCAGAGGTCATGGACCTGGCACGGCTGGGATCGCTGCATTCATCGACCCTCAGCTTTATGCGCACGCTGGTGCGACAGATCATGAAGGAGGAGTGGGCTATTGAGAGGCGGGTGTTTGACCTCGATGAAGATGGCTACGGCACCGCCATCTACCAGATCGAAACGCCCAACGACACGTTCAACTTCGTGCTGTTTTCCAACCAATTGGCGGATGAAGACCGCAACGACCGGGTGATCGCCACCAGCTGGGATCTGACGATGGCTCTGTGCGAAGGCGTCGTTGACGACATATGGCTTGAGGATCTGCGCCGCAATGTTCCCAGGCAGGAAGCCGGCCGTGTCGATGCCCGGGTGTTCAGCCTGTCGCGTGCTAATCGCAGTTCGCGCCTGTTCAGCTATGTGCTGGACGAATTGTCTGCCGGGCGCCAGCCCGATGCCGACAAGATTGCTGAAGTTGGTTATCTTTACCGCACCACCGCCGTCTATGGCAGCGGCAAGCTGGGCATGGCGGACTGGAACAAGGTCCGCAAAAAGTTCCCCGACTTCAACCGCCCGTTCGCACCAGAAATGTTCATCTGTTATCTTCTGCGCCAGTTCAGCCTGGATCAGGTCGACCATATCGCGAAATCGCGCGCACCCGAGACGGCGGTTGCCCTGGATGCCCGTTTGAAACGGTTCTTCGGGATCGGCAACTCGACAGGCCTGGGCATGGCGCCCTATCTGGTCAACCATGGCGAGCTGTTCAGCCAGTGGATAGAAATGCGCGAAACAGCACTGGCCCAGGCGCTGCACAAGGCAACACCGACGCCGTGGCGCATCGGCCTGTTCCACGATCTGGTGCAGCGCGCCATAGCGCACTTCACCCAGAGCCGTACCAGCGATGACGAACAGATCGAACGCAACCGCGTGCTGATTGAGGAACTGGACAAAGTCGCGCACTGGGTAACGCAGCGCGGCGACCAACTGGACACCTGGTCGGTTCTGTCGGACCATGCCCGTGAGACCTGGAGCCTGGAAACCCAGGAACTGATCCACGCAATCTGTCTGGAAATCCACCCCGAACTGGTCAATGATCTGGAAGGTAATTTCACCATTGTTCCAAATCCGATAGTCGATCCGGCGATGACCACGGCTGAACTGCGCCGGCTGATCGAGGATCGCTACGACTGGGCCCTGGAGATCAATTTCTCCGATCCGGCATGCTGTGATGCCTTCTGGTACCGCTCGGAGGAAAAGCTTGAACCACGGCTGGGATTTGTCGGTGCCGATCCCGGTATTGAAAAGCAGATGCCGCTGCCGATCGGCCGCCGGGTGCGCGAATGCTACGATGCGCTGGTGGAGGACCTGGCCGCACATCCAGACAGCGATGTCATCCACTTCCTGCTGCGCTGTCCGGCGCTGAAGAGCATCGTTCGCCGCATCCAGACCATGAGCCGGCACAAATACGCTGAAATTCGCGCCAACCTGGCCGACCGCAATGTCCGTCCGATGGACCTGTTGCGCTGCAAGCTGGCGTTCTTCGGCGTCAGCAAGTTCGATCCACGGTCAAAACTGTGGGTCCGCAACACGATGTATCAGGGCGCGCCGCTGATCGACGATATAGGCCGGACATATGACAGCTGGTTCCTGCCGCTGAAACCCGACATGAAGGAGATCCGGCCATGAAAGTTTCCCGCAATGAAATGATCGCGGCACTGTCGAGGGCCTATGAGGGCGCAGGCCACCATATCGGCGACTATGAAGATGCCGCGCAGTTGGTGACGTATTCGCAGATGTGCAACCTCGGAGGCTTTGAGCGCATCGCCATGCCGCCGGCCGGCCCGAAGGGCGGCGCCACGCCCCGGCTGGTGTTTGAAAACAACGATGCCGCGGTGATCGATGCCGGCGGCGCGGATGTCTGCGAGCATGGTTCGCTGGCAGCCCACCTGGCCTTCGCCAAAGCGCAAATATCCGGTTTTGCCACCGTGCAGCTGGCCAATTGCCGTTATCCTGAGCTGATTTTGCGCTGCCTGTCGCTCGTTGCACAGCAAGGGGTGTTCATCTCGGCCTATTGGAAGGACGCAGACGGCAGGTACGGCGTCAGTTTCGAAAGCGGCGCGGTGTTCCCGCATTATTGGCAGGTGACAACGCCTCACAGCGCGGAGGAGACCTCGACCATCACCATCATCTGCACCAACCAGCCGGCCCTGCTGGCCGATGCCGTGGCTTACCAGGCAGAGCAGCCGGGCGTTGCGCGGCAGGAATTCTCAGCCTCGCAGCTCGCCGCCAACTACAATCAAGCCCTGGAGCTAGGCGTGACGGTCGATGAAGATCACTGGAACGACCTGAACGCTGCCGCCTGGCCCATCCTGGTGCCTGCAAGCGACCATTCCCGCGCTGGCGCCGGCCCTGCCTAGAGCATGATCTCATTGTGTCGGATGGATTTGACCTGCTTTTCGGTGGGCCTAATCAGCCCACCGGCTCAGATGCGCCACACCCAGTTTAACCGCGCGCGCCTAAACTTCAGCTCTCCGCTTTCGGCGCCAGCCGAACAGACCGAGCAAGCCGAGGCCTCCTGCAAGCAGTGGCAGAGTCGCCGGTAAGGGTACCGGCGTCGGCAGGTCCGCAAATGTCAACCGCATAGAATCCAGAACAACCAGGCCGGCGGTCGACGCTTCAATCTCGATAAAACTGACCAATGTCGCGAAAACAAGGGTCTGGATGCCGGGTTTACCATTCGATGTATCCGGGACAAAAATCGTTTCAACCAATCGACCCTCGGCATCAAGAAAATTAACCTCGGGATTAAAACCGTTGGTGTTGTCGCGAACCGCAAAAAACTCGATGGCAGATATGGGAGAACTTAGATCGACTGCTGCAATAATACCTGGCGTCTGGGGGAAAGAGTGGATAACCCATGCCTGAAAACCCGTATCGTAGAACAAAGGTTGGCCCAGCGTCCCACCGGGAATGCCACCATGGAAATCGGCGCGGAAAGGGGCAATGCCCTCGAATGTCGGGTCATTCGTGCCCGACATCGTGTCGAACGTTTCGAATATCACAGTTGCCGCCAGAGCCTTGCCCGTCGACACCGGTAAAACCATCATAGCGACAAACAAACTGTACGCAGCGGCAGCGAGTGTTTGGCGAAGACTGCATGTGGACATTTCCTACTCCCCGCAACCGCTTCCAGAAGTTGTCGCCCCTATCCGTCAGGTCTATGAAAATTGCCTGCGATACAATTTCAGACATCAGCATCACTCAAAAACTTCAATGCGGCCAAATCAAATTCTAGTGAAGCGAGTGTTGTTGGATGCGTTCACCAACGGTGAAGACCTGGCTTCGACACAGCATCGACATTCTCTAGTGATGGAGGATCTGTTCGAGAAATTTGGCGGTGCGGGGCTTTGTGGCTTCGGAGAAGAATTTATCAGGCGTGGCGTCCTCGACGATCTCGCCATGATCCATGAAAATTACCCGGTCGGCGACACTGCGCGCAAAGCCCATTTCGTGGGTCACCACGATTGAGGTCATGCCTTCGGCCGAGAGCTCCCGAATGACGTCGAGCACTTCTTTTATCATCTCCGGATCCAGCGCCGAGGTTGGTTCGTCATACAACATAAGCCGCGGGTTCATCGCCAGCGCACGGGCAATGGCGACACGCTGTTGCTGGCCGCCGGACAATTCGTCGGGATAGCTGTCGGCCTTTTCGGGAATATGAACCTTGATCAACATCTCGCGCGCCGTTGCTTCAGCGACAGCAGCGGTTCGGTTCAACACGACCTTTTGCGCCAGCATCACGTTCTCGAGCGCGGTCAGATGCTGAAACAGCTCGAAATTCTGGAACACCATTCCGAGTTGCTGACGGATGGCATGCGCCCCCCGGTTAAGTGAACTTATCTCCTGGCCGTCGAATTCGACCACGCCGCCATCTATGGTTTCAAGAAGATTGAGGCACCGCAGCAGCGTCGACTTTCCCGAACCGGACGGGCCGATTATGACCACGGTTTCGCCAACCGAGAAATCAAGCGATACGCCTTTGAGCGCCTCGAAGTCGCCGAAGCTCTTTCTAAGGTTGGAAACCTTGATGATCGGTGTCGAAGTCATCGCATGCCCTTGTTGCCGGCAGATACACCGAGCAGGCGATTGACGATGCCGCGTTTCTCAGCCGCCTGCTGTTTGCGCCGCCCCGTGGCCCAGTGTTCAATGCGGGCCTGAATGATCATGAATATGGTGGTGAAGGCGAGATAGTAGATCCCGGCTGCCGACAATGCCTCAAGATAGCGGAAGTTTGCGCTCGCGGTCTGGTTGGCGACCAGCAAAAGTTCCTCAACCGCGATAACAGAGATGAGCGCGGACAATTTCAGCATTCCAATGAGTTGATTGCCAATCGGTGGAATCACGATTCGCAATGCCTGCGGCAACACGACATGGCACATGACATGCCAGTCCTTCATGCCAAGGGCGCGCCCGGCCATGCGTTGTCCGCGTCCGACCGCCTGAAGACCCGAACGCAGGATCTCCGACATATAGGCGGCCTCATTGAGCGAGAGCGCGATAATGGCGCAGGCAAAGCCGGACAGGAGTATTCCAAACTGCGGCAGCACATGGAACACAAAGATAATCTGGAAGAGTACCGGTGTCCCGCGGAACAGCCAAAGGTAGACGACCACCAAGGGCTGCAGGGCGGTAATCCGCGATTCCTGCGATATCGCGATCACGAGGCCAATCAGGACGCCCAACAGGATTGACAGAATGGTCACCGAAAGGGTCATCTGACCGGCATAGAAGAAGGTCGGTGACGTCAGATATTTGAGTATCAGTGAGAACGAGTCCATGGCAGTCCCGGTTCATCGTGGAGCCGCCGGCGGCCAGAGGCCGCCGACGATGTTGCCTGGATGGTGATCAGAACAGTGAGACGCTGCTGGGTAAACCGTATTTTTCGATCAGCTTCGCGTAGGTTCCATCCTTGACCGCGATTGCAAGTGCCTTTTCGATCGCAGCCCGCATCTCCGCATCGCCTTTGCGAATGGCGAAACCGATCTGAGTGTTGGCTGCAAAAGTCTTACCCACGATCTCGTAATCGTCCGGCAATTCGGCGACCTGCACGGTCGCACCCGGGGTCGAATTGTAAAACGCGTCCGCGCGCCCGCTCTTTACCGACAAAGCACTGTCCTGCGCGGTCGGAAATGTCATGACAGTAACCGCACCCTTCCCCGCGTCAGTACATTTGGCGCTATCTTCGCGCGCGTAGCTCTCCTGGATGCCGCCCAGCGTCACCGCCACTTTCAAACCGCAAAGATCGTCCCGTGATCCAACCTTGTGGGGATTGCCCTTCTTCACGATTATCTCATTGCCGACCCGCATATAGGGCACGAAGTCAACCTGCTCTGCGCGTTCCGGTTTGATGTACATCGCAGAGTTGATGATATCCATCCTGCCCGATTTCAGGGCAGGTATCAGCCCGCCAAAATCCATCGGCATCGGATTGACCTCAAGACCGAGCAGGCCGGCCAGATGGGCACCAAATTCGATGTCGAATCCAGTCAATTTGCCATCGACCATATATTCGAATGGTCGGAATGTGGCGGCGGTGCCATATGTCAGTTTACCGCTTTCGACGAGCTTGGTTGGCGGTGTCACCTGTTGAGCGGTCACGGCAAAGGTTGAAGCGGCAAGGACAACCAAACCGGCGCAAAGTCTGCTGAATTTTATCATTGATTTCATCGTTCTCTCCCTGTTTTCCAGTTAGCTGGATTTCCCCTGGACAGCCCTCGCCCCAAACCCGCAGCGGTGCCTCGCGGGTTCATCGCCCAGATCAACCCGCGAAAAAATCAGAATGGATTTTTCGCGGAAAAGTTGATCGCGTTCAAAGTGCTACAGCAACTTGTCCGCATCCGATTGGATGTGGGTTGCTGTAGCCGCTGCGGGCATCAGGGTAACGACAATTTGATGACATGAGAAGCGGGGATTAGGAGCCGGTGATCCGGGTTCGAGGTTTCATGCATATGCAAACGGCTCTAACCGCCGGCGGTCTGGCCACCGTCGATGATAAGGGCTTCAGCGGTGATGAAGCCGGCCTGCGGTGACGCCAGATAGAGGGCTGCGAAGGCGATCTCTTCCACCGTGCCGAGGCGCTTGACCGGGTATTTCTGCGCCTGTTCCAGCAGCCCGGCCTTGCTATCACCATCAACGGCAAAACCCTGACGCGTCATGTCGGTCTCGACCACGCCTGGACAGATGCTGTTGACCCGGATCTCAGGCGCCAGTTCGAGCGCCATGGCACGGGTCAGATTGACCACGGCACCCTTGGCGGCGCAATAAGCTGTGGTGTCGGGATAGCCGTTGATGCCGGATTGTGAGGCAATATTGACAATGCTGCCGCACGATGCCTTGAGCGCTGGCAGTGCTGCGCGGCTGCAAAAGAAGGTGCTCTTCAGATTGGCGTCGATCACATAAGTGTAAACGTCTTCGTCGGTGTCGGCCATGGAGGCGCGCGCGAAGGTGCCGGCATTGTTGACCAGGACGTCGAGCCCGCCCAACTGCTCGAGCGCTGCCTTGACCACCGCCTCGCAGCCAGCCACCGTGGCGACATCGCCCGGTGCTGCAACCGCGCGGCCTTGTGCATCAAGCTCGACCAAGGCCGCTGCAACAGAGGCCTCCGTGCGGCCGTTGACCGCGACCCGTGCCCCAGCATCCAGAAAGGCCCTGGCGGTCGCCTTGCCGATGCCCCGTGATGCCCCGGTTACCAATACCGCCTTGCCACTGAAATCCATGTCTGTTCTCTCCCTTGCCTGGCCATTTGTCATGGCTTGAGGATCATGGTCTCACAAGTTGGGCAATCGGCAAAAAAATTGCCGCGGGTTTTGCACCGCGGCAAGTTTGGCCGCCCGAAGGCAACCTGTGCGGGCTTGCGGTCGTGACGCATGCGTCAAGCCGGTGCCTCGCTTATGTCGATCGGCCGGGTGCAGACGGAGTCAAGATGATCTGCTGCCCGGCCAAGCCTTGCCGTTTCCGCCTGGCCCATGGTGTGAGCATGGTGCCTGTCTCATTGCGGGACACGGCTTAGAAGTGTTGAAGACCTAGAAGCAAGCAGCGTGCCGGACCGGCCGATTGGCCGGCGGCAGCAAAAAAACACTATGGGGAGGGTTAACCGGGCAGGCTCAACGGTCGCGAAACTTGTCCCGGGCGGTCTGTTCCATCATATCGGCGATCGCCACGGAGCCTGGGTCGGCGCGTCCGCGCAGTCCCTCAATGGCACCGAGATGTTCGGTTTCGCCCTTGTGCTGGATCAGTTTCCGCTGCGCCTCGATGCTCTCCACATCCATGGCGATGGCGACGATCGCGCGGGTCATCGCGTCGCGTTTTCTGTCATCCATCTTGGCGCTGGTCCACGGCTCTTTCGGTGCAAGGCGGCGCTCAAAAAAGGCTGACAACCGGTCCACATGACCGAGAGTGTCGGCCGGTGGCAAGACCCGCGCCGTGCCGTTCAGGTGGACAGAAACATAGGTCCATGTGGGCACCTGATTTGCGACATCGTACCAGTCTGGGCTGATATAGGCATCCGGCCCCTGGCAGGCCAGAAGCGCCCTGGCGCCGGCGCCGATGAATGTGTGAACCGGATTGGCCCGGGCGACATGGAACTCAACAGATATCCTGTCCTGTGCTGTCTGTTCGACAAGAAATGGCACATGGACCCCAAAGGGGCCGTCCGGGGCTGCCAGAACAAAAAGCCCGAAGGCACGATCGCGCAACACGCCGAGCGCTTCGTCGTCGTCGATCTCAAAGGCTGGAGGGATAAACATAAGTCCGAGAACTCCAATGCGCCTGTGCGGAACCTTATTGTTGGCGCAGAAGACGCGCCACATAATCGGGCAACGGCGTGCCCGGGGTCAATCTTGGACAAGGCTCAGGCGCACCGAACTGCGGCGTCACCGGCAAAACGCCGGCCCATACCGGCAGCGCATAATCTTCCTCGTCATCGCTGGGCGGCGCGGCGCGCACCTTGGCTGAGGCCTCCGTGATCGGCATGGAGAGCAGCGTGGTCGCCTTTAACTCCTGGGCCGTGACCGGGCGGAGTTCTGCCCAGCGGCCGGGAAACAGGCCTTCCATGAAAGTTTCGAGGCGGGCCAGTTTCTCCTCATCGTCCTCGACCTTTTCGGCTGTGCCGAACAGCATTACCGAGCGAAAGTTCATGGAATGGTGGAAGCCCGAGCGGGCCATGACGAAGCCGTCATTATGGGTGACGGTCAGACACACCTCCGCGCCCGCGGATTTGCGCAGCATGCGGCTGGCGGACGAGCCGTGCCAATAGACCCGGTCGTCTTCCCGCCAATAGAGCGTCGGCGTCACATAGGGACTGCCATCGATGACATACCCGACATGACAGACATGGCCGGCATCAAGGATCGGATCGATGGCTGACCGATCATAGGCGCCACGCTCATGAAGGCGCCGCAACCTGGTGCGTTCGCTCGGGGATTTCGTGGTCATGGGTATCGCTCTCCTGAAAGACACGGATTTTCAGGGCCGGTTATCGGCAAAAACTGGCTATTTCAAAATAACCAATATTTGTGTATTTAAAGATACCAATATATCACCGTCCTTTTAAGGAGCCGCCCATGCCCGCGGACAGGATTGCAGCCTTCATTTCCGTGGCCCTGGACCCGGATCAGGACGCACCGCTTTACGTGCAATTGTTCGAGCAGCTGCGCGACCTCATTCTGGACGGCCGGCTCAAGACCCGACAGCGGCTGCCGTCGACCCGGGCGCTAGCCGATGACCTCGGCGTTTCGCGCACCACCACACTTGCGGCCTATGAACACCTCATGAGCGAGGGCTATATCGAGGGCCGCCGGGGTTCCGGTGCCTATGTGGCAGCACATTTGCCGGAAGATCTTTTGCTTGCCCGTGCGCCACGCTGTGAGGAACCACGAAAGCCGGAGCCCGCTGAGACGCAAACCGCGGGCAGACCGGCAATCGTTCCGTTCGATCCCGGCGCACAGGATGCCCGGCTGTTTCCCTTTGCTGAATGGAGCCGCCATCTCGCCCGCACTTGGCGTGCGCCCGACACAGACCTGCTGCACCATAAAAACTCCTTTGGTCATGCACCATTGCGCGCAGCGATCGCTGCCCATCTGCGCGACATGCGCGGCATCGACTGCCAGGCAGCCCAGGTGGCGATCACTTCGAGTGCCGCGGAATCCGTGGCGATCGTGGCGCGCGCGGTGACAAGTGCCCGCGACACGGTGCTGGTCGAGGACCCCGGCTATCTGGCAACCTATAGAGCGCTGGAAGGCACCGGCGCCCATGTGGTGCCGCTCGCGGTCGACGCCCAGGGGTTTGCGCTTGCAAACGCCGACTCATCCGCTGCCACCGCGCAGGCGGTCGTGATCACCCCGTCACGGCACTATCCACTCGGCATGACCATGCCGCTCGCGCGGCGCCTGGAGCTGCTCAAATGGGCGGAGGACAGCGGTGCCTGGATCATCGAAGACGACTATGATTCCGAGTACCGTTATGTCGGGCGGCCCCTGTCGGCGCTCATGAGCCTCGATCAATCGGGCCAGGTGATCTATCTGGGCAGCTTCTCCAAGACCATGTTCAAGTCGCTCAGGCTCGGCTTCGTGATCGTGCCGGAACGTTTGGTCGGCCGGCTCTCAGAAACCCTTGCCGAAGTCGGCTCCAGCGCGTCGGCGATCGCCCAGCCGGCATTGGCGGAGTTCATGGCAAGCGGCCAGTTCGCCGCCCATATCAGGCGCATGCGCAGGCTTTATGCGGAGCGGCAAAAAGCATTGCTGGCAGCACTCGATGAACATCTGGCCGGGGTGATCGAGGCACCGAGGCAAAGTGCCGGCATGCATATCCCGGCCTTCTTCAGCGAGGCCCTTGCCGCGCGCATGAGCGATACCGAGGCTGTGCGGCGGCTCAACGAGGCCGGACTTGCAGCAACGCCACTTTCGACCCACTACCGCCAGGCACCGCCGCGCCATGGGTTGCTGCTGGGCTTTGCAGCCTTCGAGCCCAACGACCTTCGCCGTGCGGTTGCGCAAATGGCCATGGTGTTGAAGTAGGCTCTTTCCTCTCCCTGGCGGTACTGCCAATATGGTTGGACCAGCCAGGGACGGCCGTGTTGGAGGATGGACACTCATGAAGTTTACCGCGCCGATGGTTCTCGGCTCCCTCGTGTTTGCCGCCGCCCTGAGCGGATCAGGCAACGATGCCCTGGCGGTGTGCGACAAGCGCAACTCGCGGCCTGAATGCGGCATCTGGAACACCGCTCTTGAAAACCCCTATGTCATCCTGGCCGGCAAGCACGCCTTCATTGGGACCGCGATCTACCGGGTCTGCCTGGTCGGCAAGCATCCACCGGTCGAACTCGACCTTGAATCCGGCGGCAAGGTGATCACCACCTTGAAACTGCCGCGCAATGGCGCTGCCTGCCGTGATGTGTCGATCAACGGGTCGACCGACCTGCAGGTGCGTAGCCGTCCCGAAGGCAGGGGCGTGCGGGGCACGTATGTTTATATTCGATAGGCTTCGATGGCCGCGCGATATGCCGGAAAACCGAGGTCCACTTTTCGGATTGTGCCGAATGTCGTCGAGCCAATGATTGCACTGCGGTCGAACATAAATGATCATACCGTTGTCTATGTCTCATTTGGGGGTAATGGGAAAAACTTGCTCGAGATCCTGTATTTTACGAAATGTTGCTCTGAGCGCCTCCACTTCGACGATGTGTGATAGAAGATAACCACGCAGGGGAAGGGGTTAGTGCGATGGGATTGTCACCGAAAGATAAAGCCGCTGCAGACAAGGCCACCGCAGACAAGGCCACCGCAGACAAGGCCACCGCAGACAAGGCCGCCGCAGACAAAGCCGCCGCAGACAAGGCCGCCGCAGACAAAGCTACTGCCGACAAGGCCGCCGCAGACAAGGCCGCCGCAGACAAAGCCACTGCCGACAAGGCTGCCGCAGAGAAAGCCGCTGCGGAAAAAGCCGCAGCGCGAAAAACGAAGCTCAGCGATGCCCGGAGTCGGCTCGCAAGCTTCCTTCCAGCTCCAATAGATTCAATAATAAACTCAAGCATGAGCGATTCAGAGCGCACTAGAGTGCTTTTGGTCACAGTTAGCAGGCAATTATTTGTCGCGTTAGCGGTCTCTATTTCTTTGGGCTTTATTATTGTTATTACACTTCAGAATTTTGGCGGTTCTGAACACGTCACCCTTCCAATTGTTATGCTGTGTGGAATTGTTGGTGGGTTTGTTGGAATTCAACGAAGATTAAAAGATTTAACAATGCACGACCTTGAACTTCTGGCTGACTCCAGAATATACTTAATCCTGTCTCCATTTGTCGGAGGCGTTCTCTCTCTAGTTTTGTACCTGCTGTTTATATCCCAATTGTTACAGGGGGATTTATTTCCAAGATTTGTTGCAGACTCGAAAACCCCTGTGCTGACCAAGGGTTTCTTTTTGATTGCCGATCAACATGCTAAAGGCGGGTTCTCTGGTTATGCCAAGCTAATGTTTTGGTGTTTTCTTGCCGGCTTTTCAGAGAAATTTGTGACGGATGTCATTGGAAAGTTCGAAGGAAACGCGGTCAAAACGATTAAGTGACCCAACCATCTGATCGCGTGGATGGTGTGGGTTCGCTGTCGGAAAAATGGAATCTTGCCTTGAGCGGTTGACGCTGCGGCTTGCCCAAAATGAAGTCGGCGGCGCGGGCTGCGATCATCTGAGTCGGTGCATTGAGATTGGCGCTGATCACCTGCGGCATGACTGATGCATCGACCACCCGCAAGCCCTCGATACCGTGAACCCGAAGCTCGCCATCGACGACGGCCATGTGGTCCGTGCCCATGCGGCAGGTCGCACACGGGTGGTAGTCGGTCTCGGTCGCGTTCCTGATAAATGCGAGAATGTCGGCGTCGCTGGTGGCATCATCGCCCGGTAGGATCTCCGCGCCGCGCAAGTTATCGAATGCAGGCTGGCGAATCAGATCACGGGCCAGGCGGATGCCCTCGATCAATTCGCGCCGGTCGTGTTCGGTCTGCATGTAGTTGAAATGAAGCGCTGGTTTGTCGAACTGGTCGGCAGACTTCAGATCGACCCGCCCACGGCTGGTGGGCCGCAGCTGATCGATGTGAAGGGCAAACGCCTGATGCAGCTTGATGTCGTCGCCCTTGTAGGTAAAACCGACCGGGGCGAAGTGATATTGCAGGTTGGGATAGGGCACATCGCGGTTGCCGCGCACCAGACCGCCGGCCTCCCAGATGTTGGATGTCGCAATGCCCTTGCGCGTTAAGAGCCATTGAAGTCCAGCCATCAATTTGTGATGCGGTTTGGCGACCCAATCGATACTCACCGGCTTGGTGCAGGCGACCTGGACGATGATTGTTGGGTGGTCCTGCAGGTTGCGGCCAACCCCCGGCAGGTCGAGCTTTAGCTCAATGCCGAAGCTGCGCAGATGGTCTGCCGGCCCGATACCGGAAATCATCATCAGCTGCGGCGAGTTGATCGCCCCGCCCGACAGGATGACCTCGCGATCCGCAAGGGCTGTGCAGGTTTCACCATGGCGCTGATATTCGAGACCCGCGGCACGATTGCCGTCGATGAGAATTCGCCGTGCCATGGCGCCGGTTTTCAGCGTCAGGTTCGAGCGGTTAAGTGCTGGCCGCAGATGGGCGACCGCAGCACTGCAGCGGCGTCCGTTCTTCTTGGTGCTGTCCAGCCGCGAAACACCTTCAGGCTGATAGCCGTTGAGATCTTCCGAGCGCCCCTGCCCTGCCTCTTCGCCAGCATCAAGGAAGGCGTCGAACAACAGGCTTTGATAGGCCCCCTTGGTGACGCCGAGCGGGCCGTCCGCGCCGCGCCAGTCGTCTGCACCACGGTCGCTCGCTTCACCCGCCTTGAAATAGGGCAGACACTGGTCATAGCTCCACTGGTCGAGACCATGCTCGCTGGCCCACCGGTCATAGTCCCTGGGGTGACCGCGCATATAGACCATGGAATTGATCGAGGACGAGCCGCCGACCACCTTGCCGCGCGGTGTGAAAACATTACGGCCGTTCAGCTCCGGTTCGTCCTCTGTTTCATAGTTCCAGTTGAGTTTGGGATTGGTGTAGACGGCGTAGACGCCCGCTGGAATATGGATCATCAGGTTGCGGTCCATGGGTCCAGCTTCCAGCAACAGCACGCGTATAGCCGGATCGGCGCTGAGCTTGTTGGCCAGGACGCAGCCCGCCGAACCCGCACCGCAGATTATGTAATCGTAGCTTTCCGTCTTCATTGACCTGCCTCCAGAGCGCATCTTCCAATACCGTCAAACCTGATCTCGACCAAACCGGCAGCCGTCATGCAGGCCTGTCTGCAGGGATATTCAGCTTCAGCATCCTATGCGGTCTGCAATTGCGATGACGCGGTACATGTCGCGCAAAACCGGTTTTTCGATCAACTTGCCATCGACGACCACCAGACCGGTATCGGCATCTTCAAATGTCGCGATGATCCGCCGGGCACGGGTGATCTCCGCCTCGCTCGGGGTGAACACGTCGTTCAGCGCAGCGATCTGTTTGGGGTGGATCGAACCTTTGCCGGAAAAGCCAAGCGCCTTTGCCTGTTGGGCGGCAACCACCATGCCCTGATGATCGTCCAGATCAAGATAAGGAACATCGATCACATCGAGACCGGCAGAGGCTGCAGCATGCACGACCCGGGAGCGCGCATAGAGCAGCGGCTCCCAGGCATTTTCGCAGCGCAATTCGGCCGCCATGTCTACACCGCCGAAGAACAGCGCATCGATCCGTGCACTGCAATGGGCAATCTCATAGGCTGCTTCAAGGCCCGCGTTGGTTTCGATGATAATGTGTAACCGTGTCTCATGCCCTCTTTCGGTGAGCAGATCGTCGAGCAACACGATCTCATCGGGCGCGCGGACTTTCGGCACCATCAATGCCGGCGGCGGTGTGTCGGTGGCCAGGATCGCCTGTATGTCGGCGATGCCGAAGGCTTCGCGCAGGCAGTTGATCCGCACAATCCGTTCGACATCGTCATCGGCTTGCGGTGTTTCGAAAAGTTTCAGGGCATTGGCGCGGGCGGCTTCCTTGTCCTTGGGCGCAATGCCGTCTTCCAGCTCAACACAAACGATGTCCGTACCGGACGCCAGCGCCTTAGGGAACATCTCCGGCTTCAACCCTGGAGAAAAGATGAAGCTTCGGCGCGGCCGGACAGGTCTTTCGGTCATGGTGGATGCTTTCGTCTGGTGTCGCTGCAAGGACATTCGTCCCTCATGGAATTGTCGTGTCCAGCCCCCTCGGGATTTTCTTGTCCGGATCGTAGAATGGCAGATCCACGATCTCACATTCATGGTTTTCGTCAACGGCGGATTGAAGCGAGAGCTTTTGTCCAGCCCATTCCCCGGGTTCATTGAAACGCACGTAACCGATGGCGGTGTCCAGATAAGGTGACCAGGCACCCGCCGTCACGCGGCCGGCAATTTGATCCGCCTTGAGCACAGTGTTGTTCATGAGCGGCTTTACGGATTTACATTTCAGACCGTAGAGCAAGGTGCGCTGATCAGCGCCGACAAGCGCCTCGCGTCCAACGAATTCGCCCTTGTCCATGTCGACAAATGACCCAAGACCCGCCTGAAACGGTGTCATCGACATATCCATATCGGTGATGTTGTCGAGAATGCCTGCTTCAAGCCGGCGAATTTCCATGGCGCCGGAGCCTGAAAACTCAAGGCCGTGCGGCTTGCCGGCATCCATTAAATGATCCCATAGCCGGTGATGGTCGGTTCGGTCGCCCTGGCTGTAGATTTCGAAGCCAAGCTCCCCGGTCCATCCGGTCCGGGACACATAGAGTTGCTGACCGCCCAGATCGAAGAAGCCTGCGTGAAAGTAGCCCAGGCTCGCGTCAATGACACCGTTCGAGGCATCGTGCATGACCGCCGGCGATGCTGGACCCTGGATCTGAAGCACGCGGGATTTCGGATCTGAAATTTTGATGTCAAATCCAGCGCTGTGGGCAATGAGCCAGGTTTCGAGGGCGCCGTCCGGCTGAACGTACCAAAACCGGTTGTCAGCAAGTTTGAACAGAAGCCCGTCCATGAAAACGCCACCCTGTGGCGTGCAGGCAATGGCGTAACGACCACGGCCTTCCTTCAGACTGGAGATGTGGCGGCAAAAGACTTTCTCCAGGAACGGGAGCGCCTCGGGACCGGAAATTTCGACAGGCCGCTCGGGCACGTCAAATATCGCTGCCTTGCGCCGCAACAACCAGTATTTTTCAACCAGTTCATCACCGTAGAACATCGGGAAGAATCGGCCGGCATACACGCCACGCACCATCTCCGGGCGCTCGTAACGCGCCACATATGGGGACTCTTCGAACCGCCTTGCGCTTATCAGAACGGTGCTCGCGCCATCAGGATTGATTGGATCAAATGTAGCCATTGAACTGTGGTCCTCACAAGTTACTCAGACGGGTTTTCTCAAACGTGCATAGTGACTGGTGGTCCATTGTACCAGGCGTGTACACGTCCGCATCCTAAGACCTGAACCAGCGGAATGAGCGGACCGCCGCATCGTCATGGCCGGAGATTTCAGCACCGGCATTATCCGGCAGCCTTGCATGGAACAGGGCAGCAGCGCCGGTCAGCGCGGCAATGACGAAAAAGGCGATGGCGAAGTCGTCCGGCCCCAGAGCCGCCTCACCCCGTGCTGCCCGCGTAGTCTCCAGCACGAAGGCTGCAAGCGCCACGCCGGCGGACAGGAACAGCTGCTGGCCGACGGCGATCATGGCGGTTGCCCGGCTCATCAGGCGTTCGGGCACATCCGCATAGGCAACCGCGTTCAGGGAGGTGAACTGCAGCGAGCGGAAGAAGCCGCCGGCCAGCAGCACCACAGCGATCAGCCAATGGGGCGTGGCCGGCGAGAACAAGCCATAGGTTGCCAGGAAGGCTGCACAGATCAGGGCATTGACGGTCAGCACCCTGCGGAAACCATAACGGCGCAGTATGGCGCCGGCAGTGAATTTCATGGCCAGCGCACCGAACGCCCCGGCAAAGGTGATCATGCCGGTCTGGAACGCATCAAGCCCGAAACCAACCTGCAGCATGAGCGGCAGAAGAAACGGTATCGCACCGATGCCGATGCGGAACATGCCGCCACCGGCAATGGACGTGCGGAAGGTGACAAGCTTCAGGAGCTTGAGATCAAGGATCGGATGGGCAGCTTTTCGTGAATGGAGGACATAGGCGACGATCAGGGCTGCCCCTGCAACGATCATGGCGGGTGCAAAGCCGGCAGGCAGAATATCGCGGCCCACCACCGTGAAACCGAAGATCAGGGTCGATAGCCCAAGACCCGCCAGGGCAAAGCCGGTCCAGTCAAGCGGTTCCACCTCGTCGCCTTTGACATTGGGCATAAAGGCGCGCGCCAGAGCGATGCCGAGCAGGCCGACCGGCAGGTTGATCCAGAAGATCCAGCGCCAGTCGTAATAGGTTGTGATGTAACCGCCAATGGGCGGGCCGATCACCGGCGCGATGAGCGCTGGAATGGTCAGCCAGGCAAGCGCATTGACCATTTGCGATTTGGGTATGGCGCGCAACAGGATCAGGCGCCCGACCGGCACCATCATGGCGCCGCCGATGCCCTGTGCGGAGCGCGCCACCACCAATTCTGCAAGGGACGAGGCCGTGGCGCTGCCAAGCGAGGACACAATAAAGATCGCAATCGCGGCCTGAAACACGGTGCGCGCGCCGTAGCGGTCGGCGCACCAGCCGCTCAGGGGTATGAAAACCGCGAGCGACAGGAGATAGCTGGTGAGCGCCAGCTTCAGGATCACCGGGTCTTCACCGAGATCGACCGCGATGGCCGGCAGGGAGGTGGCGATGACGCTTGAATCCATGTTTTCCATGAACAGCGCCGAGGCGACCACCAGGGGAATCAGCCACATGGGCTGTGGTGCGCCCTGCCCGGCAGACGATGTCACGATCGGTATTTGGCTGTCGGGCGGCGGCATGAGAGTTCCGTGTTAACAGATCGGCGCGCAAGGGCAAAACGATAGAGCGCGCTGCCGCCGTTGCGACACAAAGATGCCCGCATCAGGCTTGGACCTGACGATTATGCTGTCAACTTCGGGTATCTCGGTGACATGTTCGCAATTGCACCGAAAATGCAATAGTTGTGACATCATGGGGTTTTGTGGATGATGAGTTCAGCGCGCAGTTGAGGTTGGGCAATGCCAAGTTGAAACCACAAGATCGGAAATTGGGAGACAAAATATGGATCATTGAGATTATCGCCCCATTTGGTGGGCGTGAGGAGATTCTGCAGGATTTAGAATCCCAATTTTTCACTAACCAAAATATGTATTTTTGTCGTCAGACGGTTATTTAGGATGTTCGCCATGTCGGCATATTTTTTGGATATGCGGCTTAACTATTTCTCTATTCCTGTTTTTTCTACACTTACTTTTATTATAGTGTTTTTTATTTTACGAAGTCGATTTAGTTGGTTTGTATATTTTATTTTCTGTTTTTGCTTCGCTCCAATATTATATATTTTGATCAAATATTTTCTTTTCGACTACAAGCATCATGATTTTTTGGCGGTGGATTTCGAGGGTTTTACTTTCGGTTTTTTCTTTTTGTATCCGCATGCCTTTATTTTGTTGGTGATTGGCTTGTCGGTGTTTTTACTTTGCAGGTCGGAGTTAAGTGCGGCCAGAATATCCTGGCAACATATATCTGTAGTTGTTTTCATAGTGTGTGTGCATCTGGTTGGCGCTACCTGGTCATTCATCTGGTCTATGCCGTGATCTATTTAACCACAACCGGAGTTACTGCAATGGGATGGGCGCCCCCCATCCGGCCTCGCAATGGGTCATACTGGTCAGTGTTAAACAATGCAGCTACAGGAAAAGCGTCCATAGATGATAGTGCATTTGTTTTGGACCGTGCGTTTTAGCATCTGACCGACATGGGCTGTGGTGCACTCTACCCGGGCGACGAGGTGACCGTCGGAATGCGTGTGTCGGGCGGCGGCATGAGGGTTCCGTTTTAACGGGTTCATGAGTGCTGCGATCCAAATCGGCGCAGGGCGTATAGTTGAACCGTCTCATGGCGCAAAACTGTTTTTGTCCGACTTGACCGGACAATCCAGTATCCTCCGGGTTTTCAAGGGTTAACTGTCGTGCCACAGCAGGACGCTTAGCGGATACTGGTTCCCCCGGTCAAGCCGCGGGAAGACAAAGAAAGGAATGGCCGAGCTGAGTGCGACCTTACTCCGGCGTCACCGGGGTATCAAAGCCTGCATATTTCGGCAGATCATCGGAGATCTCGTAGTAATCCGCCTTGTCGTCGACAAAGATGTGGCTGGCCACTTTCGTGCCGCTGGGCTGGTCGAGGCTGCCGGCATTGATACTGATCTCCTCGCCCTGGTCATCCCAGAACAGCGCCGAGCCGCATTCGTTGCAGAAGCCGCGCCGGGCAACCGGCGACGATGCAAACCATTTGAGGCCGCGCTCCTCGGTGAGCACGAAATCCGCACGCTTGGCGCTGGTGGCCGCCACACAGTGACCGCTTTGGCGGCGGCACTGACTGCAATGACACACATGAGCATCGCTCAGGGATCCGCGCACTTCATATTGCACCGCGCCGCACAGACAGCGACCGGATGCGTGGCTTGATGTTTTTTCCATTGTAGCTCCTGCCATTTATCGAAAAGACCAGCTCTAATCCACGAATCCCGTCAGCTCCAGGTCGAAGGTGAGTGCAGCCCCGGCCAACGGGTGGTTGGCGTCAAGAGTGACGCTGTCGTCGGTCACTTCCAGAACAATCAGATTGGTCTGCTTACCGTCGTCATCGCTTGCCTGAAGCTCGGCCCCGACATGCAGATCGACCGTGTCGGGCACTTCGGCGCGCTCGATCACGTAGATCAGTTCTTCGCGGCGTGGCCCATAGGCGGCGTGCGCTTCAAGTGTGACGCTCTTGGTCTCGCCTTCGGCCATGCCCAGGATCGCCTTCTCAAAACCGGCAATGACCTGGCCGCCGCCAAGGGTCACCTCAAGTGGTCCGCGCTTGACCGAACTGTCGAATTCGGTTCCGTCGCCGAGCTTGCCGGTATAGTGCACACGCACGATGTCACCGATTGCTGCCTGCCGCATTTCCATGTTCCCCCGTACCGGGCATCCGCAAACACCAGCACAACATCATCTGGCAAAGAGACGTATATGCCTGGAAGTGTGCCCAAAGGTAAAGCGGTCAGGGGTGGTGTCAATGGCCGTGTCGAAACACTCCATGGACAAGCCTCACTCCGGTGCTGGAAACAGGCCGCGCGTGCGGTTTGCGAATGCCACCAGCGACAGCATGACCGGCACTTCGACCAGCACGCCGACCACGGTGGTCAAAGCAGCGCCTGAATTCAGGCCGAACAGGCTGATGGCGACCGCCACGGCAAGTTCAAAGAAGTTCGAAGTGCCGATAAGTGCGCAGGGTGCTGCCACATTGAACGGCACGCGCCACAGATAGGCTGCACCATAGGCGAGTGCGAAGATGCCGTAGGACTGGACCAGCAGCGGCACAGCGATCAGGGCAATGAGCAAGGGCCGGTCGAGAATCACGTGGCCCTGGAACCCGAACAGAAGAACCACTGTTGCGAGCAAGGCGATGACCGAAAGCGGCTTGATGGCATGGGTGAAGCGGGTAACGGCAGCCTCGCCGGCCTCCCCGCCCCCGGCATTGCGGGTCAGGTGCCGCCGGGTCAGTGCGCCCGCGATAAGCGGTATGACCACATACAGGCCGACCGACAGCAAAAGCGTCTCCCAGGGCACATCGATATCGGTGACACCGAGCAGCAGGGCAACGATCGGTGCGAAGGCAAACACCATGATGACATCGTTCAGCGACACCTGGACCAGGGTGTAGGTGGCATCACCCCGGGTCAGTTGCGACCATACGAACACCATGGCGGTGCAGGGTGCTGCCCCCAGTAGAATGAGGCCGGCAATGTATTGGCTGGCATCGGCGGGGGCGATGAAATCGACGAACAGGACCTCGAAAAACAGGATGCCGAGGGCGACCATGGTGAAAGGCTTGATCAGCCAGTTGACGATAATGGTGATGACCAGGCCTTTCGGACGGTCGCCGATATGGCGCAAGCTGGCGAAATCCACATTCACCATCATCGGGTAGACCATGCCCCAGATGAGCACGGCGACCACCAGGTTGACCGAGGCATATTCCAGGCCGGCAAGGAACTGGAACAGTGCCGGCAGTGTGCTGCCAAGGCCGATACCGGCGGCAATGCACAGGGCAATCCAAACGGACAGCCATTTTTCGAAAAAACCGATACCGCCTGCAGGTGCAGCGGTGTCCGCGGTTATCTCACTGTTCATATCGTTCCCATCGTCGTCGGTATGGTCAGCCGGCTGTTCGGCTGTGGCAAAAACACCAAATGTCAACACGGCCGCACAGCGTTACCGGCGGGCGGGCCTGTAACCATCGTTGTAAGCCGACATGCCTGACAGTTGTATGATTCACATCAAAATTGTCGGCACAATCAATAACCACCAGCCCATTGGGAGGGAACAACGAAACTTCGCAGATTTGCATCCGCGCTGATCACTTCTGTTGCCCTGCTGAGTGCTGGCGCTGGTGATCTACCGCAGGTGGCAGCCGAAAAAACTCTGGGCGGTCCTGTCCTCATCGATGAAGAAATGCGTGATGGTCCTGATGATCATCGCCTGCTCCGCCCTGTTTTCGCAGATGCTGCCGGTGGCACTGATGGGATCAGCGCTGCGGCGTCACGCTGGTGTCCAGCGCTCAGAGCCGATCCGCATACGGAGTTTCATTTGGGTTTGATATAGGTCAAAGCGATAACCGAAAGCGCCTCCTAAAGTCGCCCAGATGTCCGCATAGCCGGCTAAAAGGCCTGTGGGCGTTTTAACGTGACTGGAAGGTGTGAGGTTTGCTGCGGCAATCGGGTCGTCGGAACGCTGCTTCCAAGGAGAATTGAATGGGCGGAACACCGTTCACCAAGGCTCAGGTGAACACCGATCTCCTCTATCGCGACGTCGGCCGCAAGCCGGAGCGGCCGTTTGTGATCCTTGCGCAAACACTCGAGACGACACTTGGCGATCTGATTTCGAAGGTGGTGTTTTACGCCACCGTCAAGAATCAGTTTGAACATGCCAATCTGCATGTCCACTTTCGAGACGTGCGCCCCTACAGCCGCAAGGTTATGGCTCTCGCACCGAACCTGGATAAAATCGAGATATTAAGAGGAGAGTTGCCGGGCTGGCTGCGTTCACGACTAAAGCATGACCGCTTCTGGCGTCCTTTGATGGTCGATTTTCGCAAGGGCTCAAAACGCAAATTCTACGACTTCGTCATCAACGACTGGATGGCAGACGTGCGCAGCGTTCATGCGCTTCCAAACATTGTCCCCTTGAGAGTGCCGCCAGAACTGGAACCAACGCTCGAGCGGCGCCTGATCGAACAAGGCCTCGACCGCAACCGCTGGTTTGTCGCCATCCATTGCCGCGAGGAGAATTATCAGTGGCGGAAAAACATCAGCGGCCTTCGGAACAGCGATCCTGAAGCATTTGCCTTTCTCGTCGACTATATCATCGACGGTTTGGGCGGCCAGGTGGTGCGGCTCGGCCACCCGGAGATGCAAGAGTTTCCAGAGCGGCCGGGCTATGTCGATCTCAGCCGGATGCGGAACAGTTTCATGCTGCAGGCCTTTGCGGTATCCCGCGCCCGCTTTGTCATCGCCGGACCCTCCGGTGCAATGACTCTCGGTTGCGGTTTTCAGGTCCCGATTTGCATGGTCGATGCAACGGACGGCCAGAGCGGATGGGGTGATATGGAACGGATCGTACTCACCCAGGAACTACTGACGCCCGATCGTGGAGCTTTACGAAATCGGGAACTGATGGACGCTGGCCTGCTGTCGCGCCGACCGTTGGCCAATCTCATCAATGGCCGCGAGGGTTATGCGCTGCGCAAGTGCACCGGCCGTGAACTGGCATGCGTCGCCGATCATCTGCACGCATGCACCGGTGATATGGCAGGATGGCGGGCGCCCAGGCAAATGCCCGATGCGCCGCGCCCGAATGGCCTCATGTGGCCGCCCCGGACGCGAGAAGACATTACTTTCCTTGACGTTTGAGCCGGTAATGTAATGCGCGCGCATTAAAGCGTTTCGGATTTTTGGCCGTGGCCCAGCATGTGTGGACGAGTGGAAATGGCTGCCATTCGGTCCGGCGGCACTCAGGGGGCGGGTGCTGATGGCGGTTTCTTCCCTCAGGGGTTTTTTGCTGATCACAACGGGCCCGGCATGTACACTATCCGGGGGTGGCGTCAATTCACTGGCCGCGGGCGATGCGATGTCGAAACAAAGACCGAAGCCAACACTGGAAAATGTGGCGATCTTCAAGGATCTGCCGGAAGATGCTCGTGTTGCAATCGAAGACCGCTGCGACTGGCTGTCCTTCAGCCCCAATGAGCAGATCATCAGCCATCTGGATGACGGCGATGATGTGTTCTTTCTGGCCAGCGGTCACGCCCAGGTGGTGGTCTATTCGGTTGCCGGAAAGGTCGTTTCCTACCGCGACATCGATGAAGGCGGGCTGTTCGGGGAATTTTCCGCGATCGACGGCGAGCCGCGTTCGGCAACCGTGGAAGCGGCCACCGCATGCGTTGTGGCACGCATGAGTACTGAGGTGTTCTGGGACATCCTCAAATCCGAGCCCGACGTCATGGCGGTTATGCTGCGGCAGTTGACCTTGCGTATCCGGTCACTGACCGAGCGGGTGTTCGAGTTTTCAACGCTGGCGGTGCGCAACCGCATCCACGCGGAACTCCTGCGCCTGGCGCACGACCCGGCCCATGGCGATGGTGAGGCAGTCATCTCCCCGGCACCGACGCATGCGGAAATCGCCAGCCGTATCAGCACCCATCGCGAAGCGGTGACCCGTGAACTCACCCGGATGGCAAAAATGGGCCTGATCGAGCGCCAGGGCAACCGGCTGCGCATCCGCAATCCGGACAAGCTTGCCCGCATGGTTCAGGAAGTGACCGGGAACTAAAACGTTTCATGGGTGCAGTGTCGGTTTGGCTGTCGGATCAAACACTCATGCCGCGGTCATTGTCGGTGACCTGCTGGAGATGTCGGGCCGCCTGGAGGGATGAACGCAGCCAATGCTCCACGTCTGCCGTGCAGGGGTCGAGCAACTGCCCTTCGCCGCCGCAGAAATCATTCCAAGCCTCAATATTCGCGCGATTGAGACCGACAAGAACGGGAATGTTGGCATCGACCGCCATGGCAATTGCCGTGCGCAGTCCTTTGCCCTCCGCCTCCTGGTTTCCAAATTTGTTGAGAACCAGCATCTCAACACCGTTGCGAACAGAGGTTTCAACAAGCCCCACGACATGCTCAAGCGCACTGGGATCCAGGCGGCAACCAGCCGATTGGTTTCCAAGGTTTTGGGAGATCGGGATCGTTTGCCCGCTGATGAGTTCCTCCAGCACCATGTCACACCGGCACTGACCGGGCTGCATTATGTTGGATTGGATCACCCCCCCGACGCGGTAGCCCTGCGACTTGAGATTGTTTGCGATGTCTGAGATCAGCCTATCGCCACTCTGATCACCGGAATGCAGCACCGCTGCGAGCATCACGCCCGATGCGGCCTCTGTCTTTGAACAATCGACGGCCACGCCTCAACCTCTGCTTTTGCCACTATACTGGTTGTCCGGCAAAACTAGTATGCAATGACAGGCTTCAGCCTTGATCATGATCAAATACAGCGAGTGGAGGATGCCGCACGGCAGCCCTCGTGCATCACAACTACTTGCGATAACAATTTCTCTGAGCGCCGGGTCGAGGACATCCACATCAATGTCTCTTCATGGCGCTTTGGTCTTCCCCCGGTTTTAATGGACGGTTCAAAAAGATCTGTACGCTGAAGACCGCTTCCGTGCGCAAAGCGGACCTCAAACCGCAGGGTCGAAAACGGGGATTTTTGACCCACTCCGGACATCATCTCATGACGCTCCGGCGAAACGGAGCATTACACAACTGCATTCAGACATGCGCGTTCAATCGGCATCTTGGCGTTCGCTCCTGTCAATCGTGTCGGCAAGAAACCCGACAAAGTGTTTGACCAATCCGTCTTTTGGCGCATTGGCGGGCCAAACCGCAAAAACCCCAACCGGGTTTACCGTCCAATCGGGAAGGACGTGCTGCAAGGTTCCGGTCGTAATGTCGGTTTCGACAAGAAACTCGGGCACGATTGCGAGACCGGCGCCTGCACGGGTCAATGTGTACAGCGCATGGGCGTCGTTCACGCTTACGTGGGAGCGCGGCCTTGATATCGTGAACCGGCGGTCGTCTTTCCTAAACTCGTGCGTCTTTGCCGAAACGGGAGCAAGTTCAAGCCAGTTCCAATCCCTAAGGTCTTCAGGAGATGCCGGATCCGGTCGGCATTCAAGGTAAGATTGCGCAGCCACGAGCCGGCGGCGGACATCGAACAGTTTCCGGGTCATGAGCGAGCTGTCCTTCAGCCAACCCATCCGGATCGCCACATCAAAGCCGTCGCCGATCAGCTCCCGCCGAACATCTGAAAAGTCGAGAGACAATTGCACATTTGGACAGGCGATCGCGAACTCGGCAAACTGGGCGACGAGCTTGGACTGGGCCAGAACCGCCGGCGAGGTGACCCGCAGTACGCCAGATGGCTGTTGCGTTTGATGTGCAACGCTTCGCAGACCGTTTTCGACGGCATCGATCATGGTATGCGCGGCCGCCAGCAACGTTTCACCGTCCGGCGTAAGCGATATCTTGCGGGTGGAGCGATAGAGCAGAGCCGTTCCGAGCCGCTGCTCGAGCTGCGTGACGTGATGGCTCACGACCGAGGGGGACAGCCGAAGCGCGCGCGCGGCAGCGCGAAAGGATCCGTGGTCGACGGTTTTTGCAAAGATTGCAATCTGGCGCAGCTGATCGATCATTATGCATAAAATCCGAACAGTAAATTTGAATTACTCTATCTTATAGATTTTCTCCCGAGCGTCCAAGTTTCCTCTGTGAACGCCGCGTCTGATGGTCCTCAAGCGGCGGTTTCAACACGAAAGGAAAATCGGAAATGAAAATTTTCAGCGCTTTTGCAGTCGCCGCCATGCTGCTGTTTTTGCCGACGATGGAAAACGCGGCTGCGAATGAAAAAGCAGTGGTGCAGACTTTCTACGACTTCTTGAGTAATCCCGCTTCCGAGAAGCATGCCGCAGCGCTAACCGCAGTGACGGCGGAAAGCTGGGAAAGCATTGGCGACTACTCCGGTGTAGCCAAGACCCGGAACAAGTTTGTTGCGCAGGTTGGCGGCTTCGGGAAACTGATCCCGGATCTGAACTGGGCCGTCGAAGAGATGATCCAGGAAGGTGGCCGCGTTGTCGTGCGGAGCCGGGCAACCGGAACGCCGGTCGGCCCCCTGTTCGGCGTCGATGGCAAAGGCAAGAAGTTCGATATCCTGACCATAGACATCCATACCGTCGAAGACGGCAAAATCGTCCGCACATATCATGTGGAGGACTGGGCCGGCGCGCTCCGTCAGTTAGGCGCCAAGTAGTTAATCCAAACGCAGCAGTCAGGCACACTTGTTTCTGGCTGCTGCACCGATCAATTCATCAACGCAAACGTCTGTTAGTGGCACGAAATAACCGTGCCGGGCAAAGGTCTGAAGTTGGGTGCTGACCAGGCATTCACCGAGCCTGCTCAGCCGGCTCACATTTATTGCCACACAGACTGAGCGGTACTGCAAGCACCTCAAAATAAACCCAATCCGTTGTGACAATCGCCACATTCAGGCGAGGCGCTGGGCGCTATCATCCACTAAGGCCGGGATAGGATGATAGTGATCAGATCCATGAAAACCCAGGACTATAGAGCATCTCGCCGGGTGGATAGGCGGCAGGTCGTTGGATCGTGGTTGCTGGCTTTGGTTGTGATCGGGCTGCTCGCGCTGTCAGGCGTTGATACCGCAGCATTGTTCGGTGACCAAATCGCTCAGAAAACCGCGACCTCGATGGACGTCCCTGCCCGCTAGATCACGATCGACTTAAGTGATCACCCTTAAGTCGATATACGTGATCGACATGAATATTAGAAGCGGGATCGGACGGAAAACCGGTATCCACTTTTCCTGATCCCGCTCTAGATCACGATCTACTTAGGCGTTTCGCCTAAGTAGATAAACGTGATCGACATGAATATTAGAAGCGGGATCGGACGGAAAACCGGTATCCACTTTTCCTGATCCCGCTTCAGGAACGCGCAGTCTGTGGCTGGCAGCGTATCGAGTGGCGCTGTCAATACTCCCCGGAGCATGCCCCGGTCAGTGAAAATTGACCGGGGTATTGCGTTCAGCCTCTCAATCACGACAGCGTGATACGAATTGACTGGCTCAAACCCCTTCTCTAACCACCTGTTTTTGCTGTTTAATTACAGGTTTCAAGAGGCCGCGCCCTGGGTGCCCTGCCCTAGCCAACCAGACAGGTGGGAGATAGTATCGCGGCCACAATAAACAGTGGCCAAGCGAGGAACCATGACAGAGAAATCCGCACAGGACGCGCGCCAGGGGCGCATACTTCCACAAAACAAGGGCTTGAAGATTCTGGGCCTGTCCGTGGGCCTCGCCGTGGTGGCGCTGTTTCTGGCGTGGATGTTCATCAAGTGAAACGCTCTAAGAACGACGTGTTGAGAGAAGCCCTGTGGTGGTTTAGATCTCGCGGCTCTTCAGAACCTTGCGGATCGCCTCGATATTGGCTCGCGGGCCGGGCATGAGCGGGTGAACCACAAGGGTTTCCTCGAACGCTTTTAGCGCACGCTCAAGATCATCACGCTTGATATGCACCAGGCCACGCCCGGACAGGGCACCGAAATGGCGCGGTTCGAGTTCCAGCGTCCGGGCGATGTCTTCGAGCGAACGCCTGAGATCGTCCATCAGATATAAAACCGTTGCGCGCTTGTTCCAGCCCTCGGCAAAATCAGGCGCCAGCTTGACAAGCTTGTCGAAGGTCTCAAGCGCATCTGCATAGTCGCCACGGCTCATCTGCCGGCTGCCGGTGCTCAGAAGGGCTGCCGCGTCGCGATCGGAGGTCTCAAGCCATATGATCCAGATCTGCTGCTCGATACGGGCCGCGGTTGCGGGTTCGGCAACCCGTTGCAGGGAGGCGAACAGGTCATCAAGGCGCGGGTCCTTCTGATCGCCAAACGCTGGAACAACGGCACCGAAAAGACCGCAGATCACACAGAGGATGTGGAGTGCACGCATGGCACAAGACTAAGGCAGACGACATGGGTCTGCCAAGGGGGTTGGAAAGGATCCTGGTCCGCCCTTGTCGGGCGACGGAGTATCCTGCAGGTCTTCAGCGGGGAAGATGCCGCCCCTTGATCCTTGCGCCGTTTTGCCACAAACCTGCGTGTACGGATAACTGCACAATACGGTGGTGGCCATGTCGATACAAACACTCTCAGCGCTGGCGGTTCGCGTTACCGGCATTGTAATCGGGCTTTATGCGGTGAAGTCAGGTGCAATCTATGTCTATGCCGCGAAGCAGTCGAATGACGATCCGTGGCTGTTTGTTACCCTGACCCCCATAGTGATGATGTTTTCCGCGTCCGTGTGCATGATCGCGTTTCCCCGTATCATTGCCGGGAAACTCCTGCCGGTGGCGGATGGCACGACGAAGGAACCGCCGTCGATCACCGATCTTGAGGTGCTCGGTAGCGCACTACTCGGGCTCTACTTCCTGATCCAGGCGGTGTTAGACGCGGTTTGGATGATCAGTCTGTGGTTCGCCACGAAGCAATTCGGTTATCAATGGCAATGGTCAGGTGACTATGTCTCGACAATTGCGGTTGCTGTCGTGGAGTTTGCCATCGCCGTCTGGCTCATGCTCGGCGCACGCGGCTTGTTTGAGCTGTTGCGGCGGGCGCGTGTTGCCCGCTCGGAGTGAAAAAGGCGTCAGCGGACCGCTGCGGATGTTGCTCCTGCAGCACCGCTCTTCTCGCGGATGCGCCAGAAGCGCATGACCCTTTGTGCAGCGTCCGTGTTCACCTGTTCATAAAGGGAGATCAGCTTGCAGCTCTGTTCAATCGAGCGGTCCGCGTCGGGCCAGATATGATTGACCAGCACCGAAAATGTCGCCTGATCGAAGCCGCAGGACTTGCAGACGATCGCCAGCCGTTCGCCGGACCGGTCCATGATGGCGCCGCGCGTGGAGGAAATATTGAGCTCCGCCATATGGGCAAGGCCGCAGATGAATTCCGGGATCTTGCGCTGCTTGGCAAACACCACGAGCTTGTGTTCATCCAGTTGTCCCTTGGCGACCAGTGCCTCGATCAAGGCTTCGGGCTTGCTCTTGGTGCGCCCGTCACGTTGTGACCGGCGCTCAATTCCAGCGCCGACATCATCGAGAATTTCATCGAGTTTGCCGGCATTGACCTGGTTTGTCTGGTCCAGAATCCGGGCCTTCAGGTCTTGCGACACAAAGGCCAGCATGTCCTTCATAAGCTGGACTGGAAGATCGGGCCGCTCAACCAGCGGCGCGTGAAGTTCCGGATTTGTTTCGGCACGCACCACCACTTTTTTCATGGTGACCGGCGCGATTTTGGCGGTTTCGTTCTTGACCAGACCGACCACAACCCGGTCATCGCCCTTGTCGACCAGCACGTCGGACAGGTTTTCACCGATGTCGATGCGCTTGGTCATGGCGAACATGTGCTCTTGTCCGCGGGTTTCGGCGATTTCGATGAGGTCGGCCTGCTGCAGCACCGGGCTTTGGGCGATTACCGGCTGCGCCACGGCGATTTCATCGGAGGCCAGGCGCTTGATCAACTCCGGCGGTGCGGCCTCCTGATCGGCAAGCTTTTCCGCCAGTTCCTCGCGTACCTGGCGTTCAAGATCATAGGCGACCTTGCCCATGATATCGCCGAAATACTGCAGTTCGGTCGAGGAATAAGTGTCAGGATCTTCCAGGAACACATCGGCGATGTCGCGCAGCAGTTCGCGGCGCCGCTCACTGGACGGTTCACCGGCAAGTTCAACCAGTCGTTCCAGTTTGCGTAGTGAAGTGCTCATCCGTTTGCCCCGGATCCAATAAGACTATGGCATACAAAGTCACCCGCCATGATCGGCGTAAATAGTAAAGACGAAGTTCCCGGATCCGAACAATCGATACATTGGTTAAAATACTGGCTGTGTACGGGCCCGCTTGTGCTGGTGAGGTGAGCGGCGACCACTAGGACCAATCGACATTCATATTTCACATGAGATTGCATCGAACGGGGCTTCAACAAACTCAAACACTTCAGACGAATTGCCTCACGATACGATCGTGTCGCCATACACTTCAAAGCATTCATACTTCTCGCTTGTGCGATGCTATGGATATGATGAATGTCGATTCAGCCTGGAGCAGCCTGCGTTCAAAAGAACGCAGCCAAGCTGCTCTATCTACATGAAACAGATCAAACTGCCCTCAATCGATTCTGATTGCGGGCAGTTTGATCTAGCCGGCCGGACGGCACAACATTGCCTTTGTGCGCTGTAACTGGCGGTTGTTGACACCGGCAAATTTGAAAGCTCATAGTTGACGTTCTATGCTATGAAGCGGTTGTGTTGGATTTGCCCGGGGTGCCTTGAAATGCTTAAGGACGTCTATTTTCCGCAAACTTACCTGACACCTTTTCCCGAACCGGGGGCAGTATTTGCAGAACCGGTTTCCAAATACACAAAACACCTGCATCCCCTGGCCTCGATCGACCTGTCGATCATCGACGCAGCATGGAGTGGAAAGATCCATATGCTGGCTCCGATGGAACCATGTGACGGTTGCATCGGCGACAGTGCGGAGGATTTTTATACCGACTATCTCAACTATAATTGGCTGGGATTCAAGTTGAGTGCCGAACACCGATACGAGCTATGTGGAGATTTCAAATACTTCATGGTTGAGCGCCCGGAAGGGCCGGAACCCTTTCCCGGTGCGCGGGATGAGTTGGAGGAGTTCTACACCGAAGAACGCAAGAAATTTGACGCGGCCAGGGCAAACTTTCTGAACAGGCAGGAACTCAACAGCATACATCATAGAGACCTGACACCGAAACCGAACATAACATTTTCAGCGCTGCAGCAAATAGGTGGCGGGGTCACTTCCGGCGCATTGTCCTATGGCCAGGGAATTGCGCTGGATGAGAGTGATCCAGGTGATGTCGTGCCGCTCACTCCGGATGGGACGAGGTTCCGGTTCATTGCATCTGTGCCTGCCTGGCATTACGGGCTTTCCGGTGCTGAAATTTTCCTGTTTTTCGAACCGTCCAACCGAATTGCGCTGTTTGCGTATCACTACGACTGACATAACCGGCTCACGGTGTAACGGCGACATTTCAGGCGGCAAACGTGTTGCGGCAGGGTGCTAAATTTGCTTGGTATCGGGACCATGACCAGCTCAGTACGCACCATCGAACACCGCACCCCCGACCACTTCTGCCCCGGTTGCGGAAAACAGTTGAGCTATGGCCCGCGCACTCCCTGGCGGTTTTGCGGCGGCTGCATCGACAAGGCGACCGATGCGCGCGGCAATAAAATCCGGTTCATCGGCATGGGATCGGAATGGTGCTACGCTCAAGGCCATGGTCCTAACGCCCATGACAATGGCGCCACCGGCGTCATCTGCCTGGTCATGGGCCGGCCGGTTATCGTCCATGAGGCGCGCCAGGGCGGTGTGGCTGCAGAACCGCTCTACCCTTGGCACCTGAGCCCGCTGCAATCGTCGGCTGCCGGTGATGGCGCGGACCGGCGGTCCAAAGGCATTGTTGACCTTACATGTGAGCGCACCCTTGACGCCATGGCTGCCGAACGGCTGGTGCGGCCGGGGCGAGAAGTGCGATACTGAAGACTGGAAACAGACAGTATTTTTGCAGAGCACAGACTTTTTTCAGGAGTTGGAAGATGTTGAGATATCTCAGAAACTGTATGGCTGCCCTGCTTGCATTTCTCATCGCCGGCCTCTCCTCACAACACAGTTTTGCACAGAACGCCTCACCCCAGAAGCCGCCGGTCACGATTAGCGGGTTCGAGTACCAATTCCTCCAAAAAGGCGAGATACACATGAATGTGTGCCGGCACCAGCAGTGTATTCCAGGCTCCAAGGTGAGTTACATTGTTTATGCCGCTGAGGAAAATCCGGATTTTGAGCAATTCATACTGTATCAGAAACAACTCGAAGATCTGCTCAATTCCCGCGCGCCAAAGGGTACAATCACCAAATTTGACACCCCCCAGCAAGAAACCAACGAGCTCTTTACATTATTCTTCAACACAAGAGAGCAACGCCTTGTAAACGGAACAAAACTGTTCACCAGATCATCCTATATTTACCGCAAGAACATGACGATATCGCTGATCAGTTCTTCCGCAGAAAAGGACGTGGTCGGCGCCAATAGTGTGTTGTTCCTGACTGGGTTGCTGGCGTGGAGTTCGACGGTGGGCAAATCCAATTGACGCCACCGCCTGTGCATGTGGCTGCGGGAGCCCGGGATCCAGCTTAACCGACTATTCCGGCTTGCCCAGATAGGCCGAGACCAGCGGTCTTATCAGGGCGGCACAACGGGCGTGGTCGATAGCGCCGCCGCCATCGCGGTTTATGGCAACAGCCACCTTGGACCCGGAAAAGCCTGCCGCCTCAAGCTCACTCAATACGCTCTCCCCAAGAGCTGCATATTTTATGTCCAGTGGCGCACACCGCACCAGCACTGAATAAATATCGACCAGAAGTTGAAGCTTGTAAGGCCCGTTTGCTCCGGCGGGCGATGCGAACAGGACTGTGGAGAATGCGAGTGCCGTTGCGACTTTCTTCATGGCTGCCTCTTGGGCCGTGTCGAACTCGCCGCCGGTACTTCAACATATCACGGGGGCGCACAGATCAACTCTATGACTGCCCCTGGTTAATATCTAAGTGATTTGCTTACATATTTCCAGTGGGCAAAACCGTGTTGTTCAGCACACGGTTTATGAGTGTCCGTTCAAGAATGCGCCAACAGGTGCATTCTATTCCCAAGCCGGCCCTCTCCCCCGGCCTGGGCAGTCTTAAAACGACTATGAGACCAGGAGCGCGAACGGAAGAATGCCTCCGCCGGCCAGGCATCCAACGACCATCAATCGACGCCTGCCACGGGTGCGCTGAAGCGCCAGAACGATACCAAGCACGGTGGTTGCCGCCAGGCAAACCGCCATGAGCGCTGAGAGCCAGGAAATAGCCTTGCGTGGCAGCAGGCCAAGCACTGCTGTGCCGTCCTGCGGGCGCGGAACGACCGCCTCGCCGTCCGGCAGGGTCCAGCGCTGGTGTTTATGGAGTTCCGACAGCTCGATCAGGATTTGTGGCGGGTGATAGAGCCCGTCCTTGCTCGAGCGATGCAGGTTCAAGGTCTGCCAGGCTCCCGACAGCGCATAGAAGATGATGAGCGGCGCAAAGAAGCAGCCCAGATAAAGATGATACCGGGCGACGTGGCGCATGCGCTAAGGCCCCTAAAGCACTGTTGTAGAACACATTATAGAGCGTTTCACATCAATATGGCTTCATTTGACCGGGCATTCCGCGCGCCTGAAACCCTCAGGCCTGCCGTGCGGTCGGCGGTGGTGCGGCGGGCGCCTGTTTGGCTGCTGGCGCTTGCTGAGCTGCCGGAGCTGGTGGTGCCGCAGGGGCCTGTTGGGCTGCGGGCGCTTTCTGGGCTGCCGGAGCTGGTGGAGCGGCGGGAGCCTGCTGGGCTGCGGGCGCTTTCTGGGCTGCCGGAGCTGGAGCTTGCTGGGTTGCGGCGGCAGCTTGCGGCACAGCTGATGCTTGTTGTGCTTCAGGAGCTGTTTGCGGTGCCGCCGGTGCATCGGCTGCCGGCTGGGCGGCAACACTGCTGGCGATCAGCCCATAGGCGGCATCGATCCGCTGTGACTTGTCGACAACATAGTCCAACACATCCCCGGGCAGTCCGATCGGCCTGAACCGGTCGGGATGATATTCCATGCGCAGCGCGTCATAGGCAGCTTTCGCCTGCTCGGCGGTGGCCGAGGCCGGGATGCCGAGTGTCTTGTAGGCCTCCAACGTCTGATCTGCCGGCGTGGCGTTCTGCGCCTCTGCCTCCGCTGCGGCCTCTTCCTCGGTCTTTTCGGCTTCAACCGCTATGATCTCGACGATTGCCGACTTTGAGACCACCGAGTCGACACCTTCATGGGTCTGGAATTCCACACCGTTGCCGTCGGAATTCAGGACCCGCTTGAACTTGACATCCAGCGGCAGCATCAGATTGCCTTCGATGATACGGCCGTCGGTCAGGGCCAACCGCACCGGCACGGCATTTCTCAGTTCTTCATTATTGAACATTTCTGTCCCCGTAACTTCGTTGCGCTCCCGCCCGGTATAGCATCGCACCGGTTAAGAATTTCTGCTTCCCAGGAACACGCAAGGCAATGAATGGGCCCGCTTCGGAAAGCCTCTTTTTGCGGAGGCTTGCCGGTACGTAATCACTGTTTCGACGGGACCTGCAAAATGGCACGTAACCTGCAAGGAACATGGTCATATTCCCATTTTAGTGCAGGAGGCCAAAATCATGACGTTGTCTTTAATTGCCCACTCCGCTTCGGACACGGACCCAAGCGAGATCGACATGACAGCAATCTACCAGCGGATCGACCGCGTGTTTAAAACCAGCCATCCACTCGTTGTCGAGATGGCCAACGGCACCGACACGCTTTTGTTCGGTCTCGTTCACAACCAGCGGATCAAGGCGCGCACGACCCGGGCGGGACAAGGCGTCGAGGGCCTGTTTTCTGACTGGGAGGCGATCGATGTGCCGGAGAAGGTGGCAGTGATTGATGCCCATGGCGCCTTTGCCTGCACTACGGAATTTTTCATGAACTGCATGGTGAGCAATATCGACCTGCCGGTCACCGCCGATGTGGTCGCCGCCATTCTGGGCGCCACCCCGCAGGAGGTTCTGGAGGCTTATGAGCCCGACGCCACATTCCGCCTGGACCGGCGTCCCTGCGATAAAACTGCCGGCGCGCACCCGGCCGGAGTTGATCACAGCCGCTCTCTGCCGGTCTATTCCTTTACCAGATGTCTCGCCTGGCTGATGCAGTTGGCCATGGAGAACAACACGGGCGCCGCCCGCGCCGCGGCATAAGGTGCTGCCCACTTCCTCAGACTAGCCATCACCACCGCTTGCTGTCGTCGTCCGGCCTGACCGGACGATCCGGCATCCGCCATACGATGTGGGGATGCGCTGCTGCATTCCACCGCAAAACCGGCCGTTATCGCGACACCGCAAAAACCCATTCAAAACGACGGTTGATTTGCGACTTGCGGAAGGTCTGGCGCGCAGAGCATGCAGATCAAACTTCCACTTTCGGTCTGCCAATATTCTTGGCAACCAACCATGATACTCAACAGACCCTAGTCGAAGGTGTCATCAAGTGCGCTAAGGGCGGTGTCCCAAGAAAACCTCTGGGCGTTTTCTATGAAGGCGGAGGTATATGGTTTTAGGGGGGTTCGTTCGGACCAGGTCACGTTGACACCACGGGGTTCGGACAGGGGGCCGGATAAATTCGTCCAGCGCAGGCGGCGGCTCATAATCGAATAACGCGGCATGCAGCTCACCCCTGCGCCACGCATGACGAGTTCCTGAATCCAATCCTCCCGCTGGCTTG